>Ga0172381_10000233_pt1 | contig 68314 bp, 55 predicted proteins | sample Leawel6488metaG_FD_119754 | JGI IMG/M metagenome (GOLD analysis project Ga0172381, IMG submission 119754) | Leachate microbial communities from a municipal landfill in Southern Ontario, Canada - Leachate well 64-88 metaG | ecosystem: Engineered > Solid waste > Landfill > Unclassified | place... | reverse complement strand
GACTACGACGATCTCTTTTTTTTCTTTTCGGGCTTTGTCAACAAGCCCTTCAATACGTTTTAATTCTGTTGAATAATCAGCCTTGGTAGGCAGGGTGAATGATTCACCGGATGGGGATAGGCTTGTTGAGGGCATGGGGAATTAGGAATTAAGAATTAAAAATTAGGAATTAAGAATTAAAAATTAAGAATTAAGAATTACAAATTGTTTTTTAGGATCGGTGGTGTGTGGATCCATTTTTTTCTTTTTCCCAAACTAAGAGTGTTCTCGGGTAGTCTTTCAGATATCTTTTTTCTTCAGTTTCTTTAACTACAAAACAATGGATCTCGCGTTTGATGAGCGATTCGGCTTTTTTCAGACAAATTTCAAGGAAAGCAAGATCGATGTTTTTACCAACAATCACAACATCGAGAATCCGGGTGTCGAGGCCCATGGCCAGGTCACCCACAAGGTAAGCCCGGGTTACATTGCCCAGTTCATCCACCACTTGCTCAACCAGCCGGTCGATTCCCAGGTGCTTGCGAAGGATGCTGTTGATGTCATCGTAAAGCGGGTGGCCTTCGTTGGCAGTGAATACCTTTTTATTCCCGGACATTTCGCTGGTCAGCAGTCCTGCCTCTTCAAACCGGTTCAGTTCGACCCGGATCGCGTTGGTCGATTCGCCGAATTCTTCCTCTAAACCACGCAAATAGCTCTTGCTGCCCGGGTTCAGAAAAAACCGGATAAGCAGCTTCATGCGGGTTTTGTTGGTGATGAGGGTGTCTAACACAATTAGGAATGAGGAATGAAGAATGAGGAATTACAAATAAAAAATAAAAAAGGATATTACCTTTTAGGGGTTTGACGGATTAAGGAGAAAACAATTATGAAAGCTGATAATATTGTCCAGAAGAAGGCATTTCTTTTTGCTGTTAGGATTGTAAAGTTGTATCAATATCTGATGGGTAAAAAGGAGTATGTTATTGCGAATCAAATACTCCGGTCGGGTACATCAATCGGGGCAAATCTTGAAGAAGCACAGGGTTCTTATTCAAGAAGGGAATTTCAATCAAAAATAAATATTGTATATAAAGAAGCGCGTGAAACCCGGTTTTGGTTATTGCTGTTAAGGGAAAGTCAAATTCTCAGTATCAATGAAACGGAATCGATTTTTCAAGACTGTGAAGAACTTCTAAAAATTACTGGTTCAATCATCAAAAGCCTGAAAAACAACCAACAATAACCCCCTGCAATTTGTAATTCCTAATTCTTCATTCCCAATTCCTCATTAATAAACAGCTTCGCCTCCTCAGTCCCAATTAAGGTCGAGTAGGAGGGGTATTGAGGTCAGGAAGGAATCGAGTAACAAAAGTATTCATTAATATTTTAATAAAAAAAGAAAAAGTATGAAAAAGTGCGTGAAAAGTAGCTCCGGCAATTAAATTTTCCTATCATCAGAAATTTTGAAAGGTTGAATACTAATAGCGTATGAAATGGAGGTGTTATGTGGGAAAATAACCCTTCTCCAACTCTTGATTTTTTCAATAAATTGTTAATAAATGTTAAATTTTGTGATCAAACGTATTACCTTTTTAAAAATGGCGGATTAAGGAGTATAATTTAAAAATCATACACCATGAAAAATGTTTATTCTTATCCGCTCACACAACCGGCTTTGTGTAAAGAACCAGACGTGCAAACTCAAAATGGTACCGGGCTGGAAACCGAAAATCAAATTCAGAATATGATAGTTGATTTTAATAACAGGTTAAGGCAACTTGAGGAGAAAATAGTTATATCAAAATTGATGAAAGGTGGTTGGCTTACCCACAGGCACATCTGCAAGATGCTCAACATTTCAAAACGGACCCTCGACTTGTATCGTGAAAAGGGATATCTGCCTTATAGCAAGATTGGCGGAACTGTTTACTACCGGGCGACTGATGTTGAAAACTACTTAGTCAACCATCTTGTAATACGGGAAGGGACAAAAAAGAGTTAGGTAATTTTTTCGATCAGCATTGGAGAAATGGAAACTGAAAGTACCTGCTCAAGGTGGTCGATTCTGACGATGACGCGGCTTTTGCCGGAATGTAGGATCAGTTCGCCTTCGAGGCCAATAAGAGGGCCGGCGGTGATGCGCACTTTGGTTCCGGGGGGAAGATTGTGGGCGGGGATTGATTCTACCGGGACATCTGAACCGGTAAGGACTTTGAGCAGGTCGATCTGACGGTCGGGGATGGGTGCCGGTTTACCTGAAAACCAGATGTAACGGACTGCCCCGAAGGTATTCAGAACAGTGAAATATTCGGTTGGCAATATTTTGACAAAACAATAGGAATGGATCAGGGGTACTTCGACCAGTTTTTTCCGGTCGCTCCATTGCCGGACTACCTTTTGTAAAGGGACATACGCCTCGATTCCGATTTCCAGCAGCCGCTCCATCAACGCTTTCTCCTGCCTGCTCTTTGTATAAACTGCATACCAAAACCGTTGATGTTTCATCCTGCTTTCCTGATTTGAGGATTTGAAAATTATCGCGACCAAAGATAAAAATATTTGGGGAGCTGTCACTTTCGGTTTATATGCGAGCCCATCATTCTTTATACGGTCTGTTCCATAATTAGCCGGGATTTGTTATTGAAATTTTTAACGCGTATATTTGTCCCTTTGTAAAAATTCCACGTATGAGTTTGAGAGCAAAGACTACTGAACTGAAAAGGAGGATGCAGGAAGCTTTTATGGGGGGAGGAGAACAAGCCCTTGAAAAACAAAAAGCATCGGGAAAAATGACTGCCCGCGAGCGTATTCTCGCCCTGCTTGATCCTAATTCTTTTCATGAATATGATCTTTTTGTGAAACATGCCGGTCAGGATTTCGACATGGATAAAAAATATCTCCCGGGTGATGGTGTTATCACCGGTACCGGTTCCATCAATGCATGGCCTGTTTGTATTTTTGCTCAGGACTTTACCGTGGCCGGTGGTTCTCTGGGGTTCATGCATGCTAAGAAGATTGCCAAGATCATGGATCATGCCATGAAAATGAAGGTACCATTAATAGGTATCAACGACTCCGGTGGTGCCCGTATCCAGGAAGGGGTCAACTCCCTGGCGGGATATGGTGAGATCTTTTACCGTAACACTCAGGCTTCCGGCGTTATTCCTCAGATTTCTGTGATCTTAGGCCCCTGTGCCGGTGGTGCCGTTTATTCGCCTGCGCTTACCGACTTCGTTTTTGTGGTGGATAAAATCTCCAAGATGTTCATTACTGGTCCTGAAGTGATCAAAACGGTATTGGGGGAAGAAATCTCAATGGAAGACCTGGGGGGAGCCCGTGTTCATGCCGAAATTACCGGGAATGCGCACTTTTTTGCTGAAAGCGAACAGGAGTGTTTTGACCAGATCAAACGCCTGGTAAGCTTTATCCCTTGGAACAATGATAAAAAAGCCGAGATCTTCCCCAAAAAAGCGCCCCAATCGCGCAAATATAAACTCGACTCCATTTTTCCCACCAATCCCATGCAACCCTACGATGTGCGTGATGTAATCCGTGCCATTGCCGATGACAGCGATTTTTTGGAAGTACATGAAATGTGGGCTGCCAACATTGTGGTGGGTTTTGGCCGTCTTGACGGACAAACCATCGGTTTTGTTGCCAATCAGCCGCTGGTGCTGGCAGGGGTACTTGATTGCGACTCGAGCGACAAAGCTGCCCGCTTTATCCGTTATTGCGATGCCTTCAACATCCCGCTGGTTACGCTGGTCGACCTGCCGGGTTACCTCCCTGGGGTAGATCAGGAACATGCCGGGGTAATCCGTCATGGAGCCAAAGTTTTATATGCTTACAGCGAGGCAAGTGTGCCTAAACTCACGGTGATCCTACGCAAGGCTTATGGCGGTGGATACATTGCCATGTGTTCAAACCATCTCAGGGCTGACTTTGTATTTGCCTGGCCCACGGCTGAAATTGCCGTAATGGGTCCCGAAGGCGCGGCCAACATCATTTTCCGTAGTGAGATTAAAGCAAGCGATAATCCGGAAGAGACCCGCAAACGACTTATTGAAGAATACCGGCAGAAGTTTGCCAACCCTTATGTGGCGGCGGCTTACGGTTATGTTGATGCTGTAATAGAACCCAACGAAACCCGCAATTATCTTATCCATTCACTCATCCTGGCCCTGAGCAAACAGGAAATCTCTCCAAAGAAAAAGCATGGGATACCGCCTTTTTAATGAGGAATGAGGAATGAGGAATTACAAATTACAAATTACAGATTAAATTTTTGGGATGTTTTCTTTGGTTTTTTTAACTTGATTGTTTTATGGAAGAAAATATACAGTTTGTCGATTTTCCTTATGAAGAGGTCACGTTCCGAACCACATTAACGAAGAAGTTTGCCAACCGCAAAGTGTATGAAGCGCCTGATTTGCGAAAGGTGATGGCTTTTATTCCCGGAACGATAATAAAAGTCCTTGTGAAAGATGGGTCCAAGGTAAAAAAAGGCGATACCTTAGTTGTATTACATGCCATGAAGATGGATAATCATTTGCTTGCATATAAAACCGGAGTGGTTAAGAAGGTTTATGTTAAGGAGGGAGAAACAGTGCCAAAACATCATATCTTAGTTGAATTGAAATAATTAGGATGCAACCTTTTTTTGTTTTTTCCTGTCAATGATAGGAAAAAGCTATTATGAAATCCAAGACTATTGATTTTAAAAAACTGGCTTCTGACTTGGAAGACCTTTGTCCTTTCATTTATTTTGCTGTACTTACCGGGATGGAACCTGAAGATCAGATAGGGGGAATGATTTTCCCGGAATTAATGGTCTTTGTGGAACCGGAAATGGGTTCTTGTGATGCATTGGAACATATTTTTCCCGTGCTGGTTGAGATTGTGTCGGATGTGTTTTGTGATGTAACCTTGTTAAACCGGGTTGATCCGGTTTCACGCTTTAAAGCAACCAACGGAAATCTTTTGTTTATACGCGAAGGCAGGGAAGCAACGTATCGTCGGTTTGTTGAGCGGGCCAAGCTCGATTATAAGATTTACCGGGCACTTCTGCGGAAACAAGGGTTAATAATGTAATACCTTTTCGATTTCTGCAAGTACATTTTCACGACCGGCACGGGTTTTCGAAGAGGTAACCAGGATCAGGGGAAGTTCAGCCCAGTAAAGGGCGAGCGTTTTCTTAAAAGAGTTTAAATTGGCTGCCAGCAGGGTTTGTGAAAGTTTATCGGTTTTGGTGAAGAGGATCACAAATGAGATTTCATGATCGCCAAGCCAGTTCAGAAAATTGATATCGATGGGTTGAGGTTCCAGCCGGGAGTCGATCAGCACAAAAGTCAGGGCCAGATTTTCCCTTTTTTCGAGATAATTTTTGATCACCCCTTCGAATTTTTCACGTTGTGCCTTGGAAAGCTGTGCAAAGCCATATCCCGGAAGATCGACAAGAAACCAGGTTGCTTTGTGATTGATGGAATTATTGGTTGTTAACTCTTTATGATCAAGGATGGCTGAGCTAATCTTGAAGTGGTTAATCAATCTGGTTTTTCCCGGGGTACTGGAGATCTTAGCAAGCCCCTTTCTTCCAGCTAACATATTGATAAGCGAAGATTTACCGACATTGGAGCGCCCGATAAATGCAAACTCCGGGAGCTCCTGTTTTGGACATTCCCGTATTGACGGACTGCTGCATAAAAATTCAATGTTTTCGATAACCATGGTACTGTTTTGATCAAATCTTCCAGATTTTTATAAGCTGAAGGGTTTGAGGTCCAAAACAAAGGTACTATTTTTGGTCATACAAGGTAATTCATCGAGTCACTATCTTTGCAATGTATTACTATCTTTGCATTTTAAAAATACTTCATCGTCCAGCCCCTTCTCCTCAAGGAAGGGGTGCAAGTGTTGAGGTGTTCAGGCTAAAATTTAAAGAAAATGCAAATCATATCAGAACCAGCTTTATTAAAAATGGTTTGGGAAAACCGGGAAGTTGATTTCACGGAGATGATGAAAATCGTGGTTGATATTGAGCGGGAAATTCTGGCTATTGATGGTGACATGCATGCTGATCTTGAAAAAATGCTTTTAGAATCTGGTTCCTTGCAGCAGAATTTATGGGGAGCGAATATATATCCATCAAAGGAAAATGATGAATTTCTTGAATTTACATCGTTTATAAACATCCGGCCTTCTCAAGAAAATCGAGGCATGGAAATTATGGATACCAGGATTCGGGAAAAGATCAGTTTTATCGTACAAAAGCTTTTAAAATAATGTACCCACTGATCTACCAAAAAAACATGACAAGCGAAAAATGGAACGGTTATCCCCGGTCACAACAAATTTTATCGATTGCCAATGAGATGAACCGGGCTCAAAATGCGTTGTTGAAAGGGAATTTGGAGAACGCTGAACATGCGTGGGAACGTGCTTTTGAATTGACTGATTTAACGATAGAAGGAAGTCGTGCTACAACTCTTTTAAAAGAATTGTTGCGCTTTCGCGAAATGTTGGGAGCGGTTTTTGTTAACCCCGATCCTTCAACTCATTTGAAATTGATGGAAGCCTTCATAGCACTGGACCCTGGTGCGTATAATGCTTTACATTCATTTAGGAATTAGGAATTAGGAGTTAGGAATTAGGAGTTAGGAGTTAGGAGTTAGGAATGATTTTTTGATTCCAGTTTATATACCTGCATTTTAGTCCATTCTGCCCATTCGGCTTGGGTTTTGGATTTATCGAAGGTTGCATAATGGATGGGATCGCCTACTACGAGGGTGATGGTTTTATCCAGTTGTTTAACCATTTCATCGACCAGGAAAAGCATCTCGATATTTGCTTTGATTCCAAAGCGTTTCCGCCAGTTTGAAAGATTATAAAACCAATCGGAATTCCGTCCGCCGATATAAACCGGAATAATATCCCGCTGATATTTTATAGCTTTTTTGATGAAGGTGGTTTTCCATTCAAGGTCGCGGATGATGGTATTCTTCACTTTTCTGGAGCACAGTCCTGCCGGGAAGTAAAGGATGGTTTTGTCGGAGGCAAAGGTTTCGTCGATACGGCGGGCATTTTCGGTATTCCGTCCGTGTTTGTTGATGGGAATAAAGAGCGGTTGTAATTCGGGGATATACATCAGGAGGTCATTGACTGGAAAAACCAGGTCGTTCCGGAATCTTCCGAGCGCCTGCATCAGGGCCATCCCATCTAATCCGCCCAACGGGTGATTGGCCGCAATGATGTACCGTCCGGTTGCAGGAATGAGGGATCCGTTGATGGTTTTCCCATCTACAATTTCAACATTCACTCCAAATTCTTTGAGGATCGCTTCAACGAAGGGAATACCGGATTTATCACGATGCCGGTAAATGTACCCATTGATCTCCTCCTGGTGTGTGATCCGCTTTAAATAGGAGAGGACAAACCGTGGAATAAATTTGAGTAATTTTGGGTTTTTCGAAGCAAAAAGCGCTTCAATATCGATCAATCGCTCGGGAATTTCACTGCCAACCGGAATATTCATCCTGCAAAAATATGAATTTAGAATGAGGAAAAGAACTTAGCTAAAATTGAGGAATGTGAAATGGAGCGTTGGCTAAGAATTAATATTGAAAAATTTATTAATTAAAAATTGAAAGGGCATATCTTTGTATGATGTTATCTTAAATATTATTCGTCATTCGTTACTTTAAGTTGTATGGAAGAGATCATTTCCCCGGTTGACCCTTTGTTAGTTGAAGCTGAGCTGACCGACAGTAAGTTTCTGCGCAACACCAATAATGGTCACAACAAGATCTTCGTTTTTACAGCACATGAATCCCCCAATTTGATGCGTGAAGTTGGTCGGTTGCGGGAAATTACATTTCGCGATGCCGGTGGTGGTACCGGAAAATCGGTCGACATTGATGAATATGACACCATGGAGGTGCCTTTTCATCAGTTGATTGTATGGAACCCTATAGAGAAGGAGATCACAGGGGGGTATCGGTTTATTCATGGGCGCGATATTGTGTGTACACAAAATGGGTGTGTACACAGCGCTACTGCTGAATTGTTTGATTTTTCCAACAAGTTTATCCGCGATTATCTCCCGATTAGTATTGAATTGGGCCGGTCGTTTGTTCAGCCCAATTATCAGCCAACAATAAATTTTCGCAAGGGGATGTATTCCTTAGACAATTTGTGGGATGGGTTGGGGGCCATGATCATTGAGATTCCGGATGTTAAATATTTCTTTGGGAAGATGACGATGTATCCCGAATATAACCGGGAAGCGCGCGATTTGGTTTTATGTTTTTTACGAAAATATTTCCCCGATACGGAAACGCTGATGCTTCCTAAGGATGGACTGAACATTGATAGTCCGGATATTTCGCTCACTGGTTTCTTTTCTGAGCGGACCTATGAGGAAAATTATAAGATTCTCATCCATGAAGTCCGGAAGCACAATGAACATGTTCCGCCGCTGGTAAATGCATATATGAACCTATCGCCTACGATGCGGACGTTTGGTACGGCAATCAATCATGAATTTGGGGATGTAGAGGAAACCGGGATATTAATTCACATCGAAGATATCTATCCACGGAAAAAGGAACGTCATTTGACAACTTACATTCAAAAGCTTTCTAACTTAAAAACCTGGCGTTTCCGCAGGAGGAAGTAGTTATTTTGCTTTTTTCATCAGCTTACTCTTCAGGTTAGCTGCTTTATTTTTGTGGATGACGCTTTTCTTGGCCAGCTTGTCGATCTGGGAGATAACTTTGGGAAGATCTTTCACAACAGTCTCTTTTTCTTCGGTTTCGCGTAATTTCTTCACGGCATTACGAACGGTGCGGCCCTGATAGCGGTTTTGGGTACGTTTGGTTTTGGTACTACGGATGCGTTTTTTTGCGCTGATATGGTTAGCCATGTTGTTAAATAATTTTCAAATTGGGGTGCAAAGATACAACCTTTCCTGGAAATTCCAAAGGGTTGAAAAAAAATGATTTATTGCGATGATCCTGATACTATTTCCCTACCTGTCTGCTATCTGGCATAGATAAGCAGGAGGAATACAATCATTCTTTTGATTCGAATGGAAAAAGAATCTTAGATGATTGGGACGGATTCTACAACGGGAGTTACAAGAGATTTCATTGCAGCTTTATTAGGCGTTGTTTTGAAGACCTTGGTTGCTGCTCTTTTCCCTCTTTTTTTAAAGGGTTTCTTTTCTGCTTTGTTTTCAAGGACTGGTTTTTCTAATTTTGGTTTTCTTCCCCGTTTTGCTTTTTTTTCGGGTTCCATTGCCGGATCAACAATTATTTCCTCAATTACTTTTTTAGGTCTGCCGCGTTTTCCTTTTTTTTGTTTATCGACCGGTTTTTGAGTAGTCGTTTCAGGGATGTTCTTTTCAGAGACACCTAATTTTTTTAATATATTTTTTATTTCACCGATATAATTTTCGGCATCAACCAATTCCAGCTCATAATGGTTTTTCAAAAATTCGAGCTCGGATGCATTGAATTTAATAGATTTCATAAAATCCAGGATTAAAAGGTTTGCAATTTATTTTTTGTAAAAGTAAAAAAATATAACAAAACAAATGTTTTATCATTTCGATAATACTCATTTTATCTGAAAGTTACTACGGTAATTCCGGCACCACCTTGTTCCAATGCAGCATCCCGCGCTGTTTTCACCTCTTTTTGCAAACGCAGGTAATCGCGGGTTACTTGTCGCAATACGCCATTTCCTTTTCCATGTAAAATATTTACTTCATGGATCGATAATAAAATGGCATCATCGATATATCGTTGCAACATCATCTGCGCCTCATCTACCCGTTTTCCTCTCAGATCCAAAGTGAACGTAAAATTCTCGACTTTTTGCTGAAAGTCAGGGTAGACCTGCGACCTGAGCATACGGCGACCGATTGGTTCGCTTCGTTCACGGATGGGTTGCTCCACTTTGGATAACAGATGTTGCTTGCCTGCCGGCGAGGCTGGGCTGCCGGATTTGTTTTTTTCTTCCAGCTCGGTTTTGAGAGTCGAAAGGTTTTGTCGTGCTGCTTTGGTTTGGGTTTTTTCTGCCTGGGCTTCGCGGATCTCCCGGATGGTTTTTTCAATGACTTTATTCGACTGTGACAGTAATTCACGAGCCTCTTCACGGGCATTTTCCAGGATTTCTTTTTTCCTGGATTCGAGATCTGAAGTTAGCTTTTCATATTTCCTGATTAATTCAGATAAAAAGTCATCGGCAATTTTTAATTCCGTTGATTTTTGTTTGATCTCTATTTTTTCAACATCCAGGTTTTGAAGTTCACGGTCGAAATCGAGCTGACTTTTCCCGGTTTTTTCCCGCGCAATTTGTAATACATCCTCCGGAAACCCAATTTCATGGGCGATTTCCAGAGCAAAAGAACTTCCCGGTTTTCCGGTTTTCAACTGGTATAATGGTTTTAATTTCTTCAGGTCGAAAAGCATGGCACCATTTACAATTCCGGATAGCCGGCCGGCCAGGAGTTTCAAATTGGAATAATGGGTTGTGACGACTCCGAAAGCCCCTTTTTCGTTGAGCGATTCGAGGGTTGCTTCGGCAATGGCACCTCCCAGGGAAGGATCGGTGCCGGTTCCCAGTTCATCGATCAAAAATAAGGAATGGTTATCAATGTGTTCAAGAAAAAATTTCAGGTTGATCAATTTGGAGGTATAGGTGCTGAGGTCGTTGTCGATCGATTGCTCATCGCCGATATCGATGAAGATGTTTTTAAAAATGCAAAACTCCGAATCTTCTTTAACCGGTGGCAGAAGTCCGCATTGGTACATATACTGCACCAATCCTACTGTTTTCAAGCACACCGATTTTCCCCCCGCATTCGGTCCGGAAATGATGATGATCCGTTGCTCTTGATGTAATTCAATATCAAGTGGAACGATCTCTTTTTTTTGTTTCTGATGACTGAGAAAAAGAAGCGGATGGATGGCTCCGCGCCAAAGGAGGCTTGATGAACTCGCAGACAACATGGGCTTTCTTCCTCCCGTATTGATGGCCAATCTTCCTTTGGCCCGGATAAAGTCTATCTTCCCGAGAAACCGGTAAGCCTGGATCAGCAATTCAATATCCGGGCGAAGCAGGGTGGCAAAAGCGGCCAGGATCTTCACAATTTCCCGGCGTTCAGCATATTCAAGTTCCCGTATTTCATTATTGGTCTCAAAGATCTCGGCTGGTTCCACAAATACCGTGTGACCGGTAGCCGATTCATCATGGACAAACCCTGCAATTTTTCGCTTGTGGGTACTGATCATCGGGATCACCAACCGTCCATTTCGTATCGTGATATCCGCATCTTCGGGTACCCAGCCGCTTTTACGAGCCTGGTTAAAACACTGAACAACCTTTCGCTCTACAGAAGTTTGCATGGAAACCTTTTCCTTCCTGATTCTTTGTAATTCCACCGAAGCCGAATCGCGAATCTCCGATTTTTCGTTCAGGATTTTGTCAAGCCGAGCTAAAAGTTCAATGATAGATGGACATACTTCATTGGCGGATGACGGATGGCAAATGGCAGGTAGCGCTACATTACGAACTTGCTGGGTTCTGAATTCTGTTTGCTGAAGAAGTCGGTTAAGAACCGGATATTTATTAGTTCGTTCACTCAGGAAATCGATTAAAGTCAAGATGGCAGTCAACGAGAGCCGCAATTCCGACAGTTGTTCAGGTTCCATATAAGAACCAGGGATCCGGATACCAAGAAGGGCAGGGATCATATCATAATAATCCTGTGCCGGAAAATGTTCCTCAAACTCCAGAATTTGCCGCATCTCGGCAGTTCCCGACAGCCATTGTTCAATCTCGTCAGGATCGGTTGAAAAGGAAATCAGATCTACATTCTCTCTCCCCAGCGAACTCAGACAATACGCTCTGAGCAACTGCCGGAGGGCATCGAAACCGAGTTTTTGTTCAAAGTTTGAAGGGAAGATCATACAGCAAAGGTAAGGAAAAGATGGTAGATGGCCGATCACCGATTAAACAATTAGGAATTAGGAATTAAGAATTAAGAATAGCAATTTTCCGGAATTTTTTTGTACTTTTGCCGACTGTTAGTAATTTCACAACAGAGAAACTAATTTCTTAAATTTCAATATATTATGAATAAAACGAAAAAATTCTTGTCGTGCGACGGTAATCAGGCTGCTGCTCACATGGCTTATATGTTCAGTGAAGTAGCTGCCATATTCCCTATTACCCCTTCATCGAATATGGCTGAAAACGTGGATGAATGGGCAGCACATGGTCGTAAAAATATTTTTGGTGATGAAGTGAGAGTAGTAGAGATGCAGAGTGAAGCTGGCGCTGCCGGAGCTCTTCACGGATCCTTACAGGCTGGTGCGCTAACCACTACCTTTACCGCTTCTCAGGGGCTTTTGCTGATGATTCCAAATATGTACAAATTAGCCGGGGAGTTGTTACCAGCCGTTTTCCACGTAAGTGCCCGTACGGTAGCAGCCCATGCTCTTTCAATTTTTGGTGATCATGGCGATATTTATGCTACTCGTCAGACCGGTTTTGCCATGTTGGCTTCCGGTTCGGTTCAGGAAGTTATGGACCTTGCTGGAATCGCCCACCTGGCAGCCATCAAATCAAGGGTTCCTTTTCTTCATTTCTTCGATGGATTCAGGACTTCTCATGAAATCCAGAAAGTAGAATGTTACGAGAATGAAGATATGATCAAATTGCTTGATTTTAAAGCCTTACAGGAATTCCGCGATAGGGCCCTTAATCCCGAACATCCGGTAACCCGCGGTACTGCTCAAAATCCCGATATTTTCTTCCAGGCTAAGGAAGCGGTGAATAAATTCTATGAACCGATCCCCGACATCGTAGAAGCTTATATGCAGGAAATCACAAAATTGAGTGGCCGGGTATATCATCCTTTTATGTATTATGGTCATCCTCAAGCTGAAAACATCATCGTTGCCATGGGCTCCATCACCGATACCACCAAAGAGGTGATCGATTATCTGATGGCCAAAGGCGAAAAAGTGGGATTGATCTCAGTTCATCTTTATCGTCCCTTCTCTTCTAAGTATTTCTTTAATGTGCTTCCCAAGAGTGTGAAACGCATCTGTGTTCTCGATCGTACCAAAGAACCCGGAGCCAATGGCGACCCGCTTTATCTCGATATTCGCGACATGTTTTATGAAAGGGAACAGCATCCGATGATCATTGCCGGTCGTTATGGACTCAGTTCCAAAGATACCACCCCATCACAGGTTATCTCGGTTTTCAACAATTTGAAAGCCAACGAACCGAAAAACCACTTCACGGTTGGAATCGTTGATGATGTTACCTTCCATTCGCTTCCGTTACTTCCGGAGATGGATATTGCCCCCAAGGGGACCTATTCTGCCAAGTTTTACGGTATTGGTTCCGATGGAACTGTTGGAGCCAATAAAAACTCCATTAAGATCATTGGAAATAACACCGATAAATATGCCCAGGCTTATTTCTTCTACGATTCTAAAAAATCGGGCGGGATTACCGTATCCCATTTGCGTTTCGGCGATACCCCCATCCGTTCCCCATATCTGGTGATCACACCTGATTTTGTTGCTTGCCATGTACCAGCCTATCTCGAAAAATACGATATGCTGAAAGGGCTCAAGGATGGCGGTACTTTCCTTCTCAACTCCATCTGGAATGCAGAAGAGTCAAAGAAACGGCTTCCCGATCACATGAAAAAATACCTGGCTGATCACAAAATCAATTTCTATATCATTGATGCCACCAAGATTGCTGAAGAGATTGGCTTGGGGAACCGTACCAATTCCATTATGCAGAGCGCTTTCTTTAAAGTGGCCAACGTCATTCCTTATGAGAATGCCGTGAAAGAGATGAAAAAAGCCATCAGCAAAACGTATGGGCGTAAAGGTGAGGATGTCGTGAATATGAACTATTCCGCCATCGACCGGGGTGGGGAATTAACCAAAGTTGATGTTCCTGCCGAATGGTCAAAAATTGTGGTGAACCTTTCTTCCAAAGTAAGCGAAAATAAATTTGTCCGTGAGATCTTTGATCCGGTTAACGCGATGAATGGCGATGATATTCCGGTAAGCGCCTTTGTAGGCCGCGAAGATGGTACATTCCCCAACGGGATGACCAAGCTCGAAAAACGCGGTATTGCCGTGAACATTCCGGAATGGATCTCCGCCAACTGTATTCAGTGTAACCAATGTTCTTATGTTTGTCCTCACGCTGCCATTCGTCCTTTCCTTCTCAATGAGGCCGAAAAGAAAAATGCGCCAGCCGACATGGTAACCTTGAAAGCCGTTGGTAAAGAACTTGCCGGATTGGAATTCCGTATGCAGGTAAGCCCTCTCGATTGCACCGGTTGCGGTAACTGTCTGGATGTTTGTCCTGCCAAAACCAAAGCGCTGGTACTGCATGATCTGGGGTCACAACTTTCTGAAATTAAAAACTGGGATTACCTTATTAACCATGTAAGTTATAAAACCGATACTGTAGTTGACCGTTTCAAGACTTTCAAAAACAGTCAGTTTTCACAGCCTCTCTTTGAATTTTCGGGTGCCTGTTCCGGTTGTGGGGAGACTCCTTATGTAAAACTGCTAACCCAGCTTTATGGCGAACGCATGATGATTGCCAATGCCACTGGTTGTTCCTCTATTTATGGAGGTACCGCTCCTTATACTCCATATTGTGTTAATTCGGAAGGAAAAGGACCCGCCTGGGCCAATTCATTATTTGAAGATAATGCTGAATATGGATTAGGGATGGCTGTTGCCATCACGAAACTTCGTAAGCGCATTGCTGAAAAAATGAAGGCAGCCATCAAGGAAAACCTGATGGGTGCGGAGACCATGGAAGCCATGCAAGCCTGGATTGACGGCATGTATGATGCGGATGCTTCCAAAGCGGCTACTGTCCGTTTATTGCCCTTACTGAAAAAAGAGAACAATCAATTGGCTACCGACCTGATCGACTTACGTCAATATTTGGTTAAAAAATCGATCTGGATTCTCGGTGGCGATGGCTGGGCTTATGATATCGGTTATGGTGGATTGGATCATGTGATCGCTTCCGGCGAAGACATCAACATTCTGGTTCTGGATACTGAAGTGTATTCGAATACCGGCGGTCAGTCATCCAAATCCACGCCAATTGGTGCCGTTGCAAAATTTGCTGCTTCCGGTAAAAAAATCCGGAAAAAGGATCTTGGGGCAATGGCCATGGCTTATGGGTATGTTTATGTATCTCAGGTTTCGATGGGTGCCAACAACGGTCAGTTGTTCCGTGCTGTAAAAGAAGCCGAATCCTATAAAGGTCCTTCCCTGATCATTGCTTATGCTCCCTGTATCAATCATGGATTACGGAACGGAATGGGCAAGGTGGAAACGGAAATGAGTAATGCCGTAGCTTCAGGATACTGGCAGTTATACCGGTTCAATCCGATGAATGAAAAAGACGGAAAGAATCCCTTCACGCTCGACTCCAAAGAACCGGACTGGTCGAAATTCCAGGAGTTTCTAAATGGGGAAGTACGTTATACCTCCCTTAAAAAATTGTTCCCGGAAGAAGCAGATGAATTGTTCAAAGCTGCTGAAGAATGTGCCAAATGGCGTTACAATAATTACAAGCGGTTGGCTGAAATGAAATTCTAAGGAGCAACAATGGCCTTATTCCAAAAACCCCCTTCTCTTTCAAGGAGAAGGGGGTTTATTGTTGTGAGGTATTTGTAATTGTTAGTTAAAGCAGTTGATAATTGTCAATGTTTCTCAAAAGTGAACTGACTTCAGTTCCATTCGGGAGTTCTTACTGCAAATTCAGGTCATAAAGCAGCCTTGCCTGCACCCCTTTCATTTCCTGGAGTTCTTTCAGGTACTGGTAATACTGGTAGTTTTCGCCCAGGGCTTGCTTGAGTTTTGCGGAGGGGTCGTTTCCGGTGATCTGATTAATGAGTTCTTCAAACCATTCTTTTTGTTCGGGGAGGGAGAGGATGCGGTAGTTTTTGATCTTTGCTAATTCCGCAGCTGTTTCAATAGCCTTTGACAGTCCGCCAAAATCGTCGATCAGGCCGATGTTTTTTGCATCCGTGCCGCTCCATATCCGGCCCTGGCCGATGTCGTCGACCGCAGCCTTGGTCATTTTCCGTCCGGCTGCCACTTTTCCTGTGAAGACATCATAAATATGATCGACATCACGCTGGATGAGTAGTGTTTGATAGGGGGTAAGGGGTTTTTGAACGGGAATATAGTCACTGTTTTTGTTGGTATTGGCTAGATCGAAAGTGATTCCCAATTTTTTGGAAAAGAGGCCCTGGAAATTTGGGATCACTCCGAATACTCCGATGGAGCCGGTGATGGTAGTGGGGTCGGCTATGATTTTTGAAGCAGCACAGGCGATGTAATAACCTCCGCTGGCAGCCACATCGCCGAAAGATGCCACAACGGGCTTCACCTGGCGGGCGAGGTCGACTTCACGCCAGATCACATCGCTGGCCAGGGCGCTGCCACCTCCTGAGTTGATGCGGAAAACGATGGCTTTCACTTTGTCATCTTCACGCGCTTTTCTCAGCGCTTTGGAGATCCGCTCTGATCCAATACTTTCATCGTCGCCCGTTCCGCTTCCAATGGAGCCACTGGCATAGACTACGGCAATTTTATCGGAAGGTGTCGTACCGTGTTTCTTTTCTGCTACATCGGTATATTTTTCGAGCGTTACCAATTGAATTTTTTGTTTGTCGGTGAGGGCGAGTTTTTTCTTCATCTCGGTGATCAATTCATCTTTATAGACCAGTTGATCCACAAATTTGTATTTCAGGGCATCTTCTGCAGTCTGAATTTTCAAACTGTCGGCAAGATTGTTCAGCTCCTGCCGGCTTATTTTACGGGTATCAACAATTCCGTCGAGGATTTCATTCCATACATTATTAACAAGTTCGGTCATCTGCTTTCTGTTTTCGGGACTCATTTTGTCCAGAAACAGCGGTTCCGTAGCTGCTTTAAATTTACCATGACGGATGATCTGCATTTTCACATCCAGTTTTTCAAGTAAACCTTTCACGAACATGATCTCGGAGGAAAGGCCTTTGAATTCGATTGCGCCCTGGGGTTGAAGGAAAATTTTATCGGCTGCGGTAGCCAGGTAATATGATTTTTGAGAATAGACTTCGCTATAGGCCCAAATAAATTTTCCTGATTTTTTAAAATCCAGCAATCCTTCACGAATCTCCGATACAGTGGAAATACCGGCAGGAATATCGCTCAGATCGAGATATATCCCGGCGATGTTATCATCATTTTTTGCTTTCTTTAAATTATCCAGAATTTCATTCAATCCGGTATTTTTTTCTGGGCCGGAATAACCCATCACAACCTTTGTTTTGGAACTCCGGTCGGCAATGGTTTTGTTCAGTTTAAGCTGAAGCACCGTGTTTTTTGATATTACCACTTCTTCCTGTGAAGCGGAAGCAACGATAGCGGCAATGATCCCGAACGATATAACCGACAGGATCAACAAAACGAGAAATGTTCCCAGCATACTGGCAAACATGAATTTGAAAAACTGTTTCATGGAGCGGAATTTTGATATGGGACAAAGATATAAATAATTCCATCGGTTGCAGTTTTATCATCGAACGAAGTGAATCTATTGATCAGGACAATAAAATATGAACATTTTCCTGTGCAAAAAAAAAGGCCGAAGGTGCTTTTTTGTGTGGAAAATTCGATTACTCTTGCGACGTGAATAAACACGCTGTAATGTTGTTGGTGCGACAGTCCCTGTTGCTTTTTTTTCTCCTGATGGTTCCTCCGGTTTTTTCCGGTGGGAGGGTTACCGATCGCGCCCCCCGACGGCCAGCATATCCATCGATCATGATCATGGACCGTGGGATCAAGTCCCCGTCGACCCTCATCAGTTTCATGCTTGATAACAATAACAATCTTGATTCGGCTTATCTTGTCCGGCTGATCCGGACGTATATTATCGAAAGCAAGCGGGAAGGAGTGAACCATGATGTAGCCGTATGCCAGATGTGTTTGGAGACCGGTTTCCTGCGGTTTACCGGTTCTGTAAGCCGGTTCCAGAATAATTTCTGTGGTTTGGGTGCCATCAATGCCTATACGGCAGGCGACTGGTTTGATTCAATGGAAGAGGGTGTAAGGGCGCATATTCAACATCTCAAAGCTTATGCCAGTGTAGATCCTTTACAATCCCCTCCGGTGGATAAACGGCTGGAACATGTGCATCGCGGTACGGTCTTTACGATTTATGATCTGGCAGGTACCTGGGCAGCAGATCCCGATTATGGTTATAAAATCGACCAGTTACTGAAAAAACTATTTGCAAATTAGGAGGAGGGAGGGAAGAAATCCATCGGCAAACGAAGTGAGTGCATCATTTTGTGAGGGTGTGCATTCCAACCGGATATTCTTTCATGATCACTTCTTTGAGCCATTGGTAGTCTTCATTATGGGCAACAAAATCAAGGTTGTTGGTATCGATTAGCAGTACGCGGAGGTCGGGTTGCTGTCGTAGAAATTCAAGATACCCGGTTTGTATTTTATCGAGATAGTCGAACTTGATGTTTTGTTCATAAGGACGGCCACGTTTTTCGATATTTTTCTTCAGATTTTCCAGGTTGAGGTAAAGGTAGACGATCAGTTCGGGCCGGGGGACGACAGAAGAGACGATGTTGAAAAGTTTTCCATAGAGTCCGAATTCAAGTGATTCAAGATTGCGGCTGGCGAAGATCAGCGATTTGAAGATGAAATAATCGGCAATGGTGAAGGAGGTAAAGAGATCGGGTTTATTGAAATGATTTTTCAATTGCTGATACCGGTCGGCCAAAAAAGAGAGTTCTAATGGAAATGAATACCGGAGTGGATCTTCATAAAATTTAGGTAAAAAAGAGTTCTCTTCAAATTGCTCGAGAATCAGAGAAGCGTTAAGTTCTTTGGCCATCTGTGTTGCCAGCGATGTCTTTCCTGCTCCGATATTGCCTTCTATTACGATGTAGTTGTACAAGAATTAGGAATTAAGAATTAAGAATTAAGAATTAAGAATTAGGAATTAATGATCATTTTAAGCAGTGTTTTGATATCTTTTTGCATTATGGGATGTACAAAGTCGGGGGCGATTTCCGCCAGGGGTTGTAATGCAAAAAATCTTTCGTGTAACCGGGGGTGGGGGATTATCAGGGAATCGGTAAAAATACGTTGATTTCCGAAAAACAGAATATCGATATCCATGGTACGGCCTTGGTAATGTGCTTCAGATGGGCGAATCCGGCCGAGTTGTTTTTCGATGGACAGGAGTTCCTGCAACAATTGGTCGGGTGCAAGGTTGGTATCTATTTCCACGGCCTGGTTTAAAAAAAGTGTATCGTCGTCAAAGCCCCAGGGGGTTGTTTCATAGATTGTGCTGATTTTTAAAATGGTTCCGGCTTTTTCGGCGAGCAGTTCACGGGCTTGTTTCAATAATTGTTGCCGGTTACCGCGATTGGAGCCAAGGAGGAGAAATACTTCTTTCATGGTACAAATATCGAAAAAAAAACCCGGCCTGTAATAGCCGGGTTTTTTTCTGCATCAGTAAACAAATTACTTCACGATATTCAAAAATTCAGGTGAATTCGCAAAACTGTAGAATTCGCGATCATTTTTGGCCTGAGTTTTCATTTTAGAATCCTGGCAAGCTTTCATCAGGTTTTCGTACATCGTTTTGGTGTTGTTTGTACGAGCGCCAATGACGGCCAGCAGATAATACGTATCCGGAGTTTGGGGAGCGCATTTCAGCGTAGTTTCAGCGGCGCTGGTATTGCCGGAAACCAACTGTGCGAGACCCAGGTTATAGCTGCATTTAGCGTTAGATAGCATCGTGATGGCTTTCGGATAATCGCCTTTCGGGATCAGGAGAACGCCCTGGTTGTAATTGGTATTTTCACCTAAGGTAGCTGCTTTTTTAAATTGAGCTTCAGCTTTTTTCAGATCACCTTGTTTTGCGGCAATCACACCAATGTTATTTTCGATGATGCCATTATTTGGGGCAATTCCCTGAGCTTTGTTAAGTAATTCGGAAGCACGGCCCAGGTTTCCTTTACTAACTTGAGCTACAGCTGCGTTGTTCAAGGCTTTCCAGTTGTTGGGGAATTGTTTTACAGCATTTTCAGTGATGGTCACCTTAGCGTTGACATCATTGGTAAGGGTAGCGGCATAGAGCAATTCTTCCACTTTTAATTTATCCGGATTTGAAACAGCATACTGGCTGATTTCAACATCGGTTAAACGAGGTTCATACAATGTTCCGGTAATTTCAACGCGACGCAATGGAGGAAGCAGTTTGCTTTCAATTTCAGGATAGATCAGGATCATGTTGCGAATTTCTGCTTCTTTCTTAAGCTGATCTGCATTGGAGTTGATTACATTCAGGATTTTGTCTTTGTCTTTCAGGTCGCTGTTTTGAACGGCTTTCAGGAAGCCATTCCAATCCGGGCCATGATGTTGCAATACCATGTTAACATCTTTACCGGCAGCTTCAACAGCTGCTTTCACAGCTTTTTTATCCTTATTGCCTTTATTGGCTTCCTTAGCCCAAGCCTGAAACTGACTGATGACATAAGCATTTCCGGTTTTGGAACGATTTTCGGATAAGTTGGCATTGAAGGTTTCTTCGCCTTCAGGAGAAGCCCAACCATTCATTGCGATATCTTTTATTTTCCATCCTTGTTTTACAAAGGCATCGAAGTCGGTGAGACCTGCTTTGGCAAGGTCAGTTTTATTGATACCATATTTAAGGTCGAGATCAAATTTGTTCTTTTTGAAGTAGATGATACCGGTTTTTGACTGGAATACTTCTTTCTGATAACCATGATCAGCGATGAGTGTTATTTCATCATGCTGGATAAGGGTTGGGGTATGGATGATACCAGGAGCCAGATCGCGTGAAGGCAGTTCAACAAATTTTGCCTTTACCTTGATTTCGTCTTTTTTCAGCAGAATTTTTTCTTTGGCTTCATAAACAACAGGAGCAACAGACAATTGCGATACACCCATTTCAGGTTTGTACGGGAATACCGTAGTATAGGTAAAAGTACCACCTTCTTTGTATTTGATCATGGTGCCGTCGCCACTAAGTTTTTCACCATAAATATTCATGGGTTTCAGATCATATTTTCCACCATTATAGGTAACAACAGGTTGGAAATACATGGAAGCGGTTGGGCAGAAATACTTGGGAGGAACGGTTCCTTTAACAGTAACCATAACGGAATCACCCTTTTCGGAAAGAACAGCCGGAGTGGTTTCCAGTTTCACCTGGTTGTAATTATTTGCCATTTCTTTCAGGTTGCAGCCACTATAAGCAAATTTATAGGTAAGTCCGATGGTTGCGGAACTGTACATATCGTTGACAATTTCTTTGGCACCGCCGGGTTGCATATCAACGATGTCGCCATCACGCCATCTCCAATATAATTCGACTGGAATTGACCAATGTTTATTGATGTTGAAATCGAAGCCAAGACCGGCACCGACTTTAAATTCGAGGTTATGGCCGGCAAGACCGGAAGTGTTACCCATGTTTCCTACATTGTCTTTCTGTCCAATCCAGGCAACATCCTTAGCCAACAGCAAGTCTGTTTTATGACCGATGGTTTGATCAAGACCTACGCCGAGAATGACATAGGAGGAGAAGAAACGATCCGGTTTATAACCTAAGGCCCAATTCAGCCAGTTAACTGTAAACTGAAGATCGGTTTCCCAGGGATAGGACTTGAATGATTGTGAAATGTAGGCTGGTTGTCCATTCCCGTTATAATCATACACAAATTTGTTTTCTACCCGGCTTTGTAACATGCCATGAGCGATACGGGCACGAACACCGATAACGCGGGTAAATTGCTTGGTTACTACGAGACCATAATTGTAACCCAAACTATTTGAATAAAGATTAACCCAAAGATTTTTAGAGAGGTCGCCATTAAACTGCATAATTCCTCCAAAAGCGCCCACCGACCAATAACTGTGAGATGGAGCTGTGTTTCTTACCTTTTGTTCTTTAGCTTTATCCTGTGCAAAAGAGACCAGGGGAATGAGTGCCACAAGCATGACAATCATGACCTTCTGTAAGATTCGATAAATGTTTTTCATACCTCTAATTTTTCGTTTATTGAATATGTTTACTGATTAGCAAATATAATTAATTATTGAATTTCCGAGCAATTATAATGGTTTATTTGACAAATATAAATTATTTATAAGGTTATTATACCATTTTAAAATAATTGATTACCCATTTTATCAACAATGTAAAAATATAAATTTTAGAATTGTACGCAAAAAAGAACCGAAGGGTTACATTAGTTTAAATAAAAAAATAAAAACCAATGTAAATCAGATTGTTTCATTTTACTTTTTGGTAATTGAGTTTGGAAAAAATATCCCATATCACGATCCCTGCGGATACTGAAATATTAAAGGAATGTTTAGTTCCGAACTGGGGAATTTCCAAACAACCGGTTGCCATCGACAAGGCATCTTCTCTTACTCCCGATACCTCATTTCCAAAAATGATTGCGAGTTTTTGATCTTTTGCCGGTTGAAAATCATAGAGCGGAATGCTCCCAGTAACTTGTTCTACAGCTAAAAGATGATACCCCTCATTGATTAATTTTGTACAAGCATCGATGGTGTTGTCAAAATATTGCCAGGGTACCGATTCAGTAGCTCCCAGGGCGGTTTTCTGAATCTCCCGGTGAGGAGGAGTTGCGGTTATTCCACACAACAGGATCCCCTCTAAGCGAAATGCATCGGCCGTCCGGAACACCGAACCAATATTGTGCTGGCTCCGTATATTATCTAAAACAATCACAATCGGAGTTTTCTCTGCAGCTTTATATTCTTCAACTGTCAACCGGTTCAATTCCGGCATCGTCAATTTTTTCAATATGGAAGTGATTAAGAGTTAAGTGAATAAGTGATTTTATTTTAGTATGTTGGATTTGTCGTGCAAAGATACTTTTTGCTGACTTATCAACAAAATCAAAACAAATTCCAACTCATTCTTAACTTTGAAAAATTATTCATTGTTAATTCTAAATTCTTAATTCCGGTATTTTTTGGCAAAACAAACGGAAATAGCAGAGACCCCGCTGATGCGTCAATACAACGCCATAAAAGCAAAGTATCCCGATGCTGTACTGCTTTTCAGGGTAGGTGATTTCTATGAAACATTTGGGGAAGATGCCATTCGGGCTTCCAATATTTTGGGGATTGTCCTTACCCGACGTGCCAACGGGTCAGCAAAATTCGTAGAATTAGCCGGTTTCCCGTATCATTCTCTTGATCTCTATCTTCCCAAATTAGTGAAAGCCGGTTTACGGGTTGCCATTTGTGATCAACTGGAAGATCCGAAACTGACAAAGAACATTGTGAAACGCGGCGTTACAGAACTGGTCACCCCCGGAGTTTCGTATCATGACAAGATTCTTGACCAGAAAGAGAATAATTACTTGGCCGGAGTTCATCTTCAGGATAAAATATCGGGGATCTCTTTTCTTGATATTTCGACCGGTGAATTTTACCTGGCCCAGGGGTCGCTTGAATATATTGATAAGCTGATTCAGAGTTTCCGGCCCAGCGAAGTGATCATTCAGAAAAATAAACGTCAGCAGTTTTTAGAGTTGTTTGGCAATAAATTTTATATCAATACTTTTGAAGATTGGGTTTTTACCCTTGATTTCTCGCACGAACTTCTACTGAAGCAATTTGGTACCGCTTCGCTGAAGGGTTTCGGGGTTGAGAATCAGGAGATGGGCGTGATTGCCGCGGGTGCTGCCTTACATTATCTCGCCGAAACACAACACGACAAGGTTCGGCATATCTGCAAACTCAGCCGGATTGAAGAAGATAACTATGTTTGGCTGGACCGGTTTACCATCCGGAATCTGGAACTGCTGAACTCCGTAAACGATAATGCAAAAACGTTGATGGAGGTGTTGGACCAGACGATTTCTCCAATGGGATCGAGGCAACTGCGACGCTGGATTATCCTCCCGCTGAAAAACCGTAAGCCCATCGAAGAGCGACTGGATGCAGTTGAATATTTCAAGCTTCACCCGGAAACTACCGAACTGCTGTGTCATCAATTTCACCAGATCGGCGACCTTGAACGGCTCATTTCAAAAGTGGCTGTGGCCAGGGTCAATCCCCGGGAAATGATCTATCTGAAAAAGGCCCTTGATGCCATCGAAGCCGTGAAAGGTATCTGCGGAACATCAGGTAATGAGGGACTTGTGAAAATCGGCGAGCAATTGAACATCTGCAAGCTGGTTCGTGAACGCATCGATCATGAAATACAGCCCGATCCCCCGGCATTGGCCATCAAAGGAAATATTATCCGCGATGGTGTTGATCCGGAATTGGACGATTTACGGAAAATTGCTTTTTCGGGGAAGGATTACCTTGTTCAGATCCAGCAGCGGGAGATGGAACGGACCGGGATCAGTTCACTGAAAATAGGCTATACCAATGTTTTTGGTTATTACCTTGAGGTGACCAATGCTCATAAAGATAAGGTTCCTCCCGAATGGAACCGCAAACAAACCTTAGTCAATGCCGAACGGTATATCACGGAGGAACTGAAGGCTTATGAAGAAAAGATCCTTCATGCGGAAGAGAAGATCCAGGAGATCGAAATGAAGATATATAATGATCTGATCCTCTTTTTAGCAGATTTTATTGTTCCGATACAACTCGATGCCACGATGATAGCGCGACTGGATGTGCTGGTTGCTTTTTCCATTAATGCCGTAAAATTCAATTATGTACGGCCAGTTCTGAATGAAACGTATGTGATTGATATCCGCAATGGTCGTCATCCGGTAATAGAGCAACAGATGAAGCCGGGGGAATCGTATATTGCCAATGATGTTCATCTTGACGATACCAATCAGCAGATCATCATGTTGACCGGGCCGAACATGTCGGGGAAGTCGGCTTTGTTGCGACAAACGGCTCTGATTGTATTGATGGCCCAGATGGGGAGCTTTATTCCAGCCGAATCGGCCACGCTCGGAATTACCGACAAGATATTTACGCGGGTAGGGGCTTCCGATAACATCTCTTCCGGTGAATCTACTTTCATGGTGGAGATGAACGAAACGGCGAGCATTCTGAATAATGTTTCCAGCCGTAGCCTGATTCTGCTCGATGAGATCGGACGCGGAACCAGTACCTACGATGGCATCAGCATTGCCTGGGCGATAGCGGAGTTTCTGCATCAGCATCCGTTGTTCCGGCCCAAGGTACTCTTTGCCACTCACTATCATGAACTCAATGAGATGGCAACCCGCTTGCCACGAATCAAAAATTATCATATTTCCGTCAGGGAAATTCAGAACAAAGTCATTTTTTTAAGGAAACTTCTTCCTGGTGGAAGCGAACACAGCTTTGGCATCCATGTAGCTAAAATAGCCGGTATGCCCTCTTCTGTTCTGGAACGGGCAAAGGAGATCCTTAGTCAGTTGGAAGCGTCGCATGAAACAGAGGGGATTGGAAAGGGGAAAGCGGATGGTGGATATCAACTGAGTTTCATCCAGCTTGATGATCCATTGCTGCAGCAGATCAAAGAAGATATTTTAAATACGGAGATAAATACCCTGACCCCGGTTGAGGCGTTGATGAAATTAAATGAGATTAAAAAATTGCTTCAAAAAAAGTAGGAGAATTGAAAATTGTTTTACCTTTGCACCTCAAATTTTAACTGCGAAAGTAGCTCAGCTGGTAGAGCACGACCTTGCCAAGGTCGGGGTCGCGGGTCCGAATCCCGTCTTTCGCTCAAAGGAAACCCTCTTCTACCCGAGGGTTTTTTAATCAGAAGCTGCCCTGGTGGTGGAACTGGTAGACACGCAGGACTTAAAATCCTGTGACCATTGCGGTCGTGCGGGTTCAAGTCCCGCCCGGGGTACTGATAGAGTTAGGAATTAGGAATTAAGAATTAAAAATTAAAAATTAAAAATTTCATTGCTGATTTTTTAATGTATATCTAATCCGTGGAGCATATAGGTTAGATGTTTCAGCGACCGGAAAATTTCAACCATATATTCGTTCACTGCATTTACACTTCCTGGTAAAGTAAACAGGAGGGATTTTCCCATAATTCCTGCTACAGAGCGGCTGACTAATGCAGCGGTTTTTTCCTGTCCGTATTTCATCCGGATTGCTTCCATAATTCCGGGTATTTCTTTATCGAGCAAGGGTTTTACAACCTCCGGGGTGAAATCACGGGGACCGATCCCGGTTCCTCCGGTAGTGATCACAATATCGGTCAACTCCTCTTTCGCTTTATGGAGCAGGTCCCCCAATTTATGAGGATCATCGGGAATGAGAGAATTGACAATTGAGAATTGACAATTCTCAATTGTCAATTGGGTCTCCAGAAGTTCTTTTATCCGTGGGCCGGATTTGTCTTCGTATTCTCCGGAACTGGCACGGTCGCTGAGTGTGATGATCATTACCCGGTATATTTTCGGATGTAATTCCAGGTTCATCCCCGACTTTACTGTTCCCGGGCTCAAGACCCTGCAAAAGATCCCCTCTTTGGGCATCACGCAATTTCCTACTTCTTTGAAAATGGCACATGAGGCTCCATGGCACTCTTTCCCAATCTGGGTTACTTCAAGTTCAAGGTCCCCGGCGGTGAATCGATCTAAGGGATGTAATTTCCACAACTCAACTCCGTTTGTGGTGATGTTTTCGGCAAATTCACCTGGTTGGATTCTCCTGCCGGCCTCCTTTTCAAATTTCCGGATGCTTTCCATTCCTAATAAACTTACCTGCCGGTTCCAGGGGCCTGCATGGGCATCCCCCAAAATGCCGTTGTGGGTAATTTCTATCTGATTAACCGGACGCTTAGCCGTTCTCTTTTTCTCCGAAATATTGACCGAAATAACCTGAATCTCTTGCATTGTTTTTTGTTATAGAAATTGAGTGTTATGTTATCTCTTTTCAAAGATCTTCTTTTGTCTTTTCCACCAATTGTATTCCTTCTATCAACATTGCCTTATCCGCCGCTTTACACATATCGTAAATGGTGAGCAGCGCAATGGAAACAGCCGTGAGCGCTTCCATTTCGATGCCGGTTTGACCGATGCAACGGGCAATGCTTTCTATCTTTACACCGGTTTCACAAAGGGAAGCATGTACCTCCATTTTTGTGATCAGCAGGGGATGACAGAGTGGAATCAAATCGCTGGTTCGTTTGCCCCCCTGGATTCCGGCAATCTCGGCAACCGTTAGAACGTCGCCCTTTTTCATTTTATTTTCGCGGATCAAAGCCACGGTTTCCGGATTCATCCGGATCATTCCACAGGCTCTGGCAGTTCGTAATTGTACGGACTTAGCCCCAACATCTACCATATTGGCTTTACCGGAATCACTAACGTGGGATAATTTGGACATGATTTAGAATTAGGAATTAGGAATTAAGAATTAGGAATTAAAAATTAAAAATTAAAAATTAAAAATTTCGATTTTTTTTACAAAGAATAAAGTAAAATTTGAAATCGCAAATCTATTTATCCTCCAATATTATGAAATTGTCCCGACATAGCGATGGTTCCCTGATTGGGTTTTTGTGAAATTGCATTTTCAAGGGCTTGTTTGATGCCAAGTTTCCGGATGCTGAATTCCATGTCGTTGAACAGGCATGGGCGGATCATCCCGTTGGCGGTTAACCGCAACCGGTTACAATGCCTGCAATCGCCGCCATGACCGTTTTCTACGATGGTAAAACGTCCATCTGCCAGGCTCATTTCATGAATAAACCGCGCTTCCAGTCCATGGATACGGCAAAATTCCCTGACTGCCTGGGCATCGGGTTCATCTGAAGACTGGCGGACGACACAATTAATTTTGATTGGGGAGAGGCCGGAAATTTTCGCTGATTCAATTCCTTCCAACACTTTGTGAAGTTCCCCTCCGCGGGTAAGAAGTTTAAATTTTTCAGGATCCAGGGTATCCAGACTGATATTGATCCGCCGAAGGCCTGCTTTGGCAAGGTCCGGGGCAAAATCGGAAAGCAATATTCCATTGGTTGTTAATCCAAGGTCGAGGATTCCTTTTGTTTTTGCAATGTTTTCCACCAGCGACAATATTCCCTTACGGACCAGGGGTTCCCCTCCGGTAAGTCGGATTTTGGTGATCCCCAGGTCGACCGATTTCTGGATTACCTCCAGGATTTCTTCAAAAGAAAGAATGTCGTGGTGCGACAGGAGCTTAACTCCGGAGGCGGGCATACAATATGTACATCGAAGGTTGCACCGGTCGGTAACTGAAACCCGGAGGTAGTCAATCTTTCGGTTAAAGTGGTCGTACATGAACTTTTTCCCCTTTTTTGATTTCTGTGGTTCCGATCTCCATTATCAGAATTCCGTTGGCTGAAGTGTATGCATTGATGTGTGCCGATCCGTGATATTCGATGGGAAACACTTGTCCTCCTTTGATGATTACCGGCATCATGAATTTTCTGACCGAATTTTTTTTTGAAAAATCAAGGCCCATGGTCATTTCCAACGTTGGTGGGATGGCGGTACTTCCCATGAGTCGCAGCAGGAATGGTTTTACGAGCATTTCGAAAAGAACAAAAGAGGAGACCGGGTTTCCGGGGAGTCCAAAGAGAAACTGATTTTTTTTACGGCCAAAGAGGGTGGGTTTTCCGGGTTGAATGGCGATACTTTTAAAAAGGATATTCACACCTGCTTGATTCAGGATTTCCGGTACATAATCGAAATCACCCATCGACACGCCGCCGGTTAGCAATACCACATCACTTTCTTCCAGCGCTTTTTCGATTATTTCCCTAAGGGACATTGCATTATCGTTGGCGATGCCGAGGTAGTATGGATTTACCGGGACCTGAAAAGCCTGAGCCATAATTTGCCAGGCGTTGGAGTTTCGGATCTGGGATCGTTGCGGTTTAAAATCTGGTTCCACCAATTCATCTCCGGTAGAAATGATCCCCACCCTGGGAAGGGTTGTTACCCGGGGATTTACTGCACCCACGGCCGCCAATACAGCGATGTGTGCAGGGGTAAGGATTTCTCCTTTTCTGATAACCAGATCCCCATTTTTTATATCTTCGGCCTTCCGGCAGATATTCGGGCCTTTAAGGGCATTGGTGATCCGGATATGTTGTTCGTCAACTGGTTCTGTGTCCTCGACCATCACCACGTGATCAGCCCCTTCCGGAAGCATGGCCCCGGTCATGATTTTTGAGCACTGACCAGCATTGATCGTCTTTTCGGGAATTTTACCAGCCGGGATGGTTTCTATCATCTGCAGGGTTATAGGAACGACTCCTTCGACTAAATTGGATTGTAAATCTTTCGCCCGGCAGGCATATCCATCCATTGCCGATTTGTCAAAAGGAGGCATATCGAGGTCCGAAAAAATATCCTCTGCCAGAACCCTTCCGGTTGATTTGATCAGTTCAACACGCTCGGTTCCTAACGTGACAGCTTCCTTTAATACAATATTTAAGGCTTCTTCAAATTTTATCATAAAAATTCCGCTATTTCGCTATCATTTTTACCGCTGTTGCTTTGAAATGAATCCAGCATTTTCCACCGGCCTTCAAATTTAATTTTTCCACCGATTCGCGGGTTATGAGGGCATGCATTTCAATTCCAATGTTCACGGTTAAATTCACCCCCTGTACCCCGGGAACAATTTCGACTATTTTTCCTGGGAAGTTATTGGTGGCGCTGGTTTCTACCGGTGTATTCGAAACCAGGATATCTTCACCCCGAATCAGAATAAAAGCATCTTCATTGATTGATTCGGAAACGATACGAATGGGTATATTGTTGTTTGTTATAGCGAAAGTAATTTGATCTCTGATTTCAAGATGAACGCTGAAAAAGTTTTTAACCCCAACGAAATGGGCGACAAATTCTGACTTCGGATGGGTAAACACTGCTTCCGGTGTCCCTGTCTGAATGACCTGTCCTTTATGGATTACGGCAATATTTGTACCCAGAGCGAGGGCTTCTTCATAATCGTGGGTTACATGAATGATGGTTTGTCCTTCCTGGTGAATGGAACGGAGGAGTCTTCGTAAATCACGCTTCAGCTGGATATCGAGTGAAGCAAGCGGTTCATCTAACAAAAGAACCCTTGGCTTCTGAATTAAAGTGCGGCCCAGCGCTACCCGTTGCAACTCGCCTCCGGAAAGACTTGTCGGACTGCGGTGGAGCAATCCGGAAATGCCCAACAACCGGGCGATTTCCTTCACTCTGAGGCGCTTTTCTTCTCGGGATAATCCTTGAGCATGCAAGGCAAAAGCTATATTTTCCATCACGGTTAAGTGGGGAAAAACTGCATGATCCTGAAACACCAGTCCGATTTTCCGCTCCTGGATCTTTGTATGGCTTATCTCTTTTCCGTCCAACCAGATTTCTCCTGAATCGGGACGGACCAGCCCGGCAATTGTTTCCAGGATCATTGATTTTCCGGCCCCCGACTCTCCAAGCAGAATAAAATAATCTCCCTTCGCAACGCGGAATGAAATTCCATTCAACTCAAAATCCGGAAACTTTTTCGAAATATCTTTTATTTCTAACATTTCTCCAAAATCAATTTCACCATTTGGCTATTTTTCTTCCTTTTCTTTCGCCAGCCATCGTAAAGTAATGAACAGAACCAGTGAGATCGCGATGAAAAGGACGGAAACAGGTCGTGCATATTTTAATCCGAAAGCTCCAAACCGTTCATAAATCAAAACCGGAGTAATCATGGGGTGATAAGCAACCACAATAACAGCTCCGAATTCACTCATTCCACGGGCAAACATCATGATGAGGCCAGAAACGATGTTTCGCCAGGCCAATGGGAGGGTAATGGTAAAAAAAACCCGAAGGGGCGATGCTCCTAAGGTAAGGGCAGCTTTTTCCAATCGTTCAGGTACTCCGGCAAAGCCATCGCGTGCAGCATTGATCAGATAGGGGATGCTGACAAAAGCCATGGCAATGGAAATTCCGGCCGGATGTCCTACAAAATTCAGTCCTACCAGCGATCCCATTTGCCCAAGGGCGGAATCGCGCGATACAAATCCCAGCAATGCAATTCCGGCAGCGGAGTGCGGGATCACTACGGGCAGGTCGATGATACCGGAAACTAACTTTTTCAAGGGAAAATTTTTCCTTGCCAACAGATAGGCTAACGGAATAGCTGCCACAGAAAAGAACACCGTTCCGGAAAATGAAGTCACAATTGTGAGCCAGATACTCTGGCGGACTTCCTCTTCCCCGGCTGTTTCAAAGATCTGATGTGGTGTGGTTTTCAAAGCCATCCCAAGCAATGGTGCCACAATGAACAGCAATACCAACCCTCCTAGAAGAATAAAAATAAGTTGTATGGTTGGTAGACGTTTCAAAATTTCTCTATTTCGTTATTTCATTTCTATCCTGATTTCCGAAAGACCCTTCACAGCGCGATCGGAGAAGAAATCGCAGGAAGGGAAAATTCTGAATTTTCCACCATTCTGATCTTCCGGACAGGGAACGATGAGAATTTCTGCCTGGTCATTCCGGTTCATGATCTCACTCAGCGTATAAACCGAGCGGTATCCGTCGATTCCAGCAAGGATGACCAACCCTTTTTGAAGGCTGTTCCGGTCAACTTTTATTTTGGATGCAAGATAATTTTTCAGATAAACACCTGTAAAAGGTTGGGTGCTGTGAATCCCGCGCCCTTTGCCATAAAATACTGTGTGAAGGGTCTCTTTTTGAAGTCCGGCAGGGATCACTGTCATCGCTTCGAGTGATTTTTCCCCATTTATAACCTTCACCTCTTCAGAGAACAGCGGCGACATATCCTTTACCACTTTATAGGCGCGTGAGTAAGAACAAACGGTAATTTTTACCGGGCTGGAGATGTTGCGTTCGGTAATCAGGTCGTTGGCCAGGATAAGTTTGCTTTGGGTCGGCAACGGCCAGAGATCTTTGGTTTTACTGGGGACAATACGCATCACGGTGGTAGCAATGATGGAATTGTGAAGGAAATTGGGATAGTAGATTTCTCCCCAGCTCATCACTACTTTTTCACCTTTTTCATTTTCGATCACTACATATAAGTCGATGATCGGGCGGAATTCGGTAACATTCTTTTTCTTTAATACACGGTTGCATAAAATATCGAACAATGAATATCCATCATAGCGATAGGCTCCCACAAACCGGTTTGAAGTATCTCCGGATAACAGCGTTTCCTTAACGATGACGGTGTGCTTTGGCAGCTTAGAGAAGTCTACTTTTCCGGGATTTTCAATTTCACCTTCTATGTACAGATCTTTTACCGGAAGTGCATAGCTTTCTTCGTTATCATAAAAGTTGTTGTTCTTATCTGATTTGTCTGGAATGATCCTCGGTTCAATTTCAGGAAGGGTGGTTGTGTTCACTGTTTTTTGTTTTTGTTGTCCAAAGAGTGTTTGTAAAAGTAACATGAATACTAAAAAGGGAGTGATTTTTTTCATGGTTTGTTGTTGTTAATTAGATTTTCAAAATTTTATTGTGATTTCTCCGGTGATCATTCTTCCAGGGCTTCTCTGGAGCCGATCGTCGATATAAATTTCATCAAAAACATTGTCGATGTTCACGGCTGCAGTGAGATGTTTGAAAAAGGTGTGCCAGATACGCAGACCAAAGGTACTGTACGCTGGATATTTTGCAACCAACAGATAAGGATCTACTTCATTTTCATCGTTGATCCATCTTGATCCGATGTATTTCCATAAAACATTAACATTCAAAATTTTGTTTGTAAAAGTAGCTCCGGCTGTAGCCTTGTGTGTAGGGACATCAGTCAGGAATTTTCCGTTCAAATCTTTGTCAACGGTTGAATCGTATGGAACAAAATGGCTGATCACAGAATGATTATAAGTATAATTTGCTGTGAGACTAAGCCAATCGAATGGATTGATATCTATTTCCACTTCGCATCCGAGTATCTCCACTTTGCTGATATTCTGCTTCATGAATACGGGAGCGCGTTTATAGCCCATATTAACCGAATCGCCGGTACTGACATTATACATAAAGTCTCTTCCGATGGAATAATAAATGCTGGGTGCGAGATGTAGTTTTTTAAAAAGTACAAGATCAAATCCCGTCTCGAAATTATCGAGGATTTCGGGTTTTAATCCAGGGTTTGCCACTTTAAAGCCATTGGTGATTTTACCGCTTCGGCAGAGATCATCCAGGTTAGGAGCGCGGAATCCCTGGGCTACGGTTACATAAACCCTTGATTGAGGAGAAAAGCGATATTGGATTGATAACTTGGGATCAACTTGTAGCCATTCCTTATGGGGGAAGAGGCTATCCTGATAATCGACCAAATACTGGATGGCATAGGAGGGATTGTCGATGTTAAAACTACCATCATGGAATAAGGCAATATTAAGGCGGATTCCGGGGTTGATCTGAAGTCGTTCATCAAAAAACTTCATCTCATCTTGAAGGAAAAGGGCAAAAGTATTCATCTTCCCTTTGTTGTTAATCAAGTCGGTGGAGGTATAGTAGATATCGTTGCCATCTACGCTTCCTCCCTGATAATCAAATCCGGTTGTGAAGAGATGGTGTTTGCCGGCAGGAATCAGCACATGGAGTTGGGCTCCCTGGTCGATGCGGTTGGATTTGACCAGATAGAGGCTATACTCAGCCTCTTTCATAGCCTCGTTTAAACGTTCGAAGTGTTCATTTTGAGTATAGGCAAGCAAGTTCCAGCGTACCTTACCGGCTCCCCCGCGATATCTCACGGAAGCTTGCCAGGTTTTATGCCGTTCATAGGCACCATCCACTTCATAAATTTCAACTCCTCTTCCCCGTTTGTCGTTGAAAAAATTGGCGCTGACCTCGACTTGGTTCAAAGGGTCGAATTGATAACCGGCTTTTAATCCGAGGTTGGCTTCACGTAAGTAATTGTTAACATAAAAGGTGTCGTATTTTTCGAGATATTCAGGGATCTCAGCATTGTATCCGTCGCTGCGTCGGTAAAATCCGTTGAGGGCGTATGAAAATCCTTTTTGTTCTTCGAGATGGGTTGGTTTTCCGGCAATTTGATAGCGGAATCCTGCCGTGTTGAAGGTTCCGTAATCAAGTGTGGCGGTACCGGAGATAATTCTGGTTGGGCGTTTGGTGATGATGTTGATCACGCCTCCCATGGCGCTGCTTCCGTACTTTGCATTGCCGGGTCCTTTGGTTACTTCGATCCGATCTACATTGTCGCGGTTGATGAGGTTCCAGTTAACAGATCCCTGGTCGGCTTTGTTCAGGGGGACATCATCGAGCAGCACCAAGGTTCGGCCCTGGTCAGTTCCACTGAGGCCCCGCATAGAAACCACCGTGTTGTTCGAAAAGATTCCCATGGTGGTTGAAAGATTTACCCCCGGGATATAATCAAGTACTGAGGTGATGTTTTGTCCTGGTGTATTAAAGATATTCCCGGAGGTAATGACCTCCATCCTTACTGGTACTTCCTGTGATCCCCGGCCCGGGCGGTGATCGGAGATCTCCACCTCTGCTGCCTCCTCGATTTTCGGGACCATAAACACATTGAGGATCTGTTGATGGCCGGTTTTAACGAATACGGTGCGTGATTCCTGATAATACCCAACAAAAGAGATCGTAAGTTTAACCTTCCCTTCAGGCAGGTTGGTCAGAAAATAAGATCCATCGGAATTGGAATAAACACCCTTTCCTGAATCCCGAATGATGATATGAGCTCCAGCCAAAGGCCGGTGCATTATAGAATCTGTTACTTTTCCATGGATTTCCCCTCCTGCATACAGCCATGAAAAAGGAAAGAGAACCAACATTAAACAGATGGTTCTCTTTCCCGGTAGTGAAAAATTATTCAACAATGATCCTGGTTGAATACACTTTTTCATCATCCATAAACATCACTTTCAGGAAATAGATCCCTGGTTTGGCATTTGGAAGGGCGATGGCTTGGTTTGTTGTGCCTGAAGTTTTCTGGTTATAAACCATTTTTCCACTGGCATCGAATACCGAAAGAGAAGTTAAAGGTTCTGTCGATTGCAAGGTGAAATTACCTTTATTTGGATTCGGATAGATTTGTAACCGGTTGGAATAAACCATTTCATTTTGTCCGGAAGGAGCAGTAGCGGTAACGATAATGTCGTCGATCGCTGAAATTCCAGTGGCAGCTACAATTCCTCCTTTTACATCGGTATTCGAACTCATGATCCAGCGAATGAAAATAGAACCGGTTCCTTGATTGGTAATGGGAACCGGGAGCTCGGTAACAACACCGGTGGTCCAGTCGGCAGCCAGGGTTACATTGCTGTTTGGCACATCTTCATAAGACGTAGTACTGAGTCTCCATTGTAATTTAAAATCACGGGGCCCTGCCAGGGTTGAATCGCTTTTTTGTTTTGAAGACACCTTGAAGTTGGTGTATCCCGATGCTTTAAACTTGGCAGACCAAAATTTTGCATCAGCGCCGTTGTCCCATCCTGCGGTTGCAGCTGCATAATTTGTTGCGCCGTCAACGAAGATGATGGTGTTCAATGTTGAATCGATGGTGGGAGTGAGAACCCATTGGAAACGGATGTCGTAAGATTTATTCTGGTCTGTTCCCAGATCGGCATTCAGGCTATCTGCTCCGGAGTTAACAGGGAAAGTCCATCCGGTGACGGTATCCTGGGCGGAAACTACTCCAAATACAAGGAGTGCAAAGACTGCGAGTAAACATTTTTTCATAGTTACTTGATTTTAGGTTAAATTTAAATTGGTTTTATTGTTGAATTTTCATTGAAAAAGTAATTTTTCCGGCTGCATCATGATCTGCTGAAATTACGCGGATCAATCCTTTTTTTCCACCGGCTGTCATAAATGGAAGGATATCTCCGGGATCAGCCCATTTGAATTTACGCTTTCCCCAAACGTCGTCGTAAGCCAGTATTAGTAAACTATCGTTGTGACAGGCGTTGTAGGCAGAAATCGGAACAGGATCCGTATCTACGCTAACATCCCATTTGGTATAATGTTTTGTGGCCCATGAGTCGATGGATGGATAATATTCGGTGATTCCGCCGCCGAGTTCTCCCGGGGAGGAAAAAGTAGGGGAGGGGATATTATCGTCAACATAAAAATAGGTAACGATATCAATTAGTTCAGGATAGAGGTTAGCGGAATCAACATTGTAAATTTTACCGGTAGCAGGGCAACAGAATTGTCCATATTGGGTATTGTTTTGATATCCCATGATCAGGTTTGGGTATTCAAAGATGCCGCCCCAGGTAGAGTTTGGATCTTTGAAGAGGGTAAGGGAGGTGGTTGCAAACTGACGGTTGCGATCCATTACCTGAAAAGTCCACCTGGCTTCTTCTTCCACACTTTGAAAAAATGTTTCATTTACGGAGAATCCGCTTGAGTTCAGTCCCGAATCAAGTACCACTTTGACAGTTCCATTGGGCATGATCTTTTTAATCACCAGGTTGGTGATGTTTGCCGAGGGATCCGAAGCCTGAATGCCAAAGTAGATCCGTCCTCCCACCAGAATAACCGATTTGTCGGGTGTGTATGCCGTACCTGTAAGCAGCGAGATTGATGGGGGAGAGGGGTTTTCATCCTTTTTACATCCGAAGGACAGAAGTAACAGAACAACCAAGAAAGTAAGAGGGTAAAAATGAGTCTTCATAATAATTTATTTTGGTCAGTTATTTTTTAACAAAAGGTTTTAATTCGGCAGGGATCTTCTCGTAATTTGGGTTTTGCTGAGGAATTACCGAGGGCTGACCATCTTTTTCAAGGATTTTCATCCCGTTATCTTTCGAAAGCATGAAGGTTAGGAAAGCGAGAGCTGCCGGTTTGTTTGGAGCTGTTTTAAGTAAGGTCACTCCATAAATCATTGGTTCGCCTTTCATCAATTCCTTTTGTCCTGGTTCTTTCCCATTGATTGGAACGATGGCAGTATTGTAAAGTGCAGTGAATTTCGGAAGTTTCAGATTGATCTCATCGGGGAGGATGAGAAATTTAAGATGATGTTGAATGGCTACTGATTTATAAAGGAAGACATAATCGACCGATTGTGATTCAAGCAATGCCAACTGGTCGACCTCTTTCGGGCGTATATAATTGTTATCCTTGTTGGTTAACCGGTTGACCAGGTTGGGTTGTTTATAATATTTCTCTGCCAATTGCATGGTCATTACCGAACGGTAGCCACACGGGTCGGAATTCGGATCGGCACGCCCAAAGGCAACATCATCTTTTAAGAGTATATTAAACCAGTTTTTATTATTGATCTGATTGGCATATCTAGATTTTTCACTATAAACAATACACATTTCATTGGATACAAACTTGATGTTCCAGTCGCTGTATTGTGGAATTAGCATTTTGTCAATCACCTTATAATCGGCAGAAGCCATGATATCGCAGGGCTTTTTCAGATCTGTGATTTTCCGTGCTGACTCAACACTTCCGGCCGACTCCAACAAAATATTAACCTTAGGATGTAGCTTTTTGAACTCCTTTGCCAATTCTTTCATAGGAACTGAAAGGCTTCCGGCATGAAAGATGATCAGATCGCCGGAAATGCCAGTCTGTGCCAGTAATCCCATAGAGATAGAAACAAGTAAACAAATAAGGATAAGAGATTTTTTCATTGTAAATTTCATTTCCATGCACGATAATTGCCAAACAAAAATAGTCTATTTAGCGATATGCATCAATTTACAACTCCTAAAATGTCAAAAATTTCAGGACAAGTTACTTACCTGATAAGGAAGGAAATATTGATGTTTCTATTGAAGTGGTGTAATCACCTCCAGCAGTTCAGGGAGGTCCATTCCGAGTTTTTTGAGGTGTTCGATTTTTGGGACTCCGTTTTTGTTCCAGCCCCTGCGTTCATACACAGCGTCGAGAAGTTGTTCATAACGGTTTTCGCGATAGGCGCGTAGTACTTTCATTTTCTCTTCTGTTGTTTTTCCGGCAGGGTCAAAGTTGATCTGTTCCAACAATTGTTTATCGTAACGTTCGGCGCGCGATTCGTATTCTTCTTTGGTCACAGGGCCGCAGGCCCGATAAGGTTGAGCATCGTTTTTTCTAAGGCCATATCCGCGACGGATGCTGAAAATACGCTGAAAGTTATAGACCCGTTCCGACTGGCGGATGATTTCAGCTTTATCGATGTTGGCTCCGGTTACGGCATTGAAGATGGTTACGTAGTTGTCGACATGTTCGGGGACTTTAGCAGGTTCTGAGGTTTTTGCATTGTCCTCTGGTTCCACATCATTCCAAGGCAGCTTACAGAAGCCAGCCAATCCAAACCAGGTACGGAACATCGGAAAGTAATGGAGCGCTTCAGCTTTTTTATCAAAAGTGGGGATTTGGTTGTTGACCATATCCATGAAGATCAGCCAGGCTTCATCGTGTTGCGGGCCTTTGTTGGTCATGGCATATCCGCCTTGCTGGGCGAGTGATTCTTTTGAAACGTATTGGGAATATTCAAGTCCTTTATTTTCCATTCCAATATCTTGCATAAAGGCAGCATCACCCCATCCATTCTTGGCAAACAACGCTTTCATTTTCCGGATCCCTTGTCCTGCAATCAATCCGAACCCTTCTCCGCGTGAAACCCGGTGAAGGAGTTCCATGGCAGCATCGGAGTTCCCAAAGTTGAGTTTCAAACCTCCGGTACGTTCTTCATTCAATATGCCGTTTTCATAGCACTCCATAATAAAACCGAGGATGGTTCCCCAGCTAATGGTACAAATGCCATAGGTATCACAATAAAAATTGGCTTCGATGGTATAATCGGGATTGAAGATTCCGGCGACGGATCCGAGGGAGGAGGTGGTTTCATATTCCGGACCATCTACAATCACTTTATCTCCTTTGTAAGGGCCTGTGCGGAGTTCGTAATTATCGACTCCCTTGGCGCAAGCCATATTGCAACCAACCCAGCATCCGTCAGGAACATTCTGTGTGAAAAAAGATTTCCAGACATCTCCCCGGATTTTATATGCATCCGGGTGACTTCCAAACTTGAAATTTTTGACCGGTAGCAGGTCATAGTCATTCATAATGTGGGTAAGGTGGGCAGTTCCTTTCGAACGCATTTCGCATTGTTTGTCATCCAATTCCCGCATTTCCTTATTGAAACGGCGGCCCCGTTCCTGGATTGCTTCGAGGTTCACCACATTGTTCCGGTTTCCTCCGATCGTTTTTACATGGGCTACAACGGCTTTGATCTTTTTATCGCGCAGTACAGTTCCGATACCTCCGCGGCCGGCTTGTTTCAGCCGGATTTTTTTTCGTTTGATATCATAAAACGAAAAATTAAGCATTCCGATCAGGGAGTGTTCGGCGGCAGTGCCTGCCGACACAACGGCAACATTATACTTGTCCTTTTCATTGCCCGGATTGGCAATCATGTCATGCAATACTTCAGCAAGAATGTGACTATCGGAGGGCAGGTCGGCGGCTTCATAAATTTCAATCACCGAGCGCTCTTCGTCAAACAGCACCATAACGTCACGGTCTGATTTCCCCTGTAGCTCAATGGCATCGAATCCGCAGAATTTCAGGAAAGGGCCAAAAAAACCGCCGACATTTGAATCCACTACGATATCGGTTTCCGGACTGATGGTACAACAGATGGCTTTTCCGGAACCGGAATATTGGGTAATGCCACAACAAGGGCCACCCGAAATAACAATCTCATTGTCGGGGTCGTTCCACTGTGTTTTGGGATTGGTGGCATCCCATAATAGCCGGAGATCAAACCCTTTGCCACCAATGAATTTCTCTTTCATTTGCTGGGAAACGGGTTTTTCGCGGATGGAGCGATCTCCAACATTGATGTGGATCGTACGGTTGTTATAACCCTTATCAATTGGGGCCCAGGTATAACTGTACTGTGTTAGCAGCGCATGTGTCTTTTTAAAATCTTCGAATGTCATATCAAAAGCATTTTTGTTTCTCGGAGAACAAAAATATCAAATAAAATCAATCTAATAACAAGTAAATCAAAAAGTTCGATATGTTTATTTTTGCATATCGGAAAAGAATCATGATCTCCCCAGGTTTTCCTCCTCAGGAAACGAGAGGTCGGTCCAGCTATACAGTCCCTGCATCAGCCGGTCCCGTTTTTCCTGAGGGGTAAGGCGTTCATACGCTTCCCGAGCTTCCCGAGCTTTCCTTCGTTTTTCCTCTTCGATGGCGTGAATATTTTCAGTATATTTTTCTTCTACTATATTTTGCAGGAAATCGCGTGCTACGGTAGGGAAGAGCTCAAGGAGAAGTTCATCCTTTTCATTTTCGGCTAATTTCATATCGCCATACTCTTCGAATATGGTATTCTCCTGTTTCTTGTAGTTTTTAGTATCATAAGGAGTTTCTTCTCTAACGCCGGTTAGTTGTTCCCGGAAATCAGGATCAACCGGGATGGGAGTATGTCCGTAAATTCCCTTTACCAGGTTGACGAATTGGATCGATTTAGTGGTAAAGAAAGGTTGGTCTTTGTTTTCATCAATCACACAATTAACGGCTTGAACGCCCACAATCTGACTGGTAGGGGTAACCAAGGGGGGGCATCCTGATTTTATTCGGACCAGCGGTACGAGTTCGAGTACCCGAGGAAGAAGATGATCGAGTTTAAGTTGTTTGAGCTGAGCCAGCATATTGGTGTACATTCCTCCGGGAATTTCTGCACGGCGAACCATTTCATCCGGTTCAGGAAAATTGAAATATTTTTCAATTTCCAGGCAAGCGCTAAGGAGTTCTTCTTCCCGATCGTGTTTGGCCATATAAATGGCTTTGACAAAAAGCTTGTTGACCTCTTTTGGAAGTTTATTCTTGGTGAAATCAAATTCGTTTGGAAAAACTTTACAGGTATCGAAATCCGAAAGTTCTTCCCGGATTGTTTTCAGCTCCTTGTTAATGGCTGTGACTGCATCAAGGTTCACGCCGGTATCGATTCCCAACTTTTCGCAGAAAATATGGATTAGTTCGTAGGCTGGTGCCGCCGGACCTCCGGCGAAATTCCAAATGTTGGTATCTACAATATCGACCCCGTTGACAATGGCCGAAAGGACAGAGGCAAGGCCAAACCCGGGTGTATCATGGGTGTGAAAATCAATAGGAACACGGACCTCTTCTTTGAGCCGGCGGATCAGTTGGCCGGCCTTTACCGGGGTAATCAGTCCGGCCATATCCTTGATGGAAATCATGTCAGCGCCCAGGGCTTCCATTTGACGGGCTTTTTCGACAAAATAATCGATGGTGAAGATGTCGTGAGGAAGAGCTTTGAAATGGACCCAGGAACGGAATTTCTGACGGGTCGAAAATTTGGGATCCACCGTGTAACTAATAGCACAATCGGCAATGCCCCCGTTTTGTTTCACATATTTTATGGTGGATTTCATGTTGTCCACATCATTCAACGCATCGAATATCCGCATGATTCCGATCCCGGATTTGACGGCTAAACGACAGAACCCTTCAATGACTTCTTCCGGATATGGATTATATCCAAACAAATTACGGCCACGGGAAAGGGCTGTAAGCTTCGGGGATTCCCCAACGGCTTCTTTTATTGTTTCCAAACGCGTCCATGGATTTTCCGACAAATAACGCATAATGGAATCAGGTACAGCACCCCCCCAAACTTCCATGGCATAAAAGCCAGACTTCTTATAATAAGGGAGTACACGATCTACCTGATCCTGGTTCATCCGCGTTGCAAAGAGCGATTGTTGACCGTCACGAAGGGTTAGATCTCTGATTTTAAGTGTTTTATTTATCATGGTCGGGAAATTGACAATGGAATATATGAATTGAAAATGAACAATAGTTATGCAAAAGTAGTGAATTCGTGAATTCAAAAAGTGTTATCTTTGTATAGATAACCGAAAAAATCAACAATAGTTTCACTTGCCATACCTAATTATGAAAAAGTTGACATTTAATCAAATAAAAGAAGCGTTGTCGACTAAAACAGTAGGAATTGCCGGATGTGGCGGACTTGGCTCCAATTGTGCCATCGCTTTGGCCAGGGTCGGTATTGGTACGTTGATAATTGTTGATTTCGATGTGATTTCCGAGGGTAACCTGAACCGGCAATATTTTTTCCGTGATCAGATCGGGACGAAAAAAGTCCTTGCCTTGCAGGACAACATCTCCCGGATAAACCCGCTGATCAAGATACAACCTCATGATCTCCGCTTAACAAGCGCAAATATTCCAGTGATTTTCAATGGGTGCGACGTGGTTATTGAGGCCTTTGACCTTGCTGACCAAAAGCAGTTGTTCATTGAAACCATTTTAACAGAAATGCCTTCAATACCGCTGGTGGTGGGGCTGGGAATGGCTGGATGGGGTGAAAATGACACGATTCATTTACGCCAGTCGGATAATCTTTATATTTGCGGAGATGAAGTTACTGAAATTGCCCCGGATTGCCCACCCCTGGCTCCAAGAGTCGGAATAGTGGCCAATATGCAGGCAAACGTGACAATGGAATTATTATTAAATGGTGTTAAGCAAGGTTTATAATGAAGGTTACTTTAAATAATACTTCGGAAGTGGTAAGCGGGGATTTGCTTACAGTTTCGGAATTGCTGAAAGTGAAAAATTTCACGTTTAAAATGCTGGTTGTTAAGATAAACGGCAAGCTGATCAACAAACCGGAGTATGAAACTGCCACAGTAAAAGAAGGGGATGATGTTCAGGTGCTGCACCTCATCTCCGGCGGCTAACATGGACCATCCAACTTTGATCACGTTTTTATACCCATCCAGTATTCCTGCCTTGCCGGCTGGCAGGAACATCAGTAGTGTCACGAAATCTAAATAACTTCTGCCACTACAAAGGTGCTTCCGCCAATATAGATCATATCTTCATTGTCCGCTTCTTTTTTTGCAGCCATCAGAGCCTCTTTAACACTGGAATAACATTTTCCTGTAAGTCCAGCTGCATGGGCTTTTGATGCCAGCTCTTTGACCTCCAGTCCCCGTGGAATATCAGGTTTACAAAAATAATACCGGGCTGTTTTTGGGAGCATGGTTAAAATCGGAGGCAGATATTTGTCGTTAACGACTCCGAATACAAAATGAAGTTTCCGGTGTGGGGTTTGAGCAATCTGGGCAAGAACTTCCGTTAATCCGCCTTCATTATGCCCCGTATCGCAAATGGTGAGCGGATGGCGGTTAAGAACTTGCCAACGGCCAGCCAGTTTTGTGTTTTTGATGACATCCTGAATTCCCTTACGGATAATGGGGTTTGATAATTCATACCCCGATTGGTTAAGCAATTCACAGACGGCCAGAACGGTTACAATATTTTTCTTTTGATATAAACCTGCCAGAGGAGATATCAATCGTTTGAAACAAACTGTTCCATTATGATTTACATCCAGTACGCTTCGCCCTGGAATTTTTTCATGTAAATCAAATTTGGAGATAGAGAACAATTGATCAGCAAAAAAAATGGGGGAATGAAGCAGTTTTGCCTGCCGGATAAAAAGATCCCTGATTTCTTCCTGGGTTTCTCCGATGATCACAGGGACTCCGGGCTTAATGATCCCGGCTTTTTCCATGGCAATTTTTTGGAGGGTATCGCCCAAAAACTGCATGTGATCAAAACTGACATTGGTAATGACGGAAACTTCCGGTTGAATAACATTGGTCGAATCAAGCCTGCCACCCAATCCAACCTCTATTACGGCAATATCGACTTGTTGATCTTTGAAATACTGAAACGCTAAACCAACCGCCATTTCAAAAAATGACGGCTGGATTTTTTCAAATTCCGAATGATGTTTTTCGACGAATTGCGATACATAACTTCTTACAATCATCTTTCCATTTACTCTGATCCTTTCTCTGAAATCTTTCAGGTGAGGCGAGGTATATAAACCAGTACGAAAACCAGCTGTTTGTAAAATGGAGGCCAGCATGTGTGAAACCGACCCTTTGCCATTGGTGCCGGTTACGTGAATGGTTTTAAAGGAATGATGGGGATTGTTTAACAGGTTGCATAGCGCAACGGTATTGTCGAGGTTGGCTTTGTAGGCTGCAGCACCTACCCGGTGATACATGGGTAGTTGAGAAAATAAATAGTCAATTGTTTCTTGATAGCTCATATTGGACGATAAATACAACCGCCGGAGTGGTCTATTGACGCTCCGGTTACAGATTTCAGGCAATTGTTCTCGTTGCTCCAGCGGAGCAATCCCAGAAAGGCAAATATAAGGGCCTCTTTAAAATTAATGGTAAGCGTATCCGGAATAACAATAGGAGAAATAACGTGGTGCCGGATGCGTTCTGTCAGAAATTGATTCATGGCACCTCCTCCTGTGATTAACACCCGGTGATGCTTTTCCTTACCGGTAACGGTAGCAATTTGAATGGCAATATGCTCACAGAAAGTAGCGAGAAGATCGAATGTAGATAACCCCGGAGAAGTAAACAAGGGAATAATGTTTTCCAAAACCCACTCCCTGCCTAACGATTTTGGCGGATCAAGATGATACCAGGGCAGATTGTTTAATTTTTCAAGAAGAGGAGGGTTTACAGAACCTTTACGTGCCAGGGATCCTTCGGGGTCATAGGGATACCCTTCCCGGGCAGCAAGGTCGTTGAGGACAATATTAACAGGGCATACATCATAGGCTATCCGTTGTCCGAGATCATCAAAAGATATATTGGCGAATCCGCCTAGGTTCAGGCAGAATTCAAAATCGGGAAAGAGGAGCTTGTCCCCGATCGGAACAAGTGGCGCTCCCTGACCTCCAAGAGCCACATCAATGGAGCGAAAGTCACAAACAACCGGAATTCCGGTTTCTGCGGCAATGGCGGCTCCGCAGCCAATCTGGGAAGTGATTTTTTTTTCGGGTTGATGAAAAATTGTATGTCCGTGAGAAGCAATAAAATCAGGAATCAGTTGATGCTTTTCAATAAACTGTCGGGTTAATTGTCCGGATAAATGGCCGAAATCAATGTCTGTTTGAACAAATTCAAAGGCCGACGATTTTTCGGCGCTTCTAAGGCGTTTGGCCCATTCAATGGAATATGGGATCGTTTCTGCCCGGATGATATGATATTTCCACGAAGATGGCTGGTGTTCAAATGTACAATAGGCGATATCAAGCCCGTCAAGGCTGGTTCCCGACATTAATCCGATGATCCGGTACTGGGTCAAATTATTTGCCTTTGTTTCTCCGTTTTTGATCTTAAAGAGTATATAGATCTATTGATATAACTGCCAAATTTCTTATAGTCTTCAGTATAATCGAAGAAAAAGGGAAAAGATAATACAAAAATAGTGAAAATTTAGTTAGAATGATTCCACCAGTTTCTCCAGCCGGATACCCCGGGAGCCTTTAATCAAGATCGTTGCCTGATTGATTCTGTGATGGTCCAACCATAATTTTGCCAGGTCGCTGTCCTGAAAGCAAATGTTATCCCGCCGGGTATTCAATCGGGTGAAGGATGGCCCAACGAGATAAACCTGAGGAAAGGCCAAACGGTTGAGCAATTCAAGAATTTTATTGTGTTCATCATCCGAATCAACGCCAAGTTCGAGCATATCGCCAAGGATTACGGTTTTATTCGGGTAACTGGTATCAGCAAAGGTTTTCAATGCAGTTTCCATGCTGGTCGGATTGGCGTTATAAGCATCCAGGATCAATACATTATTTTTCGTAGGATGAATTTGGGAACGGTTATTTCCGGGCTGGTATGATTCAATAGCCGATTTGATATCCCCGGAAGGGACATCGAAATAATAACCGGTACAGGCAGCAGCCAGGATATTGGGAACATTATACCGTCCATAGAGTTGCGATTGTATCCTGGTGGAGGGATGGTTGCGAAAATCCACGGTGACTGTTACAAAGGGATCGGAAGTGAAATCATGCATGACCAGGTCGGCAGGGGCGGTTCCATATTGGATACAGTGTGTGGATGGAGCAAGTTTCATCAAGAGGTCATTGTTGTTATGAACAAACAATTTTCCATGATGTTCGCTGATATACCGGTATAGTTCGGTTTTGGTTTGGATTACTCCTTCAAAGTTTCCAAATCCTTCAAGGTGAGCTTTTCCGATATTGGTGATGAGACCATGGGTAGGGTGGACAATATTGCAGAGAAATCCGATCTCGCCCGGATGATTGGCTCCCATTTCGATAATTGCCATTTCGGTGCTGGCATTGAGGTTGAGCAAGGTGAGGGGAACTCCGATGTGGTTGTTCAGATTTCCACGGGTAGCCAGGGTCTGGTATTTTTTTGATAAAACGGAGAAGATCAGTTCTTTGGTTGTTGTTTTACCATTGGTTCCCGTGATGGCCATTACCGGAATATCGAATTGATTTCGATGGAACCGGGCTAAATCTTGAAGGGTTGTAAGCACATCTTCCACAACAATAAATTGATCGCTTGTGGCTACATTTTTCTCGTCAACCACGGCATACGCGGCTCCTGAGGCAAGTGATCCGGCAGCAAAATCATTGCCATTAAAGGAATCACCCCGGAGGGCAAAAAACAAAGACCCTGGCTTGATTTGTCGGCTGTCGGTCGATACTGCAGGGTATTGGAGAAAAAGGGAGTACAGCTTTTCTATTGAGAGCGTCATCATTTAGTAAATACGTGGCAAGATAAAAAAAAACCCCATCTCATCACCGAAATGGGGTTTTTTTCAGGTTGTTCAATTATTTTCCGGCAATCGATCCGCCGACGCGGGTCATAGCGCAACGGAAGCCAATGGCAGAAGAGGCATCGTTTTCATCGAGATAGCGACGGGTACCGGGACTCATGTAATAGGCAGGATCTTTCCAGCTGCCTCCTTTATAAACCCTGGCATGATCGCTGATCATAGAGGTAATGCCATATTGGTACATCAGGTTGGTAGCGCTGGAATCTTTCCCCGTTTCTCTCCAAACGTTATTGTCGATATTCGAAGCAAAGTCACCATCAAGGTAATTAATATTATCTGCTTGCCGATAATTTTTCCGGTTCAAGGCTTCGGCGGTGGTAATGTCGCGGTATTTGATATGGCCAAGGCTGTCTTTTTCAGCTAAAAAGCCTTCTGCATCCCGGATAGGGGTTTTGAATACATTACCCCGGAATGGATGAAGGTCAGAAACCTCATAACTGTTCAACGGACGGTATACATCAAGTACCCATTCACTTACGTTTCCGGCCATATTGTAAAGGCCATAATCGTTCGGGAAATAGGATCCGCAGGGAGCGGGAATAGCAGACCCATCGTTAAGGTTACCAGCTACACCCATATAATCTCCTTTTCCCCGTTTGAAGTTATCCATGAAGCTGCCATAATATTTTGATTCGGAAGTGCGAACAGAACTCCCGTTCCAGGGATAGTTTTTCCTTTCTACCACCCGTTCATACAAGGTATTTCCGATGAGACCAAGAGCAGCATATTCCCATTCAGCTTCGGTAGGCAGCCGGTATTTCGGAAGCATAATGCCATCTTCCATTTTCACTTTACGGGTACCCGTACCATTGGGATTCAAATCGGGTAATGGTTTGTCGACCAAACCTTCATATTGTCCGGCAAGGTATGCTTCTGTGTTGAAATTGTTTTCATTCTTTTGAGCCGGATCCATTGATAAAATGCCTTTCTTAATGAGCAGCATTTCGTTCACCCGGTCAGTACGCCATAAACAATAATCGTTGGCCTGGTTCCAGGTAACGCCTACAACCGGATAGTTCCGATAGGCTGGATGACGGAAGTAGTATTCAACGATAGGTTCATTGTAAGCCAGCCTTTCACGCCATACCAGGGTATCCGGGAGGGCTTTGCGGTAAACGCCGGGATAATCGGTTCCATATACCCGGTTAAGCCAGTACAGATATTCCAGATAATCCAGGTTACGGACCTCTGTTTCATCCATGTAAAAGCTGGCAACGGTAACCCGGCGCGGCTGGTTATTCCATTCGAACATCACATCATCCTCGGTTTCACCCATGGTAAAGGTGCCTCCTTCGATGAAAACCAAACCAGGCCCGGTTTGCTGTGCTGCAAATTGATTCACTTCAAATCCTCCGTTTTTGGGATTGTTATATTCCCAACCTGTAGAACGGGAAGCCTCCTTTTTACAGGCAAAGAGTAAAACGACGGCGGCCGTCATTGCGCCAATCTGAAAAAATCGTTGAATTTTCATCCGTTGAAAATTTTTGCAAACCTACCGAAATTTTCCAAGATTATCAATCCTTTGTGAAAAATTCCTCCAGGTTTGTGATGAACTTTTTAATTAAAATATTTTCAGTTCATTGTATAACTAAAACCTTGGGCATTTTATTGCCCTGATGTGTCTTCTTTTTTCAATACAGGGAAATTGCCAGGAAGCGGAAACTTCATGAGCACCGCCCGATGCGCCCTTCAGTTTACTAACGGTAAAATCGTAACTATAAGCTACCCGTAAATTCTTCCAGTGAAAACCTAACATGGGAATCACAGCATCTGCATTCTCAAAGTTATGCCTGAACCACAATCCCCCGATAAATGGATCAATGGTAAGATATAATCCAATGTTTAATTGATGAAAATTATATTGTTGTTGGTATAAAATATTGGGAGAGATGGAAAATTCACGTTCTTCGTCAGCTATTTTTCCTCCCTTTAAATTGATGACTGAACCGACATGAATGGTGTACTTCATGTAAAGAGGAGAAGTTTTATTGGTGTAAAATCCCGTATTGGGTTGCGATAAATGATCTACTGCAATCCCTCCATAAATAAGATCATCGTAACTCAAAAATATCCCTGCACTGAAATCAGCAACTCCTATGGAAGTTCGTAAATTTTCTGTCGGTTCTTGCTGGGTAGTATCTCCGAATGTTAACTTATCCCAGGCCAGATTCCGCATGTAATAACCGACTTTCAATGCCCCGCTTGCCTGCAAACGGCTGGTGATGTTGAATTTGTATGCGTACATTCCGGCAATCATCGTAGTATTGATGCTTCCTGCCCCAGCCTGATCTGAGGTAACAATCAGGCCAATTCCACCATGAAGGGCGTTGACATACATATCGAAGGAGGCATTGTAGGTAATGAAAGCCTGATCCAGACCGGGCCATTGATTCCGGTAATTGACATTGATCTTAGGACAGATGGTCATTCCTGCCAACGCGGGATTTAAATAAAGAGGGTTGGCATAAAACTGTGAAAATTCCGGATCCTGGGCATAAACCGAACGAATCATAAGCATACAAACAAAAAGAAAAACTTTCGTCTTTCGGTCACCCATCATAATTTAACGATATGTAACATTTAGAACGTACAATATTACGGAAAATTTTAGTTTCCGAAAATCATATTTGACAATATTCATTGACATACAGCGTTTAAATAAAGCAACCTTTCTCGTTAAAGATTTGTCTTTTAGTATACCTTTGAAACGATAACATGAACGTAAAATACGCTACTCCATTCCTGATCATGTTCTTTCTTTCTCTGACAGGAGTATCGATCCTTTCAGCTCAGCCAACTTTCAGTGAAAAAGTCGTGCTGTCTTGGGGCGTGACAAAACCACTTACTTTTCGTGGTGCTATCACTTACGAAAAATTTGAAGAATGGCCCCTGTATCTCAAACTTTTTCCGCTAACTTCGGAGGAATATCAGATTAAATCGATAGTCGTAAACGACCCGGTTTATCAACCCCTTGATTCATCTTTTTTTACTAATACCTGCCCACCGGGGTTAATTCCGGATACCCTGGCTGTTTTTCATGAATTAAGAGTACAGCGGAAAGTCCCGTCTCTGAGAATTACCTTGTTGCCACTGCGAAAAAATCCGGTTACCGGAGCTTATGAAAAACTGGTCTCCTTTACCCTGGAGGTAACCCTGAATCCAGAAGCGCAACAGGTGGAAAAATCTTCGAAAGGCTATGCCCTGAATTCCGTTTTAGCCCAAGGTACCTGGTATAAATTTGCTGTCAGATCCGCGGGGATCCATCAACTTACCTATGATGATCTGAAAACAGACGGGATCGATGTGGGAAACATTGATCCCAGAAATATCCGGATCTTTGGTAATGGAGGCGGGATGCTCCCGGAAGCCAATGCTACTTTCCGCATTGATGATCTGATGGAAAACACAATTTTTGTTTATGGTGAAGAAGATGGCCGTTTTGATCCGGGGGATTATATCCTGTTTTATGGCGGATCACCAGATAAATGGGCTTACAACAATTCGGACCATTTATTTCACCATCAGAAAAATATTTATAGTGACCAGTCTTTCTATTTTTTAACGGTAGACCAGGGACAGGGAAAACGAATTACCACCCAGCCTTCTTCAACTGCAACTCCTACTTATTATGTAAACAGATTTGAAGATTTTGCATTTTATGAGAAGGATGATCTTAATTTTATCAAATCAGGAAGGGAATGGTGGGACAAAGAAAACTTCGATATCACCACCAGCCGGAATTATGCCTTCAGCTTCCCCAATATTGACCTGGTTAACCCCGTAACTGTTACTGCGTATGTGGCTGCCCGGTCGACAACCGGAAGTACCTCGTTTATTGTCAAAGCACAGGGAAAATCCTTGATGTCGATTAGTCTGAGTTCGATCGGCATCGATTATTCAAGTGAATACGCCACTGAAAAGCGTTCATCAGCTGCTTTTTATACCGACAATCCTGTCACTACAATCAACCTGGTATATAATAAAAGTTCGGTCAGTTCGGTTGGCTATCTTAATTATCTGGAAGTTAATGCTACCCGGCTCCTTACGCAATCGGGCTCCCAAATGGGATTCCGATCCGTTTCGGGAACAATGGCCAATGGGGTTACGGAATTCACGCTCAATGGAAATGGACAGAACCTTCTCATTTGGGATGTTAGCAGCGGAGGAGATATCCGGCAACTGGAACCAACAAAATCAGGGAATAACTATATTTTCAGGGTTGAAACAAATACACTTCGTGAGTTCCTTTCTTTTGACGGAGGATCTTTTTACAAACCCGAATTTATTGCAAGGGTTGAAAATCAGAACCTGCACGCAGTAGAAGTCCCGGATTTTATTATCGTATGCCATCCCGATTTTCTTTCTCAGGCCGAACGCCTGGCTCAGTTTCATCGCGAGAAAGACGGATTTTCTGTTTTCATTACCACTCCGGATAAAATCTATCAGGAATTTTCATCCGGAGCACAGGATGTGACCGCCATTCGTGATTTCGTTAAGATGTTATACGATAAAGCCATCCCGGGGAAGGAACCCAAGTATCTCCTTCTCTTTGGAGATGCTTCCTATGATTATAAAAACAGAACCAACAACAATACAAATTATGTTCCCGCTTTTGAATCGGTCAACTCGTTGTCGCCGAAAGATTCCTTTATATCCGACGACTATTATGGGAAGCTTGATGCCTCTGAGGGTCAAAACGCCAGTGGTGAACTTGATTTAGGCATTGGCCGGTTACCGGTTTCATCACTCCAGCAGGCCACGGCTTCGGTGAATAAAATCCTGCACTATTGTGAAAACAATGATGCCGTTAAAAATGACTGGAGAAACGTTTTTACATTTGTTGCAGATGATCAGAATGAAGGAGGAAATGCATTTATTGAATATTCGGAAGATCTGGCAAAATTTATCGACACGACCTATAAGGATTATAACATCGATAAAATTTATTCGGATGCCTATAATATGATTAGTACCCCCGGTGGAAAACGATATCCGGAGGTAAATGAAGCCATCAATAAACGGGTTGAAAAAGGTTGCCTGATCATGAATTACATCGGCCATGGTGGGGAAGTAGGGTGGGCCCATGAACGGATCCTGGAGGTTCCGGATATTAAAAACTGGAGTAATTTCAACAACCTGCCGGTTTTCGTTACGGCAACCTGCGAATTCAGCCGTTTCGATGATCCTGAACGGATTTCTGCCGGCGAATGGGTGTTTCTCAATGAAAAAGGGGGAGGTGTCGCCCTCTTTACAACCACACGTCTCACTTCTGCAGGACCCAACCAGAATCTCCTGGTCAATTTTTACAATTCTGTATTAAAACAAACCAACGGAAAATATTTGAAATTGGGTGACCTTTTAATGGCAGCCAAAAAAGATTTGAACATTAGCCCCAATATTCATTCGTTTGTATTGTTGGGGGATCCTGCCATGCAATTGGTTTATCCCAATCTGAATGTTGTTACTACTTCCATTCATCAGGACTCCCCTGATTCAGCTCCCGATACCTTGAAAGCTCTGACCGTGATGACCATTACCGGAAAAATTACGGATGCCAATGGAAATAATGTTGAGAATTTCAATGGAACGGTTTTTCCAACAGTATTCGATAAAGCTATAGAAAACTGGACAAAAGCGAACCAGGATGAGGGTCCTAAATATCCTTTTTCCCTGCAAAAAAATCCGGTATATAAAGGGCAAGTTGTTGTGAAGGATGGTTCATTTTCGTTCACGTTTATCGTACCAAAGGACATAGCGTACCAATATGGTGCCGGAAAAATCAGCTATTATGCACGCAGTAGTGAAACCGATGCCAATGGATATGATGATCAGATCCAGGTAGGAGGCTATAACAACTCGGCACTTCCCGATGACCTGGGCCCCGAAATAGCCCTTTATATGAACGACCGGAATTTTATCTCCGGCGGAGTAACCGATCAAGATCCTACCTTGCTTGCAGATATCAGCGACTCTTCCGGAATCAATACCGTTGGCAATGGGATCGGTCATGATATTACCATCGTAATTGATGATAAAACAATGGATCCGGTGATCCTGAACGATTACTATGTATCTAACCTCGACACATACAAAAGTGGGGTAATTACCTATCCATTGACTGCTCTGGAGGAAGGCGAACATCATTTGACCTTGAAAGTTTGGGACGTATACAATAACTCTTCCGAAGCTTCCATCAGCTTTTTAGTTGTTCCTTCAGCAAGTTTCGCGCTGGAACATCTTTACAATTATCCGAATCCGATGCGTGACCAGACTACTTTTTGCTGGGAGACCAATCAAATTGATCAGCCCCTGGAAGTTGAGATCAGGATTTTTACTTTGAATGGAAGGCTCCTTAAAACATTACATGAAACATTATATTCACAAGCTTTCCGGGCAACCAAAATTCATTGGGATGGAACTACGGATCAAGGTCAGTCAATCTCCTCCGGATTGTATGTTTATCAATTACAAGTGATGCTCCCCGATGGTTCGGCAAAAAGACAAACCTCAAAATTGGTAGTGATCAGGTAAATGTCTATTTTTGCATATCTTTTATACTATGCTTCGAAAAACCTGTTTACAACTTCTTTTTTTTCTTCTTCCTGCCTTGTTATTTGCGAGCCTGCCGCATAAAAAGGCATCTGTTTTGGCTACGGGTCACTGGTACAAAATTGCCGTAACACAATCAGGCATTCATAAGATTAGCGCTAGTGATCTGGAATTGATGGGAATCGATCTGACTACCTTAGTCCCATCAAAAATCCGTCTTTTTGGAAATGGAGCAGGAATGCTCCCGGAAAGTAATGCACTTGCCCGAATCGATGACTTGAAAGAAAATGCCATTCTGGTCAACGACGGAGGAGATGGTCATTTCGGTCCGGAGGACTATATCTTGTTTTATGGCGAATCGCCCGACAAATGGACTTATAATAATGTTACACACATTTTTACCCATCAGAAGAATATTTATTCCGATTCTACTTTCTATTTTTTAAATGTTGATACCGGTGATGGAAAAAGGATACAACCTGTTACCCCGGCATCCGGTTCAGCCAATTCCTATTCCCGTCGCTTTGATGATTATCAGCTTCACGAATTGGATCTGCGTAATCTGATAAAATCCGGAAAAGAATGGTTTGGTGAACAATTTGATAATGTGGAAAATACCTTGGAAATCCCTTTCTGTTTTCCCAATATCGACTCCATGTCTTCCATGCGTATCCGGACTTATGTTGCTTCGAAATCATCCAGTGCCAGTTATTTTTTTCTTTTTTCCAATGGTCAGCGGATCGATTCAATGAAAGTTGAGGCCACCGATCCTGGGGATAATACCCGGTATTGCAAATCGAAATTAAAGCAAACCTGGGTATTGAAGCCTGCTTCCACTCAGTTGCTGACCCTGTCATATTCCCCTCCTGATGCCAGTTCATTGGGATGGTTAAACTATATTGAACTTTCCTGTGCCCGCAACTTGATCTGGGTAGGGCCTCAGCTTTCGTTTCGTGATGCCAACTCGATTGGAACAGGTAAAATCACCGAATTTATCATTCAAAAAGCAACTCCGTCCATCACGATATGGGATGTAACAGATGCTTCCGAGGTCGGATCTGTTACCGGAACACTGACCGACAGTACCTTGAAATTCAAATTGTCGACCGACAGTTTGCGGCAATTCATTGGTTTTGACGGTACTTCGTATTATCCCATAACATTTTCCGGGGAAGTCCCCAATCAAAATCTTCATGCCGATGAATCTTCAACATTGGTCATTGTAACCCATCCTTTGTTCCGGAATCAAGCCGATCAATTGGCGGAATTTCACCGGGCTCACAACGGAATCACTGTAAAAGTGGTAGAAACTCAGATGATATATAATGAGTTTGCATCCGGAAATCCTGATGTTTCGTCCATCCGGGATTTTATGAAACTGCTCTATGATGAAAGTTCCATTACTAACCGTCCCAAATATCTGCTGTTGTTCGGAGACGGATCCTATGATCCCAAAAACCGAATCCCGGGAAATAATAATTTTGTGCCTACTTTCCAGTCTTTGGAATCACTTTCTCCGACCAGCAGCTATGTCTCCGACGATTTTTTTGGTATTCTGGGAGAAACCGGGGGATATGAATGTAATGGGGCAATTGATATCGGTATCGGACGCTTCCCGGTTTCTACGGTGGATGAAGCACAAATCATGGTCAATAAAATTATTCATTATTCTGAAATGGTTTCACCGGTAACCGGTGATTGGCGCAATACGTTCACTTTTGTTGCCGACGATGAGAACTTGAACCTGCATCTCCACCAGGCTGAGGAGGTAACAGCAATTGTGGCTGCAAGGTATCCTCTTTTTAATGTGAACAAGATCTATTTTGATGCCTATAAACGGGTCGCAATACCTGGCGGATCACGTTACCCGGATGCCAACAAAGCACTGAATGAAGCGATATCAAAGGGGTCTCTTATAGTCAATTATACCGGTCATGGGGGAGAAACCGGCTGGAGTTTTGAACAGGTGCTGACCATGGCCGATATTGAGGCTTGGAGTAACTACAACAAGCTCCCTGTCTTTGTTACTGCCACCTGTGAGTTCAGTCGGTTTGATAATCCGGAACGATATACCGCAGGGGAAACAGTGATCCTTCATCCCAACGGGGGTGCCATCGCCCTCTATTCTACGACCCGGCTTGCTTTTGCAGGTCAAAATATTAAATTGGATACGAGCTTTTTCAAACATTTGATGGACCGTGATGAGCAGGGTAATTATATAAAAATGGGAGACCTGATCAGATTATCCAAGAATTTCAACGACAATAACTTTTTGCTTCGAAATTTCATATTATTGGGCGATCCGGCACAGAGTATCGCCTTTTCTGATTATTCGGTAAAAACCATATCCATTAACAACGAAGCGCTCAATCAGCCCGATACGGTACGCGGTTTATCACACCTGACCGTGCTTGGTGAGATTGAAGACGATCAGGGCCAAAAAGTAACTTCATTCAACGGGAAACTCAATGCTACGGTATTTGATAAGCCACGGACCTATGTAACGCTGGGGAGTCTTTATAACCAGCCAACTCCAGAGAATTATCCCGAACCTTTTAAAGCGCAAAACTCCATCTTGTTTAAAGGGGATGTTTCGGTAACAAACGGAGGATTTCAGTTCTCATGTGTTCTTCCCAAGGATGTTTCTTTAGAGTTTGGAAAAGGGAAATTAAGCTATTATGCATTTAATGAGCAGGCTTCTGCCGCAGGATATTCCGATAAAATCATTATTGGGGGTACCGATCCTTCTATCAATCCGGAGACTACAGGTCCCGATATTCATCTTTACCTTGACAACCGCTCTTTCGTTTCCGGAGGAAAGACCTCCCAAACACCTGTCTTATTGGCTGATTTGTTCGATACCAATGGCATTAATTATTTTGGATTGGGTATTGGCCATGAAATAGAAATGGTACTGGATAACGACCGTGCCCATTCACAGGTATTAAACGACTACTTTTCACCGGATTGTAATTCATACTCCCGAGGATCGATTACCTATTCTTTAAACGGGGTGACAAAGGGAACTCACAGATTATCATTGAAGGCATGGGATATGTATAATAATGCTTCCGAACGCGAAATTACATTTTATGTTTCCAATCAATCTGATCTGAGCGTACAACAGGTAATGAATGTTCCTAATCCATTATTTAATGATACCTGGTTCGTTTTTAATCCCTCCTCCACGCTGTCCGGATCCCTGAATGTAACCATTACTATTTTTAATATAACAGGGCAACAGGTTAAAACAATAACTGATAATTTCCCTGATAATATTACGGATGGTTTTCGCATATATTGGGATGGAACCGACGAAAACGGGAAAAAACTGAGTAGTGGAATCTATCCATATCACATCATTTTTAAGGATAGCAACGGAGGCTTGATCAAGATATCACAAAAACTTGTGATCATTTAACAGGAAATGATTTTAATGGCAATATTATCCTAAGGCAATATATATTAAGTTAATTCGTTTATCAATAGTTTTTCTCATTTAACATTTTTTTTAACCGATGAAGATCCGAATTATTTTAGTTTTGATGTGTTCGCTGGCAGTTGCCAGGATGTTTGGGCAAGATACAGAACCTGCTGATGGCAGCCGGGTGATTTCTACTGCAGTTCCCTTTTTAACCATTTCTCCTGATGCACGTTCCGGTGGAATGGGAGATGTTGGCGCAGCGACCTCTCCGGATGCATATTCCATGTTTTGGAACCCAGCAAAGTATGCATTCAGTGATAAATCTTTTGGTTTTGGCGTTGGTTATGTGCCCTGGTTACGGGGTTTGGTCAATGATATCGGATTAGCTTCTGTTACAGGTTTTGGAAAGATCGGCGACAAACAGGCAGTAGCTGCATCGCTCCGGTATTTTTCTATGGGTGCCGTCATGTTCACAAACGATGCTGGACAAGAGCTGGGAGAAGTAAAACCCAATGAATGGAGTATTGATGCAACTTATGCTCGTAAATTTTCCCGCGAATTTTCCGGGGCAGTTGCAGGCCGTTTTATTTATTCCAACCTGGTCCCCGTGAACTATACAAGTTATGATGTTCGTCCGGGCACCTCGTTTGCTGCCGACATTGCCATTTATTATCATCATCCGATGGAAATAAAAGGAATGACGGGCGGATCCATCGATTTCGGTCTTGATATTTCCAACATTGGGGCTAAAATGTCCTATAGCAGCACCTCCGTCGTGCGTGATTTTATCCCCACAACCCTTCGCTTAGGTCCCTCTTTTTCTATGGATATTGATGATTATAACCGGGTCACACTGTCCCTTGACCTGAGCAAATTATTGGTTCCAACACCCCCGGTTTATGCAACCGATTCCAATAACAACCCGATCATTGGCCCGGATGGGAAAAAAGTCATCGATAAAGGATATGACCCCGATGTGTCTGTTGTTAAAGGAATGATCCAGTCATTTTATGATGCTCCCTATGGATTTAAAGAAGAGTTACAGGAAATTAATGTAGCCGTCGCAGCTGAATATTGGTACAATAAACTATTTTCCATTCGTGCCGGCTATTATTATGAATCAAAATATAAAGGCGACCGCCAGTTTTTTACATTGGGCGCAGGTCTCCGTTATAACGTGTTCGGTCTCGATTTTTCATATCTGCTCCCGATAAAAAATAATAACCCACTGCAAAACACTTTACAGTTTACCTTGCTTTTTAATTTCGACAACAGTAAAAAAACAGCCAAAGAGCCTACAGAGCAAGGAAATAATTAGGATGATGCGCATAGGTTTTGGTTTTGATACCCATAAATTGGAGACTGACCAGGATTTTTGGTTAGGAGGGTTGCAAATTCCTCACGTAAAAGGAGCTATCGGTCATTCCGATGCCGATGTCCTCGTTCATGCCATCATTGATGCTTTACTCGGCGCTGCCGGATTGCCTGATATCGGAAATCAGTTTCCGGATACGGATAATCGTTGGAAAGGAGTAGATAGCAGAATTCTTCTTGGAAAAACGATGGAACTCATCTCTGAAAAGGGATGCTCAATCGGGAATATTGATTCCACCATCGTTCTTCAGAATCCGAAAATCAGTGGATATATCCCTTCCATGATCCGCTCCCTCTCAAACGTGATGAAGATTACAGAAGATCAATTATCCATCAAAGCCAAGACCAGTGAAAAACTCGGTTTTATCGGTCGTGAAGAGGGGATTTCAGCGTATGCAGTGGCTCTTTTACAGAAATAATAAAAATTCAAACCGGGTATAATTGCAACTTTACATTGTCAATCAGAAAAGGTTTCTTCCCAGTGTTCCATATATAGATTTTAAGAATCCCCTTAGGATTTACAATCTCCGGAAGGGTGAGTGAAAACAAACACTTCCTCCATTTTTTTACATCATTCCGCGGGATATCGTTCAAACGGAAACCCTGCCAGTAATTTTCGTGTGGATTGATACTGTCGATGCTCAAAACGATCAGGGCCGAATTGCTGGCTCCCGGCATACTATCCCAAACCATAAATTCTCCCCTGACAAAAAATTTTGATGGAAGTATGCCCAATTTGTTTACTGAAATGGCCAGACCAGGACTGAACGGATGCACAGAATCGAGATACCCCACCTTTTCAGGTGAATAGGCACGGGGTGTTTGTTGAATGGAAATCGGGCTCCAATTTTCAACGGATTTCTCAAAGTCATTAAAAAAAACAACTTTTGGGTGAAGAAGATCAACACCAAAATCTGCCATCTCCTGGTTTCCACCAAGGCAATTGTATACAGCAGAATCTGACCTCAGGAACACGTAATTATATTTGTCCTTATTCATGCTGTTTGGTTGAATGATCCGGTGGGTATATTGCCAGGTTTGAAAAATATTGAGAAAAATTAGAGGAAGGAGGATTACACCAAGGATATAAAGCATCGGTTTGGTGGAAATCCGGTCGACCATCAAGGCAAAAAGAAGCAGGTAAATTCCATAATAATCGATAAATGCACGGAGTCCGAAACTGTCGCCATAATACCAATTCCACCAGCAGGTAATAATGTAGGTACTTGCCACGATGAAAAGGAACATGCTGAAAAAACGGAACCTGTTTTTGAAAAGCAAAAAGAACAATCCGATCCAGGTTAGTAATATAAAAGGGGAATAGACGAATAATCCTTTACGAAAGCCAAACAACACTTCGATAACCTCAGGACGGGAAAAAATAAACCCTTCGTGCTGATATGACCAGATAAAAAACCTCCCTGTTTGGAGGTGCCATAATCCGGATTGGATAGAAACTATACCAAGAAAAATGAAAAGAGAAAGAAGGGCGTTTGTTTTCTGTTTCCAGAGGGTTTGAATAAAGGATTTGAATGCGTTAAAATTTCCGGCAAGAAAGGGGACCAGGAAGAGAACCACGAGGTTTGTGGGTCGGATCAGGAAGACCAGTCCCAGAAACAATCCTGCAAGAGATGCATTGGACTTATTCCAGTTTTTGATTGAGCGAAAAGTAAACCAAAGGAAACCATTGATGGCAAAAAATGAGTAGAGATGCGACATGGTTGGCTGCCACAAAGAATAGTAAAACAAATTCGAACCCAATAGAAGAGCCGGTAAAAGAAACGCAATCAAGATGGGTTTCACCTGAAATCCTCTTAATACTCTGGCTAAAAACAGCAATCCTGTAACCAGATAAAACAATGCCCCCAAACCAGTAAAAAATTGGAAGAAGAAGGAATACCCATCGACCGGAGTTCCGAATAACCATGAAAAAAGAAGAGCCAGTAGAAAAAAGGGAAGGAGGAGGATGGCTTCTCCGCAAAAATATTTATTGACAACATGATCCTTGAACCTGACTAAATAACTGGGTTGATAATGTGAAAAACCAAGTAATTTCTTCTCCCGTTCAACTACTTTCCCAAAAGTTGGGTCATGATCCAGCAACAATGCGGGTAAATAAGCGAAATATCCCCGGCCGTCGCTGGTTACAATATGTTTCCAGCTTTTTCCGTCTCCTTCAAACAAACGGTAACTCAGAAAAAATGCCAGCAGAAAAGTAGAAATACAAATCAGGGAAATTTTTATGGAGTGACTTGGCATGGTTTAAAATTTCATAAAGGATGAATACAGATAATTATCAAAAGTCAAATTTAGAGAAGTTTAGCATTTGGTAAAATGATTTTTCTTTAGTACTTTTGCAGTCCTTTTTAAAAAACGAAAAATTAATTTAAATCAACAAGAGATGTTAAAACAGTATGAAACCGTTTTCATTATGACTCCCGTTTTGTCTGATGAACAGATGAAGGAAACGGTAGAAAAGTATCAAAAGTTCCTCCTCAGCAAAAACGCTGAAATTGTATACGAGGATCATTGGGGCTTGCGAAAACTCGCTTATCCCATTCAGAAAAAATCTACCGGATTCTACCACTTGATTGAATTCAAGGCAGATCCCACCTTAATTCGTGAATGGGAAGTAACTTTTAAACGCGATGAGCGGATCCTTCGTTTTTTAACTGTAGTCTTTGATAAACACATGTTGGCCTACAGTGAAAAGAAACGGAATAAAGCCAAAGCAGTAAAAGAAGAAAAAGCACAGTAACCCACAAAAAATTGTTTTATCATGGCAACACCACAACAAGGAGAAATAAAGTATTTGACTCCCATCGCAGTCGATACAAAAAAGAAGAAATATTGCCGTTTCAAGAAAAGCGGTATAAAATATATTGATTACAAGGATGCTGACTTCCTGATCAAGTTCGTTAATGAACAAGGGAAATTACTTCCCCGCCGTATTACCGGTACTTCTACCAAATATCAGCGGAAAGTTGCACAGGCAGTTAAACGGGCCCGGCATATTGCCTTACTGCCCTATGTTGGAGATTTATTAAAATAAGGAGACAGGAACCATGGAAGTTATTTTAAAACAAGATGTCCTCAACCTGGGCTATACAAATGAAAAGGTTAATGTGAAACCAGGCTATGCCCGTAACTATTTGATTCCACAGGGAATCGCCATCCTGGCTACCGAATCTAATAAAAAAGTGCTGGCTGAAACACTGAAACAAAAAGCACATAAAGAAGCCAAGATTCGCAACGCGGCTGAAGATTTGTCGAAGGGATTGAAAGACATAACCGTAAAGATTGGTGCCAAAGCTGCCGAAAGCGGGAAAATTTTCGGATCTGTGAATGCCATTCAAATCGCACAGGCACTGAAAGATCAGTTTAATTTTGATATCGACCGTAAAAAAATTCATGTCGATCAGGAACATATTAAAGAACTGGGCACGTATAAGGCAAAAATTCATCTCCATAAGGATGTTCAGGTAGAAATCAACCTCGAAGTATTTGCCGAATAATCAATCCTGAAAAAAAATAAGTACTTTTATCCCGGAATCATTCAATTCCGGGATTTTTTTTATGCTATCACAAAGCCAGATCAAACAAATCACGGCCCTCCAGGTCAGAAAATATCGTGAAGAACTTGGCCTATTCATGGCCGAAGGTGAAAAGCTTGTACTGGATCTTATCCGGAGCGAATTTAAAGTAGCGGCAATCTATGCTTCATCTTCCTGGATCATCGATCATTTGGCCATAATACGGGAAAAGGAAATCCCGGCAATTGAAACCCTGCCCAGGGAAATGGAACGAATTTCAGCCCTTTCCACCCCAAGCCCGGTATTGGCAGTGGTCAAAAAACCAGAAAGCGGATCACTGATTTCAATATCTGCTTTCTGTCAACCATCATCCGGTCTCAGCCTTGCCCTTGACAACATCCGCGACCCGGGAAATTTTGGAACCATCATCCGGATTGCCGACTGGTTTGGGATCAAGCGAATATGGTGTTCAGAAAATACGGTAGATCTTTACAACCCCAAAGTTGTCCAAGCAACCATGGGTTCAATTGCCAGGGTCGAAGTGATGTATGAGGAACTGGATCAAGTATTTGCCCGGCTAAATGGTCAATTCCCGGTTTTTGGCGCTTACCTGGAAGGGGAGAACGTTTTTACCGCAGAATTACCTTCTTCAGGGATCATCTTAATCGGGAACGAATCGCGTGGAATTTCACCTCAGTTGGAAACATGGGTTACCCGCAAGGTTTTTATTCCTTCTTTTGGCGATAAAAACCATGGAAAAGCTGAATCACTGAACGCTTCCATCGCTACTGCCATCCTCTGCTCCGAATTCTTAAGGAACCAATTCTAATATCATCCGACTTATGATGCAAAAACATCCACCTTCGCTTTGTTTCCTGTTATCCATCATCTTTTTTTGCCTGATTCTTCCCGTTGCTGCTAATGCCTTTGTACTTCCCAATACAAATACCATCTATGACCCATCTATTAAAACAGTCCAGGTGTTCAAAGAGGGATTCGAACTCTCTTCCCCTATTATTCAGCTTAAATCGGAAGAGCATTTGATGCTTTCATTCGATGGTCTGGATCCCGATATAAAACGATTTAAATTCACTATCCGGCATTGTGAATCAGACTGGCGTACCTCTTCAGAATTGACGGAAATGGATGTGATCGATGGCTTTTCAGAAGAAAACATCGATCATTACGAAATGTCATATAATACAACGGTAAAATATACCCATTACAGTACTCAATTTCCTACTGAGAATATGCGTCCCAAGATTTCCGGAAACTACCTGTTTATCGTTTATGAAGATGATACTGCACAAATCGCTTTCACCTGGCGGTTTATGGTGGTGGAGCCCTCCCCGGTTATCACTTCCGGAAATGTGGTTCAGAGCTCCCGTATGGAAGACCGTGATACCAGGCAACAAATTGATTTCATTGTTCATTTAAATGGATTTGTCGTCAACGATGTGGGGCGAGAACTGAAAATTGTTATTCAACAAAATGGACGCTGGGATAATCTTTTATATGCCGGAAGACCCCGGTTTCAGCGGAGTGATGAATTGGATTACCGGTATGACGAATCCATTACCTTCGATGGGGGAAATCAGTTCCGGAATTTTGATATTAAGAGTTTGATATATCAAACAGAACGGATCGCGAAAATATCGTATGATACCACCAACCAGGTATTTCTTCTGAATGATCTCCCACGTACATTTAAACAATATGTCTTTGAAAAGGATATCAATGGACGATTTTATATAAAGAATGAAGAACATGCTGATGATAGCAATATTGAAGCCGATTATGCATGGGTACATTTCTTCCTTCCCTATCCCACCTTACTTACCAATGGCCAGTTTTATCTTCTGGGGGAGCTTACTCAATGGCAATTCAATGAGACCAGTCACCTTAACTATAATTCTCATAGAAAAGGGTATGAACTCAATCTATTCCTGAAACAGGGCTATTACAATTATTGTTATGTGTTCAGGGAAAATAACAAAAAAATCGGGGACATCGCTTTTATTGAAGGAAATCATGTTGAAACCGAAAATGATTATACAATATATGTGTATTATCATCAAACAGGTTTCTTGTATGACCAGTTGATAGCAGTGAACTTCCTGAATTCCGTTCAAAAATGATCGGATAATATACAGGAACCGCAATTATCTTTGTTTTAACCCTATATTCGCCACAGTTACGAAGATTTTGAATACAGTTACTCATTTATGGTTGAATTTATATTCGTGAAATCATACTTTTGTTTGTTATAAATATCAGTATATGAAGAAATCAATTTTTTTATGGTCTATCGGATCTTTAATGATCCTCAATTTTTTTTCATCCTGTAACAAAAGGTCAGAAGATCAGACTCCTGTAGAGGGAAAGAGCATGAATCAGCTCGCGATTGCCCGTAATTTTAATTGGGCAACAACGCGTGAGGTATCCGTTACAATCATTGCCCGCGATAATCAGGATAATCCATTGCCCAATGTCAGTTTTCAGGCCTATACTGCCAGCCCCGATTCGGGTGGCATTTTGATGTTTGGTGGTAATACCGATGCCTCCGGGATGTGGTCATGTACTCAACCCGTGCCGGGATATATGACTTCGCTGGTGGTGGCCAATAAATATGTCGGATTGATCCGTGAGAAAAGGATTTCTATACAAGACAATAAAATTTTATACATTTTTGGAGGGAAGGCTTCAAATCCTGTGGTATTGAAGAATTCTGATGGGCTATATGGCAGTAAGCTCAATGGCGTATATTATATTGGAAGTTATAATAATAAAGGAGTTCCAAATTATCTGGAACCAGTCAACGATCCTGTGGATGCTGTGCTTCTTAACGATATTAATGCTGCGCTGCCTGAATATATGTCGGTTCCTGATTATCATCCGCAATATCTTGCCAATACGGTTCCAAATAATTTGGCGATGCAGGAACTTTGCGATGTATGGGTAACATATATCACAGAAGGAGCCCAATGGAGAAATTCTGTAGGATTTTTTACTTTCAACACCGATTCTCCTCCCACATCAGCTAGCGCCATTGACTCCATAAAGATTGTGTTTCCAAATTTGTCAAATTCAGGAAGCGGTGGTGGATTGAATCCAGGGAATAAAGTATATATTGGGCGGTTCCCCGCTGGAAAATCTGTTGGCTGGGTGGTTTTTGCCGATGGATGGAACGGGTCACAGGTTACCGATAGCAGGTATCGTATTTATTCTATTCCGGCATTGAACCCCGAACCAAATCCAACCTTGAAAAAGCATACAGTATTATTGCGTGACCCGACCCGTTATTCTGTATTGTTCGCCTTTGAAGATTGGCGACGTGATAATGGATCCGATCAGGATTTTAACGATGGAATCCTGTATGTGAAATCAAATCCTGTTTCGGGAATCAATACCGATGGAATGCCAACAGTACCTACTACACAAATAGATACCGACAACGACGGGGTTCCTGACAATCAGGATGATTATCCTACGGATCCGACAAAAGCACATGATAATTGGTATCCCAATAAAACCGGGTATAGCAGTCTGGCCTTTGAAGATCTCTGGCCGGGTCAGGGAGATTATGATTTCAACGACTTGGTGATTAGTTATCGGTTCAATCAGATAACCAATGCTCAAAATAAAGCTGTTCAAATTAAATCTACCTTGATCACGGAAGCAATGGGGGCTCAGCTACACAATGCCTTTGCATTTCAGATACCGATTGCTTACAACCTCGTTCAAAGTGTTACGGGAACAGATTTGCGTCATGGTTTAATAACCGTGGGTGCCAATGGCGTGGAAACAGAGCAAACCAATGCGGTAGTCGTTGTTTATGATGATGCCTATGACCGGTTGCCTCCCCCCAACGTAGGGATTGGAAGTAATACTGAAAAAGGTGCTCCATATATTACTCCCGATACAATGCATATCACCATCGATCTTACAGAACCGGTATCTTTGGCCCAAATCGGAACTCCTCCTTACAATCCTTTTATTATTGTGAACGGAAATCGTAACCGGGAGATACATCTGCCTGATAATCCACCGACAGATAAAGTTGACGGTTCGGAGTTTGGAACATGGAGTGACGACAGTCACCCGGAATCCAATAGATATTATAAAACTGCAACCAACTTGCCCTGGGCGATCAATATCTCTGACAAATTCAGTTATGTATATGAAAGGCAGGCTGTTAACAAGGCATATCTCAAATTTAATTCATGGGCAGAAAGTTCAGGTGCTTCATACCCCGACTGGTATAAAGTTAACACTTCCGAATATCGGGATAATTCGAAAATTTATACACATTAACAAGGCTGGGTAAATAACCTCGAATTTACACTTACCCGAAAAAAAGCAACACTTAATAATTTATTTGTGCCACTTGTTATATGTAAAAGTTAGATTGTATTTGTTAAAAAGGAATAATGTCTATATGAAAAAAACGAAAATTTTAACATTAATAGGAATTATTTATTGTTTAACAGGATGGTTAAATATTGCCTCAAGTCAAAATCTAAAGGCAAATTCTCAGTCTCCGAATGAATTTTCCAGGATGAACAAAGTAACGAATCCGCTACCTGAGAATTTCAACATTCGGCTTGATCAGAAAAAATTATCAAAAATAGCATCAAAATATAGAGAACCGGTAAACCTGATTTATACGTTGGATACCGTGATTATTTATTCTATCAATGAAAACCCTGAACGTAATATCTATTCATATTCTGTATCGGGGAGGCAGCTCACGCATCTGATCCAAACTTTAATAAGTGAACAATGGGTGAATTTTACATGTGAAACATGCACCTATGATGCGTATGGAAATGTCTTAACTTCTCTTTGGAAAGTTTGGAAAAACGGGGAATGGATTAATTCTAATAGAGAGACTTATGGATATAATTCCAATAGGAATAAAACATCCTTTCTTCGAGAACTTTGGAATAATGAAAAATGGGAAAATTCCGAGAGGGAGACTTATACCTGCGATTCTTATGGAAATCGGATTGCATATTTCAGTGAACTTTGGAGCAATGGTGCCTGGGTAAATAATGCTCATGAGATATATACCTATGACCTGAGTGGAAATATGTTGACTGGTTTTCGGGAAATTTGGGAAAATGGCTATTGGGTGAATGAGAGAAAATATACATACACCTATGAAGTTTATGGTGATCTCCTATCAGCCACCTCCGAAACGTGGACAAATGGGTGTTGGGTAAATACATACCGTGAAACCTATACCTATAATACTGGCCATATTTTACACTCTTACATCGGAGAGGTTTGGTCAGCTGGATCTTGGATGTTTAGCGAAAGATATATCTATCTTTATGATACTTATGGACATTTAGTTACCGGAACGGGTGAACTTTGGGTTAATGGAATTTGGATCAACCATGAGAAAGAGGATTTTACCTATGATGCAAATGGAGCGGTACAATCATTGTTAATGCAGACATGGGCAAGCGGAACTTGGGAGAATTTTTCACTGACTGCATATTCCTATGATCGCTATGGAAATGCAATTTCCGGTAGTTTTTATTCATGGGATGGACAGACCTGGAGTTTTACTCAAGATGGTCTGATAGCGATGTATTATAATAATGGTACTGTCATTGAGTATTATACAGGATACCGCTATAATGCCTCATTTAGTAACCACGAAATAGGCATTAACGAATTGAGAAACGACAATATTTCTCGCTTTTCCTGCAGCCCTAATCCGGCGAACACTTCAACTATCATTACGCTGGACTTGAATGCAGAGATGAATGCAGAGATTAAATTATTCAATATGATCGGAAAAGATGTTAAAACTATTTCTCAAGGTTATTTGAATGTTGGAAGACATGACTTTTTCTTATCTACCAATGATATTATTCCTGGGTTTTATTTCGTCTGTTTATTCTCAGGAAAGACTCTAAAATCCATTCCAATAGTTGTAGAAAATTAATTGCTGTTTTCACAAATTGTCACACTTACCAAGAAAAAACCTACACTTACTAATTTACTGGCAACACGTTCTTGATTTTTTTTCTTTTTTAACTATCTTTGTACAATGTACTTAATTTTTGTCTAAAGTTGTTGATAGTTCCTTAATAGATAGTTTTATGAAAAAGTCATTTTACCCCCTTAAGTTTTCGTTGTTATTTGTCTTCTTGTTTGCTTTAAACCTCATGGTGATAGGGCAAACTCCGGAAATTCGGGTCATACAACCGGACAATCCAGGTATTAGTTGGGTTATTGGTACAACTAACCTGATTTCCTGGGAAGACAATTTTGTGTTGCCGGTAAACATTGAACTGGTAACTTATGATAATTCAGGAACTGCCACTGCTTTTACATTAATTTCCCCTTCAGGGGGAGTGACAGGTTCCACATGGGATTGGACAATCTCAAATACTCTGATGCCCGGGGATAGGTATAAAATTAAAATATCAAGTATCGTAGACAATCAATACCAGGATAAAAGTGACAATTATTTTTCATTGGTGACTTCTGGTGGCGGTAGTGTAAGGGTAATCCAACCCAGCGTTCCCGGGATCAAATGGTTACGTGGAACTAATCATCTCATCTCATGGGAAAATGGACTCACAGAGTCGGTAAATATTCAACTGTATAGATATGACGGTAATGGTCAAGTTATTTCGAATGATGTAATTGCTTCCAATGTTACGGGATCTACCTGGGAATGGCTAATTCCAAGTG
>Ga0172381_10000232_pt1 | contig 68365 bp, 131 predicted proteins | sample Leawel6488metaG_FD_119754 | JGI IMG/M metagenome (GOLD analysis project Ga0172381, IMG submission 119754) | Leachate microbial communities from a municipal landfill in Southern Ontario, Canada - Leachate well 64-88 metaG | ecosystem: Engineered > Solid waste > Landfill > Unclassified | place... | reverse complement strand
TATTCAATTTGTATAGTCAAAACACTATTCAAAGAACACAAGCTATGTTTATCTATAATTTCACTCGTTTAATAGAATTTCCAGCCGAAACTAAAACGAATGATTTTGTTATTGGTGTTTATGGGTCTAAAGATGCTTATAATAAACTACCGCTAAACTAAAAGATTTAGCGGTTTTCAACCTAACTATATACAACAGTACATAGTTGATTGTTCAGGGCGATTTATAGCACCCCCAAGTAAACTAATATTCAATGCTGCATTATAATCAGCATCTATTGTTAATCCACAGTTTTCACATTTGAATTCTTTCCCATTTCTTTTACCAATATGTTTACAACAATTACAAGTTTGGCTTGTATAATTAGGTTGTACTACCATACATTGAACACCATTTATTTTTGATTTGTATTCAATATACTGTCTTAATTGTGAAAAATTCCACTTTCCTAATTTAATTCTAAATTTCTTTGAATTTCTTTTGTTGTTAAACCTAATTCCTTTTAAATCTTCTAATACTATATTTCTTTTAGTTTCGATAGCATTATTAACTAATTGTTTAGAAATAGTGTGATTAATAATACTTGAATGTGTTCTTTCCTTACCACTTAATTGTTTCAAGAGTTTTTTACACCCCTTAGTACCTTTGCTTTGTAAAGAACTACGAATTCTTTGTCTTTTTTCCCTATATTCATTTAAAACATCAGAAGAATAATGTAAATTATCTGATGTAACAATAATATCAGTAATCCCCATATCAATACCTAAATAATCATTATTAATTATTAGCTTTTTTTCTGGTACATTGATAGTTTGATATATGTAAAATTTACCTTTTTTGTATACTAAGTCACCTTCACCTTTAATATATTTTAAATATTCTTGATTATGTGTTACGAATTTAATTTTCTGTCTACCTCCTATACACCAAATAGATATAATATTATTATGTAAATTATATGTTAATATTCTGGAATCATATGCAATAGAACCATATTCTTTGAATATTCTTTTACGTTTCTTATCTACTTTGTAAGAAGAACTTACTTTTTGAAAACATCTTACTAACATTTGACTACTCAAATCAGTAGAATTTTTCAATTTGTGATATAATTGATAGTGTAATTTGAATTTGTTGAATATTTTGTCACCCCATGCAAAATCAGAAATCAGATTACAAACATCATTAGTTTCTTTCAATGTCTGTAAAAGAAAAATTTTTTGTTCTTCAGTGGGTTCTAATTTAATTTTTAATGTGATGTTCATTTTTAATATATATATTAAAAACTGTAAAAAGTTTTAAAAAATAATAGGCTGAACATTCCTCACCGAAACTGAAGATTTCGGTGTTTCCTGTTCAAAAAATATGAAATTAATTCTTATTCAAATAAGAAGACTGTCGGAACACAAACAATTATAGTTAAACATTTCGATAGTGTTGAAGAAATTACAAAATGTCAAATTTTATTTATACCTTTTTCTAAAACGAAAGAATTATCAGTCATTTTATCTAAAATAAATAGTAGTACTTTAATAATAACCGAAAAAAATGGTGCTATAAATGATGATTCGGTTATAAATTTTGTGGTTATAGATGATAAATTAAAATTTGAGATTAAACCAAATAATGCTGAAAAGTATAAAATAAAATTGAGTTCTAAACTCACTGAAATGGCTTATAAGCTTGTTAGTTAATCTTGTAATTCAGTTTCCCTTATTTCCCACCATTGGTCAAAATCATAAGGGTATTCTTCTTTATATTCTTCATCATAATAACCATTCATCAATTCATCATACTCGTTTTTCTTTTCATTTCTATGAAATTCCATAGCTATTTCAGCACCCCGTTGGGTTTTATGAATACTCATTGTGTGAGCTGCACTTTCGCAACAAGAACTATTATATAAAAACTCATAAACAATATCCATATAAATTATTTATTTTTTAACATCAAAATATTTATCTCAAAGGCTATATAATCTTTACAAAAGAAAATGTTATTATCATTCATAGACATAATTAAGTGTTCACGAAGAACGTCAAATATTTCTGACCACATATCTCCTATAAAAAATATAACTGGTTTTATATTCGAGGCTTTTATTAAATCCATTAATAAAAAGGCTTCTGATAATGTACCATAAGACCCAATCTGAATAACAAATAATTCACTCTCATCCATCAATAAGAACAATCTTTCGAATATATTTGTAGTAATTACAGTTTGGGTTAAGTATTCATTACCCTTAACAGAAGGAAATATTTGACATGTGTATCCTATAACTTCGCCACCAGCTTCTTTAGCACCTTTTGAAACAGCAGTCATTAACCCACTATAACCACCGTTTTTAACAGTATAACCAGATTCTGCCAATAATTTACCAATCTTTATTGTATCTTGATAATTGGGATAATCTTCTGTTTCAAAAGAGTTACCAAAGAAAGTAGCATATTTATGATTATTAGTCATGTTATTTTTTTTACAAAAATAATACTTATTCTTATATCTTAAAAAATAATATTAAATATTCGACTGATTACTATAATTCAAATTATTTGATTTTGAATTATTTGTTTTCTCAGTTGAATTAAGAATTTTCTCTATAAACTCTATATTACGTATAAATTCATCAACAAATATATCATCAAAAATACCATAGTATGTAATAATAGTTTCACCACTATCCTTGTTCTTATCATCACCAACCCAACATACGATTTCATTATAATATTTATTGAGTGGTTTAACATAAATTTTTATAAACACTTTCGAAAATTTACCATTAAATTTTATTTTATAATCATTAGACAGATTTTTACAAAAATTAACACTGTTTTTAAAGTCTATGGTTCGACTAATATATATACTTTTATATTGAATATTATTAATAGTATCCGTAATATATGGATAATTACTAATATCAGTTTTGATAATATAATTTGAATTATTATCATACTTTTTATAAAATTCATCTGTGTCATAAGAACATGATACAAACATAAACATTGTTAATGTTAACAACATAACACCCATCAATTTAATAAATTTTTTCATCCTATAAATTTTATTTTTAATTATATATAATCCCACATAAGGTCTATATAATATTTTAATGTAAAAACGTTACATAACCGCTTAATATTTCTTTTCTTCCAGATGTATAAGTCACCCAACATTTCCAGACATATACACCCTGTTCAGCCAAATGCATTCCATCATTAAGATACCCATCCCAACCCTTTTCTAATTGGTCAGATTGATAAATTAAGTTTCCCCACCTATTATAAATTTCCAACCTATATTCAGAAACGTTTGTTGGGTGTGGTCTGAACACTGTATTATCAATTATATTATTATTCCAATACCCACCAGTAGAGCCAGTGAGATTCCATTTAAAAGCATTTGGAAATATTATTTGACCATTATCTGAATTAACTCTAATTAAATTATCTTTTATTATTGAATCCGTACAATTATTTTCACTCCATACGTATAATGTTATATCATACACGCCTTCGCTTGAATAAGAATATGATGGGTGTTCATCAGTTGATGTATTACCATCACCAAATAACCAATAGCATCTACTCATATCTATTGATGTGTTATAAAATTTGAATATTTGATTCAAGTCAACCGCTTCTTCAGGATACACATTAAACATTGCAATTGGATGAGAATATATTGTAATATTAACCGAATCTTTTGTTATACCACTCATACCATAAGCAGTCATAACGATATTATATGTTCCACTTTCATAAAATGTATGTGTCGGTTCATATTCAGTTGAATAAAACCCATCTCCGAAATCCCATATGAAACTCTCAGCATATGAGGTATAATTTTTAAAACTCATAATTAATGGTGGACAACCAGATGAATCAGATTCAATACGAGCTGATGGTGGTGGTGGAAGTATTAAAATAGATTTAGTAAGACTATCAGAACAATATAAACTGTATGTTCTTAAAAAAATTCGATACTCACCATAATTCATATATGTATGGGTCGATGGTTCTTTCACATTATTAAAAGTTCCATCACCAAAGTTCCAATAATACATCCAATTACCTGCATTACTTAAATTATCCAACAAAACAGTCGAGCTTGGTAATATCTGTTCTATCGGTGCAACAAAAAAATCAGCAATTGGCCTTGGATAAATATGAATATCATGTGTAGTTGTTGATACACAATTATTGTTTGTGTAAACCGTCAAAGTTGGGTGAAATGTGGTATCGATTATTGTGTTATTAACATATCCATGAACTAATGATGTCAAAGAATTTGTTTCTGATGCACCATCATTAAAATTCCAATCATATCTAAAATAACCAGTTTGTGCTGTAAAATTAGCTATGACAGGACTACAATAATTATCAGTCATTATTGTAAATTCCGAATTAGGAAGTGGATAAACATCTAATTCTATTGAATCACTCAATGAAGCTGAACAAACCAATGAATCATGATATTCTGTTATACTAATCAAATTATAATCATATAAACCATTAGTATCAATTGTATCATTGACTGATATTTGATTTGTAGTAATATTGTTTATAGTTTGAGATACACCATTTCTTGATAATATTAAATTAGTCACACCACCGAAAAGTTCAATGTGTATCTCAATTGGTATAATATTAACATTATTATCACAAAAGGCTGAATCCTTGGTTACAAACCAAGCATTTGGTAAATCATATACTGTAATTGTTGTTTGGTCAACTCCCACACAACCATTCGTATCAGGTGGTGTTGAAAAACTAATTGTATAATCTCCTGTTCGTGTTGGTGAAAAATACCCAAGTGTATTATCAGTTATTCCGTCACCAGACCACATACCAAGAGGAAAATCTACATCTAAATCAAATGTATCTGTTGTAAAACATATTGGTGCAAAATCAGTTATATTAACAACGGGTGTTGATAATACATTTACTATTGCAGTATCCCAATTACTACATCCATTTCCATCAGTTACATCATATCTAATTACATGTTGTCCAGAACCTGCAACTGTCGGTGAAAATAAACCACTTGTTGCATTTATTATACCAACTCCTGACCACGTACCACCATTGGTAATAGCAGTTAGATTTATTGGACTCGCAGTTCGACAAATATCTGGCGTTTTATTTATTGTTGCATCTGGATACGGTACTATTAATATAATAGCAGTGGTTGTAACAGGGTCATTGTCCCCATTGATTAAGTCGGTTGGTAGGCCGGGTATGTTTGGGTCATCATATGGATTACAATAATTCCAATATCTTAACGTAACTTGAAAATATTGTCCTATTAACTTATCATTAGCAACATTTAACCATTGACTATAAATTCCAGAACCAGATACTGGTGCTGGTAGAGTAATAATATTTCCATAATAAGGGAAGGTTTGTGATACACCATTTATAGTGACTGGTGTACCAGTCATCGTAATATCTGTACCATACACCCATTGAATCCACCTTGTCTCTAAATTCGGAACATCATTTTCTTGTGGTGGAACACAGTTAAATCTTGTAACATCCCTAAAACGAACATTGGCACTATTACCAAAACAAATAGGATAAATAGTTGGTGTTATTCTTAGACGACCACCATTATGATTATCATCATCCCATACAGTTACAATTTGTTGTTGTTCAGATGATGTACACACTTGACCATTAACAATTAAAGTGGCAGAAGGTTGATAATTACATTGATTATTTGAATTATAAGTGTGGTTTAAAATTGCGCTCCATTCACGTACAGTTGGGTCTGGATTGGTATTTGTGGCTGGAACGGTTTGAACTGTACCATCATCCCAATCATAACGAATAATTACTGGTGTACTATTATTATTTACACCTCTATAAGTTATAGTCCAATCAACAGATACTGGAGAACATAAATCGGTGGGAAGAATATCATTTGCTTTTGATATAATACTACAATCTTGTCCGATGATATGTATACTATATACAAAAAAAATTATCAATAGAAAAATCTTTTTCATAACTAAACATGTTTTGTTGTTCATTATAGAACAAAAAAAAGTTTTTGTTTAAATTTTACTATTGATAATTTTTTTTCAATAAAAATATTTATTCTTTAACAGTATCTTCTTCAGATTTACCGTCTTTACATTTACAATCTTTACATTTTTCACATTCTTCACCCTCTTTGCATTCACATTCACCTTTTTTTTCATCTATCTTTTCTTCAGGTGTGATTGATTGTTCTTCGGTTATGACAGTTTCTTCAGTTTTACCCTCACCTAATACATCCTTTGATGTTTCAGTTCTCTTGGTTTTCTTAGCTTCAAAGTCAGTTTGAAAATTCTTCACAAAATCATTAAAGTTAAGTAAATTGTTTAGTTTCATGTTTCTAAAAATTTATTTTTATATATGTATATATTTTTAAAATAATATCTTTTTTATTCATTTTTATTCATTTTTATTAAAAATATAATATTCTAATTATCACTGTTTTATATTTTTTGATGTTCAAACTTCTCAAAAAGGTACAACTTAATGATATATTATATTATATATATTATTTAATTTTCTTTTTTTTATCTTTTTTGATTTAAATATATAAATCAAAATAAAAAAAGCATTATGAACAATTTATTAAAACAAACATTTGAAGATTTTAAAGAAGAATATGGTTATAATGAAGTGAATATAATTTATAATGATAAATTATCATCTTCAAATAATAATAACGATGATGATATTGAATATTTTGATTCTGAAGAAAATTTTTATTTAAGTATAAGTGATAGTGAAATATCCAATGAATTAATTGAAGAATTATTAGATAATTTTGAAAGTTTACATGGAGATTTAATAGATTCTGAAAGAAAAGAAATTCAGGATATGATGATAGAATATTATGATTTCTTAAAATTTTAAATATCGGTATATTAACCGATATTTGTGTTTTATCGGTATATTAACCTATAAATATATTTTTTATATATTCAATAATATATACATTTAAATGAATGTTTATTATAATTGAAAAAAATTAAAACATATAAATATAATTCGAAAAATCTTTCATATGATGAAATAAAAATAACATATAAAAAAGTTCTACTAAAAATATTATTTTTATTAACATTTGGTATAGTCTTTTATTTTATTATTTCATATACATTTGAATCCCCAGAAGAAAAAAGATTAAAAGATAATATTTTTATAATGTGGACTGATATTCAAATTATAACTAATAGAATTGATGGATTAGAATCTATTCTTAATGAAATAGAAACCAAAGATAGTGTTATTTATAAATCTTTATTTGAAACTGCACCAAGTTTTAATACGTTTGCCGAAGAAATTAATAGTAAAAAATATAATTCAAATTATGTTAAATTTATTGAAGAAACTCATCAACGTCTCAAAAAAATACAACATAAAATAACTGAAGAATATGGTAGTTATGAAGAAATTGAAAAATTAGCGTTACAACGTGTTGATTTTTTAAAGTGTGTTCCAGCTATACAACCAATATCTAATAAAGATTTAAGAAGAACTGCCAGTGGGTGGGGTTGGAGAATTCATCCAATTTATAAAATTAGAAAATTTCATTATGGTTTAGATTTTAGTGCAAAGGAAGGCACTCCAATATTTGCCACTGGTGATGGTGAAGTGGAATTTTTACAGAAAGGTGATAAAGGATACGGTAATGTTATTATAATTAATCATGGTTATGGTTATAAGACATTGTATGGACATACAAGTAAATTTAATGTGAAGATACATCAGAAAGTTAAAAGGGGTGATATAATAGGTTTAGTTGGTAATACGGGTACAAGTACTGGAACACATCTACACTATGAAGTTTTTAAGAATGGTCAGAGAATTAATCCAATTAACTTTTTCTTTAATGATTTAACACCAACTGAATATGAAAGAATGATTGAAATATCTAATTCGATGAATCAAACATTTGATTAGAAATTAATATATAAGGGTATGATTAAAAAGTTTACAACATATATTAAAGAAAATATATTAGTTGAATATATAGCACCTGTTGGTACTAAGATGTATAGAGCTGAATATACTGACAGACCCAATGCTAAATATTATACATTAGATAAAGGATTTGCTTCTGGATATATGGGACATAATAGAAAATTAGTTTCGAAAAATATATCTGGTAAAAAACTGTGTTATGTTGATATAATTAAGGATTCACCCAAAGGATTATATGCAGATGAAATACGAGAACAATTTCCAGAATTGTTTGATGATACTGGTTTGTATTATAAAGAAAACATTTCCAAAACTGAAATTTATAATACAATAGAACCTTTTATTAAATCAAAGGGATTTAATGGTTTAATTGATATGAATAATAATGAAATTTATTATTACGAATAATATTTATTATATCTAATTTTTTTTATATCTTAAATAATTATATTTTTACAGCATAAAAAGCTAAATATAGTACAACATAATAAACTTAATTTGGTACAACATAATAAACTTAATATGATACAGAAAAATATAATTGGTAAATTCAAAGATAAACTGGTTGGTGTTGATTATGTATTAATTTTAATTAATGCTAAAGAATTATCTGATTATCTTAGAAAATCATATTCATCAGCAGGTATTAATATTGATGATTATAATGATGATAAAAATTCGACTCGTTCGATGTATTCATCAGAAAAAAAAGAACAAGAACAGATTGAATCTAATCCACCAATAGAAATATATGAATACCAGAATTTTTTTCTGTTACAAAAAGAAACAGAAGAATATATTCTTTTAGATGGTTTCCGTAGATTATTATGGTATAACGCACCAGACCATGATGTATTAGTTCGAATATATCAAGAAAAAAATTTAACAAGTGAAAATATATTAACTCTTATGATTCACCTTAATCATTTCAAATTTTATGGTGGTGGTGCTTATCTTGAACGTGGATTTTCTTTATTATTAAAATCAGTTTTTCATTTGGATATTTTCAAGTATAAAGAGGCTTTCGATGCTTATTTATCCAGTGATAAAATTAAAAACGATTATGGTGGAAGTTTTGGAAATACCAGAAATAAGAAAATAAATACCGTTAAAAATCGTATTATAAATGAATTTTTTGTTTCTGATATTAAATTTATTCAGGATGTTAATGATGCTGGTTATATGGTAAATACAATGTTCGGTGCTTTTGTGTATAATCAGCGTTTATCACAAAAAAATAAATTTGATGCTGATAAATTTATATCCTTATTGAAAGAAATAAATTTATTAAATCCTCTTATCGAAAAATATCATAAAGTTGGTACAAGTACATCAGCAAAAAGTATAGACGTTGTTAATACAATCATGGATTTTTATTCAAAAACTTTTATTTCCATGATGGGTGGTGAAGTAGAAAAAACTTATGCTGAGAAAGTTCAAGAGTGTAAAGATTTAGTGACAAAACTTAAAAAGGATAAATCACTCATTAAAATCACTGGTAACCAAAAATATTGGGTAATTGATAATGAGTTAAAAAATAGAATGATTATTAAAAAGGAAAAGGTTCGATTTGTGTGTGTTGTATTTCCGATGGATGGTTCATCTTTTGATTATGATAATAAACCACTTTCCGAAATTCCATATGGAATTTTAAATAAAGAAATTGTTTATTTAAATCAGACTACTCATTTGATTAAAACTTCTGAACATTATGGTTTTATAAATGATGAAGGAATTAAATATGAGCTGAGTCATAATTCACACGGATATTATGGTACAGGTAAAAAATTTGTATATATATCAAGAAGTGGTATGGGTCGTGGTAGGCAAACTGTTGAATTGTTTGCTGAATTATCACAAAGTATATTCGATAAATAAAAATTATTTCTTATTAAAATCTATCCATGTTTTAACTGCTTTTTCTTGGGCAACTTGGAATTCTACATGTGCATCAATTGGAAAATCACCAGTAGTTATTTCAGGAAAACTTTTAGTTATAACATTCCAAAAAGCGATGTCAGCTTCTTCTATTATTTCATCAAATAAATCATCTTGGGTATTTTTGACTTCACTTTCGACATTATTTTCTTTGATATAATTTTTGAATGTTTTAAATTCGTTCATATTATTGTATTTATTTTTAGTTATATATTAATTTAATAGTCATATTTTTTAGATAATTCATCCCATATACCTAAGACTTGTTCATTATTTTTAATTACTTGAATTATTCTATCTGGTGATATATGTTCTAAACAAGTCCATTCAAATTCAACAGAATTATATAAATCTAAACCAGTTAAATCAACAACTAAAATACACTCTTTAAATTCTTTATCATGTTCTTCTTCCCATTCTTCTATTCTTTCACCAAACCAATTACTCAGTGCATTATCAGTGTCCGATGCTGTTTTAAATAAATAAACCCCTTTTACATCACCCTTTTCACCAAAATCTTCGGGAACTCGTGGTTCTAATCCAGTTTTTAAAATTCTTTTTAAATTGGATTGATTGGTTACATGATAACCGATTATTCGCTTATCATTAAATTCTTCAAATAATTTTAGATGTTTCATAATTAAATATTTTTTAATGTTCACCCACTAACGCAATAATGGGTGTTTTCAGTTCATCATCATTTATTTTATTTATAGTGACTTTTGTTCCTTTATTTAATGCACATTCCCATTGGTCTTCTCCGTACCATATAAATGAATTAAATCCATACACCCAGTCTATATTTTTAGGACTTACTTCTGCCTCTAAAATAAATGGTTTACCCGTTGACATCATATCCCTATTTGGATGTTGTTCTCCATAAGCTCCAACACCATCTTGTTCAAAACTCCAGTGTTTTCCAATATTTGTTAAATCTAAATCATCAATGGAATTTAATTTTATTAAACGATAAATTGTTATATTATATTCGTTTTTTAATTTATTGTATTTATCAACATACATATCGATTCTTTCTATATAATTATCTCTACTATAAGATGCCTGTATGTTATCTGGGTCTTCTTTATAATCATCAAATGCATCTGAAACACCATCTATGTTATCATAAGCATATTTTTTAGCACTTTCATAGTCAGAGAGAAATGAATCAGTGTTATTATATTCTTTTAATAAAAAATTTTCAAATGTTTTTATTTTTTTCATATTAATCCTAAATTAATTATTTCAGCACTTTTACTATTATAATATGGGGCTGGTACTATATATTCAATATCATGTTTAGCATATATTTGATGTGTAATTACAATTAAATCTAATTTTTCCCATTGGTCTATTAATTGTTCTGCTACATCTTCTTCCATACCACCATTATCAATTAAATCTTCTAACATGTATGATGTCTCACCTCTTAAAAATGCATCAAAGAGTTCTTGTACACCCAGACTATCTAATCGACTCTTATTTAAATTAAAAATTGCTGGGTTTTCAGAAATAATTTTTACTTTATATGTATATTCACCCCATGATTTTTGTGGAATATTACTAAAAAAAATACCATCTATTCTTGTTGATGACCCAGCACCGATATCAATATCATCAAAATTAAATTCTTTTATTGTATGGTTGGTTGAATGATATGCTATATATTCATTAATATTTTTTTCATTAAAATTCTCGAATGTTTTAATAATTCTCATATTATTCTCCTAATTTTTCACCCGTACTATTATTGAACATTTCACCATCTTTATCTATTTTATAAACTGTACCAGATAAAGGACTTCTCATCAAGGCAAACCCATTTTTCATTCCAAAATAACCACCTTTTAATTCACCACTTTTTGGGTTTTTAGAAGTACCTATCCAAGTACGCAATTTTAATTCTTGTTCTCTGGTCATTCCATTTTTTTCGTCTCTAATAGAATATAATGGTTTTTCTTCCAATGTTTTAGTCTTTATTATAAATTCTCTGGGATTAATAGATATTACCATTTTTTTATACCAGAATGGTTCATTTTCATCTTTATCCCAGTCTGTGTTTTCCCAATAATAAATATCAAAACCATTTTCATTATGAATCCATTTTTTACCTTGATAAAAATTATCTAAAATAAATTTTAATTCCTCATATGAATTTAATTTATGAATTCTCCAACCATTTTCATTAGTGACACTACCAAGTTCAACGGTTTTATATTTTTCTTCATCTTCATTAAATTCTTCGTATAATTTTAAATATTTCATTGTATAATTTTAAATTTATCAGCACTAAGTTCGTGTATTATAACAAATTTTATTGGTGATTCATAACCATTTTTTAATTTATTAATTGCCACATTAATATTATAATTATATAAATCTGCATCACCATCTTCTGGGTCAAATTTTAAATAATTAATAGGTATATTTTTTATTTCAATTATTGTATTACAACCTTTTTCTTCGGCAAACCATAAAGCATCTTCTATTTCGGATGTTACGTATAAATAATTATTTTGTCCCATATTACCACCGACTATACCACTAAAAGGTTTCCAACCATTTTTAACTAATTCTTTAGCATTATCTAAACATGTTCCATGATATAATGTTATAATATCTGTAAAATTTTCAAATAATTTTAAATATTTCATTCTTGATATTTATATTTTATATATGAATGTAATTCACTCCAGTCTAAATTTGTGATTCCTTGATAACCTTTGTTTATATAATATTGATTAAGTTCTTCTCTACTCATATCTTTTATTTCACTAACAATTTCATTTATATAATCATTAGGTACATCCATCGTTATTTTTATAATGGGCATAGTTTCACAACCCAATTTAATCATTGCTATTGCACGATGTCTACCTTCTTGTAATGAAGATTTTTCTTGATAATTACCGACAGGAAATTTTGCACCATTTTTCATAGCTTCAACATATTTATCAACTTTTTCATCACTGACATGTGATATGGCATCGTCATAAGATAATCCACCAAAATTTTGAGCGATGGTGTAAATATATTGTTTTGGTTTCATAAATATTAATTCTTCAATTTTTCTTTTATAAACTAATGAATAAATTGGATTTTCATATGCTGCATAAATATTTCCTATATTATTCATATCAAAATATTTACAACCATCACATTTAGTGATAACATCTTTGAAATTTTCATATAATTTTAAATACTTCATAATATTTCTAAAAAAGTTTTATCTGGAACAACTGCCGAAACAGAACCACTATCTTCACCATCATTAATATAATAATAACCACTTTTAGCGTTATTCATTTTTAAATTTCTTAACATTAGACTATTTGCCTTTACATCAGAATGACAGTTATATGGTGTATTTGTCATTTTCCCTATTATTTTGACAGGAAATATTATTGGTTTACAATCAAATGATATGGGGGTTCTATCACTATATTCAGCTCTTTCATTTCGTTGTGTGGGATAATAATCATCTTCTGGTATATTCTTGCCACAATTAAAACCTGTACATTTCCATTTATTTTCTGGTTTTGTTTCAAGTGAGTGTTTACCTGCAAGTAATGTTTTACCATATTCTCTTGTACCATCCCATTCACCAACTGCTGGAACACCTATTCTTGCTTCTAAAGCTTGTGTTGCTGCTAATTTAGTTCCCACATGAATACCTTTTTTTCCTGATAAATTTTTATCAGTCGAACCATGATAAAAAATTCCCGATATAAAACTCTCATATAATCTAATATATTTCACGAATATTGTGTTATAATTTTTTTATAAAATATATATTAATTATTTTTGTTGAAAATATTGTAGTATGGAGTTAGAAAATAAAAATATTCTTAATCTAAAGGTGACAGAAGTTGTCGAAGAAACAACTATTTCTGACCTATTGCGAAAGAATGAGTTGTTTTCTAAAGACGTAAAACAAAAAATTAATAATAAACAATTATCTTTGAATGGTGAACCGATGACATTTGAACATTTGAAAATGAGCATTGATTCGTTTGATGAGGCTGGTGATTTTGTTTTTAAAAATATAGAAAAGGTAAGACCAGTTTCTTTTTTAAATTTAGAAGAATTGTTCGAAGTTGAAATACCATTTATTAGGTTATTATTTAATGATTTGTTTTTATTAAAGATTGCTAAAAAGAAATGGTTTGTTGTTACATTAAGAAAATAATATGAGATTTTTAAAGAAAATATTATTCTGGAGTAAAACTCGAAAAATGGAAAACGTTTTTGATTTTCTGTTTAATCTGGCTACGGATGAATTGAAGAAGGATATTTTCAAACAAAAAAGTGTCGAACAAAATCCGCAATGGCATCCTGAAGGAAATGTATTTATACATTCCAAAATAGTTACTAATCGACTACATAACAATTTTCATAATATAGATATTACCCTGTCTGGTTTGTTTCATGACCTTGGTAAATTTGATACAACTAAATGGGATGAGAAAAAAGAAATCTGGATTGCATTTGGACACGAAAGTTTTTCAATGGATTATATCGAAAAACATAAAGACTGGATTGAAAAAATGGGTGGAAATGCTGAAAAAATAAAATATATTACAGCGAATCATATGCGTATTAAGTTTATTGATGAAATGACTAAGAAAAAACGCAGAAAGTTTGAAGCCGAAAAGTGGTTTCATTTGGTGGTTAAATTTGAGAAGTGCGATAAGGGAGGATTTTAAATTGTTATCAAATATTTAATAAAATGAAAAATAATTCAATTACCGATAATAATGTAAATACGTTAGCTTCTAAACTTGTTACCGTTTTGCAAACACCAATAACAGAAAGATATTGTAAGGTTGGAGATACAGCAACTTTAGATGTAAAAAATAAAAAAATACGATGTGGTGGTGCTTGGTTTGATTTCGATGAAAGATGGATTGTTCAACCTTGTAATTAATGAATTGAAAGGGCGAATTTTTAATATAAATAAAAAATATGAGCAATATTCATTACAGAACAGACGGTACATTTTCTTATAAAATTATTACAACCAGTAAGAAAATTTATAAAGTGACTCCTGATGACGTTGAAATGATTGATTATGATTCTAATTACGAATCCGTCATAAATTTTAAACCTCTGAAAAAGAATGATTGGAATTCAGTTCAAAATAAATTTTTTATTTCCAGACATTTTGAATGGATATATGAAGGAGTTTGTTATATAACTACTGATAAAGATATTAAATATGAAACACCTGTTGGTGGTTATTCCGCTATTGCGTTGGTTTTTCATAATGGAATGATTTGGGAAGCATGTTATTCAGGTAATTATTATCCAAGAATGTGGATGAAAGCTAAAATAAAACGCACGGATAAAGAGACTGGTGAAGTTAAAATTATTGAAACTTCTAAATGGACAGATGCTAAATTTCTTCGAGCATTTGAAAAAGCACCTGAAGCTAAACAAAGAGCGATGAAATTAAAAGAAATTTTTAACGATTGTTTTGATTTATAATAAATAAAATATGATTTTAGATTTTGAAAAACCCCAAAAAATCCGTTCTACTGAGAAACATAATGAAATGTATTCTTCGGATAGCGGTATAGATGGAACTTATGTTTCAAACATGTCAGAAGCCGACACTAAAAAATTTAAAGCTAAACATATCACTGGGGAACATGAACGAGTTGAAATTAGAGTTTCAATGGGAGTGAATGTGGTTATTATAGTTTATAAAAAAGAAAATCCTGTTAAATGGAATTATAAAAAACAAGATGAATATAGAAAACGTCATCTGGATGTACAATTTTCTGTGAACGGTAAACTCGATATTTCATTTGAACAATGGAATATGATAAATCAGGCCATCGATGAAGCCAAACAAATTCTTGGGATATGAAAAATTTAAAATATGTAATTGGTGTTGATTTGCAGAATAAATTATTTAATGATTATATTTATGGTAAAATACGTTTTACACCAACACAAAATATATGGATGAATGACCACAGTGAAGATTGGTATGTTTTAATTGGTGAGTATTTTATAAAAAGTGTCGGTTATGATTTTTTAAAAAATGACCCCTTTTCAATCGATGATAATGGTAAAATAGATTCAAATAAAAGATGTGTTGGTATTCTTTTTATCACTTCGTATTTAAATGAAAAGAATCTTAAAAAAATGTTCGGAAATCCCATTAAACATTCTGAATTTGGTGAAGGTTTTGACAGAAAAAGAAATTATGAATATTGTTCTTATATAGTTCAAATTGATGGTAAATATTTTCACATTGGATATGACCATCGTGGTACATCAATAGAATGTGAATGTGATTTGAATGTTAAAGAATTATTTGAAATAATTAAAAAATTAATTGATTATTTTAAAGAGGTTGTGAAATAAATTCTGTAATTTTTTTTATAATATATTTTTACGTTAATTTGTTGTATAAACTAAAGATATATAATTATGATAAAAGATAAACACATCATCGAACGAGGACTTATGGTCACTAAAGCGGATATGAGTGATGATAGTGGATATGCTAAAACAGCGTATTTTATTAAGACTAAATATCCTTGCCAAAACGTTGCCAGTCTAAGAATGACTAAAAAATATATTGGTGATAGTGAATTCGTAGAACCAATGACTGTTGCAATTGCTGAAAATTTATGTACAGCATATAATGAAACTTATACCAAGGGTATCGACCCCACTGATATTCCCGAATTAATTAAAGCACTCACTGAACTTGAAAATGTTTTAAATCATGGTGACGTGACTGATATCCGTGCTAAAAGAAAGCAAGCCAGAGAAATTCTTGAAAAATTGAAATAATATGAATTGTTATATAAAAAGTCAAGATAGCGATGCTGTTCTACCAGCAGATATTAATAAAGATAATACTTTGTTTTATCCTGAAACTGGTATGACCACTCAACAGATGTTCACATCATCTGTTCCCAGAGATTATCATATTGTAACTGATTCCCCCTTTTTGGTTTCTCTTTATAAAAAACTTGAAGTTTTTATTTGGATAAATAACGAGTGGTTTAATCCTGATATGCAAACCTATGGTGCATCTTATGACTATATTATAAAACGATTATTTGGGGGTTTTGACATACCAAAATCAGTTTTGGATGGCACTATAACCAATTGCATGGGTTATCCAACAAAATGAGTATATAAATTAAATTAGACGATTATGATGAAATTAGTATATTGTAATAATGAAAACATGGGTTATTTTCTTAATGTTGAAACACGTCCGTCAGATGGTTTAGTTCTGGTGTGGTTTGCTGATAAGAATGGTAAAATAAATTCAGTTCCAAAAGATGATGTTATCATTAGAATAAAAATATGACAAACTTAATCGGAAAATATATATTTGATGAGTGGACTCATAACGAGGGGTTCAAACAGAACTGGTTGAGAAGGATTACCCGTCAGACCAATACTCAATATATTGCCGATGTTCAACACACTCTTTTATTAGATGATAAATACAAGAAAATGTATGACTCTAAAAAGAGTGATTACTTATATGGTATATTTCAGAAGTGTGCCAAAAGATTTAGAATGATTAAAGGTGAATTGATTGAACAATTCACACATTTGTCAAACCCAGACGGTGTTCGTAAAAACACCTTAATTACTGATTTTAGTATTCTCAAATGTAAATATAAATTTGAAGAAATCTTCTACACTGATGTGAGAACATTGTTAACACCTGATAGTAAACAATTGGAAAACTTCAACCGAAAATTTAATTTTTATAAAGAACATAATCATAATGTTTCTGAAGAAGAACATTATCAGGTAGATGTTGAAGAATTGTCAGAAACCGATAATTGTTATGGTTCAATCGCAACACATTTAAAACAATTATTCGGTGTACCAGTGTATATGATTAGTGAATTATTCGTCACAATAGAGACCATCCACGAAAACAACATATTTTCTCAAACAGCTATTCATTATCATATAAATTATTTTGGTGATGATAAACCAATAATAAATTTCAAGGAAAATTATGACAATGTAACAATTAGTTTTTGGTTGTTTGATGATAAGGTTGTTTTTAAAACTGAAGATGGTATTGATAGTTGGTAAAAATGAATAAAGCTATAAAAATATTAAAAAGTGAAATAGCTCAAAGAAAATTAGCTTTGAGTTTACCTAACTTGCGTGAAAAAGAAACACAAGAAGAATTAGATTCTCTGGAGAAAGTTTTGATTAAAATATCTCCGTCTGAGACTGATAATAAAAAATATAGTGTATCACTTGTGTATTGGAGTTCAATAGATACTCTTTTACGAGTATTAATCACTGATGCTGTATCTGAAGATGAAGCATTAGGTAAATCTATAAAGTATTTTAAAAAAGAAACAAAAAATTATTCTTTGTCTTTGCATACTGTTATACAACTTAATCAATGAAAATATGTCAAAATCTATAATGATAAATAAGAAAAACGGTAAAGTTTTTCCAAAAAAATCCCAGAAGAAACATAAAGATAAAAAGTTTTTTGGTTTCAGGTCTGGTGATGGTTCTGGTGTTGGTTCAAAAAAGGGTGATGATTTTGTGAATTATGGTTATCCTCTTGAACTTCGACATAAATCCGTTATTAAACAAAAGATGATGGATGACTTAACCAATGAAGAACTTCGAAGTATAAAACGATAATTCTGATTATTATTTTATGACCAAAAAACAAAAAATACTTGATTTATTTTACTCTACCGAGTGGCACAATCACCATGATGGTAATAAAATAAAAATATTATCAAAAGAAGACTTTAAATCTGTTGGATTATATGGTAACATTGAAAATTCTCAACAACATTGTGACCTTATTTATGCCAGAAAAATAATACAAGGATTGGGTCACAGAGTAATAATAGGTGGTGCTTTTTTTGTATGGGAAAAACAATTAAAAAAGAGAAGTTTATAATAATAAAATACTTATTAATATGGAAAAATTAGCCGAACAAAAAAGAGGTCAATTAACAGATAGGATTAAAGAAAAATCCAAAGAGTTATTAGGTTACGAGATTTCTCAACGAGAATTGAGGATGTTACCATATATACAATATGTGATGACTAATGAACAACGTATCGACCCAAATAGAATAAATTCCGAAGAACGTGAAATTTTATCAAAATGGCGAAAAGATGGACACATTGAAGGTGGTGCAAGTGATTTGAAAATAACCAAAGAATTTTGGAATATTATTTGCGAATTGATTTTTCTTGGATATGTTGATTTAACTTAATTATTTATTTTTATAATCTTAAATTGAACAATTATGGGTAGTATGCTTAACACAACAGCTTCAGCTCTAAAAGCAATTCTTTCTTTTATTGATGCTGAAAAAACACCGAAGATTGCCTATGATAAAGATGATATGGTAATTCCTCTTATCAAAAAAATAAAAGAAGCTCTGGGTGATAGAGATGGTAGTCAAACTGTTTATATTAAGTTTTATGATGATGAAGAAGAATTACTTCGTCAATTTAATGGTGTTTGTGGTAATATAAAGAGTATATTTAATTCACTTGAATATTGTACTAAAAATTAAAATAATATTTATGATTGAATAAAATTTTCAACATATCATATAAAAAATGAATGAAAATTACAACATAAAACAAAATTATGATGGTACATATTCTGTAAATGATTTATATAATCATTCTTTAAGTACTTTTAGAGATATTAGAGAGGCTAAGAGATATATTGAAGATTTATTACATATTCTCGAAGAACCAATCGTTAAAAGTCCCGAAGAAATAAAAAGAGCTGAACGAAAAGAAAAATTAAAAAAATTGTTTAATTTTGAATAAAAAATTAAATAAAAATAATTCAATGGAAGAAGAATTGGAATTAGCCTTATTAGAAGGTATATGGTTAATGAGATGGAATAAAAAACAAACAGCATTATCAGCCGTATTAACTGTTGAAGAAGCACAGAAAATATGTAAAGATATAGTTGAAGAACTGGATAAAGCAGGTTACGAAATCGTTAAAAAGGAAATAAAAGTGGGGGATACACTCAGAATTCCTATTGTAGGTGACCAATTAAAAGCCAAACACGATATACTTGATTTATTTCAAGTAGATAAAACGTATGAAATTTACCTAAAAGAAAATAATTTAGGTGATTATATGTTTTATTTATTCGATATTGATACTGGTAAAAAAATATCAGACTGGGGATTGAAATCCTATGAGATAAACTTACATTTTAATTTTTTAAATTAGAAACTATGAATATTATTGAAGATTACTCAACTGGTATAGATTATATTGACGAACTTATTTCGTCAACTGAAGATAAAATAAAGAAAAAAGCACTTGAAAATAGTAAAAAGGCATGGGAAACACAAAACAAAATTGAGACAAAACAAAAATATAAACATGGTATATTTACCATACCACAATTGTTTGAACCACATTTTAGAATTATTGGAATAACTGATTCTGGTAATTTAATCATTGATTATTTAACCACATATGATGTTTAATTAAAATATTTTTATTTAAATTAATTTTTAGAAACCATGATAGAATTTTTTCACACCTTAATGTCCCTTACACTTTTTGGAAGTGTAGTATGGGCTTTGATAGTTATCGGAATTTTTATAACAATTTGTTTTATTTCGGACGTAAAAGAAAACGGTTTTGTAGCCACTACTTTTTTGGTTATATTTAGTTTGTTATTTTTCAAATGGGGAAAAGATAGTTTACCCACATTCATATCGGTATTTACTTGGAAGTTTTTTACTGTTTACTTCAGTCTTGGATTAATACATGCATTTATAAGAGTATTTTTTCATGGTAGAAGTGAAATGAAAAAGGTTAATGAATATCGACTTGAAGAAAAAACATATGAATACAACATAAATAGAAAAATTAAAGAAAATGTATTCAGATGGTGGTTCATGTGGCCTATATCTCTTATAACTTGGATTATATCGGATATGGTTGAAGAAATTTATGATTGGCTTTATCAACGAATAAGTAAAGCATTTGATTATGTGTTTAATTTAGGTATTAAATCTGTCAAAGAAGTCCCTAAATCAGAAAAACAAAAATAATAAAACATAATAACCGACCACTATTAATGATTATATTTAAATGTCGATAAAAAGTTCATATATCATACTACCTGAAAATTCGTTTTGGAAAGTATTTAAACGATTTGGTCGGGATGAAGTGATTTCATTAATATTTAATATTATTGGAACAATAATAATTGCTCATATTGTTAAATTTCACATCAACGGTTCTTTCGGTTTTAAAACTTTTATTATTGCCATAGGTGGCCCAGTAGTTGAAAAAGTCGGATTTTATCCATATCATTTATGGACTGGATTTGTTCATTATAAAAAGGGTTTTGACACACTAAAAAACAGTCTTAAAATAGCCATTAAAAATGGTTCGGTGAGTATGTTAGAAGATATTATAATACATGACCCTGTTTATTTTGGGTTAATGTGGGGTGGACTATATGTCTATACTGGTACACCAGAATGGATGTTAGCATTTCTAAGTTTCGTACTTGCTGTTATAATAGTATCTTTCTTTGAAGTTGGTATTATAGAATTGTGGTATAAAAAATTTAAACATTCTCTAAGGAATTTTTTTCATAGTGAAAAATATTATGAATCGAGATTTAAAGTTGCAACCGATTCTATAAATCCTATCGAATTTATAGAAAAAATGTCTAATAAATTTGATTTATCTTCTCATAAGTTTTATGAATACACTGACAAATATTGGAAACCGAGATTAATGAATTTCAACGGTCGAGAAGGTAAAGTGAGAGAACGAGTTATAGAATGTGGTGATAATAATACAAGTAGATTTGAAATTACTTACACTAAGGCTGGTGAAATACCCCAGAATATTTTAACCCAATATAGATTTTTTATTAATCAAAAAGAAAAGTTTTCTACTAATGCTGATACATATAATGTCAAAAATTATGAAAAATATTATGATAAGAATGTTTTTAATTCTATTCATTTTCATCGACATTCAATTAAGAAAACCGATGGATTATATGTAGCTATCGATACTATTATAAAAGAAGATAATCAATATTCTGTTATTGAGTTAAAGGTATTTAATGATTTAGAATTGATTAAAACCGCAATGGAATATGTGATGTCTGAATTAAATGTGGTTCAAACAACTTTGGGTAAAATTGATATTTAATATTATGAAAAACTTTTTAAAATTTACACCTCAAATTAATGCTGTTTTGATTATCGTTTTAATTGTGTCTTTAAATACACTACCACAAAGAATTAAAAAATCAATTGAAAGTAGTAATATTAAAAATGATACTATTATCTCAGAAAAAATTATAACTGCTAATATTGAAACAAAAAATAATTTTATATATTTTGAAGGTAGAATGATATCTGAAAGTGTTAAAATGTCTGAATACTTTGCATATCATACTAATTTTCCAGAAGTTATATTTGATGGTTATTTAACACCAGTTATGAGTACTGATAAAGGTGAATATTATTTATGGAGTAAATATAAAGTGAATGAAAAAACTTTGACATCTCTTTCTAAAATAAAAGGGTGGTTTGTTACGAATGAATATCAGTTTCAATCTGTGTTAGACAGTAAAAAAAATTATCAGATATTATACCCGATTGTAGAAAAAGATATAGTACCTTAAAATTAAACTTTTAACCACATTTTTTTAGGACATTCTTCGGATTTGACATTTATTTTAGCTGGTATATAACACGAACAAATTTTGCAAATATTGATTGACGACCTTTCCCTGCATAAAAAACAAATTTTAGCCCTTCTTTCTAAGAAAGCCTCATTTTTATTTTTATTCATTATTAAATTAGTCCACCCTTCTATTATATTGGTAGCTTTTTTAGTGGCTTTTTCAATAATATTTTTTGTGTGAGTTGACTTGTTATTATTACAATTGCAGCCCATTAAACATTTTTATGTTATATATTAATTTAAATATTTGTCTAAATATTTTTTTTCTATATAATAATTTTATATTTTTGATACCAAATTCCTTAAAAATGTTTTAATGAGTGATATTAAAAAATCAAAAAATTTACTGTTCACTGAGATTGTAGAACAAATCACCTATAATGCTACCACGCTGTCAAAAGATGAGTTGTTGGACATTCTTAATTATATTAAACAAAAAACCAAAAATAATCCAAATGAACACAGTTGATATTTTAAAAAAGGTGAAAGATGGTTCAATAACTATTGAAGAAGCTGCACGTACAATTGATGAGAAATCTTCATCAAGAAATCATATACCATTTCCCATGATGTTACCTGTGGGAATGACGGGTGGTTGGGGTAATTGTTCAAAAAGTGGGTATAGTGAAGATTATATTGATATTATTTACGATTTGTATAAGAAACATATCAACATTGGTATGTTGAAACCTCGGACTTTAACCAGTGAATCTGAATTATTATTATACAATGAATTTATCGATTCTGGTGAATCGAAAATTGTTTATAATTCAGAAGAATTTCAGGTAATAAATATAAAATCAACACCTGCTTTATTTTATTATGCTCAAAGATTTAACTGGACTAAGACCTATATATTTGAGATGAAAATTGAACATGTTGATACTATCTATTTAATCATCGACAAATCTCTTTTACTTACGTCAGATTCACCTGATAGAATGTTTCTTGTATGCACACAAACAAATACTTTTATCAACTTTCTTAATGAAACATCCCCAGATACTATTTTAAAATTACAAAAAATAGTTGGAAAAGAAATAATTCCTGTTTATTTATATATTTCGAAATTATATAAAAATATAATAAAGTCTGAAGGTTTGTATATTGTGGAAAACGAATCCAAAAAATATGGTGTTATAAACATGGATGGTGTTATCATAACAAACCCTTTATATGATTATATATGCGATTTTAAAGACAATGTGGCTATTGTTTGTGATGATGAAAAAAAGGGTGTCATTGATAATACGGGTAAAATAATTATTGAATTGTATTATAATGAAATTAGTCGTTATGAAAATGTATTTATTGTTAATGTAGGTGGAAAAACTGGTATTTTAAGTATAAAAGGTGATGTACATGTTCCACTGATATATGATAACATATATGCTAAGAAGTATAATAATGAAAATTATTATCTTATTATGAATGATGATATGTCAGTGTCGGGTTTACTTGATAGTAAATTTGTTGTTACTATAAAACCAATTTACTATCAGTTACAATACCAAAATAATAATTTATTTTCTTTTAAAACTAACGATGGTATTTATACAGGTATTGTTAATATTGATGGAAAAATTATTATAAAATCAGAATATAAATATGTGGCTGTTTATCAAGATAGAATCGAGGTAACTGGGTTTAAAGATGATAGAAAACCAAAAAAATATACTTTCGATTTTGAAGGCAAATTGATTAAAGAATAAATTCATTAATTAACAAATAAATCAATACAAAAAATGAAAAAATCAGTAAAATGGATTATTGCAGGTTCTGTAATAGGACTTATTGCAATCGTAACAATATCCTTAATTGGGTATAATTGGAGAGTCGATAACAGATTAAAAGATAACAAAAATCTTTTCTTGGCTCAGTATGATGTTTGTAAAATTTCTCATGATGAAATGTGGAAAATTATAAGTCAGGATGCCCAGATTTCAGAAAAGTATGTAAATAGTTACGCTGAAAAGGTTTTACCTGCTCTTGTTGCTGGTAGAAAAGCCGATGGTGAAATTATGCGATGGATTACGGAAGCTAATCCGAACTATGATGCTGAAAAGTTATTCAGTAAGTTAATGGATAATGTTGAAATAGAACGTAAAAAATTCACACGGGCGCAAACCAGAGCAATCGATATCCGTAAAGAAATCATGAATATGATTGAGAATAAACCAGAATGTCTTTTTGTTGATAAGAAGTATAAAGAATATACCATAGTCGATGGTGTCAAAGTTTATGCAGATGAACAGGTACAACAAATTTATTCTTATAAACCAGTTACCTCAACGAAAACTGAGAAAGTGTTTGAAACTGGTAAAGATGATGATGTTCAGGTTTTTTAATTTAAAAATAAAAAGAAATGGGAATAGATTATTTTATTAACATATTTTTTTCTGCTTTGATTATTATAATAATCTTAGCTGTAAAACAACTCAGATTGCGTGTTACTTGGTGGGAGATGTTATTAATAGTAATAATCCCATTTCTTTTTTCTCTTGCCTTTATTTCGATTGTAATCAACCAAAAAACCAAAACAACTGAATATTATGGTTCTGTGATGACTAATTTATACGAACGAGAACCATATAATGAGTGGCATCATGAAACTTGTTCCAGAAGTTATTCATGTGGTACTGATAAAGATGGTAATACCAAATATTGTACCGAATATTATGATTGTTCTCATCAGGATGATTATTGTGCAGACTGGGAGTTAAAAACTAATATAGGACAAAAAATTAATCTCAACGAGCAAGACTACTATTATTTTTTAAATAAAATTGGTGGACAAAGAAGTGTTATAAAACAGTATAAAAATTATGCACCGAATGATTGGGCTGACCTCTGTTGGAATAACAAATCTAAGTTTTATCATAAAAAAGTAGGTCAGATATCAAATAAATATGAATCAAATATTCCTATAAATTATCCTCTTTCTAAACAAACTGGTGTTGTAGTTAGAAATACTTATGAAAATCGTTTAAAAAATACTGATTATTCTGTGTTTGGTTATCAGAAAGTCGATACTGCCGATATTAGGGAATATGGTTTATACGATTTACCCGAACCCAAAAATTATTTTTATCAAGATATCATATTGGGTGAAAATATATCACCTAAAGTTCAAGAATATTATAACGCTTTAAATGGCTGGATTGGAAGTGAGGATTCATGTCGTGTATTTTTATGTGTATTTAAAAATAAACCAGTTGATGTTGGATTACTACAAGAATCTTATTGGGTGGGTGGTAATAAGAATGAAGTAACTATATGTCTTGGCTTAGATAATAATGATTCGATAGTTTGGATTTATCCGTTTTCTCATTCATTTGCCAAGTCGGGTACATTAGAAACCGATTTAAAAAATTATTTCAGGGAACTCCCAAGATTGAATGATAAAGTTTGGTATCAAATAGCCGATTATTTACAAATCGAGTTACACGAGAAATTTCAAAGAATACAATTTACAAGTCCGACAGAAGGTTTTTCTTATCTTAGGATTGAACCACCAAGATGGGCAGTGATTCTTAATATTATTTTATCTTTGTTTATATGTCTTGGTATAACAGCATATGCTGTATTTAATGAATTCGAAAGTGATTATTTAAAATAAAAATATGGAACAATTAAATACTTTGTTATTGACAGGTGGTGACAACACTAAAAAAAGACCTTTTAAAAAAGGTTCTAAAGTTATAGGAAATGAAGAAGAATATGAAATTCTTGGTTATTTGAATAATCTGATGGTTTTAAAACCATTAAACAATAAAGCTTTATTAGCTGAAAAAAATACATTAGATGAATTAAAAAGATTTGCATTGAAAAGTGGATTTCGTGTAAAAGATAAACCAGTTTTGATACATTATAGATATGCTGACAGATTTAAATGTTTTTGAATTTAATTTATTTATAATTATGTTATGGATTTAATTAGTTTAGCAACATCTTGGTTATTATCTCAAAATATTGAAAGTATTGATGGTATTGAAATTTTACCACAACAAACCAGTGTTGGAATGGTTGTTTGGTTTTATTATACTGAAACAGGAGAAGATTTACCACATTTTTTAACTGTTTCAATGGTTCAAAGTTTGCTTGATGGAAAAAATCCAAAAAAAATAAAAAACGAATTCGATGGAAAACTCTCACTTAATGAACCCATAAATAAAATTAACAATTTAAAATTAAAAGCTGGATTTCCCACTCACTCATTTGATATCACTGGTAAACAAATTTGCTTGGGTGATATAGTAGATTACGATTTCGAAGGTGATGACCCATGTCCATTTGAAGTTGTATTTGAAGATAACGCATTCAGGAAAAAATATAAAAAATGGGATGAAACTTTAACTAAACCAATACTTGAATTCGGAGAGTCTGAAAAGAATATGAAATTAAAAATAATAAAATCCTATAACTTAATTTAATTATCAAAACTAAAATAGCAAACTATGAAAAAAACTATGAAAAAAACAGTATTATTAATTTGTATCATGTTTTTGTCTTTTGTGTCCTATTCACAAGAAGGAGATACACACTTTAACGCAAATGTTACCTCAAATTTTATCTGGAGAGGACAAAATCTATCGGATAAAATAAGTGTTCAACCTATTATTCACTTTACAAAGGCTGATTCTCTTTGGACAAATGAAATAGGAACATTCAGTTCATTTGCATTGGATGGTTCTTATAAAGAGGTTGATTTGTATTATAAAGTGGCTTATAAGTCATTGTATTTGATGGTGACCGATTATATGCTTAATGTTGATGATGTATTTAATTATAGTGACTCAACAAATAATATACTTGAAGCATCACTTGGTTATTCGTTTAAGTTTCCGTTGACACTATCATATAATGTTTTCGTGTGGGGCTGGGATAAAGATGAAAATGATAATCAATTATATTCTTCTTATGTTGAAGCCAGTTATTTGATTAAAAATATAAATATTTTCTGTGGTGTTAACCCTTATAAATCCTTTTATGCTGATGGTTTAGCCATTGTTAACCTTGGTTTAACACTCACTAAAGAAATAAATGTTAATAGTTCTTATTCGATACCTATTAGTACAACATTGATGTTGAATCCAGATTCGAAAAAACTGTTTGCTAATTTGACGTTCACATTTTAGATAATAATAATATAACATAAATAAAAAAGCCACTCTAATAAGTGGCTTTTTGTTTTTAATCTCATATTTGATTTTTAAATATCAAAAAAAACTTCGGATTTCATAAGTTTTTCCCCATATGTAGATAAACCCTTACCTTTATTCCATCCTTTTTCAACATCAGCATAGAATTTTTTACTCAATTCTTCTTTATTTTTGAATTGTATTGGTGATGTAACACCATATATTTTTAAAAGATGTGAAAAGAATTCTCTATATTCATCTTGTAACTTAGATTCATTTAAGAAATCATCAAATTTAATTTTCATAATATTGTTTGTTTTTTAGTATATATTAAAAAAATCTTTTATAATTTAACTTTTTTCTTTATTAATTTATTTTTGATTATATTTGGCATAAATAAATTAAATTATGAATAATAATTTCGTTTGGATAATAGAACAATACGTATATGACGAATACGACCAGAAACTTATAGCAGCCATAAAAGAAGTTGGATGTAGATTTATTACCTATGATTACGTTCCAACAGAATCAAACATTGAAACAGATTTAATAACTAAATTGAAACCGACTGATATAGTTATATTTCATGGTGGTCTTCAACTTGGTAGAAAAATGTTGAAATATAATGTTTATCCAACTATATTTTTAACTTTGGAAAATTACGAATGTTTCAGATATTATGGTTTTTATGGAAACCATTTATTAAATTCTGATTACATGATGATGGGTCTTAATGATATTGAAAGAAATAAAAAAATTATATTTAATAGGTTTAATACTTCAAAAATATTCATACGACCATCCAATGGCTATAAATCATTTGCAGGTCAGTGTATATCGTTCAATAATTTCAAAATGGATTTGGATTTGTTGAGACTATCATACGGTGGATTAGATTTACAACAACTGATTCTTATTTCTTCATTAAAAGAACTCGAAGAAGAATATCGGTTTGTGGTTGTTGATGGTAAAATTGTATCTGGTACAATGTATATGGATAAAGATAATAGACCATTACACCGTGCTTATTATGATAAATTATGTACTGATGAAGAAGCTAAAAAATATGCTGAGTCGTTACTTGGTTTATACGTACCTGACCAAGCTTTTACTATGGATATTGTTAGATTGTCCAATGGTGAATATAAATTGATTGAAATTAATTCATTCAATTGTGCCAGTATGTATGGTGGTGATTATAAAAAAATTGTTGAAGCGGTTAATGGACTCAGTTACAATGAATACTTAGATGTATTTGGGACAGATTATCATGGGTAAATTGAATTTTTTTAGAATAAAAGTGGTGTGTTATCACAAACACCTTTATTATATAAAATATTCTAACACTTTAATACCAATATGGATAAAACTTCATTTGTGGAACACACCTTCTGACTATAATTGTCAAATATCTGATGGTTGGACTACTTATTTGGACACATATTCTAATTGTGAAGAAAAAATTAAGAGTTTTAAAAGTATGACAGATATAAAAATTTTTTATAAAAATATACCTGAAAAAATAAAAAAATTTGAAAAAGAAAAAGAGGAATTCTTTAGAGAAAATGTATCATATAAATCCAAAGAAGTAAAAACATGAAAAAATTCATACTACTCTTTATATGAAAATAATTGATTTAAAGTATTATGATGTTGAAAAATTATAAAATATTAAAATAATGAATCGGAATACTGCAAAAAAACTTGCAAGATATCACAGTTTTACTAAAATAGAACTTTATAACATGCTTGTTGAAGCACTCGACACATTTTCTGATGATTATTGGACTAAACCCAATAAAGTAAACCATATCTTTGATAATGGATATTACTTTAATCAATGTGTGAAATGGGTAGGATATGAACAGGGGAAAAATGATAATGCATTTAATGAAGAAATTGTGGTAGTTCGAGTTTTAGAAGTATTTGGAAAATTTAGTGTATTTCAAATACCAAAGAAGGTTAAACCTGAAATAAAAATTCAAGTTTCAGAAAAACCACATTTATAGTGTTAATTTTTTAAACCTTTAATTATGATTATTACTTGGAAAAGTTTGATTAACGAAAATTCATGGTTGAATAAATGTATCATGGACTCATTAACCAATGAATGTATTGAAAGTGGTCGTGAAAAAACGCAATATGAAGTTAAACTTCTGGTGAACGATATTGAATTAGAACCAAAAGTTTTGGAAGATTTAATAACAAATGTCGTCAAATATATTGAAAAAGAGGCCGTATCACTTGCTGATGAAAAACTGAAAGATGTTTTGGTTAGAGCCGATAAATTACAAGAAATTGTAAATGAAGCTTGTTATAAAATACGGGATGAATTTAATATCAGTGATACTGATTGTAATATTGATGATTAATAATTAAATTATGTCAGGAGAATCAAAAATAACCAAAGCTTTTCAACATCTTATAGATAAGATGGAAGAAAAAGATATGAAAATTGTTTTTGGATTGGAAGCCCAAGGACACATACCAACTATTGAAAAAATACTCGATGAGTTTGGAAGTAATGAATTCTCTTGGGAAAAAATAGGTAAAGAAATAAACTGGTGTCCTAAAACTGCGTGTTATCATTATGTAACTTATTTAAGAAAAAAGGATGGACAATCAGATATTAGTTAGAGATTTCAAAGAACCTTGGTTCGGAGAACTACACTTAAAATTAATAGGTGTAATAGATGGTTATTTAACTACTACTAAAGTTTATGAGGTAGTTGATGCCGAAGAATGCGAAAAACCAAGAATTGGTGGATATGTTACAATTGAACAAGAAAATGGAAGAACTTTTGGTGGTGAAAGCATCGATTTCATTAGTAAAGATGTTTTAAATGTAATATTAAAATACGAAAAATAAATGGAAAATATCGGTAAACCAAGATATGGTATCATTGATTCTGGATTATTCGGAATAAGGATAGTCTCAGGTATTGTCACGGGTATTCGATATACCGAAGATAAACCAGTATATGAAATATCGTTTGGTAAAAATAAATACTGGGCAACTGATATAACAGAAAAACCTGAAGACTTGATTAAATTTTTTAATCTTGCATCTCCAGAACGAATAATTCAAACACATGGATTAACTATTAAATATACAAATATGCAAGCATCATGAATGAAGAAGAATTAAAAGAATATCTGAAGAAACACCTGAAAGTGAAAATTTCACAGTCGTATATGGGTAGAACCGAAGTCCAATTATTATTGGATGATGAAGTTATATCAGAAGATACTACTTCACGTTATGGTAGTGGTAAATGTGGCACGATGTGATAACTGGTTGAGTATTAGTAGATTATAATTTATTTATACATGGAAAGAATTGTATATTTTAGAAAAGAAAAAGATGATGTTCCATCTGGATTGATTATTAAAGGTGATAATATTACTCCTGAAAAAATAGATGACCAATTTGATAAATTATTTGATGGTGTATATAAGTGGTGGTATCAATTTTAATCTCACATAATGTATCAATAATAAGATATTATTTTTGAAATAAAAAATTAATATATATCATAAAAAACTGGTATATATGAAATCTATATTAAATTTCGATTCCTTCCATATATTTGAATCTAAAAAATCTCAACAGAAATTTTTCAAAGACGTTGATAAATTACTTATAAAATATGGTTCTGTTAAAGAAGAATCTGAACACAAAGTTAGTTATGATGTGTCATCAAAAAAATATGGTAAATACACTGTGACATTATTTAATAGCGACATCGACAGTAAGTTATATTCTGTTTTTGGAAGATTTGAAGACGTTAAATTGGTTAAGGACGACCCGAAATTTGATTTTTTTGATTTAAATAAATATAGTGGTAAATGTAATTTTCATAACAGTGATTCAGTTTATGTATTAAAGTCTTTAGAAGATTTATTGAAAATAATAAAAGATTAATTATACATACAAATTATCTATATGCTGAAATCATCATATTTTTTCTTCTTAAATATTTTTAATGGATTTTGTTTAGAATATAAGAAGTATAATGTAAAGAAGAATGCCGACAGCAGGTAAAATACGGAAATTGAAAGCCAATAATTCCCCGTCCACTTTATAAGGATAAAAAGTAAAGAGTCGTAACCAAGCGGATTGAAGAATGTACCTAAAAAGAGGCACGTCATCGCTATCCGTTGTCTTTTGCTGCTGTCTATCACTATCACCGTCCATTTAGTTTTTGAATTAATTTTTGTTATTTCTTATATATATTATTTTTTAATTTTTTTTTCATTATATTTTTCTTATTTTTGATGAATAAAATAAATTAAAAATAATTATATGGTTAAAACAGAAATTTATACAGGAACGAGTACTTATCTTGATGATTGTACTATGTTATGTGTGATTGAAGGGGTTTTATATGATTGTAATAAAGACATTGAAAGTTGGATAAAAGATAAAGACCCTAAATACTTCACGAAAAGATTTAAAATATTACAAAACGATTATATAAGTGCTGAAGGTATTACAAGAAGAATAATATTTCCATCTTAGAATAAAAAATATAATTATGTCAGAACCAAGAGTAGTAGTTAAAAAAGTGAAATCTTTTCGTGGTAGAGACGGTGTTGGAATTAATGCCGATGTTTATATTAATGATATTAAATGTCTTCTGGCTATCGATGAAGGTAATGGTGGTATGATGTATTTCCAAAATTATTCAAACACAGACCAAGTTAAGCAGAATATTATATTACTGGAAGAATATATTAAAGACCTTCCACCCAGACCAATTGGAAGTGATGAGGACGATTATATTTTGGATGATAATGGAAATAAAAAATTGTTTTCTGTAACAATGGAAGTTTATATCAACGATTTTATAAACGATGAGTTGGATAAAAAGGAAAAACCGAAAATTTTAAAGAAAAGAAAAAAATTACAGAATACCTGTATATTGATTGGTGTTCCTGAATCCATTGATTATCAGTATTTTAAATTTAAACTTCCATTGTCTGCCATACCAACTACTATTTTACAACGTAATGTTGATAAAATACGAGAATTACATTGTAAAGACGGTGTGACTATACTTAATACAAACCTCGAATCATTAAACATTGTTTAATAAGTAACTATGTATACACTAAATATAAAAGGTTTAACAAAAGAAATGTTAGTTCAATTAGCTGAACTAAGAATTGGTAATACTGAAAAATATAACCCGACCAAAATAGTTGTAAAAGAAAAAAGAGAATATTCTTCTGACAAAACAAATGAATATGTAGTCACGTATGTGGTTTCTTCAAAAGAGTTTGCTGATACATTGATACATATATCATTTAGTAGTCCGTTCTTTTTGGACGAAATAGAATTATTATTAAAAAATGATATATTGTTATTTAATTAAAAACCAAAATATGTATATAGAGCTTGTACCACAAACCAATAATGCTTCATTGCATACCGCAACTGAATCTTGTATTGCTGCTGATTTAGGGATGCCATTTGACCATGACGGTAAATTGTCTGAAAATACAGCCAAAGAAACTTTTAAATCATTTTTCAAGTTTTTTGATACCAATTTTAATGGTATTGAGATTGATGAAATTGGCGGTGAAACCCAAGCATTGGTTGGATTTATTCAAGATGGTCAATTCTGGATTTGTAGTAGTAAAGCTACCATTAGAACTGTTAAATATAATCATACACGCAAAGAAAAATGGGATTTGATTTATATTGCCTGTTCTCTTTATTTGGGTCTGGATGTGAAAATTGATGAAAATGTTTATGATTTGATTGATTAATTATAAAAATATGGTAGATACTGTTAAATTAAGAAATGTTGGAATAGTTTTAAAATCATCATATATTGATGCTAAGACGAAAGATTTGAAAGAATATGGATACACCAACATAACTAATGAAGAAGTTGGAGAGCAACTTGAAAAAGTATTAAACGGTGAAGAATTGTCAGTAATCGGTAAATTTATTGAAGATGATATTGAAATAATTAAACCTTTATAATTATGGAAGATACTATCACAATCAGTTTAAGGGCATTAAATCAAGAATGCCGTGATAAAATCGAAAAGATTTTAGATACACAGTTAAATGTTGTTCCTGATGAAATAAATGAAGAAGCATTAGAAACGCTTCGTAATTTTTCAGAATAATGAAAGATGAAATCCGTTTGATAAAAAAGATGGATGTAAATACTTTACATCGTTTCGACTTCCAGAAATGTTATAATAACTGGTTGCATGAATATTTTATTTTATATAAACGGACAGTCCCCACACAATTAAAAAAGAAAATTCAAGAAATTAAAATAATATGGACTAAGGATGAATTTCTTTTATTTAGAATTTTATCTAAAGATTTTTTAAAAGCTGGATATACTTGTCCAAAGTGTGGTAGTGCCAATGGTTTTGTACCAACCCGATATAAAGTTATCGGAAAAGTTCTTGAAACCCAAAAATGTGTTAAAGTAGAAAGACCTCGGACATTATCATGCAGTCATTGTTCTTTTACGTTTAATCCATTATCAGTAACATCATATCGAAACATAAAATATGATTTGAGAAAATTCTTTTTTTATCAGTTTATAAGTGATGAGGGTAAAATAGATTTTCCTATACAGTCGATTTCAAATATTATCGGTGTGAGTTATCAGACAGCTAAAAAAATAAAACAACAAATAACGGTGATGGAAAGACCTTTCACTGATGGTGAATTGAAAAAGTATATTTCAAATAAATCTGAAGAACACCCAATGTTTAAAGTATTATTACAAATGGGTGACATAATAAAATAATATATGAAAAAAATAATATTTTTATTTTTAATCAGTCTTTGTTTATCATCTTATTCTCAGGATAATAAATATCTTCCATTGGTGAATAAAGGTGTGGTTATTACACATCAGCATTATATTTTGTCTTATGTAGAAGAATATGAAGGTGCTGAATGGGTTGCATACGAGTTGACTTATTCAGAAACTAAGAATAATGTTGATAGGAGAGAGGGTGAATTTTTTGAAGATGATTCTGTTAAGACTGGTTCTGCTGTTCACAAAGATTATACAAATACTGGTTATGATAGAGGTCATTTAGCCCCTGCTGGTGATATGAATTTTGAGTTGATGGCTATGTTGGAAAGTTTTAATATGTCTAATGTATTACCTCAAACACCCGAATTAAATCGTAAAATATGGAAATATCTGGAAGATGATATCAGATATTATGTGATGAGAAATAAAAACCCACTATATGTTATAACTGGTGGTGTATTCAGTTTTAACCCGATACATATTGGTATAAAAAATAAAGTAGATATTCCTGAATATTTTTATAAAATCATTTATGACGATACTAACGGGAAAATTATTGCTTTTATGATGCCTAATGTGAAAAATCCAAACAACGATTATGTTTATTATGTAACATCTGTCGCATGGATTGAATTTTATACTGGAGTAGATTTTTTTCCAAATGTAGATGAAAATTTTGAATTGAAATTTACAAATAAAGTTGAAAAAATTAATTGGCTTACTAAAAATAAATGAACATGAAAAGAATTATTGTTTTAATTGGTTTAATTTTATTCTCTTTATCCTTTATTGCATGTACTGGAAATAAAAGAGCTAAAAAATTCGGTGGTACGGTTACATATGAACTTGATACAACCAAAAAGTTTGTAAACATCACATGGAAAGATGAAAGTATTTGGATACTGACTCGTGAAAGAAAAAAAGGTGAGAAACCAGAAGCTTATACTTTCAAAGAAGAATCAAAACACGGGATAATTGAAGGTAAAGTTATTATCGTTGAAAAATAAAAATATTATTTTTATAATAAGAAAGCCACTCAATTTAGGGTGGTTTTTTTTATACTATACAATATAGATTAGTTGTTTTATCACCAGCTTTGGCTTGCTTATTCAGTTTCTGGATAAATTTTCTGGATTCAAGTTCATTTATAATGTTATATCTCACTTTAGGATTAAGAAAAAATTCATCTTTATTTATGGAATCTGATTCTGGAATAATCACCGACAATTCTTCATATAAATCACCATTATATACTAAATACACATTCAGCTTACTATCTTTTATTGCGGTTTCTATATAATAGGTTTTATCTCCGATTGAAATCGGGTCAGATTTGAAATTTTCCTTAATATATTCTTCAAACTTTTTTAACATAATCTTATATATTAAAATAAAACATTCAAGATGAGTGAAACAAAATACATAAATCCTAAAGAATTCCGTGAAAATGGATATTTACAGGAATTAAATAGAAGGTTTCTTCACCCATTGGGTTTAGCCTTGGCTATTAAAAAGGCCGAAAATAATACCGAGTATATCATAGGTGTTATAGATTGTAGAGAAGATGAAGAAGGTTTTATTTTTGATATTTATAACGGTGACCCAGACAGATTAAAAGATTTTATAGAACGAAAAAACTTCATAGATAGCGAAATTGATAAAAGAAAAGCTGTCAGGATGAGTCTTTTTAATAGTGATTCAGAAATTGAACCTTTGTAATAATGTATAAACTTACAATAGAACTTGTTCCTCAGACATCATTTTATAATAATGTTCGTAGTGCTGTCACCTCAACTGAGTGGGATATTATCCGAAGAAAATGTTATAAGAGAGCTGGATATAAATGTGAAATATGTGGTGATAAAGGAATGAACCAAGGTAAAAACTATTCAGTTGAATGTCATGAGATTTGGATATATGATGATAAAATGCACACACAAACTTTAAAAGGGTTGATAGCATTATGTCCACAATGTCATCAAGTTAAACATGCTGGTTTAGCTTGTACAACTGGTAAAGAAATAGAAGTTATCAAGCAACTAATGAAAGTTAATAAAATGACATCTACTGAGGCTGATAAATATATTACAGAATCTTTCGAAATATGGGAGAAACGCTCAGAAAAACAATGGACAGTTGATGTTTCATACTTAGAATCATATAAAAAAGAAGATAATACTGAAGAACTATTTAGACCAAATAGTTTGTTTTAAAAATAAAAAATTTAACAATGGACGAAAATGAAATAATTTCTTCAACTAATGAAGAACAACCAATATGGAAAGAAGAATGGAAAGATATGCCAGAATTTGTTCAGGAGAAAAAAAGACCACATGCTCAAATAAATTTTAGATTTGAAAGTGAAGAAGATTTACAAGAATTTGCAAAGTTAATCGGTCAAAAACTTACAAATAAAACTAAAAGTGCTTGGCATCCATTTAAATCACATTGGGGTACAGCAAGAAAATTATGGAAAGATGAAGATGTTGAATAAAAAACCAAACGATTTATTAGAAGATTTTCTTATTGATTATTGTAAAATATTTAATATGTCTTATGATGAATCAAAAAGTATGATAAAGGATAGTATTAAATACTATAATGGTCTTTCCAACACCTCTATTACAATTGAGATGGAAAATAAGTGGTATAATGAATTGAGTACTGGTATAGCTGATTATTCAATTTATGATAACGACTATTATTTTGTTGATTTATGGTGTTGCTGGAAGATGTATAGTCGAAATTATATTAAGATATTAAATTCAAATGGAACACTTATTAAGTATTTTACTAACAAATCTATTGTTGAACTTTTATCAAACAATTCAAAGACTATAATTGATTTAGGTTGTGGACTTGGATATTCAACAGCAGGTCTAAAAGAATTATTTCCAAAATGTGATGTTTTTGGTTTTAATATAAAAGATACTAAACAGTATAAATTCTGTGAATTTATGTCTAAAAAATATCAATTTAATATGATTAGTTATTATAACAATATTGGAAATATTGATATAATTTTTGCTTCTGAATACTTTGAACATTTTGAAAGACCAATAGAACATCTTGAAGATTTAATATTATCATTAAAACCGAAACATATTATAATTGCAAATTCATTTAATACAAAATCAATAGGTCATTTTATAAATTATAAACACCATAACGAAATTATTAACCAAAAAGATATTTCAAGAAAATTTAATAAATCGGTATTATCATTTGGTTATGAGAAGATAAAAACAAAAATATTCAATAATAAACCAAATATATATTCTATTAAAAATGAATCCTAAATATCCGATATATATTGTTTCAAAAAAAAGATGGGACACAAGGTTAACAAGTAAGGCTTTGGAACGTATGAAAGTACCATATTATATAATTGTTGAAAAACAAGAATATGATGAATACTCAAAAGTTATAAATCCTGATAAAATATTAATCCTACCACAGAAATATTTAGATGAATATGATACATATTGGGAAAGAGCCGAGGATAATAAGACTGGGCCGGGCGCAGCAAGAAATTTTGCTTGGCAACATTCCATTGATTTGGGTTATACTTGGCATTGGGTTATGGATGATAATCTGGATGCTTTTCATCGAATGAACAGGAATATTAAAGATGAAGTTTCAAGTGGTACTATTTTTAAATGCATGGAAGATTTTGTAGAAAGATATGAAAATATTGCCATTGCTGGGACTAATTATTATTCTTTTTGTAAAACAACAGATGCTGTACCAGCTTTCATATTAAATACCAGAATTTATTCATGTTTGTTTATTCGTAATGACATACCATATAGATGGAGAGGTAGATACAATGAAGATACCGATTTATGTTTACGGGTATTAAAAGATGGGTGGTGTACATTACAGTTTAATGCTTTTCTCTGTGGAAAAGTAACAACACAAAGGATGAAAGGTGGTAATACTGCTGAATTTTATGAAAATGAAGGTACATTAGCCAAAAGTAAAATGTTAGAAGAAATGCACCCTGATGTTGCTAAAATGGTTTGGAGATTTAATCGTTGGCATCATAATGTAGATTACAGACCATTCAAGAAAAACAAATTAATAAAAAAACACGGCTTGATTATACCTGATGGTATAAATAATTATGGTATGGTATTAAAAGAAAAGAAAAAAAATAAAGATTTTAATTAATATGATATGAAAAAAGATTGTGAACACGAATATGAATGTATATCTGGTGGTGGATGGAACGTAATTTGTAAAAATTGTGGACACAAAAAATTTATAGGTTTTCCTAAGTATGTATGTCATGGAAATCAAAGAAGATGTATCTTTGAAAATGGTGCAATAAATCCCTATTCTTGTTGGAGTTGTACACATTATTACTAATAAATTAAAAATATGTCAACTAAAATTACTATGTGTCCGAAATGTAAGTCTACTAATATAGTAGATGTGAATCCTAAGTCGAGAGAAACATCAAAAACTTATTTAGTTGCCATAAAAGCGAGATGTTCAGATTGTGGCGAAATTTTCACATATCAATCTGCTACGGAAGCTGGGAAAAGAAAAGGTATTAAATATTAAAAATACAAATATATAATGGATTCTCCAATAACTTATTATGGTGGTAAAGGAAATATGTGGGCTAATATAATTGAACAATTTCCTCCAGACGAAACATATAAAACATATATTGAACCTTTTGGTGGTAGTTTTTCAGTTGGATTAAAAACTAATATCTCACCAATTGAAATATACAACGATTTAGAGCAAAATGTTTATAGCCTATATAAAGTGTTGTCTGATGATATATTGTTCAATGAATTCAAGAAAAAGTGCGATTTAGCGTATTATAATCAAGATATGTATGTTGAATTTAAAAATTTATTGAATACTGAATTAAATACACTTGATAGAGCATTTTATTTTTTCTATGTTAATAGGTCATCATATAATGGTACGGGTAATTTTAGAACTAATACATCTATTAGAAGAAATATGAGTAAATCTGTTTCTGATTATCTGAGTTGCATTGATAGATTACCAGAATTGCACCAGAGATTATCCAAAGTATTGGTTTTAAATACTGATGGTACAACATTGATTAAAAAACACGATAATATTGATACTTTCTTGTATTGTGACCCACCTTATGAACATTCTACAAGGACTGATGTGAGATATAAAGTTGATATGAACAGGGAGCAACATATTGATTTTTTAAATACGGTGATGAAGGTTAAATCTAAAATTCTAATCAGTGGGTATGATTGTGAATTATATAATATTTTAGTTGATAATGGATTCACTAAAATAGATTTTAATGTAAATACAGTATCTGGTGATAGTACTCCGAGGGTTAAAATTGAAACACTTTGGAAAAATTATTAATATGGTGAAGAATAGAAAACCGAGAGGAATAAAAAAAGATGGAACTATGTCAGAAGACTTATGTCCATATTGTTATGCTTTTAGGTGTGATGGTGGAAATATGTCTAAAAAATTTGAAGAAAAAAAGAACAAAAGATTGGCTGCTGGATTGTGTGTAGCATGTGGCAACAAACCTATCAATGGTTTATGTAAATGTAAATCTAAATTATAATATATGGAAAAAATTTTTACAATAGAGCAATTAGTAGAGTTTCTTTACTTTGCTCACGGATTTAACATCTTAAATAAAAGAATTGTAGATGGATTATCACAATCTTTTGATATTGATGTGAATGAGTTATGTTTAAAACATGGTATAACTTATTTTTTAAAATGAGAGGTTGGACTTCAGTAAAATGTAGATTACCTGAAGATGATGCGTTTGTTTTATGTTATACTGCGAAATTTGGTAATTTAGGTAATGGTTTTGGCGGTTATGAAATTTTATTTTATAACATTGAAACAAAAAAATGGGAAAACTACGAAATCGATGACTTTGAAAATAATCCAGATTATATTCGTGTTACGTACTGGAGAAAATTACCTAAAGAACCTTTTTCATTAAATAAATTTGTTAATTTTGTTGAAAAAATAATAAGAAAATGGAAGATAATAATACCACATTTAATAAAAGATACGTTTAGTTAAGCCCCGATTATAAATTTTCAAATAGTTGGGATGAAGAAACTCATAAAAAATCATTTACAGATAAAGAAATCATTCAGGCCAAAGAAAGAGGCTGGAGATTAATTGAGTATACTTGCTTGAATGATTCAGAATTTGAATTTTATAATATGATGAGGTTGGCTTAATTAATAATGTAAGAAACTTTCATTATATATCCATTATCAACATCATCTACATTTGATTCTTGCCACCAATATTCTAATTCATCAAATTTTAATCCAAGCGATTCTAATGCTGGTGTCAATCGTTCTTTTACGACTTTTTCTATCGCTTTTTCTTTTTTTATTCCTTTATATTCTGGTTTGGCATATAAAGATTTCCAACATTCTTTTGACCAACCTTCAAAATAAATCATTTTATTTTCATCTGGTATATATTGTATGAATGTTTGATATTCATAACCATTCCAAGGGTCTAATAAATCGTCATAATTTGGTTCTTCAGTATGAAATTCTAATTCATCTATATCACCATTTTTTATTTTCTTCAATACTTCATCAACCATATCTGTTCTGAGTGCATCGGAAAAATACGTACAAGTATAATCCTCAAACTGTTTAACGTATTTTGATTTTTTCATGTGGTCAAAATTATATTTTAATTCGGGTCTTGTATTTAATAATAGAGTTTTTTGGTCATTGTTTAATTTATATAATATATCTTGAAAAAATGTGACCAGTAAAGGTCTTTCTAATAAAACTCTTATAATATCTTCGGATAACATTATTCTATTCAAGTGATAATGATAACCGCCTATTACTTGTGGATTATCTATTATTTCATCTGCAACTTTTTTGCTAATTTTAATGGGATTAGGTTTTAAAAAATCTAAATACTCATTAGTCGGTTCGGTTAAATCATCGGATATATAGTCTTCAAATGATTTTACACATCTTTCTTTTTCCATATTACAAAATCATTTTGAACTCCTTCCAAATCAGCTTTAAAAAGGACTGATAATATATTCAACACATCATCTTTGGAGATTTTTTCTGTAAATAATTTATTAAGTGCTTCTTTATTAATTAAATTAATAGGTGATACATTGACATTAAAAATAGTAATATTTGTGGGCATCTCTGTATAAAACATATTGACACAATAATTCGTGATATTTTCTTTTATTTTATCTATTTCATCATTATGAAAACAATACACGTTCATTATAACTCGGTTATTGTTTAAAATATCACCAGTGATATCATTTACTTTAATTAAATGTTTTTTTTCATCGATTATATCAATATACTGTTTAAATGTTCCATATTTTTTTTCAATTGCAGTTTTATGTAAGTCTGTTGCATATTCTACATTTGTTAAAAATTCATCAATATTAACATTTGGTATATAAAAATTTTCGAATAAATTATAATCATTAAATCTTTTAATTTTCATTTAAATATTATTATTTTTTATGAATTCGTTGTAATTCGATACAATGTTTTCACTCAATTTTTTATCTTTTATAGTTGCTTCCTTATCATCAATAATATCATTCAATATTTTTCGCATTTCTTTTTCATAATCTTCACTATTATCGAAATCTTTTTTTCCGATATAATTAATATCTTTAAGAAAATTTTTAAACGAAGTTTTATTCTTAAAATATTTTCTTAAATGTTTAATATCCACTTTAAATGATAGATATTCATTTATAACTTTTTTAATTTTACTGATAATTTCAGCTTTTAACTTATTGTCCATGTTTGTATATATAAAAAATGAGCTATAATTTTTTAATATATATAAATAAAAATAATGTAAAAGTATGAAATATGTAAAAGAACTTCTTGATGACATATCTATTAATCCAGCAAAATCTAAGACTATAATAAAATGGATTCTCTATATTTCATTAACTCTTATTATTGGTGCTTTCACTCTTGGTGTTATGAAAAGTGACAGATTTAATAAAATAAATAATATAGAAAATAGAGTTGTGGCAATTCAAACAACTGTTAATGATATTAATTTAAAATTAAATCAGTTGAATGCTAAAACTGATTCTGGTTTTAAAATGGTAGATAAAAAATTATCTGATAATATAATAACCACCGCTACATTGATGAGTTCGTATCAAGGTTTTGTTCAAGGACAGATGGAACTTTTAATTGATTATGGTAAAGAAAATAAAGGTTTATTAAAAAGTGCATTATTATTAAGACAAGAAGACAATCAAAGACTTATAAACCAAACTGTTAAGACTGCTATCGATGAAATAAATAAAAGTCCAGAAGATGAAAGTTCCACCAGTGGTATTAGTATAATTAAAAGTGGAGAAGATTATGGTACAACTATACTTACAATGAGGAATGCTACTACTGCTCAGATGGATAGTATATCTACTAATTTTAAAATAATATCTGTTGAATTACTGAATAATGGAAAATATAAAATTATTTACAAAATAAAATAATAATTTATTTGGTATATTATTTTTATTTTTTATTTTTGTCTTATCATATTGAGATTACCTTAATCTAATAAATCGAATGAGACAATTAAAAATTGGACAAAAAATCACCAGAAGACACGAATCATTAACTCTTGAAAAATATTTAAATGATATATCCAAGTTGGATATGGTGAATACTGATGAAGAAGTTGAATTATCAATACGAATTAAAAAGGGAGACACTGAGGCTCTACAATCTTTAGTTAAAGCTAATACTCGATTTGTTGTATCAGTTGCAAAACAATACCAAGACCAAGGATTATCTCTGGCTGATTTAATTAATGAAGGAAATATTGGTTTAATAAAAGCAGCCGAGAAATTCGACCACACGAAAGGTTTTAAATTTATTTCATATGCAGTTTGGTGGATTCGTCAATGTATATTACAAGCATTAGCTGAGAATTCGAGAATTGTTCGTTTACCGTTGAATCAAATTGGTAAAATGAATCAACTCAATAAAGCTCTTAATAAAAAAACTCAGGAACTTGAACGTGAGGCCACTTATCATGAAATTGAGGATGAATTTTCCTTGAAAGGTATGGAATGTGTTTTCTTTGCTGATAAAAAAGCATTATCAATAGATGCACCAACAATTGAAGGCGAAGATACCCGTTACTGTGATTTGATGATTGATGAAGAATCCTTATCACCAGAAAAATCTTCTTTCGAATCGTCATTATCTATCGATTTGAATACGGTTATGAATACATTAAATGAAAGAGAACGTTTGGTTATTCAAATGTCATATGGTATTGGTCATGATGAGATGAATTTAGACCAGATTGCTGCCCAGTTTAAATTAACCAGAGAATGTATTCGACAAATCAGGGAAAAAGCTCTAAGAAAATTAAAATCACGGTCAAGAAAATTATTAACACAACATTTATAAGAATTTGATGTAGGGTTTGGTTGGATTTAGGTAGATACGGGGTGACATAATCATGTTACCCCGTTCTTTTTTATATGACATTAAATCAAACTTTTTAAATCTATTAGTATATACAATATAAAATGTATACTAATTTATGACAGGTGAAGATTTAACAATTAAAAAGGATAGAATTAAGGAATTAAAACGCTTTATTGACGAAACGAAAAAAGAATACGATTATAATAAAGCAATGCAGTTAGCACTGAAGCTCGTTATTAATGGTACATATGGGGCTTTCGCTAATAGACATTTTGTTTGTTCTAATGCTGATATTGCAAATGCTATCACTGCACATGGCCGAGATGTTATTCAATTTATGTTGAATAAAATAGAACATTATTTTTATTATGAATGGCACAATGATACCGAGGCACATGCATTATTAGGATTAGAATTTGTTGGTGTTAAAGATAATATGTTTTGTTTCTACGATAGAAATTTAAATCAGATTGGATATCCCAAATCAACATTAGTTGAATTACTTGAAGTTCGTGATTTAAGCATCTCTGAGATTAAAAAAATAAATAATATTGAAAATGATAAGGGAATTGATATTCAATATGAATATTTTATACACGATTTCTCTAAGGTGAATTCATTAGACCAAAATCCTAATTTTACTCAAAAAGGCCAACCAGATTACGAAGGTTTTACTGCATATAAAGGTACTAATCCTGTTACAATTTACGGTGATACGGATTCCCTCTATATATCTTACTCACCTATAATTAATTCTGTTGGGTTTGAAGGCGATGGGTTGAAATTTATATTACATATGGATAATGTGTTGATTAAAAAAATGTTCAATAAGTTTTTAGATGAATATGCTACACCTTATAAAGTAAAAAGTCTTCATGATTTTGAATTGGAAACAATAAGTAAATCAGCATTGTTTATTGAAAAGAAAAATTATTTAAACAATATAGTTTGGGAAGATGGAGTTCACCATGAGAATTTATCATATTTCTATCCAAAAGGGATTGAAATTGTTCGTTCATCTACTCCAGAGTTTGTGAGAGAAAATGTATACGAAGTTATTAATTATATATTTGGTAACCCAAATAATATAAACCAAAGGACACTCAGAGATTTACTTAAAAAATTAAAGAAAGACTTTGAGTGGAAAAGTTATGAAAATATTGATAGTATATCTATGACAACCAGTTGTTCTAATTATAATGAAAAGGTATTTGATGATGTTCAATCGGTCGTTGTAGAAAGCGGTACACATTTCGGTGTTAAAGCAGCAGCCTTTCATAATTACTTGTTAAATAGAAACAGTGAATATAAAACCAAGTATGATATGGTTAAATCTGGAAGGATTAAATACTTTCATTGTAAGCATAACAAGGGTGATAATTTTGGAAACTATTTTGGATATCTTAGGTCTTTTTATCCAAAAGAAGTGGTGGAAAAAGAAGGTGTAGAAATTGATATTGATACACAATTTGATAAGACCTTTTTAAGTATCATCAATAGGTTCATGAACCCTCTTGGTTTCCCACCTTTTACAAAAGAATTAGGTTTCTTTTCATCAATATTTGATTTTTAAATTATGTGGTATTTGGATAAAGATTTTTTGCTGGATAATAACATAGAAGTTGTTTTTATGGGGACTGGTATCACTTACTATCAACAAACAATAGATGATTATAAATTATTTTTAAAACATGGTAATGAAGGTTGCCTTTTTTATGTCGGAAAATCTATTTTTGATAAATTTAGTAACAAAAGCAATGTATTAAAATTATTTGGGATTAAAGTTGGTGATAAAACGTGTAGTATTAGTGATTTAAAAAGAAATTTAAGAAAGAAAAAAATAAATAAAATATTTAATAATATTTGATTAATATATAAAAATAAAAAATTAAAATTATGAGTTTTATTTCTGGTTATGAAGGGTATATATCATTGATAGTGATGTTTATTTTTATATTATTAGCATATAAATTATTAACGGCCTATGGTTTAAAATTTCCGTCAAAAAATTTACAATTTAAATTAATAGAAGTTAAAAAAGGTAACATGATTTTGTTTAGACCACTCGTGAAAAGGTATTTTTGGGGTTGGACACCATTTAAAATAAAACAAGATGGTAAAACTATAATTGCTGATAAAGTACAATTTCACAATAAGGAAGCAGCAGAAAGATATATAGAATTTTATAAAAAAATAAAAGGAGTTAAATAACCCCTTTTATGTTTATTATTTTTGTTTGTTCATGTAACGTGAACATCACTTAAAATTGAACAAAAAATTTATTCTTTATATATTTTTTTATAAACATACCTGTTAACTTCACCGAAAGATTTATAATCATGTGCTAAAATATAATCCATGTCCTTATCTGAATCACTGTAATATTCTTTAACTTTAGCCAAGGTAGCTTTACCATAATATTCAACATTATATACCTTTATATCAGATATATTATTAAATTTTTCAACATAACTATCACCAGATTTATCAGATTTACATCCAACAGCAACAATAGTCTTATGCTCTTTTAAATCAGTATTTGGGTAAACAACTACCCACCAGTATTCTTCGGACTCATCTGTTTTTTTATAACTTTCAAAAGTTTGTACAAATTTCATTTTATATTTTTATTTTTTTGTGACGAATTTTTCAAATGTTAAATAAGATTCATTCTTTTTATCTTCCTCTTTTTTCAATGTGTCTTTATATTTCTTAAATAAAGGACTTTCCACCTCTTTTTCTTCTTTAAATTTTATATCATATTTTTTCAGTAATGTTCTGGCTTCATCCTTAGTCATACCACCCATTATTTCTGCACCAATATCACTATACTTTAATGTTTTCTTAGCTATTTGTATTTGATGCCAAAGTGCTGGGTCTTGTTGTCCAATAATCTTTTCTTTTTTTATCGATTCATTTGTGAAATCGGAAAATGAAATAATAGATTCTTCAACCTTTTCGGGTAATCCTTTATGTTTTGTTTTTGCAAAATCTTCGGCATCTTTTAGTGACATACCTTTAGATTTTTCACCGTCTTTAGTCTTATGCCCGTCAGCGATACTCTTTATTTTATCAGCTAATGATTTATCTAAAGTATCAAGTTTTAACTTACCAGCTTTATATGCATAAACCATACCCATTAATCTTTGTTGAGATTTTGATGAAGATTTTTCATTTAGTTCCATGATATGATAATATATTTTTTATTTATATATTATTTTTTAAATTTGTATTTTTAATTATTATATATGACTGATATCGATAGAATGTATTTGATTAGTTTTCTTCATGATAATAGGTCTGCGATATCTATCAATAATATAGGTAATGTTAAAGTAGTTAAGATTTACTCAGATATTTTAGAACCCCGAATTGAAGTATTCCGTTTTTTATATGAAGATGGTGTTCGAGTGCTTATAAAAAGGAAAAAAACACAAGATGTAAATAGTTCCATATTTTCGCCTGAGTTTAAAGATTATTATTTTTTAATAAACGAAAAATTAAAATTCATTGATATAAATGATGAAGTTACATCAGAAACAGAACTTATAATATTTTTAAGGAAACGAAAAATTAAAGAAATATTCAATGAATAACGATGAAAGGACATTTATAGCACATTGGATGTACCAAAACCAATCCAATTATCAAATTATTGGACTGAGAAATGTATATGTTCTTAAATTTAGGACATTAGATGTAACGAAAGATACATACCGTTTGTTGTATGAAGATGGTTTCAGTTATGTTGTAAAAATAAAAATTGGATACGAAACACATGTTAATGCATCAATACCATTTAAGTATTATGATTTTAATCAAATAAATAGTGATGGTTCACTTACGCATTTATATGACACAGAAAATGAAGATTATGATAAATTGAAGAAAATAATTAAATTACGAAAACTTAAAAATATTTTAAGTTAAATATGAAAGATTATAACTATATACGGGATAAAGTGCAAATTATTAACTGGTTGACAGATAATAAAGATAAAGTGACTATTATAAATCATAAAGGTGTTTATATTTTGTCTTGTGACGATGAAGATTTTTCTCGACCTTATTTTGACAATTTTTACAGGTTATTATATGATTCTGGGTTTATATATATTCGAAGAAATGCTATGTTTTTAAGGGATTCTTTATTTTATCCTCATGTATATTACAAAATTCATAGTACAGGTCTGGCTCAAATTATAAATAAAAAATTATCTTTAGATGATGATTCATTTGACCAATTTATAAGGTGTGAAAAAATAAAAGAAATTTTAGAATGATATTAGAATTAAGAAAACATAAAAGTTTAGCCAAAGAATTTTGTGATTATTTAGTCGATTTTATTCATGATTATAGAGTTGATGTAATTGTAGATATGATAACCGAAGATACAACCATTATAACTATTATATCATTTACGACAACAGTTCCTTTAATAGGTATTCTTGATAATAAAATTTTCTTAAAGTATTTGAATGATAATAATATTATATTTATTCGGTTTTTTTCTCGTGGATATTTCAACATACCAAAACAATGGGGTGACTATTTTAGAATTTTAAGTGATAATTTTTATAAAATAGAAGAAGTTAAACATCTTGATGGTTTAAAAAAATACAACCGAAAAGAAAAAATAAAAGAAATTTTAGAATGATTAATACCAAACAAAACAGATATACAGAATCATTGGAAATGATAAATTTTTTAAAAGAATTCTGTAAGAAATACAAGATGTTAACATCAATAGAAAAAATTTCTTCAGAATTTGTTTTAACGTTAGTACCATTTTCAAGAGATACAAATAGTAATATTGTTGCTGATGAATTAATTAAAATATTATTGAAAAATAATATTCATTATCTTAAATATTATTCGTTATTTGGTATATTACACCCTTATTATAATTATTTTAAAATAGAAGAAAGTGGATTGGTACAAATAAAAATCGAAACCGATGAATCATTAAAAAGAATTATTCGGTTAGAAAAATTAAAAGAAATAATTTACTAAAAAGGAACTTTATTTTTTAATATATAGTGTCATACAAAAACAACTTTTTGGTTTTGTTAGTCTTTAGTCTGATGTTCAGGCTTAGTTTTTAGAAATAGAAATGTTAAGATTAGCAACTCAAAAACAAAAAACAAAAGAAGGAGTTAATTATGACACATTTAGCTAATGGTACGTCCGTACCTGATTTATTCATCACAAAAAACAAGAGTCGTCTTAAAATTTATGACAAGAAAAATGTCTATCTTAATAATGGTGACACTTTTGAGTTGGAAATTTTTAACAATCAAAATGAAACCATCGGAGTAGAAATTTTACTTAATAGTAAAAAGATTTCTAATAGTCTATTGATTTTAAGGCCAGCCGAAAGGGTATTTCTTGATAGGTACTTAGATGAAAGTAAAAAATTTTTATTTGAGACTTATGATGTTGAAGATACTCAGCAAATAAAAGATATTATTGCCAATAATGGGAAGGTTGAAATCAAATGTTATAAAGAACAACCAGTTCTAACACACGGTAGTATAACTATAAATACACCTCACTGGAATCCACCTTACTGGGGGAGTACTGGAACACCTTATTATTATGGTACTACAACATTAGCTGGTAATGGAATTTTTAATTTAACGGGTGGTACTATAACCACATCATCATGTTATTATAGTTCTGATGTTAATTGTAATACTACAAATTCTGCACCATTAAATAGTACATTCTCTACGTGTTGTTTAGATATGATGGAAACTGGTGTAGTTGGAAAAGGTGGTGTATCAAATCAAACATTTGATTATACTAATTTTAATCAACAATCTTGGGCTTTCCATACATGTGAATTACAAATTATTCCTGTATCCCAAAAAAATAAAACAATGAAGGAAATAAAACAATATTGCACTAATTGTGGATACCGTGTTAGGAATGATAAATGGAAACATTGTCCAGTTTGTGGAGAGGTAATTTAATACTATAAATTGGTACTTTTTTGTTTTAGTGCCATAAATTTGAAAATGTGGTGTTTGTAATGCCACATTTTTTATTTAAATTTGCTATATGTTAGAATATAAAATAAGAGAAGTGTTAAAAAAAATAAGTGAAAAATATTCAAAACATACCAAATGGGTATATGATTCTGTCATTATAGAAAAAGATACTTATCGAAACAGTGTTGGGTTTTTCCCATATTATAAAATTATTATATATCCTGTTCCGAAATTAACATATCTTATAAAAATATGTAAAATTCTTAATAAAGAATTAAATTTATATATTCAACATCCACCAGTGGTACATCAATCAATTGATAACTTATTTATAATATTTTATCCAAAAAAAGATAATAAACTTAAAATTTTATTAAGACCCGAAAAAATAAAAGAAATATGGCAAGATTAAAACAAATACCACCACTAAACCCACCAATAACTATTAATTCCAAAAGAGAATTTATAGACATATTTGGACAACCAGAACCAACTCCATCCCCAAAAGATAAAATGCTTGAACAACAATTAACACGACAAGTGAAAATTGAAAGTTTGGATAGTGAAAATCAGGATGAATTCCAAATAGAAAAGATACGAAATAAACTGAAGGCCAGATATAATATATACAGGGACGTGGATGATGTGATTGAAATTGCTGCTAAAATGATATCTTACCAAAGAAGTCTGAATAAAAAAGAAAACAAATAATGTTTATTCGGGTAATACAATTAAACATCCGAGAATTAAGACGAGAAAAAATTAAATCACTATTTAACGATTTATAAATATGGAATATGATGATGATTTAGACACAATCTTTAATGAAGAAACTGGAATTGACTACACGGATAATGTGAAAAGAGTCAAATCCTATAACCAAGATAGTTGGGCAGATATCGAAGATGATACTGAATGTGGTATAGATGATAATTTCTATGAATCAGATAATACCCAAGTTACACCAGAAGATGAAAGAACATCTAAACAACTCGTAACTCAGCTTAAAATAGAAAGTCTCGATGATGAGTTTAATGATAAAAAACGTATAGATATGATAAAAAAGAGATTGAATGCTCATAAAGCAGTTAATCCTCATGCTGACATAATTGATATTTGCGCCAAGATGATAAGTTATCGTGATAAAAAAATTCATAAAGCTGAAAAAGATTCCGAAAATCAATAAATAAAACTTTTCATCATTTTTCTTCTATAATAATAAAAAAGACATTATTATAGATGTTTGATAAATGTATTATAACTCATGATGGTCAAAGTTATTTATTTAATGTTTTGTCATTCGGTATATCCCAGAATAACCTCAACAATGGAATGGGTATTAATGCTGGATATCCATTACGAGCAGTATCATATAGTATAGATATTAATATGACATTGGTGTGTAATAACGCATTTCAATATTTTTTAGATGCTTTTAATAAAAATAGGGTGTCTAATTTTCCAGTTTCATCTGTTAAATTTGATATGGAATTGAGAAGTTTTAAGGGTAATATGTCTGTATATGGTTGCTTTTTAAATTCATATGATATGCCGTTTTCACTTGTCAATTCTACTAATACAGTAGATTGTACGATACAAGCAGACCATTATATATATGATATGTTAAGAGATGAGGAATTTTTAAGAAAAGAAAGAAAAGAAAAATTAAAAGAAATATTTGATGGGGAGCTTTAAAGAAATAGAAGGTAATCTAATTGATATGGCCTTGGATGGTCAGTTCGATTTAATAGGACATGGAGCTAATTGTTTTTGTAAAATGGGTTCTGGTATAGCTAAAGAAATAGCAGCAAGAATTCCTGATGCTGTTCGTGCTGATAATGAAACAAAAAAAAGGGATATCACAAAACTGGGTAATTTCACTTATGGTAGAGTTTTTAATTCGATGAATGAAATAACTGGTTATATACTCAATCTTTACACTCAATATAATTATGGTACAGATTCTATTAAAGTTGATTATGAGGCGTTAACACTGTGCATGAGAAAAATTAATAATGTATATAAAGACTATACCATAGGTTTGCCACTCATATGTTCAGGTTTAGCAGGTGGAAACTGGAACAGAATTAAGAATATTATTCAAACTGAATTAGTCGATATGGATGTTACAATAGTACATTTTAAAAAATAATTTTAAATAATATGTTTCAAATTGGCACTGTGGTAATTGGTTTACCAGATAATAACGATGTAGATGATAAATTTATAAAAGAGTGTAATCAAAGGCGATTTGATTTGATGCAAAAATATGGATTTGACGAATATTCTGACGAAAACTGGAAAGATTTTAAAATACAATATGAATTGGTAGGTGGTAATTGGAATAAAAAATAAAAATATAAAAAATGTCACGGGACGATAAGAACATAGCAAAATATAACAACAAGGATGTAATAATAACAGAAGAAGAACATTTTGGTTTGAATGTAAAAACCAGTAAATATGCATACGAACGTTCTAAATATGAGGGATTCGATAAAACTATAAATGGTTTTAAATTAATAGATGAAGATTATGAAAGTCTCGAAACCTTAATAGATGACCAAATATTTAGATTATTGACAATTCTATCACCATTACACCCAAAACATATTGATAAAATAGCTAAGAGTGTTAGAGATACTGTGCGATATATAAAATGAAAATATTTTTATTAATTTTTAAACATTTTTTTATTAGATATTAAATTGTCATATTCTTCCTCAGTTGCAGGTATGATGTAAATTGTATTATTTGTAATTAATGTTATAAAAGATTCACCAATATAATATCCACCACCAAAAGTTGCCATGAATCTACCAGATGGAACTTTTTCTAAAATATTTTCAGGAAAATAACCTTCATCATTTTTGGCATTAACCCATTTTAATTTTTTAATCATTTCTTTAGCTTCGTCTAAAGTTATTTCTTTAAATTTCTTCACTCTTTCTTCCATACCACTATTAGGTACTCTTTTTTTATTGTTGAAGTTTTCAAAAGTATTAACGTATTTCATAAATATTTTTATTTTTCATTATATATAAAAATTTAATATATAAATAAAAATAATTTTATTTTAATGATGTATTCTTTTTCCAGTTTTATTAATGAATCTAAACAAGTTGGCGACCTTTACCATTGGACATCTTTTGCTGGGGTTTATATGATACTTGAAGAAAATTACTTAAAAGGCGCAAACAGAACCGTTAGAAATGATGCAAGAACCATTAATAGAGCCGATGAACACGGTGTATCATTTACCAGAGATAAAACGTTTTATAAAGACCACTCTAAATATTATCCAATGGAAGCTTGTATAGTTATTGATGGTAATAAACTTTCAAATAACTATAAATTATTCCCCTATAACGATTTCTATGAAGGTGAATTTAAACCGAATTACAAAGGTGCTAAAGAATCAGATGAAATGGAAACCAGAACCAATAGAAGTATTGAAAAAATTAAAAATTATATAATCCGTGTTGAACTTTATCATAATACCTCTGGAGCAAGTAAAAAAGACCAATTAGATTTTATTAAATTCCTTAATCCATATAAAAATATTTATAAAGGATTTAATGTAACTGGTTATACAACAATCGATGAATTCAAAAAAGAATTATGTGAATATATTCAATCTAAAGGAATAGATTGTATTATAAAAGCTTAAAATCTTTTGTTATTTCATCTATCTTATCTGAATCATCTGGCCCAATTGCACAACAAGTTATTGTAGGCACTCCACCGAATTCGGTTAATCCTAAATCAGTTATTAATGAACATGGTATGTTTCGTCTTTTGGCTTCTTCATAAGCGTTGACTACTTCAGCTAATGTGTCAGCACCCACCACTATTTTTTTATAAATACCATTTAACCATATAGACATTGGACTGTCTTTCTCAATATGAAGAATTGCATCACCATAAGATTCTTGACCAGCCCACACTAACTTATCTAAAAACACCTTTAAACTCGCATGTGAAGCTGAACTGCACATTTTACCTTTTCGTAGATTTAGGTCTTTACGAATTATAATGACTTGTTTTGGTTCTTTTACCATTTTATAATTTTATTTTTACCAATTTGTAGCCTTTTAATTCTTCAATATTTAAACCATCTTCATGCCAAATTTCTTTATATCCACACTCAGGACATTCTATTAAAGAATAATTAGATGGGTAATCGAATTGTTTACCACAATCACAATTAATGACCAACATGTTAACATTGTTTGTCCAATAAACATCAAGTAATTCCATTATGAATACTAATGATTTTTACTTATAGTAAAAGAAAAAAATAAAGTTTGATATTAACCCTAAGATAAAAATATATTCTGAAAATCTTTTATTTTCATTTTATCAAATGACATATAACCATGTGCAGCTTCACCTGTTGTCATATAATCTATGGCTTTAGCTGTTTGATACCATCTGTATATTAAACCCTCTAAATATTCCCATTCTTTGTTTAAAACGATGGTTATATTTTTAGCGTTTAACAGTGAAACAACGGATTCAATATTAAAGTGGTCTTGTATTGAGTAAATCTGGGTTGTAAAACTATTTGGGTTGGTTATATCCAATGCATTGAATAATGTCTTAAATTCATTAATAACATATAAGAATGCTGTTTCTTCGGTTTCTGTTTCTGAATCTAACCATGTCTGTAATGGTATAATATCGGAAGCTGCTGTTCCAAGTTTTTCGACAGCTTCTTTTTCACCCTTCCAACTTTCACCATAATAATCTTCAATCATGGTTTCTGTCCATATTTTAAAAATAGATAGTGTATAGCGAACCTGTAATGATTCGTTTCTATATGTTATGATTTCTTTTTTTCTACCAGTTCCTATACCCTTTTCGAGTTTCAAACCATAACCAATTTCTTTTAGATATGATATTTTATCTTTAATATACATATTTTCGTTTATATTGGTGAATGAATTAAATCTCTGTATCATAAGGTATAGCTGTTTTTAGCTTTACAATAGTTATTTTCATAATTGTTTGATATCTTTGATTAACTCAGAAATTCTATCATTTATTATAGATTGTCTGATAAAATGCTCATTGGCTATTAACACATGATGTGTTATTTGGTTATAAATTTGTGAATGTGTGTGTGTGTCATGGTATTTGGGTTTAAAGTTTATGTTGCTAATATAATATTAAAAAGTCCCACCCATCAAATGATACAATTATTAAAACTAAAATATTATTTTTTTTGTCTTGCTGTTAAATCAATGGCAAGCATGACCATACCAGCAAGAAACTCAATACCGAACTCCGTTTCGTTCTCTATTTCGGTAGCTATATTTCGTCTTGAATATGATTTTCTACCTTTATGTAAGTAGATAGCATCCACAATCTGCTCATTTTTTATGAGTTGACTGATAATTGTTTGTTTTAATTTCAAAGCTAATTCGTTCATAATTGATATTATTTATTTAAACAAAAATAAAAATATAAATTCACTTAAAAAAATTATATGTGATTTATTATTTTAATATATTTGTATAAAAATATTTTATATGCTCATAACAACAACCGAGGTAAAGAAAGAAACATTTGATAATTTTGATGAGTTGGGTGTTACATTAGAGCCGATATCAAATGCATTTTCTTTTATAAGAAAATTTTATACATTATCCGAAGAACATCGTAAGACCAGAAACCCGTTTAGTATTCAGTATGAAAAAATGGTCGATTATTTCGGATTACCGAGCTTTAATGACGAAAAAAATTATTGGTGGTTTCTGGATTTTAAAGAAGATGGATATGCCATCGTAACAAATGAAATAACAGGTAGCCAGATTTATAAAGCCTCTTTAGTATCAGAAGAAAATTCAGAAGATTTTTTTGAATCTATTGAGAATTTTTCTGATTCTATGGAAGAATTCTGGACTGTGTTATTTACTATGTTTGATTTACCAAAAAAAATGTAATATCTTAAATCTTGAATAATGAAAAAAATGATTTTAATATTAAACATATTATTAATTACATTAGGTGGGTGTTATATTATTATTGCAGGTGTTATGTGGTTTTATGTGTATTATAAAGTAATTAATCTCAGTGATTCTATAATAGTATTGGAATTTGGTATATTATTTATGGCTTTCATTCTTGCTATTCCCAGATACACACTTGAAATAATTAAAAATAAAAATAATAAGAAAAAATATATTGAAAACCTAAAAATTGGGGATGATATTGTTTATAATTCTACATATAATTTTAATGGTAAACTCATTAAAAAAATAGATAAGGATTCATTTATTGTCGAATAAGTTATAAAAAAAGAAAATATCTATATACTAAAAAAATAAATATAATTATGTGCTTATTTAAAAGAAAGAAAATAATTACTGAAAAAGAACAAGAAGAATTTAACTATGCAACTCCCTATACAAGAGAATATTATAAATTCTTTTTGAAACAAAGAGATGCCGAAGCAAAAAATAATTAGAAAATAATTGCAACTTTTGTTTTTTTATTCAGTATAAAGATTTACATTTGCAGAACGATTTGGAAAAAAGACGTATTTTTTTCCGAATATATAAACAAAAATGAGTAATTAATAATTTTAAGTATGTTGAAAAGTTTTAGTCATATTAGCTCAATAGTTTCCTCAGTGAAACGCCATAAATGGTTTATTAGCCATAATGGGACTGGACTATATTGTCTAAAATCTGAATTTCTTTGCTTGTAGAACACGAAAAGAACTCATATAAATGACAGGAAAGTCCAGACGAAAGTTTGGACTTTTTTTTTGGTATAATTTGTTCTTTGAAATATTGGAAGTAATCTGGCTGGATGAAGGGCTTCTCTTGAAAAGAAGTATGTCGATAAAACGGCTTGTGGGTTCGAGTCCTACTACTTCCGCTAACGTTCTTTGATTTATTAATGTGGTGTTTATTATGTTGGTTTACAAACTTTCATGATATAAAATTATATATTCTAAAAAATAATATTATTTAATGGAATGTATAAATTGTGGTGAACAGATACCAAAATATGCTGAAAAATATTGTTCATATAAATGTCAACAAGAATACCAGACAAATGAAAAAATACGACTTTGGTTAAATGGTGAATCAAATGGTATGAGGGGAAAAACAGCAACGGCAAGGTATATTAAACAATATTTAATTAAAAAACATGGTGAGAAATGTATGGAATGTGGATGGAATGAAAGAAATCAATTTACAGGTAATATACCAATTGAATTAGAACATATTGATGGTGATTTTACTAATAACAAAGAAGAAAATTTGAAACTATTATGTCCAAATTGTCATTCATTAACAAAAACCTATAAAGGTGCTAACAAAAAAGGAAGACCAAGAAGTAAATATTATAGAGGTGTTTAAAAATAAAAAGTAAACGATGGAAAATATCACAACGATTGTAAAGGGAACGGTAGCAAAATTATCCCATGTATGTCATGGTAAGGTGTATTACAAAATTAATACAGAAAACCATCAATATCAATTAGAGATTGATAGTATGACGGATGAATTTGAAACCACATACCTTGACCCAGAATTTAAATCGATAACATTAATGCGATGGATTCGAAAAGGTATTGAAAACGGCACTTTTATAGAACTTAGTTAGTTCTTTGATATAGGGATGTAGCCTCAATTGGCAAGGCATCGGTCTCCAAAACCGAAGTCGGATTTATTCCGTGTGGGTTCGAACCCTACCATCCCTGCAAAAATGTTCTTTGATGTATTGGGTTATTTATATTATGGAAAGTAGATGGTTACCTATGGTAACGGACTCAGATGAGTAATTTAATAAACCCAAAAATAAAATGTTGTGGTAGTTCAGTTGGTTAGAATACAACCCTGATAAGGTTGGGGTCGGGGGTTCAAATCCCTCTCACAACACTTTTTATTAGTTCTGATAGCTCAGTTGGTTCAGAGCATCTGGTTTACACCCAGAGGGTCGGGAGTTCGAATCTCTCTCAGAACACTGTGTCTGGTGTAGGCGTTGGTCTCCTACGCAAGATTGTGGCTCTTGTATTCGGGGGTTCGATTCCCCTCAGACACCCTTAATCAATCCAATAGGATTGAAGTTCTTTGACATGTTGGTTGAAGGTTTTAAAATTTTCTGAAAGTAATCGTGAAAATTCGGTGAACTCTGAGATAAAACCTAATTTGGAAGTAAGTATAACTTGCAGGTGTAACGCACATTTTTCGATACAATTTCTACTAATGTAGATGATTCAGAAAAACCATGAGCCGAGGAAGGGTCGGACAGGCACTGTGTGAGAAGTATTTATTAGTAAGATTGGTTAGTAGTTGATGAAAGTATCTGGGTAAATAGTGGTTATGAGTAGGCATATGGGTAAACTCGTTTGTAGTTCAGTGGTAGAACAAGGGAACATCGGAAATGTGCTTAAATCCCTGTGTCGCAGGTTCGAATCCTGTCAGGCGAGGTGACCATATGAAATATGGTGTCGTAGCTCAGTTGGTAGAGCATCGGACTGAAAATCCGAGTGTCGGTGGTTCAAATCCACCCGATACCACAATATTCCCCCGTAGCTCAGTTGATTAGAGTAGCTGATTCTTAATCAGTGGGTCACTGGTTTGAGTCCAGTCGGGGGAACTAATCGGAATGGTGACCGAGGTGTTCAAGGTGACGGATTGAAATCCCGTTTATGTAGGTTAAACTCCTACTCATTCCACTTATTGGTTTCGTAGCTCCTAATTGGCGAGCCGTCAGGCGAGAGCATCATCCTTTTAAGATGAGGGTTGTGGGTTCGAGTCCCACCGAGACCACTTTTTGACTTCGTAGCTCAGTTGGTAGATGCACCTGTCTTTTAAACAGGGGGTCATGGGTTCAAGTCCCATCGGGGTCACTTTTTATTTTTATTGAAATTAAAATTAATATATAATAAAAAAAACATATCAATGAATAATTACATAAACTCATTTGAAGAATTTCGTTTAAATGAAAGCGGACAGGATGATAATCTAAAAGAAGACCGTAAGGCTATTCTGGCTTTTATTGGTTATAAAGATTGGTCTATACTTCTTAGAAAACTAAACGATTCATCATTTTCTGATTTTCGGTATAAGTTTGAACATGCATTAAGAAATGTAAAAGTGAGTATGGATTTCATTGATAAATATAAAGATTTAAAAGTATTTCCGTCTTTTATGAAAAATATATTGGAAAACCCAAAATATAATGTAGAAGAATTAATTGAAATAATTGAAAAATTTCCAGAATATATTAGTTGGTATTCTATTTTTTATAATAAAAGAATACCTTTGGACTATAAAAAACTTCATTATGACCAGATTTATGATGATAGTTTAACGAGTTTTGATAATTCTGTTCCGATGGACATTAGGATTGTAAATACTAAAAAAGCATTATCTGTTTTAAAATAAAAATATGACAAAATTCGAATTAACACCTGAAGAAGAAAAAAAGACCGAAAAGTGGCAGAAGTCCCAAATAGAAAAAGACCCAACGACTTTTTTAGCAGGTGAAAGGTGGACATTTTCTTTTACTCCCACAGGATTAGGCACACTTAAATCAGTTCATGATAATTTATTGAATGAAGATTTTACGATAAGTGGTACTGAAGATTGGTAACATGATAATAAACCAGACAATTTTGAGGAAATAGGATTACCAAGTCATTATTGGATTTATTATAAAGGAAAACATTATGATTGTGATGTCCCAAATGGTGTTGATGATATGTTTGAATTACCTGTGATTAAAAGCTTTTACTTAAAATCTAATTAATATTCTCTGTAATTTTTTTTATAATATTTCTTTTATTATTTTTGACTCATAAAATATGCAGATATGAGGACTAAAATAATAAGAAATAACATAATGAAATCGGCTGATGCAATGGAAGCAGATTTTTTAAATATAGCATCGTGGACTGAACAAGTGGAAGAAGGTATATTCGAAGAAATTGAAGAACATTTTTTTGATTATTTAGATTTGACATTAAACTGTGGTTTAATTGATGATTTCGATGATATTTTATTCGATAAATATGTTCAGGTTCAGAATTTTTTCCCTCATTTAGTTGGAAAGGATGTTGATAGTGGTTCTTGGGTGAAGGTTAAATCTGATGTCGGCTACAATGTTTACTGGGCGAAGAAATCATCTAAAAGATTATCAGTTGAAATGCTGCAACGCAAATTGAATGATATAAACAGGAACAGTAAAAATGCTGATTTGAAGGTTTTAAAAGGTAAAATTGAAACCTTAGAATTGATAAAAAAAGAAAAAGATTTATTTTCTTATTTGTTAACATTACCTTTTGAAATACAGTTTGTGAAAATACTGAAGGGTAAGAATAATTTTGATTATATTTTACCGAGTGGTTTTGAAATGGTTGAAGATGTTACCATATATACCGATGTTTTATCGGATGCTATGAATGGTGGTGCTGTGAAAGCGAAAGAACATTTTACCAGTGAGGATGAAGATAAAATATTTTACTTACAATCCAGAGGAATCAGTAGAGAAATAGCTGTTATTATGGTGAAGTTACAACATTGTCATTTCATCATTGATACTAACAAATTGTTCGCTAATTGGATGCAACCTGTTAAAAAATAAAAATATGAAGTTCAATTTAAAATTTTTAAAAAGGTCAAAAAAACCTATCATATATGATGAATCTAAAGTGCGTGATGATTTTAAGTTTAAAAACGCATTTAAAATTTTAACGATAAATCAAAGATGTGGTGTAAGGGTTTGGTATGAATTGCATAAAGACCATATTGACAAAATGGTATCTGAAGCTGAAAAAGCATACCCACCATCTTTAATAGAGGATAAAAGTAATCCTATGATATGGAAAGCTGAATATTGGAAATGGTATTTGGAATCTGGTTTATATTAAAAATAAATAATGAGTGAACAATTACAGAATGCACTTTCTAACGAAATCTGGAAAGAACATAAAATAGGTGATGAATATACGATGGATGGTAAACCAAAATTATGGAGAATTGTTTATTATCCTATATTTGAAGATGGAAAAACTGGTGAAGAATATGATGAACCCAGAACATTAGTCGAAACTCCATCTATATTTGACGGGGAAAGGGGGATAGATTTTAGAGAAGTGCCATTACGATATTTAACAAAAAATAATAAACTATAATTATATTGTATAACTAAATGTGTTCATATGGAAAATAAATTATTTACTTTTCAAAGGTTTTATTGCGCTAAATGCGATATTGTTTATTCGGCTGATGATTTGATGGATAAAACTATTCACACCTGCCCTGTGTGTGATGGTGAACCGAATAAAAAATTTCTGAATGATTTATCTCTTGGTAGTAGGGTTACATTTCTTGCTAAAAAGGAAATGGTATTACCGAAATACGATGAAAAGAATTGTAAATCAAAGATTCCTCTTACGTTTCAGAAGAATCAATCGATTTTTGGTTACATAAGAAATGTTTTCTTTGAAACAAAGTTGGGTGGTACATGCATCGAATTATCACTTGGCAGCCTTGGGTATACGATTATACCACTTTTGGATTTCTACATGGATAAAGAGTATTTAAAGAATAATACTTCGAATACTCATCAAATTATTCCAAAAAGTAATTCAAAATTTTCTGGCAACCAAACTAATTTCGAGTTTGACCCAGAATTATTTAAAACTTATATAAGCAAGTATGATTCGGATGGTCGGGTGGATGCAATCCTTGTTACTCTCCGAAGTCTTGAAATAAAAGAAAGTGATATTTCACAAATAGTAAGTATTGTGAACGAGAATTTAAAATATTAATTTGTAAATCAAATAATATATTTTAAAAACCTCGTTTGTTTAACGAGGTTTTTTTATGTTCGTGTAGCTCAGTTGGTCAGAGCATCAGCCTTATAAGCTGGGGGTCGGTGGTTCAAAGCCACCCACGAATACATACTCCCATAGTTCAATGGATAGAACGTGTCGCTACGGACGATGAAATCGGGATTCGAGTTCTCGTGGGAGTACTAATTAAAAATAACTTTCTTGAAGAAAAATTATATATAAAGTATGAAAGAATTACATTTTCATCCCAATTTAAAGGGACAAAGGAAGAATGGTTGGTTCAGTGGATGGACACAACCAAAGGGAAAATTCTGGAAACGGAATGCAAATAAGAAAGTAAGAAAACAAAACGTACCTGATGGTAAATCTTATAAAAAAACATGGGGTTGGTTTGAGTGGTCGTAAAAAATAAAAATATTGTTATGGGAATGTTTGATAGAGTTATAATAAACATAGATAAATTACCATTAAGTCATTCGGAGAAACAATTTTTATATGATGCATCAAAAAATGATATTGAATTTGATTTTCAAACAAAGGATTTTGAGAATGTTTTAACAGAAATTTATATTACGGATGATGGTTTGTTGAAAATTAATGATTGGGAATATGAATCTGTACCATTGGAAGAAAGACCACATTCTGGTGCAACTGGGATAATGCAATGGGCTGGTAGTATTAAAAGAGTTAATCAACGATTGGTTACTCAGGAAGATTATACTGGAGTTGTTAATTTTTATTCATATACTGACAATAAATGGTTTGAATTCGATGCTACATTTATACATGGTAAATTAGAAAAAATTGATAGGGTGTTTGAAGATAATGAAATAAAGCGTAGAATAAGAAAAGAAAAATTGAACGATATATTTGGAGAGTTGGGTGAGTTGGCTTAAACCACTGGTTTGCTAAACCAGCGCACGGAGAAATCCGTGCCGAGGGTTCGAATCCCTCACTCTCCGCAAATAGGTAGTTGACGATTTGCAATAAGACAATTACTTAGGATTCTGGCATGGATAGCGCACTACCCCAACATTCAGTGTGGACACTTTGCAATAACGGATAAAATCGTGAGTAAATAGGTGTTTATCAGAGATGTTTTAATCGTTGCAATTCGGTTGGGATGGTCAGTAAGAGGCTGACACCAGAATCTATTTTTTTAATTCAACTAACAACGTCAAGACCAATGGATTTCATTTTCATCATCCTTTCTTCTTCTATTGTTATAAGTCTAAAATCATACTTACTGTAATATTTATTTTTAAATTCTTCAACCATTATAATATGTCGTTTTGGACATTCTGATAAAGTGTAAACATAATTATTTTTAATTGTGTCTATATCTTCACCGAAATATAAAATGGATGAACCTCTTTTATCTTTAAAATTAAATAATGGAGATAAATAAAAATCATACCCTACACGTTTATTATCTAATGTGGAGAAATTATCAATGGTAAATCGATTGGGGGTTATATTTAATAATATAATTATAGAGTTTACTTTATAACCTACCTCAACGATGTCATCTTTATGGATAGATTTACTCGAATCTATATTAAGTGATAAATAATTTCGACTTTTGACAAATAATCGTTTTTCCATTATTGTTTAAATAATAACAAAAATAATTATTTTCCATCAATAAAAAAATATTTAAAAAATAATTCGAAAGTGATAGTGAAAGCTAATAAATAAATAAAAGCATCCAATAATAAAAAAGGTGTCCAAGGATTATAAAAAACCACAGCCAGCATTATTAGAATTAACATTATCATTTTAGAGAAATGCCATAAGTCGGTAAGCCATACTAAGAATGTTGATGAACCAAAGAATTTCTCACCTTGTTTTATATCACCATGTTTCCATTTATTATCATTAGCCTGTGATGGATTCACCCAATCGAGTATCTTAGGATTTTTAAAATTGTTGAATATAGATGTGTTATATCTATATCTCAATGCATCCATAATAGCATTAAAAAATCCAGCAATTAATAATAAAACAAAAGATATCATTATTTCTTATGTTTTTCTTTCCAAGCTTTATACGGGTTTATTATATAAGCATAACTAAATAATATGACAGTTAATAATGCAAAATACACAGCAAAAGGAATCATTATATACTTGAATAAGGTTAAACCAGTGTAATAGAATAAAGTATAGAATATTAATGCGAGTATAGCCGACCCAAACATTTTAATCATACCATATTTTTCGAATATTATGTGAATGAAGTTTCTCATATAAAGTTTTTTTATTATATATTTAAAACATTTGGTCATATTTTATATAAAAGAGTAAAAATACTTTTATAGCTATGAAATTTTTTAAAATATTATTTTTAGGATTACTCACAATATTATTGAGTAGTTGTCCATCCACAGACATAACTGATTGTCTTAATAAGAACACAGAGTTAGAAAAAACTAATCAAGCGTTAACTAATGCAAATAATAATCTTTCAACACTTAATGTAAAATTAGTAAGAGTTAATGATAGTACAATTCTTGTTCTTAATGAATTAAACAATAAATACATTTTATTACAGGGTAAGAATTCTGATTTAACTTATACTATAAACAATTTAAATAGTAGAGTATTAGAATTATTAAATGAAAATGATTCTTTAAATTCCGAAATAAATTCACTTTCACTAATGTTCAGTGATTGTCAATCTTATATAGTATTCTTGGAATCTACATTATCTGATAGTACAAGATATAATATAATTGATTCTATTGTATATATTCGGGATACCTTACCAACATTATATTTAGACACTGTACCAGTATTATATTTGAGAACTGAACCAATACTCTATTTAGATACTATTCCAACACTTTATTTAGACACCACATTGGTAATAACAGATACTATTTTAGTTCCGTATTATGATTCTGTGATACAATGTTATATTATTTATCAGGCTACTTGTAATAAAGATTCTATATACTCATCTTTTTATAAGATTCCAGAAGAATTTTTCCCAACATTTAGATTAAGAGCTGCTAATAGTTGGTTTCAATATGGAAAAGATATTATGTTTGAAGGTTGGAATAAGATAAAAAATTATTCTAAGATTCCAATGCCAGATTCATCGGCCTATTTAGAAATGACTGTATATGATAGTACCTTCAACAACGTACTTTACCACAATAAATATGATATACCAGCAATAGATTCATCTGAAACTTTAAAATTAAATTGGAATTCTGGTAGTTGGGTTTTTCCATATGATGGATTTTATTACATGGGTCAGTTTATATATGAAAATAGGTCAAAGTATAATCAACCTGACCGAATAATCGATGGAAATCATTATAGATTTGCAACATATAAACCAGTAACCATAATAGACACTATAAGTAAAATAAATTTTTGTTATGATAATGGTCAAAATCAAACTGGTTGGTTAAGTATTTATGATGGTGGTATTTCTCCAGATAGTGTTAAGATTTCAAATAGGATTTATTTCATAAACAAACCAAAATTAAGTAGTGGAACTAATGGTGAAACTTCAACCGTAGTACCTTATAATGTTGGATTTTCATATCAATATTTACCAAATTCTTCAAGTTCCAATACTGTGACTTATGAAATTCACGGATTAAATAAAAATAATATTTATAATTTTTATTGGTTTTGTTCAAGAAAAACAGAATCGGGTGTTGTAGCAGGTCGAATAACATATTTTTCTATTGGTGATAAAACAGTTTCTATTGATGCAGTTGGGAATAAAACCAAGTATATTTATATTGAATCAGTAAAACCAGATTCAAATGGCACTATTAAATATACTATGAAAAATACAGCAGGGCAATATGGTTATCAGAATGCATTAATAATCACACAAACACGGTATAAAACTTTCTATTAATTTGTTAGATTTAATAGTAGTTACATAAGTAAGGATTTATTTCAGTTTTGGTATTTAATATATAATTAAAAAGAAAAATTATATATGAAAATAAATGCAACTGACATAACTCCTTATTTTGAGTTAAATGAAAAAAAGGGAACTATTGAAATATCAGGCATTTCAAAAGTTGTGGATGCAATGGCCTTTTTCAAGCCCATTATGGATGCTGTTGGTGTTTATATTAAAGAAGAACGTAAAGCTACTATTATGAAAGTAGATTTAGAGTTTTTTAATACAGTTACATCTAAAATTTTATTAGATTTGTTCCGTAAATTAGAAACTTTAAAACGAATTTATAACATTCCATTTGAAATAGAATGGTATTATGAAGAAGATGATGATGGTATGAGAGATGCTGGGGAAGATTATCAGTCTATTTTAATGATACCTTTTAAATATATTCCAAAAGAAGTGAAAGAAACAAAAAATAAAAAATAAAAAAATAATATGAAAACATATTTAAAAATTAAAAAGAGCTGGGGGTGCGTGATGATGTAAAAAAATAATTTACATATTTATGTCACGTTCATATCGTAAAACACCTGTAACTGGTCATTCGTGTTCAACTTCTGAAAAAGAAGATAAAAAAATGTGTCATCAAATGTTTCGTGCGAGGGTTAGAACCTTAATGAACCAAGAAGAATATGACAAATTACCATTTCGGATGAGAGAAGTATTAGATACTTGGTCTATGGCAAAAGATGGAAAATCGTATTGGAAAAATGCACCAGCTTACGCAATGAGGAAATAAAAATTTCCTCATTTTTTTTAAACTAAAATTGGATTGTTGGATATAAATCTTATGTTAATAGATGTTGTAATATTTGGTGAAACACAGTTTATGAGTAAAATTTTAACATATGAGTGCTTTTCTAAAGTAAAAAATAAAATAAAGAATAGAGAATTTTACGGTTGTATTTGTGATGATAAACCGCATAAAAATTTTTTGGTGAATATAGCTGATATATCTCATAAAGTTGTTATTAAGAAAATTTCAAAACATGGTATTAAAGGAGAACTTACAATATTAAAGACCAAATACGGAACAATATTAGAAGAATTAATATCACATACTGATGTGGTATTTAAACCTGCTTTATCTGGAGGTTTTAATATGTGGAATGATTTTTATGTTAAAGATATTATATCGATTGATGCATATTGTAATAAACAAGATATAAAAAAAATTAGAATTAAAAAATTAAATAATATCTTTGGTGTAGGAAAATTAAAATAAATGGACATACTTGCATATTTAAATAAACATTATCCACATTTTATTTTTAGTATTAGTTCTATACACTTTGAATGTGTAAAAATTTGTACTAAAGAAAAGTATGATTTAGATAACGACCGTTTTAAAAATGTTTCTGTAAAAATTTTTTATATTGAATGTCCAGATGAAAATCCATTTTGGCATGTTGAAAATAAAACAGTTCCATATGATATGATGGAATATTATATAAAAGAAACGGAACGAATATTGAAATTTGAAATGAGAAAATTAAAAATAAAAGAACTATATGAATTCTAAACTACAAATAAATTTATTATCTAAATATCCAGAGTTCTTCACCCATATGGATAAAGATACACCGATTTATACATCTGATGATATCATTGATAGTGTTAAAAAATTATCCAAACAAAAAAAGATGGTCGTACCGATGCAGTTCGGATTTGAATGTGGAGAAGGCTGGTATTTTATTTTGGACTCTTTAATGGGTACTATAAAAAGTTATATTGATAACCACAATAAATATAGTCGTCCACAAATAAAAAATTATATTTTGAGACGGTACGTTCAAAAAATAAAATATCACCGAAAAAAATATTTAAAATTTTTTGGTAATTTATTATTTAAAATATCACGAAAAGAAACGCCACATTTATCTATTAGGGTTACACAAATAAAAGAAAAATTTGGGTGTTTATGTTTTTATTTTGATGGCGGTGACGATGAAATAGATGGTATGGTTTCATTAGCTGAACACCAATCATTTATGACATGTGAATATTGTGGTACAACTAAAAATGTTGGACACACCAAAGTTTGGATATCTACTATTTGTAAGACTTGTCATAGTCAAATTGATAATAGAAAAGATTTAAAATGGGTAAAAATTTCAGAATAGATAAATACGGTGAACCAAAAGAATATAAAACCAAATGGTTAACTTATTATCCATTTATTTGTGGATTTGCTTTAATATATGAAAAGGCTGGATATTTTGATGCAAGACCATGTATTCAAATCACACTAATTGGTCAATTGTTTATTCATCTTCCGTTTAATTCCAAAATATATAGTCATAAATCACCAAAATATGGTATATATTATCATGATAATGGGGTGTGGTTTTGTATTGGGGAAAAAAATAGAGTTGTACACATGTTTTGGGATAAAACATGGGTTAGAACCAGTTATTTATTAATAGACAATACGTGGTTTAATAATAATAAAACTAACAGAGATGATTATGACATGAATAGTTTATGGAAATTGGTTATAAAATATAAATATAAAATAGAAAACGGAAATAGTATAGATGTAGAT
>Ga0172381_10000231_pt1 | contig 68643 bp, 66 predicted proteins | sample Leawel6488metaG_FD_119754 | JGI IMG/M metagenome (GOLD analysis project Ga0172381, IMG submission 119754) | Leachate microbial communities from a municipal landfill in Southern Ontario, Canada - Leachate well 64-88 metaG | ecosystem: Engineered > Solid waste > Landfill > Unclassified | place... | reverse complement strand
AGAGGTGGTTGGAATTTCCTACGTTCAGTTTCAGGGAAGGCTGAATGCTTGGACCAGCTCCTCCCAGATTAAGACCTCTCCAAATGTACCGGCTCATAAGGTCGGCTCCAATCTGGAAATCAGTTGTTACTTTATTTGAATCCTGGCAAAAACTATTATCAGCATAAATGAATAGCAAAGCCATCATCAGGAAAAATTTTCTCATTTGTAAGGAATTTAGTATTATATGGAAATTCACCACCTCCTTGGTGGTGGTTATGTTCAATCATTGAATCCATGCTCGTTATTATAACAGTCGAAGTAATAAATGGTTCATTTAATAGCAGATTTAATAATGTTGCCCGGTTTTTTTTTGTTTTGTTGATTTTCATAAAATTTATCCAAATTGAAAATATTTCCAATCCACATCCCGAATCCAAAAAGAATGAACAAGCATAAGAAAAACTCCAATATCAATAAGTACACATCCATTGCCCTTTGGATTTAATATTTACCAGATTTTTTGAGAGGATCAAAAGATATCAAGGATAAAAATGGTACAAATTGTACTGAAAATGTATCCTGGGCCAGAATTCAAGCCCAAAGTACCGGGTGGGACAATTAAAAGTATGGCGTTCATAATACTTCGATTTAGAACGATACAAAAGTGCATTGGAATTAATAAAGATTTTATCCTGATTATTTGATAGAATATAAAGACTTCATAAAGATGTCCCTTCAGACAATTAATCAGATGGTGATGTTTTGAGGATAGAAAATCAAGGTTTTTCTTTAGGCAGGGAGATGAAGAGAAAAAAAACCACCCGAGACGGAGAGGAGTTGCAGAAATTCAAGGTGTTAAGTGCAATGTCTAAAACGAAAAGTGCAAAGTGCAAATTCACTTACACTTTGCACCTTGCACTTTGCATTTGATTCTTGTAGCGGGATCGAGATTTGAACTCGAGACCTCCGGGTTATGAATCCGACGCTCTAACCAACTGAGCTACCCCGCCGGTTTATTTCAATAATCTCTTTATGAAAAGAAGGGTGCAAAGATAAAATATTTTTTTAATCTTTGCACGGTATTCATCAGAATCCATGCAACTCAAAGTTACTCATCTGATCCGAGCCTTCTTACCTCCGGCCACTTCATTCGTCAGAAATCAAATCATGTATCACCAACGATATATGCCTTCTGTCGTTTATACTGAGAAACGAGAAAGTGAATTATTTACAGAAATTTCTGATGAATTTTCAACACAACAATTAAACACAAGAGGTATTGGAAAATTATTCTGCGAACGGTTTTTGATTCTGTTACCTGGCGATAATATAAGGCTCTGCAAATTTTTGAAAAATTATAATCCCAATATATTACACGTCCATTATGGCGTTGAAGCGATTCTGTTTTCCAAATTAATCCGTACATCCGGAATTCCTGCTTTGGTCTCCTTTTATGGTCATGATTGCACAGCCTTTCCGAAAAAATTTGGTGGATTTGGAGCAAAAATGTTAAAAAGCTGCGTATTTGATAACCCTGGGGTGAAGATGATCACGGCCATGTCGTCCGACATGGAAAACGATTTGCTGAAACTGGGTTGCCCGCCAGGAAAAATCAGGATTCATTATCATGGAAGTGACACTGGTCGATTTGTTATGAAACGAGAATACACTCAGAAAAATCCAATCCGGTTGCTTATCATCAGCTTGTTTGACCAAAAAAAAGGACATCATTTTCTGATTGATGCATTCGATCTGGCATCCAGAAAATCTTCTCAGCAAATGGTTTTAGAAATAGTAGGAGAGGGGCCACTTAGAAACGAAATCCGCAATCATATTCTCAAAATTGGCTCTAAAAATATAATCCTGTCGGGACCGGTTAGATATCAGTCACAGGAACATCTTAATCTCTTACGCGAAGCCGATATCTTTGTCCATCCAAGTATAACTCCACCAAATGGGAACAAAGAAGGAATCCCAGGTGCAATAATGGAAGCAATGGCTTCCGGGTTACCAGTAATTGCCACCCGTCATGCCGGCATACCCGTCGTAATCACCCATAATGAAACTGGATTATTAATCCCGGAAAACGATGTGGAAGCGCTTTCCGATGCAATAATTCAACTGGCAGAAGATGTCAATCTCAGAAAAAAAATTGGAAATAACGGGAAAATACTTACTCAATCAACATTGGATGTTCATGTCAAGGAGGCTGAATTAGAGAAACTCTATGATGAGATTATCCAATCCAGATCGTTTTGATATTCATAAACTCTTTTATCCCATTTGAACCCAGTTCACGACCATAACCTGATTTTCCAACTCCTCCGAATGGAAGTCGGGGATCAGATTTAGTCATTCCATTGACAAACATGGCACCGGAAATAATTTTTCTGGCTACGGCTTCTCCGCGTCTGAGATCGGTTGTCCACACGCAGCCGCCAAGCCCGAATTCACTGTCATTCGCAACTCGTATCGCTTCTGCTTCATTATCAACAGGGATAATTACAGCAACAGGTCCAAAGGTTTCTTCGTGATAAACGGCCATCCCGTATTTTACATCCGATAAAATAGTAGGTTTATAATAACAACCAGCCCTTGAGGGGCGCTTCCCACCTGATACCAACCGGGCTCCCGATTCAACTGAACTTAGAACTTGTCGTTCTATTTCATCGACTAAATCAGCCCTTGCCAAAGGACCAACCTGAGTTTTCTCTTCTAAAGGATTTCCGATAATTAATTTGTCGAAAGCCGTTTCTAAACCAGATTCAAACTCTTGAACTCTCGATTTAACAACAATAAACCGTTTGGAAGCAATACAACTCTGTCCCTGATTGATCATTCTGGCATTGACTGCAGACTTAATAGTGGCTTCCATATCTGCATCTTCAAGAATGATAAATGGATCAGAACCTCCTAGTTCAAGAAGCGATTTTTTGATGTATTTGCCAGCTAATGAAGCTACATGACTACCAGCAGACTCACTGCCTGTCAATGAAACCGCTCTTACCCTGGGATGCGCAATAACCTGATCAACTCCTGCTGATGGAATCATCAAAGTTTTAAAGATCCCGTTGGGAAACCCTGCAACAGTAAAAATGTTTTCGATGGCAAGAGCACAACCGGGTACATTTGAAGCATGTTTCAGCAATACCGAATTTCCGGCCATCAGAGCGGGTGCAGCAAAACGAAAAACTTGCCAGAATGGGAAATTCCAGGGCATTACGGCAAGGATCACCCCAAGCGGTTGATAGGTGATAAAACTCCGGCTCGCATCCGATTTTATCTCTTCATCTTGTAATATTTCTGCTGCATGATCAGCGTAAAAATCGCAGACTATGGCACATTTTTCAATCTCAGCCATCGATTCCCTTAGAAGTTTGCCCATCTCGAGGGTCATCAGCCTGGCATACTGTTCTTTTCCATCGCGTAATGCCTGCGCTGTTTTTTTTATCAAGGCCGACCGTGACTCAAATGATCTTTCTTTCCAGTCAGACCAGGCTTGGTAAGCATTTTCTATAATCAGACGAACATCTGTATACGTATGTTCCTGGTACTCCCTGATAATTTCACCGTTTGTTGGATTGATGCTTTTCATTTTTTAATCTTAACATTCTTGTTTAAATAATAACCCGTATAGGAGTCTTTAACCTTTACAAGATCTTCAGGAGTTCCTTCAAATACTATATATCCTCCTTCATCACCTCCCTCTTTGCCAAGGTCGATAACCCAATCAGCACATTTAATAACCTCTTGGTTGTGCTCAATAACAAGGATGCTATGACCCTGCGCAATCAGAGATTCAAAGGCGATAAGTAATTTGTGAATATCATGAAAATGCAAGCCGGTAGTAGGTTCATCAAAGATAAATAAAGTAGGTTTTTCTGTAATTCCTTTGGAAAGATAATAAGCTAATTTAATACGTTGTGCTTCACCTCCGGAAAGGGTACTTGAAGATTGTCCCAAACGCAAATACCCCAGACCAACATCCTGTAATGGTTTTACTTTTTCCAGAATGCGCTTTTCCTGGGCGGTGGGTTTATCATTGTGCCGAAAAAACTCCATCGATTCATCCACGGTCATGTTCAGAATGTCAGAAACATTTTTTTCACGGTACTTAACATCAAGCGTTTCCTCCTTAAAACATTTTCCATGGCAGCTTTCACAAGGTAAATAAAGATCTGCCATAAATTGCATCTCAATTTTTACTACTCCTTCTCCTTCACACTCTTCACATCGTCCCCCGGCAATATTAAAAGAAAAAAATCCTGGTTTATACCCTCTCACCACCGATAATTGCTGACTGGCAAAGAGATTCCTGATTTCGTCAAATGCTTTCAAATAAGTGGCTGGATTTGATCTTGACGAACGTCCGATCGGATTCTGATCGATGAGTTCCACGGCACCAATCCTGTCATAATCTCCCTCCAATCGATCAAATTTTCCTGCCTTTTCACCATACCCTCCATGGATCTTCTTCAAAGCTGGATAAAGAATCCGTTTTACAAGAGAGGTCTTTCCTGAACCACTAACTCCGGAAATAACTGTAAAAATGTGGAGTGGAATTTTAATATCTATGTTCTTCAGATTATTCTCACGTGCACCCTTGATCTCAATATATTCTTTCCATTTACGTCGGTTTTCCGGTAATTTAATTTGTAGAACATGATTCAGATATTTTCCGGTCAGGGTTTTTGTATCTTCCATGAGTTCAGCAGGAGTTCCTTCAAAAACAATTTCACCACCTTGGTGTCCTGCCAAAGGACCAATATCAATCACGCGGTCGGCAGCCCGGATAATATCTTCATCGTGCTCAACAACAATTACAGTATTTCCCAGATCACGCAATCGGAGCAGTACTTTAATGAGCCGTTGGGTGTCACGCGGATGAAGACCGATACTCGGCTCATCCAGAATATACATTGAACCAACCAGGTTACTGCCAAGGGAAGTCGAAAGATTAATCCTTTGTGACTCACCACCGGATAGAGTCGAAGACAGTCGGTTTAGATTCAAATATCCCAACCCTACATCATTTAGCACACCCAGCCTGTTGTTTATCTCTACAAGAAGGCGGCGCGAAAGAGTTCGCTCATACGCTGTCAACTTAATCGTTGAAAAGAAGGAGGTAAGCTCCAGAAGCGGCATCAATACTAATTCACTGATTGATTTCCCTGAAACTTTAACATAAGAGGCATCTTTTCTTAACCGAGTTCCTTTACACTCGGGGCACACAGTTTTTCCGCGATATCGCGACATCATGACCCGGTACTGAATTTTAAAATTCTGACTTTCAATAAATTTAAAAAACTTAGTCAACCCGCCAAAATATTGATTACCAGACCAAAGTAGATCACGCTGCTCGGGTGTCAATTCCTGGAAGGGTTTGTGAACCGGAAAATCAAATTTATAGGCATTAAGCAACAATTCAGTTTGCCATTCACTCATTTTTTCCCCCCGCCAGCAGGCCACTGCATTTTCATAAATTGAGAGCCTTTTATCAGGTATGACCAAATCTTCATCAATTCCAATAATACTGCCAAATCCTCTACACATTTTACAGGCACCGAAAGGATTGTTAAAACTGAATAAGTTTGCAGATGGTTCCTCGAAGATTATTCCATCAGCTTCAAATTTATTGGAGAAGGTTTTTACCAGGGTCTCCCCATTGGTAATCTCAATCATACAATTACCTTGACCTTCGAAATAGGCAGTTTGAACAGAATCAGCAATCCTTGCTGGCAATTCATTATCGTCATGTCTTACCACAAACCGGTCAATGACAATAAATATCTCCTTTATTGATTTAATTTTCTTTTCAATTATATCTTCCAATCTGAAAATTTTCCCATCCAGCCTGATACGTGTAAATCCTTGCTGCATCAGAACCTTGCACTTGGTTTGCAGATTTCCTTCCTTTTTATTGATGGTGAGTGGAGCAAATAAATTGACCGTTGAACCATCGGGTAAAGCAACAATAAAATCCACCAAATCGGTGATGGTATCCCGCTTTACCAAATCACCTGAAACGGGAGAATAGGTCTTTCCGATACGGGCATACAGTAATTTTAAATACTCATATATTTCGGTAGCTATGCCGACAGTTGACCTGGGATTGAGGGTGTTCACTTTCTGCTCAATGGCAATGGCAGGAGAAATTCCCTTGATGTAATCCACTTCGGGTTTGCTCATACGCCCCATGAATTGTCGGGCATAGGAACTTAAACTCTCTACATATCGCCGCTGGCCTTCTGCATAAAGGGTATCGAAAGCCAGCGATGATTTTCCGGATCCCGATAACCCGGTGATTACAACAAATTTATTTCTTGGAATTGCAAGACTGATATTTTTCAGGTTATTTACTCTTGCGCCTTTAATTATAATAAACTCTTTTGGGTCCAGTGTATCAAAATTCATTCGATTCTTCTATCTGTGATTGGTTTCGACAAAATTATAAAGAAAACTTGCTTTTAACTTTTTTTTATTTACATTTGCGAAACCTAATAAAGTAAATAACGTATTAATCACAGATCTGCACAGTTTCTATTTCTGTGTAAAATATAGGAGGGACACTATCGGCAAGAATTTTACTCTTTTTTGAATAAAAAAGGAGGCCCAATGCAAACTCATGTCATTAGTGATCAGGAATTGATCGGAAAATATTTGTCTGGTCAGGAATCTGCCCTTGAAAAATTAATTCGACGCCATAAAAATCGTGTCTTTGCTTACATTCTTATGATTGTTAAGGATAAAGACCTGGCTGAAGATCTTTTTCAGGATACATTTATCAAAGTCATTAACACCTTCCGATCTGGTTCATACAAGGAAGAAGGGAAATTCATTCAATGGGTAATGCGTATTGCGCATAACCTCATCATCGATTATTTCCGAAAATCTAAAAGAATCCCGATTATTGAAAATAGTGATGAATATGACATTTTTGACAAAGTAAGGATCCCGGTCGAATCGGTGGAAGAAATGCTAATCACTGAACAAATCCATAAGGATGTGAAAAAATTAATCGACTACCTTCCCCAGGAGCAAAAGGAGGTGCTGATTATGCGGCATTATAATGATATGAGTTTTAAGGATATTGCTGAAACGACCAATGTCAGTATTAATACGGCGCTTGGTCGTATGAGATATGCCTTGATCAACCTTCGCAAACTGGTTAAAGAAAAAGATGTAATTCTCTCAATATAATATTTGAAAACTTTTTTGATCCGCAGTAAAATATTGAGATATAATTCCCGTTTCATAGGTATGAATAAAGTTTCAAACCAATTAATTGCCTATGAAGCGAACTGCTACAATTTATTCGTTGACAAAACATTATTCCAAAGTCAATGATCCTCTTTCCGAAAAACGGAAGAGAAGAAAGGTAGTCTCTCCCAGTGAATCAGTGATCCGTAACATCCTCAATTACTCGAAAGCGCTCAAAGTACTTACATCTTCTTCCCACGGATACATAAATCTGGTGATGAACTAAACAAAAAAAACCCGCTTATTGCGGGTTTTTTTATCGAATTTTTGAAGAAATTAAATGCGTTCTTCCTTGATACGGGCCTTTTTCCCTTGTAAACCTCTCAAGTAGAAAATACGGGCACGACGTACAACTCCATGTTTGTTAACCTCAACTTTATCAATGAAAGGGGAGGTGGCAGGAAAAATACGCTCAACACCAATGTTTCCCGAAATCTTACGAACCGTAAAGGTTTCAGTTAATCCCTTACCGGAACGTTGTAGAACAACACCCTGGAAAGTCTGAATACGTTCTTTATTTCCTTCCTTGATCTTATAATGGACTGTAATTGTATCTCCAGCTTTGAAGGAAGGTAACTCGTTTTTTTGTATCACTGTCTCCTCGACAAATTTCATTATTTCCGCTTTATTCATGGCTTTCGAGTAATTAATATCAGGTTTGCACTAAAAAGTGTGCAAATATACCAACTTTCACTGAAATATCAAACGGAATTTTTCAAATATCTGCCTATGACGTGTTTTCAACGCTCAAACTTGCAATTCATCCGGGTTTAAAAGATGCGGACGGCGTTGCTGGGTACGTTTCAATGACTCCTCAAAACGCCATTTTACAATCTCCTTATCATTACCTGAAAGCAAAACATCAGGCACTTTATATCCACGGAAATCAGCAGGACGGGAATAAACAGGAGGAGAAAGTAAATGATCCTGAAATGAGTCTGATAACGCAGATGTTTCATCGTTCAGCACTCCGGGTATCAATCTGATGACTGCATCTGTTAACACAATAGCCGCTAATTCTCCTCCCGAGAGAACATAATCTCCAATTGAAATCTCCCGTGTGATAAAATGTTCCCGGATACGCTCATCAATTCCCTTGTAATGTCCGCATAATAATAAGAGATTTTGATTTAAAGATAACTGGTTTGAGTGACTTTGATCCAATAGCTCTCCATCCGGACTGAGATAAATAATTTCATCATAGTCAGTTCGCGATTTCAAATCTTCAATACACCGAACAACAGGTTCAACCATCATCACCATCCCGGCCCCACCTCCGTATGCATAATCATCAACGGTTCTGTGCTTATCCGAAGTCCAATCACGGATATTATAAAGGTTGATAACAACATGTCCTTTATCCTGTGCACGCTTCACAATAGAATGATTAAAAGGTCCCAGGAACATTTCTGGAAATAATGTAAGAATGTCAATCTTCATCCTTTTATAATGTTACCACTAATCCGTCGTAGGCAAGTTTAATGAAATCAGGCAACTTAAGATTCACTTGCTCATGTAAACCAACAAAATGACTTAAATGTGTCAAATAGGCAGCCTCGGGTTCTAATTTTGTTAGGATTTCTACTGCCTCTCCAACAGAAAAATGAGATATGTGCTTTGAGTTTCTTAATGAGTTGAGAACGATGATCCTTGATCCTTTGATCTTTTCCAATTCTTCATCTGAAATGTAACTTGCATCCGTGATATAAGTAAAATCTCCTACGCGAAAACCTGTTACAGGTAACTTTTCATGAAGAACCTGAATGGGTATAAACTCAATACCACGAATGGAAAATGGCTTTTCATCAAAGGGATGGATGCTTAACTGAGGGGCGCTAAAATAGCGTGTTTCAGCAAAAATATAAGGAAACTCTACCCGGATTGCATCTATCACTTGAGGAGTCCCGTATATGTCAATTTTTTTGTTTAAAACATAATTAAAGGCACGAACATCATCTAACCCTGCAATATGATCCCTGTGCTCATGCGTAAAAATTACAGCATCCAGATTTGTAACATGCTCCCGGAGCATCTGTATTCTGAAATCAGGGCCACAATCGATCACAAATGTATTCCCCATGATTTCCAACATGATGGAGGTCCGTAACCTTTTATCATGAGGATCCTGCGATAAACATACCGGACAGTCGCAGGTTATAACGGGGACACCCATGGATGTTCCCGTTCCGAGAAAGGTAACTTTGATTTTATTGTTAGTTTGATGTTGCATCAGAAAATAAGTTCGTCAACCATGTTCTTATCTATTGTCAATTGCTTTTTTAACTCCTCATTGGTCCCAATAACCAGCTCTTCGCGAATCCGTTTGTGGAAAAGAAGTGTAACTATTTGACCTTCAATATTTCCATAACTTTCAAGTAAATGAGTTTCTATCAAAGTATCAAGGGGTACTTCCACATTTTTACGGATGAAGCACATAGCCCGTGAAAAACTATCTTCACCCAGAACGGTTACTGCATATACCCCGTTGGGAGGAACCAGCTTACAGTCTTCTTCTATTTTAACCGAATAACTTGGAAATCCAATCTCCTCAAGAGAAGAACTGCTTTTTGTAACTGCGCCCATGATGATATATTGATGATCGAGATATGCATTGGCTTTCTGAATGTTCCCTTCCAGTATGGCTTTTCTGATTTTCGTGGAACTCACGGACTCATTATGAATATCCTGCTCAGGAATCTCTTCAACTTCAAATCCCTTGATGAGCCCTATTTTCCTGAGAGCTTCATAATCTCCCTCCCGGTTATGTCCAAAATGATGATTAAACCCTATGACAATCTTCCGCGCATGCAATTTATTCAAGAGAATATTTTGAACAAAATCTACCGAAGAAATTTTTGAAAATTCCAGAGTAAATTCCACAACGATCAGATTATCCAATCCTGCCTTTTGTAATAATGCGATTTTTTCACGCTGCGAATTGATAAGGAACAGATCCTTTCCTGCTGTCTCCGGATATAACACTTTTCTGGGATGAGGATGGAAAGTAATTAATACAGTTTCTCCATCAATCTCTGAGGCAATTTTCTTCAACCTGTTCAAAATGACTTTATGACCTATATGAACTCCATCGAAAGAACCGGTAGTGACTACTGCGTTCCGGATCGATCCAACCTGGTCAAAATCATAAAAAATGTTCACAGTGAATACTTTCTATTTGAATCGTTCATCATTCTTCTTTGCAAAAAACGCTACTTTTTCAAGTGAAGTAATCATATCATATTCCTCAAGATAAACATAGGGAGGAACATTTAAGGGCTTAGGAGTAAAGTTGAGAAGCCCTTTGATCCCTGATAAAACAAGAGTCTCAGCTATTTCAGGTGCCTCGGTGGATGGAACTGAAATGATCCCAATGGAAATATTATTCTGTTTGATAATATCGGTCATTTGATCAATATGATAACATGGAACTCCATCATAAACCCTGTTTATTTTGTCAGGGTTGATATCAAAAGCAGCTATGATAGACAATTTTGACCGTTTTCCCTTAAAATAACTAATAATGGCCTTTCCCAAATTGCCAAGCCCGACTACCGCAACACGCTGCCCCTTGTCAGAATCAATAATCTTCCCTATCAGTTCAATTAATTCCTTGATATCATATCCTTTTCTGAGATTTCCTGAATATCCTATAAGCATGAGATCCCTTCGAACTTGAACAGGCGTAATATGTAACATCTGGGCAATTTCATGTGAAAAAACATGCGTCTTCTCCTTTGAAAGGGTCATCAATAATGCACGACGGTATTGACTTAAACGTTCAACAGTTTTATGCGGTAAATTTTTTATAATCATGATTTATTGATTGGAAGAATGATTTTAAATGTACTACCCTGGCCTGGGATGCTTGTGACTTCAATTTTTCCAGCGTAATTATCAATTAATTTTTTTACAATGGGCAATCCCAACCCGCTCCCGGTAATGTTTTTGGTTTTCTCATTTTTTATCCGTACGAAATCATCAAATATTTTCTCAATATCAGAAGAACTTAATCCAATTCCGGTATCTTTCACTTCAATTATTATATCTTTTCCTATTTCTATAATATTGCAATCAACGCATCCTCCATCTTTATTGTATTTTATGGCATTGGAAATCAGATTATTGAAAATTATTTCAATTTCTTCAGCATCACCTTGGATAAACAGGGGAGAAGTCCCATTAAGTTTTAGTGTGACATCCCGCTGGATTGCATAAGGGCGCATGGTATCCATGGCGGTACGGGCAATTTTAAAAAGATCGATTTCTGTGACATTCCTTTTTGCCTTTCCAGATTCTACCCGTGTCAAATCCAACAGATCAAGGATCAGGTTACGCATTCCTTTAATTCGGTCAAGTGACCGGTCGATCATCACGTCATAATCTTCCAGCTTGGGCCCTGCCTGACGGTCTTTGATCATTTTCAAATATCCTTCAATAGAATTCAGGGGGGCTTTAAGTTCATGTGATAAAACAGAAAGAAAAGTAAATCTGATTTGTTTCCCTGAATCCTGCAACTTATTGGTCATGTTTTTTAAAAACAGCCGTTTCGTGATATTCTCAATGGAGGATTTTAATTCCTGCGGGGTAAATGGTTTCGGAATAAAATCAGATGCCCCGTCACTAGTAGCTTTTACCGCTAATTCCAGCGAGGCATACGAAGTGATCATTACGACAACAATATTTTTCTGTTTCTTCTTGATATACTCCAATACTTCAATCCCCTGAATTCCTGGAAGTTTGTTATCAAGGAGCATAATGTCTGGAATATTGTTTTCTATTATCTCGATTGCGGCTTCACCTGTTGGAGCCTCTAAAACTTCGAATTCAAAAGCTTCATCCATAAATGGATAATCGACCCGGAAGTTGCGCAAAATCCTGGTTACACCACTTCTGATGCCAGGTTCATCATCCACGACGAGAATTTTTAGGGTTGCCATAATCTCTGTTTCACTTCAAAATGTGTGTAAAATTCATAATTCAGCCTTATTAAGCCTGTTTCACTAGTAATTTGTCGATTTCTTCTTTCAACTTTTCCGATCGGATACCTTTATCTAAAAAACAATCTGCTTTGATCCATTTACGGTTGCTTTCATCATGAATGTCAAAACTGATCCCGGTTTCCGCAGCTACTCCTGTTGCAATGATAATGGGCACGTCCGGATATTTCTTTTTCATTTTATAACATAGAATAAATCCGCTGTCCTCATTCTCCATCATCAAATCAAGAATGGCAAGATCCGGTTTGACTTTTTCTAACAACTCTTCAGCCTCTTTTTGACCATCTGCAGTTATTGTTTTAAAACCAAAATTTTGGATCTTGGTCTGTAACTGAAAAAGATAATCCTGATCATCATCTACAATCAGAATGGTTTTGTTCGATGGGTTCATTTCTGTTATTTATATGAGTTTTTTATTTCACCATTTCGCGATTTCTTTATTTTCCCCTAGGAACGATAATTCTGAAAGTCGTTCCGGTAGGTCCTACTAAAGGATCTGAATTTGAATCTACCTGGATTTTCCCTTTGTGCATTTTAACGATACCATAAATTAATGCAAGTCCTAAACCAGTCCCCTTTCCCATCTCCTTAGTTGTGAAGAATGGCGTGAATAATTTGTCCATGTTCTCTTTTGGTATTCCTGTTCCTGTATCGGATAAAATAAAGGTGATTTCTTCAGCATCTCCTTCCACACCAAGGGTCAGAGAACCACCATCGGGCATGGCTTCAATGGCGTTTTTTTCCAGGTTTGTCAGTACTTGCATCATTTGATCGATGTCGAGTTTGGCATTGGGATCGGCAATACGTGGTTCGAAAATGACTTTGATGTTATCGGGTTTAACGATGGAATTTAAACTATGTTCCGAGAATTTTACCACATTTGTTTCATTCATGGTAACCTGGTTTTTCCGGGCAAAATTCAACAAACCACTGACGATTTTTTTACACCGGTCGGCCTGTTCAACAATTAGATTGAGATCATCACGAACAGGATCTCCCTCAGGCGCTTCATCCATCAGAATATTGCTGTACATGGTGATTACCCCGAGCGGATTATTTAATTCATGGGCAATACCGGCCGAAAGTTGCCCCATGTGTGCCAGTTTTTCCGACTGTTTTAATTGAGCTTTAGCTTTGGCAAGTTTTTCATTGGAAACATTGAGATTATTTATGGAATCATGCAACTTCTCTATGGCATAGGGTAAGCACATCTCAGTTTCTGCAAGCCCTGTTACAATGGCACTCGCGTGTTCAACGCAAGTATCATAACCACAAGCACCGCAGTTTAAATGGTCCTGGGCTGAATATTTTCCCATGGCATTCAAGGCTTTAATGACTTCTTCCTTGGACGTTGGTGCCAAACGACGGTCTTCCGGTGTAAAGGTCTGCGAGAGATCAATTTTACTGTATTCTGCTAACTCCTGTTTCCAGGCATTCAGGTCAATATTCTCTAACTTTTTACTGACATACTTACCTACTGCAGCGCTCCGGACAAACCGTTTGCCACCAGGTGAAGTTCCCGGACCCATTATACATCCTTCGCAACAAAGCAACATCAGGTGCTTATCACGGATATCACCCTCTTCAAACTCCTTGATGGCTTCTTTAAAATTTACTCTGCCTTCGGCAATCACTACATGTTCTTCGGGAATGACCTCCTGACTGTTTGCAGTATAGTAAAGTCCGCGACTAATTGGAAAAATAGAACCTTTCCCACTATGTGGCGCATCAAAATCAGAGGGATCTGAGTTGTCTGATCGGATATCCCTCTGTAAAAACATATCTCTAAGTTCACGAAAAGTTAACACTTCATCAACTTCATTGGTTTCTGCTTTCTTGGCAAAACAGGGTCCGATGAAAACTACTTTCAGATTTTCTCCATGTTTTTTTTTCATTACCCGGGTCATCGCAACCATGGGAGAGGCCAAAGGAGCTAAATACCCGACCATTTCAGGATGATAATGGCGTATAAAATACACAATGGCAGGACAATCGGATGAAATATCCCCCTCAATCCGTTTCTCCTTCATGTTGTTCTCATACGCTTGAGCAACAAGATCCGCTCCAAAGGAAACCTCGGTTACATAATCGAATCCAAGACGTCGAATCATACCAACCAATATCCGATGATCTTTAATTTCTTCAAATTCGGCTGGAAAACTGGGAGCAATGCAGGCTGCGATTTTATCCTCAGAACTGAGAAGTCTTTCAACTTCCGGGATTGAAAGCAACGGATATTTTGCCCCCTGGCTGCACACCTTAACACAATTACCACAGCCAATGCACCGGTCGTTGATCACTTCAGCCTGGCCGTTAATGATTTTGATAGCTTTAACAGGACATTCACGTACACAGGTAAAACAAACTCTGCACCGATCTTTCAGTGTAAATACTAACTGCTTGTGATAGGAGTGACTCATACTGTTTTTTCAGTTATTGGTACCTGGTGAAGTAAGTCTTTATTTTGATCGCTATTGGGGTGACCTAAAAACTTATCATATAAATCGGTAATAATCGGATTTTTATGAGCTACTTTAATCATCTCCTCTTCATCCACATCATAAATTGCCTTCATCCTTGACTTTAAACTTTTTTCATCCGATCCGATTCGCTGTCCTCCTCCATTGATACATCCAAATGGACATGTCATTACTTCAACAATATGAACATCTTTTCTTCCGGATTCAATTTCATCTAAAACCGATTTTACATTAGCTAATCCGCTTACAGCCATTACCTTTAAAACCTGCTTCCCGATTTTAATATGGGTCTCTTTTTTTGTCTTTAGTCCACGCAAATCGTTGATTTTAATAGGATTAATTTCCTGTCCAGTCATCATATAATGAATGGTTCGGATTAAACCTTCCAGATGACCACCTGAAACACCAAAAAGTTTTCCTGCCGAGCTTCTTAAACTAAATGCTGTATCGTTAGGCTCCGGTTCCAAACAGGAAAAATCAATACCCATTAACCGGATCAAACGGACCAATTCACGTGTTGTCAAAACAGCGTCAACATACCGGGTATTGTTGTCCTTCATAACATCGCCCTCTGCTTCGTGTTTCTTTGATGTGCAGGGCATTACAGAGACAACAAACACGGAGGAAGGTTTTTGCCCTGCAGAACTGGTGATATAGTTTTTTACCACCCGTCCCATCATTTGCTGTGGCGATCGGGTTGAAGAAAGATTGGGGAGTAGTTTCCTTTTTTCCTCTTCAGCATACCTGACCCAAGAGGGGCAACAGGAAGTAAACATTGGCAAAACGGATTGTTTATTCCACCGGTCAATAAATTCAGCAGCTTCCTCCATGATGGTAAGGTCCGCAGCCATGGAAGTATCAAAAATTTGTCGGAAGCCCATTTTTTTTAAAGCAGCTCTGAAAAGATTTAAAATATCCTTACTCGTTTTTAAATTAAAATCTTCGGCAATAGAAGCGGGTACAGTTGGAGAAAACTGAATTACTGGAAAAAGTTCAGGATTATGAAGAGCATCAAGGACGGTTTGTATGTTCGATCGTTCTGAAAGCGCTGCAGTAGGACAAACCATTATACATTGACCGCATTTGACACAGGAAGAAACATTCAATCCTTTATTGTACGAAGTGCCAATCCTGCTGTCACTTCCACGTCCCATTATATCAATGGCCGCTACTCCGATCACTTCATCACATATACGGATGCAACGCCCGCACAGAATACATTTTGCCGGATCTCGCTCAATACTCGAACAAGCCCTATCAATCTGAATGGATAACCTCTTAGTTTGATGTTTCCTTTCTCTTATATCCAATTCCTCTGCCAGACTTTGTAACTCGCAATTTTTATTGCGGTTACAGTATAGACATTCATCCGGATGCCTCGCAAGCAATAACTCGACAATGGTTTTTCTGGCCTTGAGAACTCGGGGTGAATGGGTCTTTATTTTCATCCATTCCTCAACCTGATGTGAACAGGATGGAACCAACCCCTGCAATCCATCTACTTCCACCACGCACAACCTACAACTTCCAGTAGGTGTAAAACCATTCATGTTACATAAAGTAGGCACTTTAATTCCAATGCGATCAAGAACATTTTTAATGGTTTCCCCTTTTTTTGCGGTAACCTGCTCCCCGTTGATCTCAATGTCAAATTGCATCTTTCAGTTTATTTATAGTAAATAGCATTGAACTTACAACTGTCAAAACAAATTCCGCATCCCGTACACTTGGATTCCACAATGAAATGTGGCATTCTAATCGCACCGATAATAGCGGTTTCAGGACATTTTTTTTGACATACATTGCATCCATTGCAGATATCCACATCAATGAAAAAGCTACGAAGATCGTTACATACACCTGCCCTGCATTTCCGATCGAAAATATGTTCTTCAAATTCATCCCGGAACCATTTTAATGATGACAGAACAGGATTGGGTGCGTTTTTTCCAAGCCCGCACAGGGAAGTGTCATGAATGACTTCGGCCAGGTTTTCCAACTGTACAACTCCCTTGAAACGTTCGAGTGTTTCATGAGAACTCTCCTCCTTGGGACGCTTTGTAATTCCTTCCAGAATTTCCAGCATCCGGTGAGTCCCTTCCCGGCATGGAATACATTTTCCACAACTTTCCTTGTGAAGTAATTTCATGAAATATTTTGATAAAGAAACCATGCAGATATCTTCATCTAATAAAGTGAGTCCGCACAATCCAAGGGAAGCACCAATTTCCTGCAGGGATTCATATCCAATCTCAGCCGAGAGACCTTTGGGAGGAATACATATCCCGAAAGGACCTCCAATTTGAACGGCTTTGAGTGGCTTTCCATCAGAAATGCCTCCGGCAATATCGAACACAATGTTTGAGATGGGGATTCCCATGGGTACTTCAACAAATCCTTTCCGAGTTGCTTTACCAGCTAAACTGATCACTTTAGTTCCTTTACTCCCATTAGTCCCTATTGATCTAAACCAAGTAGGTCCGTTCTCTAAAATAGCAGGAACATTTGCCAGAGTTTCTACATTATTAACAACCGTTGGATGCCCGAAAAGACCTTTCTCTGTTGGATAAGGCGGTTTTGTTTGAGGAGTACCTCGCTGACTTTCCATACTGGCAATCAAAGAGGTTTCTTCACCGCAAACAAAAGCGCCTGCTCCTTTTCGAATAAACAGATTTAAATTAAAACCACTGGCAAAAATATTTTCACCCAAAATACCATATTCTTTCGCCTGGGCTATGGCATTTTCCATGATCATTAATGATTGCTCATGGTTATACCGGATGTGAATATAAGCGCTATTGGCCCCAATGGCATACGAAGCAATAGCAATTCCCTCCAACACCCTGTGCGGGTCACCCTCGATAAAGGCCCGGTTTAAAAATACTCCTGGATCACTTTCTTCTGCATTACAAACAAGAAACTTTTGATCACTTCCAGTGTCTAAGGCATTCCTCCATTTTTTCCCAGTTGCATAACCCCCACCTCCGCGACCACGTAATTCACTTTGCTCAATAATTTCACAAACTTTATCTGGAGTGTAATTTAACACCGTTTTAAATAGTGACTTATAACCGCCCCTTGCCAGATAATCATCAATTGACCATGGGGAGATAAGCCCCGTATTGTGTAGGACATTCCGATGCTGTTGTGCGAAAAAAGGATGTTGATCAATAAAATCAACCCCAGGCCATTCTTCGTGAGACGCAAACCGATGCTGCCCTAAAATATTTTCCGGAATGAGCGTGTGATGAAAAACAGCATTCAATAAATCCTCAACTTTTTCCTGTGTTACGTGTTGATATGAAATTCGTGCTTTGCCTGGTAGTTGAATATCTAAAAGTGGTTCCGCAGAACAAAAGCCCAGGCATCCGGTTTTCACAACCTCTGCTTCCAAATTGTTGTCATTCAGATATTTTTGAATCGCCATGTAAGTCTTGTCTGCACCGGAAACAATGCCGCAGGTCCCCATCCCAAGATATAAAACAGGATGGATCACTTTTTCACGTTTAATCAAAGCAAGTTGTTCCCCGGTTCCTTTATCGAAAATTCCAGAATAGTTTTTTAGGATCTTTTCAATTAGGAAATCTTTGGTTTGTATGGAATCTAAAACAGACATCTTATTCAGTTTTATCTTTTAATGATCGAATAATCCGGTTTAGCTCATCTGGGCTAACATTGGTAAAAACAGTCGCATTGATTTTAACAACTGGCCCCTGCTCGCAGGATCCCATGCAGGAAACGGATTCCAAACTGAATTTACGATCACGACTGATGCCTCCGTCTTTAGTATATAATTGATTTTCAAGATCTTTAATATTTATTGAGGATTCTGAAAGATGACAGGAAGTCCCGTTACAAATCTGAAAATGATACTTTCCTAAGGCATGAAAACGAAATTGATCATAAAACGTGGCAAGGCCATAAATCTTATTCACTGGGAGGTGAAGATATTGAGCTACCTCGCGAATCAGTTCTTCAGTCAGAAATCCATGTGCTTTTTGAATTTCCTGTAACATTCCAAGTAAACTGTCCTTTTTATTTACCGGAAACCTGGGAACCATTTTTTCAATTAATTCATTCATGTGAAAAAGGTTCAATTATTTTATACAAAAATAAAGTTTTAATCTTAATTATGAAAGTTTTAATTGTGAAAAATTTAGCAATGTGAAATAATAAACAAAAAAAACTTTGTCTTACTTTTATTAAAATATTTTCAAAAATCTGGAATGAAGTCTCAGATATTCCTAATTTTGACCAACTTTAGTGGAATATGCCGAACGAACCTTTATTTAAAATAGATAATAAATCTTGTATTAAATGCTATTCCTGTATTAGGATATGCCCAGTCAAAGCTATACGAGTGGATGTCAATACCGGATTTCCGTCTATTATTCCTGCCCGTTGTATCGGCTGTGGTAGTTGCTATCGTGCCTGTGCCCCCGCCGCCATCACCTACCGTAGTTCCATAGAAGAAACAAAAAAAATTCTTGCATCTGGCGAAAAAGTTGCCGCTATTTGTGACCCAACTATTTCAGGCGAATTTCATGATATCACGGATTATAGGAAATTTGTTGAAATGATCAAACAACTTGGTTTCTCTATTGTCAGCGAAGTATCTTTCGGAGTAGATTTAATCGCTAATAAATATCAGGATACTTTTAACAATTTTAAAGGAAAATATCACATCTCCTCTTCCTGCCCTGCCGTTGTTTCATATATTGAAAAATATTACCCCCACCTGATCACCAATCTGATTCCTGTCGTTTCACCCATGGTGGCTACTGCAAAAGTCATCCGTCAAAAATATGGCAAGGAAATAAAAATTGTTTTCATTGGACCTTGTATTGCTACTAAAGAGGAAGCACTTCGTTTTGAGGGAGACTCGAAAATTGATGCTGTGCTTACTTTTATTGAATTACGTCAGCTTTTTACTCAGTTCAATATCAGAGAAAGTCAGTTAGAGTTCTCTGAGTTTGATGCACCCCTTGGATATAAAGGATCATTATATCCAATCAGTAATGGTATTTTACAATCTGTTGAGCTTAATGAAAATCTCCTCACTGGGCAGGTGATTACTACCGAAGGCCGGAATAACATGATCGATGCTGTAAAGGAATTTGATACACGGATTGAACTGATTAAACGACATTTTAATATTTTTTATAATGAAGGATGTTTGATGGGACCTGGTACTTCACCAGGTGGAGAGAAATTTCTCAGAATGACTTTGGTTACTGATTATGCGAACAAACGACTTTCCAATTTTGATAAATCCATGTGGGATGCGGAAATCACAAACTTTAACTCCCTGGATCTTTCCCGCCAGTTTTTTCCAGATGATCAGCGCCTTCCTGTTCCTGCAGAGGAAAAAATTGACGAAATCCTGACCTTGATAAAAAGAGAAAGACAAAAAGACAACGAAATTGGATGCGAATCATGTGGATATGCCAATTGCCGTGAATTTGCCATTGCTATTGCCCAGGGTTTAGCGACCACTGAAATGTGCCATATCTTTAGCGGGAATAATCGTCAGGAATATATACGTTCTTTAAGATCTACTAATGAAAAATTAGCAAAAACACAGGAAGCACTTAAGGAATCGGAAGAAAAAGCAAAGAAAGAACAAGAAGCTCAGAAGGAGGCCAACGATATCGTTTCTGCTATGTTACAGAAACTCGTTTCCGGTGTCGTTATCGTTGATTCAAATTTGAAAATTATTCAATCAAACAGAGCATTTATCCGGATTCTGGGCGAGGAAGCTTCATTGGTTGATGAGGTTATTCCAGGTTTGGTTGGAGCAGACCTGAAAACTTTGCTTCCAGTTCACTTCTATAAAATGTTTTCCTATGTTTTGTCTACCGATGAATTTATTGAAAATAGAGACATGATGCTGGAGGATACAAAACTTGGAGTTTCCATTTTTCCGATTCGCAACCATCAGTATGCTGGCGGTATCCTTCGTGATATGTATATCCCGGAAGTAAGGAAGGAGCAAATTATCCAACGTCTTTCAGAAGTTATTGATGAAAACTTTACAACGGTTCAGAAAATTGCTTACCTGCTCGGAGAAGGTGCAGCAAAAACAGAACAAATGCTTAATTCTGTGATAGACTCTCATAAGAATCCAACCAAAAATAAGATCCCATCAAGTGGATGAAAAATTCTTTATAGAAGTTACTTGTCAGCAGAAAAATCATGCCGATGAAAGAGTATGCGGGGATGTTTTTATCTCTCGCAGGGTCAAAGAAGAGGGCCGGATTATCATAGTACTCTCCGATGGAATGGGGCATGGAATCAAGGCGAATATATTAGGTACTTTGACTGCTACTTTAGCTGTGAATTTTACCCAAGAACATAAAAGCGTTCAGAAAATCACCGAAATTATTATGGCTACTTTGCCATTAGATAGCGTGAAGAACCTGAATTACTCCACCTTTACAATAATAGAAATTGATGTAGAAGGAGAAGTCAGAATTCTGGAATATGAAAATCCTAAAACATTAATATTAAATGGCCCGAGGATACATGAGCCCGAATGGAACTGCTTGGTGTTGGAAGGTGAAAAACATTCCGGCAGAGAGGTGCTCACCACAACTTTCAAACCTCAAAAAGAGGATCGGATTATCTTTTGTTCCGATGGCGTTACTCAATCAGGATTAGGGAGTGAGAAATTATTAATGGGGTGGGGCCTCGATAACCTCCAAAAATTTGTACTCGAATCAATTAAAGAAGAACATGATATTTCTGCGGTAAAACTTGCTGGGAAAGTAATCAATAAAGCTAATCTGAATGATAATTTTCACCCAAACGATGATATTAGCTGCGGAGTGATCTATTTTCGTAAACCACGTAAATTGATGATTTGCACCGGCCCCCCCATGAACCCGGAAAATGATCCAATGTTCACCGATCTTCTGAAGGAATTTGATGGAAAAAAAATTATTTGTGGTGCTACTACAGGAGATATGATTGCCAGGGAATGGAGAGAAGAAATTCACGATACAAATGTTATGATTGATCCCGACTTACCCCCTGTTTCTTATATGCAAGGCATTGACCTGATCACTGAGGGTATCCTGACATTGAGCAAGGTAAGTGAGCTTCTTAAAAAATATAATCAAAATTATAAACTGGGAAAAGGACCCGCCGATGAAATTGTTCGCTTCATCCTTGATTGTGATGAAATTCATTTTTTAGTAGGAACCAACATCAATACCGCACATCAAGATCCAACACTTCCTATTGAACTTGAACTTCGCCGGACTGTTGTCAACCGCATTGCCCGTACGCTGGAAGAAAAATTCCTGAAAGAAGTAACCATGAAGTTTTTTTGAGTCAAAAACTATTGCCAATCTTCATCCACCACATAAAACAAAAGCCCGCCAGATTTCTCACGGCAGGCTTTGGATATTAAGTATTAACCAAAAACACTTAATTATTATATTCAGCGATGATATCTTTAACCCCATCTGGAGCCACCCTGCCATAGACTTTATCTCCAACCATCATCACAGGTGCCAGTCCACAGGCCCCAACACAACGTAAGCAACTCAAAGAGAATTTACCGTCGGGTGTGGTGTCACCAACCTGAATTTTTAATGTACGTTTAACTTCTTCTAATACTTTCTCAGAACCTCTTACATAACAAGCAGTTCCCAAACATATTGAAATGGGGTGTTCTCCTTTTGGAGTCATGGTAAAAAATGAATAGAATGTAACTACCCCATAAACCTGAGCAACGGAAATATTTAACTCCTTTGCAATTACTTCCTGAAGTTCTGCAGGAAGATAACCGAAAATACCTTGGGCTCTATGAAGTACGTTGATCAATTCACCTTTTTCATTATTAAAAAATTTGCATACTTCTTTGAGTTCTGCAAGCTTTTTTTCTGACAGTTTAACCTTTGCCATATCTTAATTTTTATATCTCTTTTACACTTTTATTCATCAACAAAAATACCAGCGCTCTTATCGAAATAATGCGTATGCAACAGATGGTGCGATTTTTCTCCCAGAGGCTTTTCCAAAAATTCTTTATATAATTCAATAATAAATGGATTCTCATGAGATTTTCGGATTGGTTTCCCGGCATCTTCCCGATAGATAGCAGCAGCCCTTTTTTTCAGAATTTCAGAATTTCCATGATGATATGGTTGACCACCACCGCCGATACAGCCACCCGGACAAGCCATGATTTCTATTGCATGGAAATGACTTTTACCGTCACGGATATCTTCCAGTAACTTTCTGGCATTGCCTAATCCATGCGCTATACCAATGTTTATTGGAAGCCCATCAAAATCTATAGTGGCATGACGGATATTCTCCATGCCACGCAATTCTTTAAACTCAACATTTTTAAGCTTCTTTCCGGTGTACAGCTCGTATGCGGTACGGCAGGCTGCTTCAATAACACCTCCGGTATTTCCAAAGATTACGGCAGCTCCAGTAGATTCACCCAAGGGATTATCAAAATCTTCTTCAGGTAAGGCATTGAAATCTATATTTGCCTGTTTGATAAGATGAGCAAGTTCACGCGTCGAAAGCGAAAAATTAACATCGGGATCCCCGTCAACTTTAAACTCCTCACGTTGGCACTCGTACTTCTTTGCAATACATGGCATGATCGAAACTACGACCATGTTTTTTCTATCAATCCCAAGTTTCTTTCCAAAATATTCTTTGGCGATGGGACCGAACATTTGCTGTGGTGATTTTGCGGTAGAAGGAATATCGAGCATTTCAGGAAAATTGTGCTCGAAAAAATTAACCCAGCCAGGGCAACAAGAGGTGAGAATGGGCAATTTTACCTTTTTATCACCCTTTAAGTAACGGGTAAGACGGTCGAGTAATTCACTTCCTTCTTCCATAATAGTCAAGTCGGCAGCAAAATCCGTGTCGAACACGTAGTCAAAACCGAGTCTTCGTAGAGCTGCAACCATCTTCCCCGTTACAAGGGTGCCTGGCTCAAGGCCAAATTCTTCACCTAAGGCAGCACGGACGGCAGGTGCTGTTTGAACAACAACTGTTTTAGTGGGATCAGCAAGTGAATTAATCACATTGCGTGAGTGGTCAACCTCGGTCAGGGCACCAGTAGGACAGACAGATACACATTGTCCACAATAAGTACAGGGAGATTTCTCGAGATTCATTTCGAATGCCGGTGCTACCACTGCCATAAACCCACGGTTGACGGCAGAGAGTGCACCCACCGTCTGAACTTCATTACACATCATTTCACATCTCCGGCACATAATACATTTATCAACATCCCGGATAATGGCCGGGGAGGTGTCTTTACGATAAGTCGATTGCGCCCCCTGAAAAGGTATATCACGAACACCAAGCTGCTGTGCCAAACTCTGGAGTTCGCAATTTCCGGATTTAGCACAGGTGAGACATTCTGCAGGATGATCAGAGAGAATGAGCTCCAGAACCGTCCTGCGTGCATTCAATACCCTAATGCTGTGGGTATTGACTTCCATACCTGGTGTTACCGTAGTTGTACAAGCCGGAGCAAGATTACGGCGACCTTTTACTTCTACCACGCAAACGCGGCATCCGCCAGGACGGTTTTCAATGTTCATGTCTTTTAGCTCAAAGTAGCAAAGGGTAGGTATATCAATGCCGACAGTTTTGGCTGCCTTTAATATTGTTGTATCTTTTTCAACCTCGACGTGCTTTCCGTCGATAGTTAGAGTTACCATTTCCATGTAGTCCTCCTGATTAATTTATATGAATCGCATTAAACTTACATTTTTCCATACATGCACCACATTTGATACATTTTTCCTGATCAATGATATGGGGTTGCTTACGTTCACCGGAAATAGCATTAACCGGACAATTTCTGGCGCAAAGTGTACAACCAATGCAGTTATCGGGATCGATAATGTATTGCATGAGTGATTTACAACTGCCGGCACGGCATTTCTTTGAAACTACGTGTTCATTGTATTCATCCGGGAAGTTCATTAAACTTGACAATACAGGGTTCGGAGAAGTTTGACCCAAACCGCATAATGAAGTATCTTTGATGACATTGCTGAGATTTTTCAGCTTGTCAAGATCTTCTAATGTGCCTTGGCCTTTTGTCACTTTTTCAAGTATTTCAAATAACCGTTTATTCCCAATCCGGCAAGGAGAACATTTTCCGCATGATTCTTCCACGGTGAACTGAAGATAGAATTTTGCCATACTGACCATACAATCATCTTCATCCATAACAATCATCCCACCCGAACCCATCATAGATCCTGCAGCAATCAGATTGTCATAATCAATAGGAGTGTCCAGATGTTTTTCGGTTAACATACCACCTGAAGGTCCTCCTGTTTGCACAGCTTTGAATTTTTTATCGTTCTTAATTCCACCACCAATTTCGTAAATTACTTCCCTAAGGGTAATTCCCATTGGTACTTCAATTAATCCGACATTGTTAATTTTTCCTGCCAATGCAAATACTTTGGTACCCTTCGATTTTTCTGTTCCAATGGCTGAAAACCATTCAGCCCCCTTGATGATAATTACAGGAATATTTGCATAAGTCTCAACGTTATTTACATTGCTTGGTTTTCCAAGATAACCTGATTCCGATGGGAATGGGGGCTTTACAGTCGGTTCTCCCCGCTTTCCTTCCATTGAGTGGATCAGCGCCGTTTCTTCACCACATACAAATGCGCCTGCACCATACCGGATCTCAACATCGAAATTAAAACCTGTCCCCATGATGTTTTGTCCGAGTAATCCGAATTCCCGGGCCTGACGCATAGCAATTTTTAATCGTTCAACAGCCAAAGGATATTCAGCACGAATGTATACTAAGCCTTTGCTGGCACCGGTACAATATCCATTGATGGCCATCGCTTCTAAAACTGAATGGGGATCTCCCTCTAATACCGACCGGTCCATGAATGCACCCGGGTCTCCCTCATCTGCATTACAAATGACATATTTTTGATCAGCTTTCACTTTGCGCGTGATTTCCCATTTCAATCCAGTAGGAAAACCGCCGCCGCCACGTCCTCGTAATCCCGATTTTTTGATGATGTCAATGGTAGCATCTGGTGTCAGTTCTGTAAGAACCTTACCCAATGCCTGGTATCCGTCTCTTCCGATATATTCTTCAATATTCTCAGGATTGATGAAACCACAGTTCCTCAAAGCAATACGGATTTGTTTTTTATAGAATTCCATGTGCTTCGAATCGCTGACCTGTTCTTTTGTCTCAGGATCTGTATAAAGGAGCCGAGTGACTTTTCTCCCTTTAATGATGTGCTCGTTTAAAATTTCCTCACAATCGGCTGGCGATACTTTTGTATAAAAAGTATTATCCGGCATCATTTTCACGATCGGGCCCTTTTCACAGAAACCGAAACACCCTGTTTTGACAACCTGAACCTCAGTTCCGAGTCCTTTATCTATAATTAATTCCTGAAAATTTTTCAGGATATCCTCGCTTTGTGATGCCCGGCATCCGGTACCACCACAAACCAGTATATGATATTTAATTTGTGCCATGTGATTTTCCTGGAGTTTATTTTTTATCGATTGATGCGTAATTTACAGGAATAATTCCATCTACTAATTCGTTGTTCAGAATATACTTGTCGATAAGCTTACTAGCTTTTTTAACATCAACATATCCGAAGGTAACAGGGTCACACCCGGGTTTGGTTATTTCGACAGTAGGTTCTGCATAGCAATAGCCCATACATCCTGTTTGTGTAACAACTGCTTCAATGTTCCGTTTGCTGAATTCTTCTACAAAAACTTCCATGACTTCTTTTGCCCCGGAAGCAATTCCGCATGTAGCCATTGCTACTTTCACCTGGATAAGCGAATCAGGATGATTGCTTTTTTCCCTTAATTCCATTTTGGCCCGCAAGTCTCCCTGCATCTTTTTTAAATCGGCCAATGATTTAATTTTTTCCATAATCTGTTTAATATATCATGTTTATGAAGAAAGCGATACGCCTATTTCGTTAAGATTTTCAGCAATCATTTCATGAAGGTAATGATAAACCAAAGGATCATTCAAAGGTACATCGCCCAGAGCTTCTTTGACTTCTAAAGTCGAAAAATAATATTTTTTTTCGTCTTTCTTGTGAGAATATGTAAATACGATATCAGGATTAGCAATCACAGTAAGCAATATAGCACCGGGGATATCTCCAAAAACGGGTCTGTCAAGATGATCACGGACAAATTGTGCAGTTACCTTCGTCCCTTTTCCTTCCTCACTTTCCAATTTAAAGAACCCCCCGGTCCTTTCCGCATTTTGTTTTAAAAGCGGCAAACCTAATCCCACATTACGTGTCTTTCGGGTCGTAAAAAATGGATCCGTTACCTTTTTTGCCATCTCAATGGTCATCCCTTTTCCATTATCCGTAAAATCAAGCCTTAATAAATTATCATGCGTATCTTCAACAATATCAAGCGTTATCAGCGATGCAGAAGCACTAACCGAATTTTGAAATATGTCCATAATATGCATTGATAAATCTTTCATTGCAAAATTACAAATTTCAATTGTTATATTATTAACTTTGTTATAAAATTAACAATTTAGTTTAAAATTTCTATTTTTCCAGGCCGTTTTTCATGCAAAATTTGTCGGATTTCTTCGAATCCGATGTTCTCCATTTCGAACAGGGTTACCCGCTTTCCTATCTGATCAGGATAATGTGCATCGGAACCACTGATGAATTCATAATTAAACAATTCTTTATGCAGGTTCAGAAACTCATTTTTCCTAACAAAGGGTGAAATTTCAAGGGCATCAACCCTAAGGTCAGGAGGTAGAAACCCAAGCTGTTCAATTACACTGAAACGTTTTTTATCAATATGAGCGGGTATAAAAAGTCCATTTAAACTGTGTACCTTCATCTCGATTTCATCAATGCTCTTGTTTAAAGCCGAAATGAGTAACCGTTCCTCTGTAAATATAATATTATTGTCAATATCAACGGCTACCTGGTAACCAAACCGATTAACATCATTTTTGATGTCTGGCAAATTAATATCCAGAAATTCCTGGAAATCATTTAATTGTTCATCTGTTTCAAAGAACGTAAGACAATGTGCTTCTTCTTTTGTCGTCACCTCAGCGCCGGCAAGAACCATGATGCCATTTAATACTCCCAGTTGCTTGATTACACTGCATTCCCTGGTACTGTTATGATCGGTGATCCCAATGATTTCCAAATGCATCTCTTTTGCCTTGTTAATGATAACATCGGGGCTCATCTCAAGGTCGCCACAAGGTGATAAAACTGTGTGAATGTGAAGATCTGCCCTGAATTTTTTCATCCGTTATTCAGCAGTTTATAGAGTTTGCCGGAAATTTCGAATGCCTCTTCTGTAGTGCCCAACACAGGTATTTCCTCAATATTACTTTGTGCCAGCATATCTGCTTCTGGCTCGTATCCCTTTACCAAAATTACTGCAGCTATTTCTTTGAGTGAAGCAATCGCCACGACATTTTTATGCGTTTGCAACGTTATCCATACTTGACCTGCCGTTGCATGACCCATCACGTCGCTGAGCAGATCGGAGGTATAACCTCCGTTAATTTCACGATCAAGCCCATTCTTACTGCCGAAAATTTTTAATCCGAGTTGTACAACCAATTCTGAAACCTTCATTTTACGATTCCTCCCTTTATTCATTACTCAATTTATTTCGTTGATCTCATCCTTCAAACTGTTTTTATCCAGAACATTTTCTCCCCATATTGATCTCATAATTTTTATCGATTCACTAATATCCAGTTTGTCATTTTGTTCAAGGATTTTTTGGACAAAAATGCATTGTTTGATCTCTGCTTTATTCTGAACAATATCTTCTGAAAGTGATTTACAGGTAGGGGATCCGCAAATTCCGCAATCAACCTGAGGAAGAATACCATTCATCTCATAAATTCTTTTCATCTTGATCATCGCTTCGGCAATGTTATCGTCAAGTTTCATGATCGATCTGGGGAGTACTTTGTTAAGACTGCAATTATCCAACAAATATTCCCTTGTGTTGCCAGTATTCTCTATCGAATTGTGATGATTGTCCGGATCAGATTCGTTTCTTAGAGCCCGTTTCCTTAATTTATCAGCAGTCATGAAGCGATTCCCAGGGCATAAAATTCCCCCTGCACAGCTTTCGTCACAAGCTCGCAATTCAAGAAAATCAATGCCGTCAATCTCTTCGTTTTCAACTTTTTCAAGAAACTCAATTACATTATTGATTTCATCGATGGCAAGACTGCGGCCCTGGTTCATGTGATCGGATTCGCCATGGGTAAGACTCCAACAAACTGATTTCCCTGAAAGAGGAGAAAGTCCGGGTATCTCCGTCTTGTCTTTTTTTTGCCTTAGAATTTTAAAGACTTTATTGTACAGGAAATTCATATTGATGACTCCGTCAATCACCGATTTCTCTTCCCCCACCGGACTTTTAACTGCGACGATTTTGGCAGCGCAAGGTGTGACATAGAAAATACCGATTTCTTTTGGGTCAATTCCCTGATCCATTAATGTTTTTCTGGTACGGAGGGCCGTAATATCCACGGGAGCCTTCAACAGAATGATGCTCCCAACGAGGGTTGGAAATTTAACCTGGATCAGTCGTACAATAGCAGGGCAAAAGGGGGAAATCAACGGTTTAATTGATTTATTGTTTTGGAAGTATTCATTAAACCTTTCATTCAGAAATTCGACCCCTTCTTCTACTTCGAAAACGTAAGTAAAACCCAAATCATGAACAGCTTCCAAAATCTCTTTTGAACCGACACTTTCAGGAAATTGTCCTGTGAATACAGCAGGAATGAGCGCAATCCGGGTCTTAAAATTGTAAATGTTTTCGAAATCATCTTGTTCGACAATAATGGCTCCTACCGGACATACCCTGTAACATTCTCCACAGTCGACACACCGGTTGGCATGCATGTGTGCCTTTCCGTGAACGACTCGGATAGCTTCTGTTGGACAAATATTCATACAATGTGAACATCCAATGCAAATATCTTCTCTGAATTTCAGGGCATGATGAAATTGTACGTTGACTTCCTTGTCCATGTGTTTTTTATGATGGAAAATAATTAATGATCTCTACGTTGGTTCCTTTTCCTACTTCACTGGTTATGGTAAGCTTATCAGAATTGTTGTTCATGTTTGAAAGCCCCATCCCCGCTCCAAATCCCATCTCTCTGACTTCTGGAGTAGCTGTGGAATATCCTATTTCCATCGCCTTTTTTATATCCGGGATACCTGGACCTTCATCAACCAGTTTAATGATGATTTTTTTTGTATCAATATCGATAAAAATGACTCCCTTATAGGCATGGGCGACAATATTGACTTCAGCTTCATATAAAGCGACGACTGTACGTTTAATAACATTTCCATCCACATTGAGTTGTTTCAATGTCTTTTTAACCTGACTTGAAGGATAACCGGCTTTGGAAAAATTTCCTCCCTCCACCGGATATTCGAAATGCATCTTTTCAGTCGTCATGTTAAAAAACTGGTTTAATCCCTGCATTATATAAAATGCCACTGACTTTAAACATTGAGTAAGGACTTTGAATGATGATCATTTTATTTTCCCTGGCAATCCTGATCATCTCTTCTGTTACTTTTTTATTTCGTACAAAAATAATACAATTGATATCTGACATTTCTGCAGTGCGGATGGCCTGTAGATTCACAAGTCCTGTCAAGAGGAGCAGATTGTCAATCTTAACCGTAAGAACATCACTCATCAAATCGGATGCAAACGCTATTTTGACTTCGTTCTCAAGACTTTCACTTCCTGAAAGTACTGTTCCCTTAATAAGTCTAACAATTTCGTTTATTTTCATTTTTAGTACATCTATTGATGAACAATAATTTACTGATTAATCCGATGCAAATTTATAACCTATCATAATTATAAACAAAAAATTTGTGTTATATTTTTCACAATGTGAATAAAATAACATACAGAATAAAATTCATAACTCTAATACACTGTAAAATGAATAGTTAAATATACAATAATTAATTGTAATATGGATAATAAAAAAATAGTTTAATCGAGTGAAATGAATTCTGTCAGCCGATAATAATCCTGAATCCATTTCCATGGATGTTGGCAATCTCAATGTTCGGGTCAACTCTGAGATACTTACGCAAACGTGCAATGAAAACATCCATACTTCGACCGTTGAAATAGTTATCTGAACCCCATATTTTTTCGAGGGCATCTTTTCTCTGAAGAATCCCATCTTTTGAGGCACAAAGCATCTTTAATAATTTTGCTTCTTTTGGGGAGAGTTGTTGCGTGATTACTCCGGATGTCAAAGTCCGTAAGGGATAATTAAAAAGAAGGCTCCCAATTTTAATTTCCTTTGAATCGCTATCATCATTCATTCTCTGGGTATTCCTTTTCAAAATTGCCTTTATCTTAAAAAGTAATACTTCGGAATCGAATGGTTTTGTTATATAATCATCAGCACCTGTCTTGAATCCTTCAAGCATATCTTCTTTGAGGGATTTCGCCGTAAGAAAAATAAAGGGGGCATCAGGGTCTGTCTTTTTTATCTCCCTGGCAAGGGTAAAACCATCCATTTCTGGCATCATGACATCAAGGATGCAAATGTCAAATTTCCCGGATTTAAAAGCGGATAAACCTTGTTTCCCATCTGGCCGCAAGATCACTTCAAAATCATTCAGTTCAAGATATGACTTCATAATGGATCCGAAATTCGGATCGTCCTCGACCAATAATATTTTAATACGATTATTCATTGGATTTCTCTTTAAAATGATCTTCATTAGTCATTTATATATTATCGTCTTGCTTATCTCCATTATCTTCAAGTATTTTTTCCGGAATAACAGGGAGATTTATTTCAAAACGACTTCCTTTCCCAATTTCACTGGCGATCTGAATCTCACCATGATGAGCGTATACAATCGCCTTAACATAGCTAAGCCCCAAACCGAATCCTTTTATGTTATGGATGTTTCCGGAAGTCAATCTGAAAAATTTGTCGAAAGCTCTTCGCTGAGTCTCAACACTCATTCCAATCCCTTTATCCTGTACACCAAAGAAAAATTTACCAGAGCGGTTAAACGAATAGACAACAATATCCGGCTTGATAATAGAGTATTTGTTGGCATTATCTAAAAGATTCAGCAACACATTTCTCATGTGATCTTCATCTGCTTCAACAAATGGATTTGTTGCTTCCAATCGCGTTGTAATAGCGCCTTCCCGCTTTTCAATCTGTAGGGTGAAATGATCAACCGATTTCTCGATCAATTCGTGCATGTCTATAGCCTTGGGCCTGAGATGAAAATCCCGGCTATCTAACAAGGCCATCTGAAGTACTTGCTCTACCCTTGCATTCATCCGATTGTTTTCCTCTTTAATAATCCGTGTGAAATTTTTAATTGTTTCTGGTTCTGCAATTACTTTTGGGTTATTGATTGAGTCGGCAGCGATAGAGATGGTTGCAATTGGTGTCTTAAATTCATGGGTCATATTATTGATAAAATCTGTCTTGACATCAGAAATTTTCTTCTGCCGGATCATAACAACAATACTGGTTCCGGAAGAGAGAATGATGATAAGGGTAAACAAAATTGAACCCATGAGAAGGATTGACAATGATTTAAATACATGTGTCTTTTGACCCGGGAAATATATCAGAAGGAGGTCTGGCTTCTGAAACAGATCATTAGGAAAAAGAGAAACCCGGTGCTCCGTTGACTGATACTCCTTTTTAAAACCATTTGAAGAAATTGGAAGTTTGTTCTTTTGATTGGATGGGGAGAAAACTGCAAATTCGAATGGAAGATCAATGCCTTTATCAACGAAAGCTTTGCTGAGTGTTGTCTGGAGGTTCTTTTTGTTGATCCTTTGTTGCAAAGGTGTTGGTTTTGTTTCCAGTTCTACCGCCATTTTTTTAATAAAATTCTGGATTTTCTTTGCTTTGTTATCAAGTTTATTGATGCTATTCTCTTTGACTACTTTTCTTGCAATGGCGTTATAGGGTTCCAGGGTGGAAGGCCGAAGTGCTACTTTAGCTCCCCTTTGGCGATGTTGGCGATGTGTATTCTTATCCTTTTCCTGATTCTGAATGGTGCCATCGTCAGAAGTATTAAAAACAGGATATTGAGAATTAAAAATAGAATCAATTTGTGCCAACTGTTCATTCCATTCAATGTCCTCTTCACGCACGACAGTAACCGGTGTTTCATGGGAAAATTGTTCCATTTTGAAGCTGAAGCTGTCGACAGTTTCATTGCCAGGTTCCATATTATATTGATAAGAATAATGAACCACAGTACTGATTGATGGATGAGTTTTGATTTTTATGGCTGGACATTGTCTCTGTGAACAGGGTTGTAATTCGTTTGAAGTCAGCAATGAGTCAAGGCGTTCTTTCAGTACATTGGAAGAATCTTTCGTAAAAGACTGAACAATTGACATGATGCTATCACCTTCAAAATTCCGGCTGATAAAATACATGTTTTCCCTGGTCTCCATTTTGTTAATGACACTTCCAAGGGCATCATTTACACCGCGGTTAAATTGGGCTTCTTTAACACGAAAAGCATTTTGTATCCAGAAAAACTGTACAATGATGATTCCCAATAGTGAAACACAAATACTCCCGATCAGGATATACAATAAACTCTTCTTCATGCTACAAAAGTAGGTAATTGAAAATTCTTCGAATAACAATTAACGTTTCATTAACCAACTTTAACGATTCATTAACATTTTCAACCACTTAGTGAGATTAGATTTGCATCAAAACTAAATACGGAGGGTCTATGAAATTATTTGCTAAAATTAATTCATCTACAATGATAATCGGAGTGATCATGATCTTCTCCTTTATTAATGTTTGTCAGGCGTTTTCGCAAGATCAACCAAAAACAGTTGGGGAAAAAACAGCGAAATTGAAAATTATCAAGGGAAAAAATGGAAAAACAACAATGTTAGATACTACTCTTGTTTCTGAAAGTATAAACCAGGAAGATTTAATTGAGCAGTTCGCTAAAATAGGCCTTAACTTGAAAGAAATGGGTGATGATCTGAATGAAAACGAATTTAATATTTCCATCGTAATGCCGGATTCTTCCATGACGGATTCTATACAGAAAATCATAAAAAAAATAATAATTCATAGACCTGAATGTAAACCGATGAGGATCAGACATGGATGTTGTGGAAACCTGGATATTTGCCGGGAAATGGCTTGTGAAAATGCCGAAGGAAAAGTATGCCAGAGAATGATGCAGATGAAAGGAAGAGGTCAAACATTATCGGATGTTATTGGGGAGATTCCGATGAGCCGTGTGAAGAGTTATTCCATAAAAGATATTAAAGGAGGAAAACGAATTGTCATTGAGCTAAATGATGGACAATTATTAGAAGATTTTTAGTCAATCGTTCTTTATACATACTAATGTTAGTGAAAATGCGATACGCTGCCGGATCAACGGCAGCGTTTTTTTTTTGGGTGTGTGAAATAAAAAAGCCGTCTTTTGGGGACGGCTTCATAAAAGGTGTGAATTAGTACCTTTTTCGGGGTGTGTATTGGGTATGGAGTAGTTCGTGAGATTTGTGGCCTAAAGGTTTTTCAAGGAAATCTTTGTAGATGGCAACCACCTCGGGATTTTCATGAGATTTTCTGATTGGCATTCCCATATCCTCTTCATAAATGGCCATCTTGCGTTTCGAACGGATGTCTTTATTGGTGGGTATGGGTTGACCACCACCTCCAAGACAACCGCCGGGACAAGCCATAATCTCGATGAAATGGTAGTTGGCTTTGCCGTCTCTAACATTTTGCATCACGGTTTTTGCATGGGCCAATCCATTAGCAACAACACATTTCAGTTCGACACCTTCCAGAAAACTCCATTCAGGTTTCACTTTTTCAATTTTAATAGCGGCTTCCCTTACTTCTCCTTCGGTTCCGCGTACGGGTGTAATATTCAGACCATCAAAAGGCACCTCTCGACCGGTCACGATTTCATACGCGGTTCTTAAAGCGGCTTCCATAACTCCACCGGTTGAGCCAAAGATAACGGCAGCACCAGTAGATGAACCCATAATAGAATCAAATTTTTCTTCAGGGAGGGCTTCAAATTCAAGACCAGCTTGCTTTATCATGATCCCAAGTTCGCGGGTTGTCAAAACGAAATCAACATCTTTATATCCACTTGAACGCATTTCCGGGCGATTAGCTTCAAACTTTTTAGCGGTACAAGGCATGATGGAAACCGAAACAATATTCTTCGGATCTATTTTGCGTTTTTGTGCGAAATACGTTTTCACTAAAGCCCCAAACATTTGCTGTGGAGATTTACAGGTAGAGAGGTTGGGAAGAAGTTCGGGAAATGTATGCTCAATAAACTTGATCCATCCTGGAGAGCAGGAAGTTGCCATTGGTAGAGCAACGTTTGGATCTTTATCAACCAATGCTTTTTTTAACCGTGTAAGCAATTCATGACCTTCTTCAATAATCGTTAAATCGGCAGTAAAATCGGTATCAAGCACAGAATCGAAGCCGAGTCTTTTTAAAGCTGCTACCATTCTTCCGGTAACGATATTACCTGGGGCCATACCAAGGGCTTCACCCAACGCGATTCGAACAGCAGGAGCAGTTTGAACAACAACGTGTTTTGTGGGATCATAAATGGCATCCCAAACCTGGTCAATATAATTCCGTTCAATCAAGGCACCGGTTGGACAACGGTTAACACATTGTCCGCAATTTGTACAAACAACTTCAAGCATGGAATTTTCAAAAAAAGTCGAAATTTTCATCTTATCCCCCTTGTAAGCAACGCCTAATGCACTTACACTTTGCAACTCTTCGCAGGTCCGAACACAGCGTTGACAGCGGATACACCGGCTATCATCCTTAATGATAGCTGAATTAAACATGTCGATTGTATATTGTTTATCCGGAACAAGATCAAGGAATAGGTGATCACCAGTGAGCATCTGTGATGCCAATCCTTGAAGTTCACAGTTGCCGTTTTTATAGCATTTTGTGCAGTCGGCATTATGTTCGGAAAGCAATAATTCTACAATGTGTTTACGGGCCATTCTGACCTTCATGCTATTTGTATGAATAACCATGCCTTCTGAAACTGGCATCGCACATGCAGCCGGAAGAGATTTTACTTTTTCCTGTTCCACAACGCATACACGGCAATTGCCTGCAACACAAAGGTCCTCGTGATAACATAAGGTAGGTATATGAATATTCAAATCACGGGCTGCTTCAAGGATGGTTTTCCCTTCATCAACTGTCACGTTAATGCCGTCGATGGTAAGATTAATTTTTTTAGCCATATTATTTTTCGTCTGTTTTCTGGTTAATAATGAATTAATAAATCATCTCTTCCTTGAAATTATTAACAATAGAGGAAAAGGAGTTGGCAACGGATTGGCCCAGGCCGCATTTGGCAGTGATCTTCATACTTTCACTTAATTTCATCAATTGATCAAGATAGACGGCCTTTTTTTCACCTTTTTTAACGGCAACGATTCCTTTGCGCAATTGCTGGCAACCTACACGACAGGGTGTACATTGTCCGCAGGATTCTTCCTCAAAAAATTTAAGATAATTATGCAGTACGTTGTACATGGAGCGGGAACTATTGAAAATCATCATAGAACCACCTGTCGGAACTCCCTCGAAACCGATAACAGTATCTTTGAATTTCTTTCTTGGAACGCAAAAACCAGAAGCGCCTCCAACCTGAACAGCCTTAGTGTCCCCATCCCCAAATTCATCAACAAAACGATCCAACGGCATACCTAGTTCAAGTTCGTAGATGCCAGGAATAGGCGTGTCGCCAGAAACTGAAAATACTTTTGATCCACGTGAGTCAGTAGTCCCAAGTTTTTTATATTGGTTGGGTCCAAGACGCATGATCATTAAAACATTCACAAAAGTTTCCACATTATTGATTACGGTCGGTTTCTTCATGAAACCACTGGTGGTAGGATAGGGAGGTTTGTTTCGTGGTTCCCCACGGCCCCCTTCCATGGATTCAAATAATGCACTCTCTTCACCACAAATATATGCTCCTGATCCCAATCTGATTTCAATGGGGAAATTTAAACCCAGATTTTTTGCATGTTCGTGGTAAATATCAAGTTCTTTCATGAGTTCCGGGAGCATAAACCGGTATTCTCCTCGTAAGTACATGTACCCTTTGCTGGCTCCAATTACTTTTCCACAAATAGCCATTCCCGAAAAAACCTTTCTTGGAACCCTTAACAGGATTTCACGGTCCTTGAATGTTCCAGGTTCTCCTTCATCAGCATTGCAAATGACAAATTTCTCATCACTAATTGTATCTGCAGTAAATTTCCACTTCATCGCGGTGGGGAAGCCTGCACCTCCGCGTCCGCGAAGCCCGGAATCTAACAAGTCTTTTAATATATCCTCGTTAGAACGTTTCATCGTATCGGCTAAAATTTTATATTTTTCATTGGAATATTCGCCAAAGATTAAGTCAACCCTTTTTAGCGTTTGTTCTGACATGACTGTTCTCCTTTTATTTTTTGAATTATTTATTGATATATTCACTGATGATATCGTGTACTTTTTCAGTAGTCAGACCACTGAAAGGTTGTTCATTAATCAGCATGGCGGGCCCTTCATGACACCAACCTAAACAATTGGTTTCAAGAAGAGTGAATTTTTTGTCCGGCGTTGTCTCACCAACCTTGATCTTCAGCATATCCTCCAGGGTTTGAATGATCATTTTCTTTCCATGCATGTCGCAGGTAATGGTCTGGCAAACTCGAATAATATATTTTCCACGGGGAACCGTATCGAGAAAAGAATAAAATGTAGCAGTTCCAAATACTTGTGCAGCAGACAGATCAAGCTCTTTGGCTATGTCTGTCATACAAGTATCTGAAAGATAGTTGTTCTTTTCAATTACCCCTTGAAGAATGGGAAGCAGACTGGTCCTGTTTCGACCATATTTGTCGGCCAACTCCCTTACTAATTCCTGGCATTCATTCATAATATTTATTTTAAGTTGTTAATATTAAATATTTTAACGATTGTTAGAAAGCACTTGTTAAATAATTAACAGTTTTATTAAGCAAAAATATCATTTTATTTGTTATTTATTTAACAACTGAATGTCTTTTTTTCATAAAAAGACAATTTATAAATAGTCTAAATTCTAATTTATTACTTTTGTTTTCCTATACGTCTCCAATGGCTTATTTCAGGTATTTTATCCATCTTGCTTATGATGGAACCAACTTTCACGGATGGCAACGACAGTCCAACAGCGTGACCATTCAACAGGTTATGGAATCTGTAATGACATTGGTAATGCACTTTCCAATCACCTTAACCGGTGCAGGCAGAACCGATTCTGGTGTACATGCTACATCCTATTTTGCTCATTTTGATATTCAGGTAAAACTGGGGGAGGAAGAACGGAAAGACCTTGTATTTAAATTGAATCGGTTCCTTAATCATCAGATCGTGGTTTTTTCAATCTTTCCGGTACCGGAAAAAGCTCATGCCCGGTTTAGTGCTGTATCCAGAACTTATAAATATTATATCACTACCCGAAAAAATCCTTTCAGGTATCCATTCTCATTCTATCTTTTTGGTAAAATTGATATGCAGTTGATGAATACTGGAGCTGATTTACTGACAGAGTATTCCGATTTTACTTCATTTTCAAAAGTAGACCATGACACTCGTACCAACATTTGTAAAATTCTTTATGCCCGATGGGAAACAGTGGATGATGGGCTAACATTTACCATTACGGCCAATCGGTTTTTAAGGAATATGGTTCGTGCTATCGTTGGTACTTTACTGGAAGTGGGGAAAGAGAAAATTACGATGGAAGAGGTAAGACAAATCGTAGAAAGTAAAAATCGTTGCAATGCCGGCGAATCTGTTCCGGCAAAAGGGTTATTCCTCCATTCAATTCAATACCCTGAAACGGTTTATTCACTTGAACCCATTTTTTTTCCTGGCTAACATTTTTTTACAGGATTTAATCAGGTTATGGGTAGTCATTCCAAATTTTTCCATGAGTTCTCCGGGTGTACCTGATTCTCCAAACTTATCATTCATTCCGACAAATGATATGGGAACCGGATGAAATTGTGTAACGACTTCTGACACAGCGCTTCCAAGGCCTCCATAAATCTGGTGTTCTTCAGCAGTAATAATGGCTCCGGTTTCCCGGGCTGCCTGTATAATGATCTTTACATCAATGGGTTTAATGGTGTGAACGTTTATTACCCTGATTGAATAGCCAATGGTTTCCAAAAAATAAGCTGCCTGCAAGGCTTCCCAAACAAGATGTCCGGTGGCGATGATTGAAAGATCATTCCCCGGGTGAAGTACATGGGCTTTTCCGATGATAAATTTACTGGAGCTATCGGTGAAATCTGGCATGGGCTCACGGCCAAATCGAAGATATACCGGACCGTTACAATTTTCTATGGCTGCCAGAGTAGCTTGTTTGGTTTGGGTTGCATCGCAGGGAGACAGTACTGTCATATTGGGCAACACCCTCATGATGGCTATATCTTCCAGAGCTTGATGAGTCGCTCCGTCCGGACCTACCGACACGCCGCAATGTGCCCCACCAATAATCACATGTAAATTGTTGTAGCAAACAGAAACTCTAATCTGATCGGCAGCCCTGAGAGAGGCGAAAACACCGTATGTGGAAAATACTGGAATTTTGCCTTCTAATGAAAGTCCTGCAGCTATCCCAATACAATTCTGCTCTGCAATGCCCAATGAAAAAAAACGGGTCGGAAAAGTTTCAGCAAAAAAATTGACACCTACCGACGAAGTTATATCAGCCCCCAAGACAACCACTTTCTGATTTCGATTCCCTGCCTCAACCAAACCTTCACCAAAACCTATCTTTGTCGGCTTATCCCCTTTATTTCTGAAGGTATTCATTGGTTGAATTTATTTTTCAATTCCTCAATAAACTCAATTGATTCTTCCTTGTTGGGCACTTTCCCATGCCAGTGAGGATCTCCTTCGATCCGTAGGATACCCTTCCCCATGCAAGTGTTAGCAAGGATAACAGATGGTCGGTTCTTTTCTAATTGAATCATTTTTACCGTTTCAAGCAATTGTTCAGGATTATGCCCGTCGATAGAAAAAACCAACCAACCAAAACTTCTCCATTTATCCATCAAGGGCTCCAGTTTCATGACATTTTCAGTTCTTCCGTCTATTTGCAACCCATTCCGATCAACAATAGCAATTAAATTATCTAAATGATAGTGGGCAGCCGACATGGCAGCTTCCCAAACTGACCCTTCCTGGAGTTCACCATCCCCTAAAATGACAAAAATCCGATGTGTCCGGTGATCTGATTTCCCTGCAAGCGCCATTCCTGTCCCTACTGATAAACCTTGACCTAATGACCCTGCAGATAGTTCAATTCCCGGCAGACCACGATCTCTGGCAGGATGTCCCTGCAAACGACTATTCAATTTTCTTAATGTATTGAGTTCCTCAATGGGGAAATATCCGGCATGAGCAAGTGTAGCATAGAGGACTGGAACAACATGTCCAATAGATAAGACCAATCGATCACGATCAGACCAACCGGGATTTTTAGGATCATTTTTTAATATGCAAAAGTAGAGGCAGGAAAAAATATCTGCCAGATCCAGAGACCCTCCTAAATGCCCCGAACCGGCCTCAGTAAGACTTTCAACAATCGATATTCTGATCTTATTGGCAATCTTTAATAATTGCTCAGGATCGCTGGTCTGCCATGATTGCATTGTTAACGCATATCTATCACTTCAACCCCCGGAAATTTCTTTTCATCAAAAGAAAAATCAGCAGTAGAAACAGGAGCGTTTGTAATGAAGGTTTTTATTTTATAAGTAAAGACGTTTCCGCTTTTATCGAAAATAGAAAAACTTTTTATCTGTTTTTTTAATTTATCAACTCCAAGAATTGCTTTTGAAAAATTTTTACTGACATTTGGAACCAGCTCAATCAATTCAACAGCTGGGTCATTGCTCTTAATGATTTTTGATTTGTAATTAGAATTGTAAGAAGTCAATAATTTAGAAGGAGTAAGGGCATCATCTTTGTTATCAAGAGAATTCACCTGTACTTCATTAGACTCTTTTAGATATGTCCAGATGGTTTTTCCATCACAAAAAACCGTTTGTCCAGCAGCATTCATTTTATATTTATCTCCTGAAATTAACAGGGAACCGGATTTTTCTTCGTTGATTTTTGCTTTTGTGTTAACCATTGTATAAGCAAATTCAACTTTTATTGATTTATAGGATTTTGTCTTTGCACTGACTTCTTCCAGAATAGCTATTGCTTTTGCATCTTTCGTTTGGCAATTACCAATGAATGTGAAAAGCAATAACATCCCCATTAATGTAATTCTCATAGTGTTTTGACTTTTATTTAAAACCATTGATTCAGTTGTTTCAATCTTGTCCAAGCATTTTTAAATGTTCTTCAAGCGCATTCATATCTTTGAAACGTACCTCGCGGGCTTTGCTCCCTTCAAAAGGGCCAACGATTCCAGCACTTTCCAGTTGATCAATCAATCTCCCAGCCCGGTTATATCCAAGTTTAAGTTTCCGCTGTAACAAGGAGGTAGAACCGTGTTGATGTTCTACAACCATGCGGGCAGCTTCCGCAAAAAATTCATCTCTGTCTTCAGGATTAAATTCTTTGGAAGATCCCCCTTCTTCATCATAATATTCCGGAAGCGGATAAGCTTCGGGATAGCCTCTCTGACTGCCGATGAATTCTGTAACTTTATCAATTTCAGGGGTGTCAACAAAGGCACATTGCAATCGGATCAGGTCACTCCCTGTTGAAAGGAGCATATCTCCACGGCCAATCAGTTGATCTGCGCCAGAAGAATCGAGGATTGTACGGGAATCGATTTTTGAGATGACCCGAAAAGCAATTCTGGCAGGGAAATTGGCTTTGATCGTACCGGTAATAATATTGACGGAAGGGCGTTGGGTGGCTATAATCAGATGGATTCCTGTAGCTCTTGCCAACTGTGCGAGGCGTGTAAGCGGTGTTTCAATTTCCCTGCCTGCAGTCATGATCAGATCTGCAAATTCATCGATAACAAGAACAATATAAGGCAGAAAATGGTGTCCCTCATTTGGGTTCAATTTCCTGGTGAAAAATTTTTCGTTGTATTCTTTAATATTTCTTACCTGGGCATCTCTTAACAGATCATATCGGCTGTCCATTTCAATATTAAGTGAATTCAGGGTGCGAATCACTTTTTTTGTATCGGTAATAATAGCTTCTTCCGAATCCGGAAGTTTGGCAAGGAAATGCCTTTCTATTTTCGAGTAAAGGGTGAGTTCGACCTTTTTGGGATCGATCATAACAAATTTGACCTGTGAAGGATGTCTTTTATACAACAAGGATGTAATGATGGTATTCAAACCCACAGATTTTCCTTGTCCGGTAGCGCCAGCCATCAGCAAATGGGGCATTTTGGCAAGATCCGCAATAAAAGTTTCGTTGGAAATAGTTTTTCCTAGAACAATAGGGAGTTCAAAAGAGGTCGTCTTAAATTTATCTGTGGCTAAAAGTGATTTAATAGAGACGATTTCCGGATTTTGATTCGGTACTTCAATTCCGATCGTTCCTTTTCCAGGGATTGGTGCAATAATCCGGATCCCCATCGCAGCAAGACTAAGGGCGATATCATCTTCGAGATTTTTTATCCGAGATATTCTTACACCAGGTTCAGGAACGATTTCATATAATGTAACAGCTGGGCCAATCGTTGCCTTTATTTTCTGTATCCGGATGTCGTAATTTGAAAGGGTCTGTACAATTTTATCCTTATTGGTTTCAAGCTCTTCTTTTCTAACATTAACAGCGTCTCCTCCATATTCTTTCAACAAGTCAAGTGGTGGAAATTTATAACTTGATAAATCTAGAGTTGGATCATATCTTGTTTCAAGGGTTTGATGCTCAATTTTTCCATTTCCAGATACTTCCTCAACAGGGTTCTCTATTTGAAGTTCAATACCGGGAGCGTTGTCAGAATCCGTTTTTTGGGGATCAGGGATGTCAAACTCAACCTGAGTTGCAGCAGGAATTTCTTCAGTTTTCATTAAGTTGGATGGATACGTTTCAGCTGGTTCAGGTTCTGGTTTTCCCTGGAGATTGTCAGGGGAAATATCAGTAGGTTCATGGTTTTGCTCCAAGGGAATTTCAACTGGTGAGTTTTTTTTAAGCCAACGAAAAGGGATATTAAAGGCCAGAATAAAAAAACTTAAGAAAGAAAAACCAAGTAACATGGCCAGACCAGAAGCGCCCAAAAATCCTACCAACCAAATATTCATCTGAAATCCATATACACCGCTCAACAAATCATTCCCAGGAACAACCATACCGAGTAATACCGGAGTCCATAAAATGCCAAAAAAACAATACTCAACGGTTGCCCATAAAGGAAGCAGGGTGAAATGAAAAAACTGTTTAATCCCGGTATTAAATAAAATGATGACGAAAAAGAAGGAAGAAATCCCAAACCATTTCGAAATAAATAAATATCCTGTTAACGCACCGAACTTCCCCATCCAATTATCAAGGACAACCGTGGTGTCGAAAAATCCATCTATGGTGAAATGCTTAAAAACAGAATCAGGGAAATCGTAATCGTGTTTCCAGTTTATTATATAGGAAGTAAAAGAGAGTAGTAAATAAATGGACAATAGGAGAAAAAAAAGTCCAAGAACACGAAATCGCTTTTCATGACGAGCAATTTCAGCTTCCGTGAGTACTTTTGGTTGCTTTGGAAGCGTCTGTTTCTTTTCCTTGACGGTTTTTTTCTTCCGTCCTTCCGGCTTTTTCGTGTTATTCTCCTCAATGGGTAATGGTTCGTCGAGGCTGGGTGCCGGTTGATTCTCCTCCTTGAAGGTATTGGTCCTAAACTGGTTGCTTTGTTTCACCATGAGATTTACTCTCCTCCGCCACCAAATTTACTTTTGAGCTCTTCCTGTGTCGTAAGAACATAATCGGAAGGAATTTCAAACTCTTTAGCAGAAAGATTCTTTTTCTCAATAGATATGGCTGTGAACTTCATGTTTACATTGTGGTTTTTAAGGAGAAACTCCAACAGTACACCATCAATATCTTTGTATACAGGGCTATCAAAGTTGGCCAGTTTGTTTCCAAGTTCAGGAGAATAAAAAGCTTCGAAAGTGCTTTTAACGCCATCATCATTGACGGTTACAACAGCTTTTTTACAAGTATAACCAGCAATTATTTTGGTCTCACCAAATAACTCAACCTTGGGTATTCCTCCCTCTGACATCTCTTTTTCGATATCGGCATTTGTTTGTTTAAGGGCATACTTTTGACCCATCATGTTGAGGAGCGCAACTTTTGTCTTTGAAGTATAATCAGTAATTTCAACTGTATTCATCCCGTTCATCTGTATTTCGGTTCTTGCTTTGGTTCCCTTGATAGACACGGTAAGGACTTTTGGAAACATAGCTAGTTGGCTTTCAGAGAATTTACTGTCGGGATAAGTGATTTTAAAGGTGATAACGCCTTCAAACGGTTTCCCGGCCGAAAGGGATATTGGGGAAACTAATATGTAACACGCAAATACGGTCAGGATAAAGAGTACTTTTTTCATAATGATTGGTTTAAAGTTTATTTGCACTGATAAGATTGGAATTCGCTATGTCCAGTGACAAAATTAGTTATTTTACAATTCGCATCAATTTATTCCAACGGATTTTTCCTTCCAGAATGGATTTATTGGGCTTGAGTGAAAGCCAAACAAAAACTGCTTTTCCAACAATATGATCTTCCGGAACGAATCCCCAATACCTTGAATCCATTGAATTATGACGGTTATCACCCATCATCCAGTAGTAGTTTTGTTTAAATGTGTAGGCGCGTGATTCTTTGCCATTGATAAATATTTTTCCACCAAGGATTTCCAGTTTATTCCCCTCGAAAACCTTGATGATGCGTTCGTAAAGTGGAAGATTTCCTATGGTAAGAGCGACAGTAACACCTTTTTTAGGAATCCAGATGGGACCATAATTATCTACATTCCAGACGAAAGTTGAATCAAATGGAAACAGATTCGAGTCCCAGGTATTTCTTGGGGCAATAATAGGTTCAATACCCACTACGTTATTGTACTGTTTCAGTTTCTCAATGGCTGGTTCAGATAATGTCAACTCGTAAGCATCTAAATAATTGGTCGGAGGTTCAGTAATGTCGAGTTTTTCAAAGTTTTTTTCATTGATCGGATTCCCATTGGTCTTGACAAGATATTTGAATTGTCTGTTTCCTGGGTTTTTTTCTTCTTTTCCATTGATAAATACTTTGCGATCAATAATTTTTATAGTGTCTCCTGGGATACCGATACACCGTTTGATAAAGTTTTCCCGTTTATCAACCGGTCGGGAAATAATGTCACCAAAATATTCTTTATTGTTCCAAACAGCTTCCCGGCCAAATTTTCTGACTAAATAATAATAGCTCATATTACTTTGTAATTTTGAAGAAAGTGTGTCTCCGTCGGGATAATTAAAAACAACTACATCCATGTTTTTAACATCAGAAAAACCCGGGAATCGATAATATGGCAATTTGATCCATTCAACATAAGATTTGGTGTTTTCTGTAAGTGGTAGCGTGTGATGGACAAACGGGAATGAAATTGGGGTATTGGGAACTTTGGGGCCAAAACTGATTTTACTTACAAAAAGATAATCTCCAACCAGAAGTGTTTTTTCCATGGAGGAGGTTGGAATGGTATAAGCTTCGATGAGAAAAATCCGGATGATGCTGGCAGCGATAACTGCAAAAATAATTGCATCAACCCATTCTCTGGTGGCACTTTTCTTGACAGGGGGAGTCTTGTTCGGATCATAATATTTTTCTTTTGCTGAAAAAGCTAAATAGGGTAGATATATAAAAGGAAACAAAACGCCGACGGCTTGTTGGATTAATCCGTATTTTTTAAAGCATTTCAGGATTTCTACAACCATTAAAAGGATCACAAAAACATTGATGAAAGGAATGAGCAGAAAAATATACCACCAGAGTGGTTTCCTGATAATTTTTAACCAAATATAGAAGTTGTAAAATGGTATAAGTACCTTCCATCCTGGTTCACCTGCTTTGAAAAAAATTCCCCATAAGCCAATAATGGCAAGAAGAAATGTTAATACAGTTAAAATCATATATAAATTCATGGGAGGAAAATTAATATTGATTAGTGAACGATAAATATTGGATTTTCTTATTCCTGATTCTGGATAATTTGGGAAACGAGCATATCTTTCATTTCAAAAAAACCAGTTTTACCCGCTAACCATTCTGCTGCCAGAATAGCTCCAAAAGCAAAGCCACGACGGCTTTTCGCTGTATGTACAATCTCAATGCTATCATCTTCTGATTCGTACCTGACAACGTGAGTTCCAGGAACATTATCGGTGCGGAATGATTTTATGCCAACTTCTTCCGGGTTGGAGACATCATCATTTACCCATTTGTCTTTTCGTTCAATATATTGAATAATGTCGTTTGCTAACACGATCGCAGTTCCACTTGGTGCATCCTGTTTGTGTATGTGATGGGTTTCTTCGATAGAAATTTCATAATTTTCCCATTTTGACATCAGTCGGGCAAGCAACCGGTTTAATTCGAAAAACAGATTAACTCCAATACTAAAATTGGGTGAAAAAAAAATACTTTGTTTGTTTTTAAGACAATCTTCTCGAACTTTTTCCAGATCATCAAACCAGCCAGTAGTCCCGATGACAATCGGGAGATGGTAATTGAAACATCGATAGATGTTGTCAACAATGCTTCCGGGTGTTGAAAAATCAATGGCAAGATCAGCTTCAATCAATTTTTTCTCTGAGGTATCCCAATCTTCAAGATTGTTAATTGTTATAACAATTTCATGACCTCTTTTAATTGCAAGATTTTCAATTTCCTGGCCCATTTTTCCATATCCCAATATAGCGATCTTCATAACAATAAATATTAAAAATGTAATGAGAAACTTAGTCCGGATGCTGGTTTCGGACTGAATCCGGTTGCCTGAAAAGAAGGTTCGATTTTTAGTGTAAGATTATCACTAATATTATAGGTGAATAGGTGAGCATCAACGGTTGCATCCAGAATATTCAATGCATACCATACCGCAGAGATCAAGCAGCTTATTTCTAGATTTCTACGATAGTATTCACGGGCAGACAACAGTTCATCCTTCGTGTATTTTTGCACAAGATAACCATACGATCCGTTCATATTACCATAAGATGATTCGATAAAGGCACATTTATAATTTAAATATTCATCTGCATTGGTGTAAATAAAATAGGCCATAACGCCAAAACCCGCATAAATGATTGGAACTTTCCAGACCTTTTTGTTATATATCTGGCCTAATCCTGGGAGGCAGGCTGACATAATTGTCGCTTTAGTTGGGGAGTGTTGTTTTTCGAGAATTGAATCAGGTGTTTCTGGTTTAATAGATTCCTTTTGCGAATAAGCATCAACCGTAAAAATTGTCAAAAACACAATCACAAATCCAAAAAAAAGAGGTTGCTTCATTTAGGAGTCAAATTTGGAAATGATCCTGTCCAATTCATCTTCCGATTTAAATATAATGGTTATGGTTCCTGATCCGGTAGGGGAGACTTTTAGGTGAACTTTTGAATGGAAACGAGCATTAAGAGCAGCCTGAAACTTTTCTGCTTTAGGAGATAGTGCGGTTGGCGGATTAAGATTCCAGGATTTTTTTCCCTGGATAATTTGACGGGCAGCCTCTTCAACTTGTCTGACTGATAGTTTTTTTTCTAAAATTGATTGAAGTATAAACAATTGTGTTTTTTCATCTGGCAAGTTGATGATGGCACGTGCATGACCCATGGTGATCAACTGGTCGCGTATGGCTACCTGAATTTCCATAGGAAGTTTTAGCAGACGGATATAGTTTGAGATGGTAGATCGGTCTTTTCCGACTTTCTGACTTAGTTCCTCCTGCTTTATTTTACATTCTTCCAGCAGTCGTTGAAAGCTAATCGCGATCTCCAGAGGATTCAGATCTTGCCGCTGAATATTTTCAACCAGTGCCATTTCGAGCATTTGCTCATCATTGGCTATACGTACATAAGCTGGAACTTCCGATAATCCAGCAATGATACAGGCTTTCAGACGACGTTCTCCCGAAATGAGCTGGTATTGGTCATGCTCAATTTTTCGTATGGTTAGTGGTTGGATTATTCCATGTTGTTGAATAGAAATAGCTAATTCGGCAAGTTCTGTCTCATTAAAATGAGCCCTCGGTTGAAAGGGATTTGGCTGTATCTGGCTAATTCGGATCGAAGAAATAGATCCTGTTCTGAATTCAGAAGAAATTTGACCTGCATTGGTATCGGTCTCGTTGTTCTCCAGAAGTGCACTCAAGCCTCTTCCTAAGGCTTTCTTTTTACCGTACAATTCAGACATTGATTTCTTTTTCAGCGTTAGTTAACTGGGTGAGATCATTTCTCTGAAGAATTTCCCTGGCCAGGTTTAAATAATTTATAGCGCCCATGCTGTTAATATCGTGCATCATAATTGTCCTTCCAAAACTTGGCGCTTCTCCCAATTTGGTGTTTCTATTGATAATTGTGCGAAACACCATTTGCTGGAAATGAGTTTTAACTTCTTCTACCACCTGTTTTGCTAAATTCAACCTGTTATCAAACATGGTTAATAAAATTCCCTCGATATCTAAGGAAGGATTAAGGCGGGTTTGTACAATTTTAATAGTATTAAGCAATTTGCCCAGACCTTCCAAAGCAAAATATTCACATTGTACTGGAATAATTACAGAATCGGCAGCGGTAAGTGAATTTACAGTAATCAATCCAAGGGAAGGAGAACAATCAATGATAATAAAATCATAGTCATCTCGGATCCTGGCAATTACTTTCCGCATCATTTTTTCCCGGTTGGGAAGGTTAATCATTTCTATTTCTGCTCCGACAAGATCAATATGGGCTGGGAGTAAATCGAGAAATGGAGTGGCAGTGTTTAATATGATATTTTTTGGCTCAACATCATCAATAATACACTCATAAATGCTTGTTTTGATATTCCGAGGATCAAATCCAACACCCGATGTTGCATTCGCCTGAGGGTCTGCATCAATGATCAATGTCTTGTGTTCCAAAACTGCTAATCCGGCGGCAAGGTTGATGGCTGATGTGGTTTTTCCAACTCCACCTTTTTGATTTGCAATAGCTATTACTTTCCCCATTTGGTATATTATACAAATTCACAAAAATACTCCGAAATAGTGACCTGTGAAAGAATGTTGAAAAGTTTTAAAAACAAATAAGCTGCCAGATCGACAGCTTAAAAGAGAATTTACAAAATGGGAATACCTATTTATCTGTCTCAGATGACAAATCTTCGAATTCAATATTCTTGGGTGCCATTTTCAAATTGTCAATATCTTGAGTAACGTCCATCTCGTCTTCTGTGAGAGCAGGGGCATTTCCAGTGCGGATGAACTCGAATACATCGCTTAGGCCTTTCTGGAATTTTTCAAAATCTTCCTTATACAGAAATAATTTATGTTTCTCATAGAAAAACTTTCCCTGTTCATTGTTAAACCGTCTCTTGCTTTCTGTGATCGTTAAGTATTGCTCTTCTCCCACAGTAGCTTTCACATCAAAGAAATATGTTCTTTTACCAGCCCGCACAGCGCGTGAAAAGATTTCTCCCCGATCCCTTTCTTTATTTTCAAGAACTTCCATTGTGCAGTTTTGTTTTAATTAGTAGTTCGACATCATATATTCCTTGAACGCAAAAATAAAAATATTATTTGAAAACCAAATTTTATTTCTTTATTCATTAGCTTTGCAACGAATTTACGTTCTTTAAACATGTTCTTTTTTATACCCTGGTTATGTTAGGCAGAAGGCAATATAGAATAAAGGTTCTTCAGGCGCTGTATGCGTATTTTCAGGGGGGAGAATCCCGCCTTGAAATAGCAGAAAAAAACCTTTTGCTAAGCATCGATAAAATTTATGAGCTTTATTATTTGCAGCTTTCATTTTTGTTGGAGGTGATGCACTTTTATGAATTTAGGATGGAAGAATCGAAGGGTAAATTCTATCCTACTCCGGAAGAGTTGAATCCCAGCCATAAGCTGATCAACAATCGCCTGATTTTACAGTTACAGAAAAATTCCGACCTCGCAGAAAAATGTGTACGATATAAATTCTCGTGGACTGAAGAGCAGGACATGGTCCGGAAAACTTACCAAAAAATTAAAGCCAGTAAAGATTATCTTGCTTATATTCATTCTGAAGTGAGCTCATATCGTGAAGACCAAGATTTTCTGGAAAAATTATTCAGGAAATATATTGCAAAATCTTCAGATCTTCAGTTTTTTTGCGAAGAACGAAATATCCATTGGGTAGATGATTTTGAACTTGTTGCTGTCTTTGTACTTAAAACCATCAAGCTGTTACCAGAATCCTGGGGGGAAAAAGATACCTTGATGGATTTGTTCAACAAGGAACATGAAACAGATCCTGATGATGACCGAAAATTTATTCGGGATCTGTTTATGAAAACAATTGCCCAAAGTGACGAAATGGGACAATTAATTGATACAAGAACACGGAATTGGGAACTTGACAGAATTGCATTAACTGACATTATTTTAATTAAAATGGCTTTGACGGAATTGTTGTACTTTTCTCAAATTCCCGTTAAAGTGACTTTAAATGAATATATTGAAATCTCCAAACAATTTAGCTCCCAGAAAAGCAAACTCTTTATAAATGGGATTTTGGATAAACTGGTGATTGATTTGACTGCAGAAAACAAGATCAAGAAAACAGGACGGGGATTAATGGTGTAAATCAAACATCCGTAAAATATTTTTATAGTAAAAACGTTATTAAGTGAATTAATCAAAGATAAAATCGTGCCAAACACTACCAGATTTTGCTTAGTTTTTGCTTTGCTTCTAACGATTGGGCAGGGGTGGGCTCAAATTGGTAATTTTAACACCTATAAATTTCTTGATCTTTCAAATTCAGCGCGGGTCGCTGCTTTGGGCGGTAATTCCCTGGCTGTTTCGGATAATGATATTACGCTTACACAGGCGAATCCATCCTTGATTACCCCGGAGATGAATAATAACCTGGCAGTTAGCTATGTTAACATTCCCGGAGGAGTCAACTATGGCTTTGTAATGTATGGCGCTGATTTTAAAAAGGCAGGAAGTTTTGTTGGAAGTTTACAATATATTAACTATGGAAAGTTTGATGGACGGGATGCAGCGGAAAATCAAATAGGCGAATTTTCTGCCTCAGAATATGCTCTGAATATCGGATGGGGCCGCCGACTTTCTCCTCTTTTTTCCATTGGTGCCAATGGAAAATTGATTTATTCCCAACTTGACACCTACCATTCACTTGGTATTGCTGTTGATGTTGCTGGGACATTCATTACGAAAGACCAACTGTTTACTGCTTCTCTGATCGGTAAAAATATCGGTACACAAATCGTACCCTATGTTGCAGGGAATAGAGAAGCACTTCCATTTGAGTTACAAATCGGACTTTCCGAGAAGTTTAAACATATTCCCTTACGTTTTACACAACTTCTCACCAATCTTAACCGTTGGGACCTGACCTATTTAGATATCAGTGACCCAGCCAACCAACCCGACCCTTATACCGGTGAAGTCAAAGAAAAAACCGGAATCGCTAAATTTTCAGACAATATGATGCGCCATGTTGTTTTAGGTGCTGAATTAACAATTGCAAAAGTATTAGCGGTTCGTCTTGGATATAATTACCAACGACGTCAGGAACTAAAACTCAATGGTAAAGCCGGATTGGCCGGATTTTCAGTTGGAGTGGGCCTTCATGTCAAAATGTTCGATTTAAGTTATACTCGGGCAACATATCAAGCAGGTTCAAGTAGAAATTATATTACCTTGGCAGTCAGCCTGAAGGAATTTATCAAAAAGCAGTAATTGTGGAGGTAACAATCGATCCTCACTCCGGTTTTTGTTTTGGGGTGGTTTATGCGATTGAAGTAGCAGAACGTGAACTGGCAAAGGATCAGCGATTATTTTGCTTGGGTGATATTGTCCATAATAATATGGAAGTAAACCGATTGAAAAAACTTGGATTGACTGTAATAAATAGCGAGAATCTCAGATCACTTCGTGATTGTAAGGTGCTGATTCGGGCACATGGAGAACCACCGGAAACCTATAAAATTTCTCTCCAGAACAACATTGAACTCATTGATGCTTCCTGTCCTATTGTTTTATATCTCCAAAACATGATCCATCGGGGATTTATTGAGATGAAAAATAAAAATGGTCAGATTGTGATCTATGGGAAAGAAGGACATGCTGAAGTGAATGGACTGGTGGGACAAACCAACGGAACTGCGATTGTAATTGGGGAAGAACAGAATTTCAGGAAAATTGATTTTTCCAGACCTATCCGTTTATACAGTCAAACCACCAAAAGCGTAGAGGGCTTTTACAAAATCGTTCAGCTCATTAGAGAAAAAATGAACTCACAGTCTGCTGATGGAAAAATAGATTTTGAATGGACCGATAGTACATGTCGCCAGGTTTCAAACCGATCTAGCCAGTTACGCGACTTTGCCTCGAATTTTGATGTTGTGATCTTCGTTAGCGGAAAAAAAAGCTCCAATGGCAAGATCCTCTATCATTCGTGCCTGGATGTTAATCCACATACCTATTATGTTTCAAGCTCCTCGGAAATTCAAGATTCCTGGTTTACAGGAATCAATACAGTAGGAATTTGTGGCGCAACATCAACCCCAATGTGGTTAATGGAAGAAATCGGACGAAAAATCAAAAAAAATTGTCCCTGACATGTACTTGCACAAAATTTCACTGACGGGCTTTAAAAGCTACCAGCAAGCTGATCTTGTCTTCTCCGATAAAATCAATTGCATCGTTGGGAATAATGGTGTCGGAAAAACGAACTTGTTGGATGCTATTCATTACTTATCATTCTGTAAAAGTTTTTATTCTGCTATGGATATACAAAATATCCATCATGGAGATGAATATTTTGCTATCAACGGTACTTTTATTCGCGATAATGAAGGGTCAGAGTTAGTACAATGTATCCAAAGAAAAAACCAACGAAAGAAATTCCTTCTCAATAAAAAAGAATATGACCGGTTAGCCAACCATATTGGAAATTTTCCACTTGTAATGATCTCCCCGTATGACAGGGATTTGATCAATGAGGGAAGTGATCTGAGAAGGAGATATATAGATAGTGTTATTTCGCAGTTTGATAAATTTTATCTGGATAATCTCATTCAATATAACAAGGCCCTGGCTCAACGGAATGCATTGCTGAAATCGTTTGACGACAACCATTATTTTGATCCGGTATCTCTGGAAATCTGGGATGAACAAATGATCCATTTGGGAGAAAGTGTGCTGTCGAAGCGCATTGAATTCCTGGGAAAGTTTATTCCAATTTTCCAACAGTATTACAAATTGCTTGGAAATGGTTTTGAAATAGTTAACATCCGTTATGCTACCCAGTTAGCCGGAGTTTCGTATCGTGAAAAATTTAAATCAGTTTTATCTATTGATCGGTCGGTTCAATATTCCACAGTCGGGATTCATAAGGATGATTTGGAATTTTCGCTCGACGGTTTTCCGATCAAAAAATTTGGTAGTCAAGGTCAACAAAAATCTTTTGTTATCGCGATTAAATTAGCGCAATTCGAATATACGCGTTCCGTTAAAGGATACAAACCCATTCTTTTATTGGATGATGTGTTTGATAAACTTGATGATATCAGGGTCAGCCAATTAATTAAGTTGGTTAGTGAAGAAAGTTTCGGCCAGGTTTTTATAACAGACACAAGCGAGGAGCGGATCCGAAAAATGTTTGATACGATGATGATCGACCATAAAATTTTCTCAATTCCCTTATCTCTTGCTGGAGATTCATTATCTTCGTAAAACATTATTCCATTGTGAAAAAATCAGAGGAACGACCGATTAATCAGGTCATTGAAGAGTTTTTGGACGTTTTCCGTTTGCGTAATAAAATGAATGAAGCAAAAGTGATTGCCTCATGGCCCAAAGTGGTAGGAGAATTGGTTGCGAAAAACACCATCAGACTTTCTATCCAAAAAAAAATTCTTTATATCAAAATTGACATCGCTCCTTTACGCAATGAATTACTTTATGCACGTTCAAAAATCATTTCAGCATTAAATAAAGAGGTAGGATCAAATGTTGTCGAGGAAATTGTTTTTATTTAACCTGACAAGTAAGAAGTTTTTCTTCTCCAATATATGCTTCTAATTTGTCTCCTTTGGTGATGGGACCAACACCTGACGGGGTCCCAGTAAAAATCAAATCACCGGTCCTTAGTGTCATATACTGTGAAATATAAGATATGATTTCATCAAAAGGAAAGACCATCATTCCGGAATTTCCGTGCTGAACTGTTTTTTCATTCAATTCAAGGTGAAAATTGATATCCATTAAATCGGAAAATGTTGAAATGGGTAAAAATTTTCCAATTGGGGCAGATTGGTCGAATCCTTTGGCGATGGTCCAGGGTAATCCCTTATTTTTTGCTGTTTCCTGTAAATCCCTTGCCGTGAGATCAATCCCAATCCCAATCTCGTTAAAATAGGTTGCAGCAAATTTCTTTTGAATGTTTTTCCCCACTTTACATATCTTCATGACCAACTCTATTTCATGATGGATTTCTCTCGAAAATGATGGAAGGTAAAAGGGACGATTACGAATTAGCAAGGAGGTGTCCGGTTTGAGAAAAAATACAGGTGATGCAGGTATAGCATGGTTCGACTCTTTAATGTGGTCTACATAATTTCGGCCTATACAAATGATTTTCATGTTTGAGTAAGATTCGTTTAAAACAATTCAAGTTTAACAGAAGCCGAATTCGATCCTTTCAATTTGAGAGATGTAATGACTTTTTTTGTGGAGCGTGGAAACTCACTCTTCATAATCCAATCATAATAAGAGGGTTCATCCTTAAATACCTGAATAACTTGTTTGCCTTTATGTTTGCCAAAATTAAACACTTCCATTTTTTTTTCATTATAGATGATTAGTCCTGCAAGGTCTACGAATTTTGAAGAAGAGGAGAACTCACTAAGTGCCTGTATGTCATTGACAATGGGTTGAATAACATTTCCTTTATGATCTTTGATAGATACTGTTGCATACCGATCTAACTGGGCTTTAAGAACTTCATAAGTCGCAACTGTATCAGCTTCTGCGCTATGAGCATGAGTTAGATCTTTTGAACAGTAAAATTTGTACGCGGCAATAAGGTTTCTTGGTTCCATTTTGTGAAAAATATTCTGAACATCAACAAACCTTCGTCCTTTTAAGTCGAAATCAATATCTGCTCGTAAAAATTCCTCAACAAGGAGTGGAATATCAAAATGGTTGGAATTATAGCCAGCCATATCGCAATTTTCCAGAAACCGGATAAGATCATGGGCAACATCCTTGAACGTAGGAGCATCTTTAACCTGTTCATTCGTAATTCCATGAATTGCTATGACTTCAGGTGGAATGACCATTTCTGGATTAATCAAAAGGGTTTTAATCCGTGTAGAACCATCTACCTGTTGTTTTAAAATGCATATTTCAACAATCCGGTCGGTGGCAATTTTGATGCCTGTGGTTTCCAGGTCAAGGAAAGCAATTGGCTTTGTAAGATGAAGTTCCATTTATATAATTTGTGTTAGGTCAAATTGTTCAAGATGGGGTGAAGTGGATATGGAAGTTGGGGAAGTCGTCACTTCAAATGCCTCAGACTTTCTATATCTAAGATAATTAATAAGATCCTGTTTTGTGAGACAATCATTTTTTCCTGTTCCTGGAAGGTTATCCAATTTGTTAAATGAAATATTTTCTTGTTGTGATATGTTTTTTACCAATGGCGAATATAACATTGCAAATACTTTTCCAACAGATATCCTTTTTTTATCGTCTGCCCAATTCTCTGAATCCCTTGATAATGATATTAATATCATTGAGTAGTTTGTAATCGCGTGCATATAAAAAATTAAGACGTGAAGAGGTATCTAAAGGTAAATTCTTTTCATTTAATGCATCTAATTGATGGAGTACTCCTTTTTTTATTTCTGGCAAGCGTTGAGATTCATTTTCTGTAAGGGGAATATAGCCTACCCATGATTTGTATGAAAACAGCACAGCACCAATATTTTTTAAAAGTCCCAATGGCTTTTTGACAAAGAAAATCATGAAAGGATAGAGAAGAAAAAGTGAACAAGAAACAGTAAAATCAAGCATTCGCTTATTCCGACGGTTTGCTCTTTTTATAATTGTATTGATGTCAATGACATAAAGATCTCCAGAGGTATTGATGGAATTACTTCCAATTATGGACAAACTTTCGGGTGGAGCAATCTTATAATCTACCTGTTCATTTTTCAACTCAGCCATTTTATCAATTATTACTTGGGCAGGTACGTCTTTTGCACAAAAAATGACTTCATCAATTTTATGAATGGTGATGATCTCTTTGATTTGTCCTAAATGTCCTATGAAGCCATTGGAATTATATCGATGATGATGAAAACTTACCATGCCGATAAATGCAGGGTTCATGCCCGTTTGCTGAAGAAGGTCACGGACTCTGTCGGATTCCTCTTTTTCTCCAACTATAATAAAGCGTTTAGTTTTTTGAACATTAAGTTTGTATCCATTTATGTTAAAAACATGGAGAAATAAACGTACAACGATAATAACGGTGGTACCCCATATAGCCCCCAGAAATATCAATGCACGAGAAAAACGGTAATGCTCATTCAGTAAACTGTAGAGGACCAAGATAATAATGGTTCCTGCGATCATTCCCTGAATTATTTTCCTGAGTTTTATCGGTTTATCATATCCTCCGCTTAAATAAATACAAAGAAGCCAGATGGCCAGATAAACAGGAACTGCAATAGAAATAAAAGCAAAAGGATAATGTCCTCCATCGGGAAAAATAAAATGTTTTTCCCAATAACTAGTAATAAAAAAAATGCCAATAAAAATCAATGATGCATCGAGAAAAGGAAGAATGATCCTTTTTGCAAACCGAGTTAAAATCGAAAGAAAAGCACGAAAATAAATGGCAAGGTTGATCATTAAAGAAAACACCCTTGCATTTTTTTTAGAAAAATGTTTTTTCGCAAAAACAATCATCGCATTATAGAATACAAACACATAATTTAAACTGCCTTTTTTTGTGCTTTCACCTTTATAATGAATGATTCTTGTCCCGGGATAGTAATAATTTTTATATCCGGCAAGCGAAATTCTGTAACTCAAATCGATATCCTCTCCGTACATAAAGAAGGATTCGTCAAGTAGCCCGATCTCATTCAGAACTTTTTTTCGTAAAAGCATGAATGCCCCTGCTAAGACATCCACTTCATGTATCTGATCTTTATCCAGAAAACCGAGATGATACCTGCTGAAAAGGCGTGATTTCGGGAATAATGAAGAAAAACCGAACACTTTGAAAAAGGCGACAGAAGGAGTTGGAAGACCACGTTTGCTTTCAGGAAGAAATTTTCCTTTTCCATCCAGCATTTTAACGCCCAGTCCTCCAGCATCGGGATGTTGATCCATGAAATCAACAACTTTACGAAGGGTATCATCCTCAACAATAGTATCGGGATTCAATAAAAGTATATATTCTCCTCTGGATTTTCGGATGGCTTGGTTGTTGGCATAAGAAAATCCTTTGTTTTCCTTGTTTTCTATCAGGATGACATCAGGGAATTTCTCTTTTACCATCTTTATGGAACCATCTACGGAATTATTATCTGTTACAAAGATTTCACTGTCTATGCCCTGGCAAGCATTTTGAACAGAGTGAAGACACTGTTCAAGAAAGTATTTTACATTATAATTAACGATGACAATGGAGAGCTTCATTCAGATTATCCTGATTTGCTGGTAAAGTTACAGTTTATCCCTTTATTGTGAAATTAAATTGCACCAGCATCGATCATAAGCACAATCTGTTCAATAGCCTGGTCGGTTCCAGCCGGATCATAATTTGTTTTTAAATCGTATCCGAAAATTCGGGCCAGAGTTTGCCAAATAAAGGCGTTGAAACTCCCACGTAACTCTTTTACAATATCAAAAGTTGAATTTCCGGTTTCTCGGTAAATAAGCTTTATTAAAATTTTTCCCTGATTAAAACTGAGATCCTTAATTTCATTCCCAAATTGTGCTTCTAATTGCTTTTCTGCACTCTTGATAAAACGTTTCTGCTCTTTTTCTGATTTAAGGGTGTCAAGAACAGATTTAAATTCACGCAATTTCTTTCCAGCTAATTTTGCATAGGGATATACCTTTTTAACATTATAAACCAATCGGTCATAGCGCACTGTTGCTCGTTTTGTGCTAAATGCAACTGTTGGAAATACGATTGCCGGATAAATATCTATTAAAGCAATGGTGTCTCCATCAATAATTTTTGCTGGTACAATAATTTTTGTAGTATCCTGGGCGGGGCTCATGAAAGCAATAATAGTCAAAAGTATGAAAAGGATTACTCTGTACATTTCAACCCCGATATATGAAAGGTATTCATATAACGAAAACGATTCAAGGTTTGGTATCTTAGGCCACCTTTAGCCTGGCAATACTGGTTTTCTGAAATTTTTCCTGGATAAATGGAACCGTTACATGAAGTGATTTATTGGTTCCTTTTGAGGGTAGTTCAAACATGGAATCTGTCAGTATTCCTTCAAGAATGGAACGTAAGCCACGGGCTCCCAATTTAAATTCGACAGACTTTTCAACGATAAAATCAAGAGCCTCCGGATCAAATGTCAATTTTATATTATCAAGTTCAAAAAGTTTTGTAAATTGTTTGATCAGGGCATTTTTTGGCTCAGTGAGAATGCGTCTTAGGGTTGCTTTATCCAAAGTATGCATAAAGGTGACAATAGGAATACGCCCAACCAGTTCAGGAATTAATCCGAAAGCTTTTAAATCAACAGGAGAGATATATTGCAAAAGGTTATCTTTATCGATGGAATCATGCTTTTTATCAATTTTATAACCAATCCGGCTTGTTTGGAGGCGATTTGCAATTTTTTTGTCAATCCCGTCAAAAGCCCCACCTGTAATAAATAAAATATTTTGTGTGTTGATCTGGATCATCTTTTGCTCTGGATGTTTCCGACCTCCCTGAGGAGGTACATTTACAATGGATCCCTCAAGCATTTTCAGTAAAGCCTGTTGAACTCCTTCTCCGCTCACATCACGTGTAATTGACGGGTTGTCTGCTTTACGTGCAATTTTATCAATTTCATCAATAAAAACAATTCCACGTTCGGCTGCGGCAACATTGTAATCAGCTACCTGGAGAAGTCGCGCCAAAATGCTCTCCACGTCTTCACCAACATAACCGGCTTCAGTAAGAGCGGTGGCATCGGCAATGCAAAAAGGAACATGGAGCATTTTCGCAATTGTCCTGGCAAGCAATGTTTTTCCTGTACCTGTTTCCCCGATAATGACAATATTGGATTTTTCGATTTCAACATCTCCAGGTTTTATACTACTGGCATGATTGATCCGCTTGTAATGATTATAAACAGCTACAGAAATGATTCGTTTCGCTTCTTCCTGGCCAATCACATAGTCGTCGAGATATTTTTTTATTTCAACAGGTTTAAGCAATTTATAATCCTGAATCTCCTTAGGCTTTTCGGCAGCTAATTCTTCCTGAAGAATAATTTGTGCTTGTTGTACACAACTGTCACAGATATGTGCGGATAAACCAGCAATCAGAATACGGGTTTCCTTTTTATCACGGCCGCAAAAGGAACATTTTTCGCTTGTTTTTGCCATGTTGAAGTTTTAATTCTCTTTTTTCGATCTGACTAAAATTTCGTCAATCATTCCGTACTTAAGCGCCTCTTCGCTCGTCATCCAATAATCACGATCAGCGTCTTTCAGGATTTTTTTAAAAGGTTGACCTGAATGAACTGCGATTATCTCATACAATTCTTTTTTTATCTTTTGAATTTCCCTGGCCGTGATGTCAATGTCAGAGGCTTGACCTTCTGCACTACCCATGGGTTGATGAATCAATATTCTTGAATGTTTCAATGCCGTACGCTTTCCTTTTTCACCAGCACATAATAAAATCGCGCCCATGGAAGCAGCCATTCCGGTGCAGATTGTTGCCACATTCGGGTTGATATACTGCATTGTGTCATAAATACCCAAACCAGCGTATACCGATCCGCCAGGGGTATTCAAATAAATCTGGATATCCTTTCTTGAATCGACCGATTCAAGAAAAAGGAGCTGTGCCTGAATAATGTTGGCGACATAATCATCAATGGGAACACCCAAAAAGATTATACGGTCCATCATGAGTCGCGAGAACACATCCATCGTGGCGATGTTAAGTTGACGTTCTTCTATGATGGTAGGAGAAATGTAGTTGGCTGAAATGGATTTATATTTTTCAAGGGTTAAACTGCTGACCCCTCTTGTGCCGATAGCGAATTTAGAAAATTCATCCATAATGGCGGTTTTTAATTGTTATTGATTTGATTTGTTGTCTTCATGCTCATGGTCATGCTCATGGTCATGGTCATGACCAAGCTCATTTTCGTGGTCATGCGTATGTATGCTAGAAGCAATTTTGATGAATTCGTCGTAGCTGACTTCTTTTGTATCAATGTTGAGCTTTTCCTTAAAAAGTTCCAGCATCTTTGCATTATAAAGTTGGTCATTGATCCGTTGAACCTGTTCCTTGTTCTGCATAAAAGCATCTACGATCGAATCGTAGCGTTTTTGCATCTCAGGGTCTATTTCACTTGTCAATACTTGTCGCAATAAATAGGTGCGGATATATTGCCGGATATCTTCATCGGTTATTGAAATGGAATTTTCTTTGATGATTTTATTTTCGATAAGCTGCCATTTCATTGATTCGGCAAAAGAGGAATAATTTTTTTCGATTTCTTCTGGAGAATATTTCCCTTCATTGTTTTCAAGAAGCCATCTTTTAAGAAATGAATCCGGCATGGTAATGTTGGTGCTTTTCACCAAAGCATCGGTAGCCTGATTAAAGAAAAGTTTATCGGTTTCGGATGAAAAACTTGTACTGGCATCAATTTTTACTTGATTCCTGAAATCTTCCTCAGTCTCAATCTTCATTCCAGGATATACTTTATCAAAAAATTCAGCGTTCATTTCGGCCAATTCAACTTCAGGCTCTTTCTTAGGTTCATCTTTTTTAACATCCGGTTGTTCTGAGATTTTCTCTTCTGAAGATACGTCGGAAACAAGAGGTTTCCCGAATTGTTTACGTGTGTTTTCAACATATTTATTGATCATCTCATTATCAACCTGAATAAGATATTTATCAACATGAAGGTTTTGATCAAAAGGTATTGAAAATTCAGGAGCTATTCCAAGGTCAAAATAAAAAGTAAAAGAAGTTTGATTATCAAAATCAACTTCAACATCTTTTTCTATGTTAGGGAGCGGATTACCAAGGATGTCAATTTTTTCATCTTTGATATAATTCATTAGGGAATCTGAGAGAAGCTTATTTACTTCATCAGCTAAGACAGCTTTTCCATACATTTTTTTAATGAGACCAACGGGAATATGTCCGGGACGAAATCCGGGCAGGTTGGCTTTCTTTTTATAATCGTTGATTTGCTTTTCAACAGCCTTAGTATAATCTGCCGGAACAATCTCGATTTTTAATGTGGCAGTCAGTTCGCCGGTGTTTTCTCTGGTTATGTTCATGAAATAATTATTGTGTTATGTTCATTTCTGATCGTGCGGATGAAGGGACTCGAACCCCCACGCCCGAAGGCACAAGATCCTAAGTCTTGCGCGGCTACCAATTACGCCACATCCGCCCATTGGATCCCAATAAAAACAGGATTGCAAAGTTACACTTTTTTATGATTTAAGATAACATATTAATGTACTTTAATGACAGCTTCGTAATTAGACTCTATTGAAATATTCATATTCTCTTTTCGTTTATCTTTGGATTTTAGGGTGACATTTAATAACATTATGAGCCGTAGAAAATTGATATTTTTAGTGTTGGCATTTTTTTTACCCTGTCATTATGTTAGGGGGCAGGAGATGTTGGGAATGACTCTTGGAAATTATGCCGGAATAAATGGTATCCAACTAAACCCAAGTTCTCTTCATAATTCAAAGACATATCTCGATATTCAAATAATAGGTCTGGATATTTTTGAAGATAATAATGCAATTTATATTGATAAAAAAGATTACCGTTTCTCGAATTTTTTTAAGGCAGGGTACGAATGGCCGACCCATCAGGAAAATTTTGGTACAGAAGAGCGAATCTTTTATCAATACGAGAATAAAAACCGAAAAAGTGCTTTTATAAATCTTAGGATAAATGGTCCTGGAGTTATGTTGATCACAGGCAAACATGCATTTGCAATTACTACAGCAGTCAGGTCGGTTTTTTCCTTACATAACGTTCCCTATGAGTTAGCTAATTTTGCATATCTGGGTCTCAATTACAGGCCTCAACATAACATAAACTACCAGGATGACCAACCATTCGCCGCTTCCGGTATGGCATGGGCAGAAATAGGTCTGGCATATTCAAACACGGTTTATGCCCGGAGATTTGATAAAATCTCGGTCGGGATAGGTATAAAGCGACTATTTGGTGTAGGTGCTGTGTATGCCAATATTCAGAATCTTGACTATACTGTGTTAAACGATTCAACCTTTAATATTAAAAATTTAAAGGGGGAAATCGGAATTTCACTCCCTCTAAATTATTATTCCAATGGAATAAAAACAGATAACATTCTTAATGGAGGTGGCTTTGGTTTTGATGTGGGTATTACGTATCAACGGTTATCGCATTATCATCAAAACCAATATTATACTTCGTTATGTGCACAGGAGTATGAAGATTACCTATACCGGATTGGGATTTCCCTTATCGATATTGGAGGAATACAATTCAATAATAATGCACGCAAACTAGGAATAGACAATCGCTCTTCATACTGGGAAAATGTTACAAAAATGAATTTCAGAAGCGTTAATCAAATCCTTGATACAATAAGTTATAAATTTTACGGGGATACCACTTCGGCTGATATTGGCGAGAAATTTACCATGTGGTTGCCTTCTGCGCTGTCAATTCAATTTGATTATCACTTAAAATCTTTCTGGTATTTAAACGCAAGCCTGATTTATGGATTTCCCCTTAGTCGTGGTTCTTTGGCGCGTCCAGCAGAAATATCAATTACCCCTCGATACGAAAAACGATGGCTTGAAGTCAGTCTACCCATTTCTCTGTACGATTGGACTTTGCCGAGAATTGGAATGGCATTAAGAATATATGGGTTTACGATTGGAACTGATAAACTTGGAGAATTTTTTAATTTTAATAATTTTACCGGGATGGATATATATTTCTCAGTTAAACTGTTTTTCAATAAAGGGGTATGTGGAAATAAAGGGACGAAACACTGCGGCAACAATGAAACAAAAGAAATTCATTATTAAACTTCACTCATCCTGACATCCAGGGCATCTCTGAGGCTGTTGCCAATAAGCATGAATGCCAATACCATCAACATTATTGCTAATCCCGGTAAAATCGCGAGATAGGCATAGTCTAAGACAATATATCCATAGTTTTCTTTTATCATTGATCCCCACGATGGAACTGGTGGCTGGACTCCCAATCCGAGAAAGCTTAACCCAGCTTCCATTAGAATTGCAGAAGCAAAATTGGCTGCTGAAATTACGATGACAGCCGACATTACATTCGGCAGAATATGATAAAATATTGTACGAAAATTTGAATATCCGAGAGCTCTGGCTGCTTCAACATACTCTTTTTCACGAATGCTCAGAATTTGTCCCCTTACGACCCTGGCAACTTCTACCCACATGGTCAATCCTACAGCGATAAAAACCTGCCAGAAGCCTTTCCCCAAAGCAAATGTAATAGCGATAACCAGCAATAATGTTGGAATGGACCAAACCACGTTGATAAACCATACAATTATTTTATCAATCCATCCCCCAAAAAAGCCTCCCAGCGACCCGGCCAAAATCCCAATCAATAATGATATGGCAACAGAAATAAATCCAACGGAAAGGCTGACACGGGTTCCGATCATTAACTGGCTGAGATAATCACGGCCAAACCGATCCGTCCCCAGCAAAAATGTTTTTCTCTCTGGAAAATTATCTTTGGTGAGTTGAATTGCTTTAACACTGATTTGACTACTGGGACTACCGTATTCAATATACAATAACTGTTTTCCATGGATTTGATAAGCTCTGATCGGAATGGAGTTCCATTCACGCTTAGCCCCAAAGATCATTTTGAAAAATGGATTATGCCTTGTAACCCCTTGTATTTTACTGGTCTTAATAATATTAACTGTGAAACCAGGTTTTTTTAAACCCAGCTCCAGATATTGATCATTTGCATAAGGAGTTGAATCGGGCGTTATTAAATAACCCATCAAAGCAATAAAGGAAGCAAAAACAATAAAACCAAGCGCTCCCATGCCAAGCCGGTTCTTTTTAAACTTATACCAGGCAATTGAGGTTAATGAAGCAGAAACAAATTCTTTATGATTTCTAATAAACACTTAATTTTTTTTATACTTTTGCAACTTCAAACATGGTGGTCGTAGCTCAGTCGGTTAGAGCGATAGATTGTGGATCTATAGGTCGTGGGTTCGAGCCCCATCTTCCACCCGGAAACGAAAGGCTGTTAAGTGCAGCCTTTTTTATTTCAGTGAACTTTTAAAACCAGGAGTAAATTCCTCCCATTTCATTTTTTGATACGCATCTTCCCCAAAAAAATGTAAAATGGGTTCGAATCCGGTGGGCGGTTGATAACCTTGCGTAACATTGATCAATTGTCCTTTTTCATTTAAAAAAACATAAGATGGATAAGACATTTTTCCCCGGAGCAGTTCGTTTGCTAACTGATGGGTACTTCGCTTATTTGCGGGATTTGGATTAATAAATGTTGTTCCATCAATAATCACTGTGTCTTTTCGCTCAGCATCGAGTTTTACACAATAAAAATTTTTCATCATATAGGCAGCAATAACAGGATCCGAAAATGTTTCCGCATCCATTTTTTTGCACCAACCACACCAATCCGTATAAACATCGATAAAGATCTTTTTGGGCTTCTTTTTATTCAATCGATATGCATCTTCAAACTTTAACCAAGTTATTCCTTTCTGTGACGCATTTTTTTGTTGATTTTGGGCGTGGCCCATCCACGACACACCAATTGCTAAAATTAAAAGTAAAGGCGCGATAATGGAATTACGCATGACGTTCGATTTCACGTTGAATGTCTTTCTGTTTCAAGGTTTCACGTTTATCATAAGAATGTTTCCCTCGGGCAAGGGCAATCGTTAACTTAGCCAGACCTTTTTCATTAATGAAAAGAACAACAGGTATGATGGTAAAACCACGTTCTTTTACTTTGATTGCTAGTTTTTTTAATTCCCGTCTAGTTAACAGGAGTTTCCTGTCCGGCTTGGGCTCATGGTTATAATGAGTCCCCATTGAATATTCAGCGATGTGAATGTTTTTAACAAAAAGCTCATCTCCAACAAAAGTACAGTATCCGTCTACGATCGATGCTTTCCCATCACGGATCGATTTAATCTCAGTCCCCGTTAATTGTATTCCGGCAGTGAATTCCTGAACCAGGAAAAACTCGTGGGTAGCGCTCTTGTTTTTTATATTAACTGACTTTTCCACTTATTGCTTTTCCGGTAAGAGAACGACATTTACATAGTTTTGAAGATCAAACAGAGAAGTTGCTGCCTTATGAAGATCTTCCACGGTAATTGAATTGACGCGATCTTTGAAATTAAGGATGGAACTAGGTTCTGTTTTGTCGTAATAAAGCGACTCTAATTTATTAAGCCAGAAATCATTCTTCTCCAGATCGGTTTCCCTTGATCGAATGAGTGCTTCCTTGGCTTTTAGTAAATCAACATCGGAAGGGCCATTTTTTTGAATCTTTTTGATTTCACTTAGAACAGCCTTTGTCAATTTGTCTGTTGTTTTCGGAGAACATCCGAACATGACCATAAGCTGATACTGCGATTGTGGATAATGATCAGGATTTAACATTACCTGAGGGGAATATACTCCACTAAGTTTTTCTCTTATTACCTCAACTAATTTTATGGAAATAATTTCTTTCAACATGCTTAATGTTAGGAGATTGCTGGAATTCCATTCGATTTTTTTTGACAGGACAATCCCCACCATACTCTGTTGGTCTTTCCCTTTATTAAACGCAAATTTCTTTATCCCTTTGGGAAATTGAGGAGAAAGATCTTTCCAGGTGTTTTGTCGATGAAGCGCTGGTAAACCACCCAGATACATTTCTATTGAAGGAGTTATTGAATCAATATTGAAATTACCTACGAGAAAAAATTTGAAACTTCCGCCATCAGCAAACCGATCCTTATAAATCTTATAAAGGACATCAAGATTAACTTCATTCAGTTGATTTTCAGTTGGAAAAATGACAAAACGTTTATATCCCGGATATACCGATTTAAATAAAGTGTCATAAAATGTCATGATTGGATTGCTTTTCATGAATTTCATCTGATTTGACATCTGCGACATAAATGCAGTGAATGCAGTTGAATCTTTTCTGGGACTTTGGAAATAAAGATAAACTAGTTGAAAAAAGGTTTCCAAATCTTTGGGTGTGGAATTACCTTTGAACCCTTGATGGACATCATCGATAAATGGATTAACTTGGAGGTTTTTGCCTTTTAGTTTTTTCTCCAACTCCACATTGTCAAAGTTACCTGCGCCACTGATACTGATAACCTGTGAAGCATAATTGGCCGACATGAAATCTGAATCAGGATAGAGAGAATTTCCCCCTAATGCATAAGCAGAAAAAAGTATTTCATCGTTTTTAAAAACAGTTGGTTTTAAAACCACCGTTACCCCATTTGAGAGTTGAAGTTCAGTATAACCGAGTTCTTTATTCTCAGTTCTATTCATAATTTTCCCGGGGATTATCTCTCTATCAATTAAGGGTTCTGATTTGTATTTGTCTACATAAGGTTCCAAAACGGTGGTTTTAGACTGATTGACTATTTCAATAAGTTGGTTTACTGTCGGCACTTTTACATTTTCTTTATCGGGTGCCATAACGACCATCGCCATATTTTTATCAGTAATCAATGTTTTAGCTAATGCATTGATGTCATCAAGATTAATTTCCGGGAGGATGTTTTTTACATATTTGAATTTTTTCTGTGCATTTGGAATGGCATCACCCGAAAGATAATTGTTTACATACTCATCAATTAACTGGTTTGATTCAGTTTTGTCAAATTCTTTAGCAGCTTTTTCATATTGACTTAGCATTTCCTCTTTCTGTCGTTCAAACTCAGTGGTAGTAAAACCGAATTTTTTCACACGAAGATTTTCATCGAGAAGGGTTTGCAAAGTTTTTTCAATCTCATTTTCTTTGGCTAATGATGAGAGTATATATGCATCATTGGTCCGGGCAAGAAATTTTCCGTAGTTGCCGGCTGCGAATACATAAGGGGATTCAGGTTTTTGAGAAATTTCATTAAACCGATTGTTAATCATTCCAGTATATAATTCAGTCATGAGCTGGAATCTAAAATCGTTCATATTTTTCAGCGTAGTTACCGGATGTTTATAAAACAATAGTACAATATTATTAGTTGCCTCTTTGTCGGTGGTTACTGCAACCAGCGGATCAATGTTTTCTGGTATATCATAGGTTATTCGTTCACGAAGGTTTTCGGGGTTTTTTAGACCGGAGAAGTGAGAAATGATTAAAGTTTCCATCGCTGCTGGGTCAATATCACCAACTACAATAATAGCCTGAAGATTTGGTCTGTACCAATCCCGGTAAAAATCACGCAGCGTTTCATGCTTGAATTTTTCTATTACTTCAACCTTTCCGATCGGAAGGCGTTCAGCATACCGGGAATCTTTAAAGATTACAGGGAAAAATTGTTTTCTCATCCGATCCTGTGCTCCGAGACCCAGACGCCATTCTTCAACAATAATACCCCGCTCTTTGTCAATTTCTTTCCCGTCAAGAGTAGCATTGTGTGCCCAATCTTCAAGAACTTGGAATCCATTCAATACCAAGGTGGAATCATCCGTTGGTAACTGAAGCTTATAAACTGTTTCATCGAAACTGGTGTATGCATTAATATCTGCACCGAATTTTACTCCTGTCTTTTGTAGGAAGTTGACCAGCTCATTTTTTGGAAATGTTTTGGTCCCGTTAAAATTCATGTGTTCCATGAAATGAGCTAACCCTTGCTGATTGTCATTTTCAAGGATTGATCCTGCATTGACAACCAGACGGAGTTCGACTCTTTTTTCGGGTTTACTGTTTTTACGGATATAATAAACCAAACCATTATCGAGTTTCCCGATTTTTACAGCCGGATCATTGGATAAAGGGGTTGATAAATCAATAGTGGAATTCTGCCCCAGAAGGGTAAATGAAAAACAGATCATCGCACACACGGCTATTGATCCGAAAAGGAGTTTTTTCATAGTTAACAATTTTGGAATTAAATAATCTTGTGCAAGATTATCATTTTTATCCCGAACTCCCAAGCTTTTTCATCAGATTTTTAGGGATATACCAAAAAGGAAATTGATTCCGGCTTGAGGAAAATATCCATTGGATTCATAGTATTGGTGATCATAATAATATGGGTATACCCAAGCATTGGT
>Ga0172381_10000230_pt1 | contig 68775 bp, 68 predicted proteins | sample Leawel6488metaG_FD_119754 | JGI IMG/M metagenome (GOLD analysis project Ga0172381, IMG submission 119754) | Leachate microbial communities from a municipal landfill in Southern Ontario, Canada - Leachate well 64-88 metaG | ecosystem: Engineered > Solid waste > Landfill > Unclassified | place... | reverse complement strand
CTTTCCTGATAGTATATTTACTTGTCCTGTATAGATTAAAAACGGAAAACACAGGATTCAAAAAAGAGACAATTGACAATTATTTTTTCTGGTTAATTGCTGCTGTTTTAGTTGGCGGCAGATCAGGGTATGTTTTATTTTATAATTTAGCATATTACTTCGCTCATCCCTTAGAGATAATCCTGCCTTTTGACATCAATAACGGTTTTCAGTACGTGGGCCTATACGGAATGAGTTATCATGGCGCACTCGTGGCAATAGTTGCTGCATCAATAGTCTTTTGCCGTAAGCATATGCTTAATTTTTGGAAACTTACGGATTTATTAGTTCCCGCTGTTCCTTTGGGATATACCTTTGGCAGGTTAGGTAATTTTATCAATGGTGAGCTTTATGGCCGCATTACTGCAATACCTTGGGGAATGTATTTTCCTTTAGATGTTACACATCAATTGCGTCATCCGTCTCAACTGTATGAAGCATTGTTGGAGGGGATATTTCTTTTTGTTATTCTTTGGAGTTTGCGTAAGAAGATACATATTTCAGGTTGTCTTTTTCCTTTGTACCTTATCGGCTATGGTATAATAAGATTCTTTTTGGAGTTTTTGCGGCAACCAGATCAGCAGTTAGGATTTGTTTTGGGGCCGCTTAGTATGGGTCAGGTTCTTTGTTTTGCTATGATTTTATCCGGGTTGATTATTTTTGCAATGAGAATATCAAAAAGAAAAGGCGTAGCCTGAGAGATGAGCATATTGATATTTACCATACTTATTTGGTTCGGTTCTATTATTGCCGGGTTTTTGGGGTCCCTTACCGGCTTGGGTGGCGGAATAGTTATTATTCCGTTACTTACGATAGTTTTTGGAGTGGATATTCGATATGCTATAGGCGCTTCGCTTGTTTCGGTAATTGCTACCTCTTCAGGTGCGGCAGCAGCGTATGTTAAGGAGGGCTTTAGCAATATTCGTATCGGAATGTTTTTAGAGATTGCCACAACTGTTGGTGCGCTTGCGGGAGCGTTTCTGGCTTTACGACTAGCCACTCCTGTAATAGCTGTTATTTTTGGTTTTGTGCTAATGCATTCTGCGTTTGTATCGAGCAGGCCAAGAGATGAAAGCCTATGCTCAAGTAAACCAGGACGGTTAGCCACTATTTTAAAGATGAATAACGTTTATCCAACTGCACAAGGTCTCAAATCCTATAACGTTTGCTCTATCCCTCTTGGATTTGGTTTTATGTTTGTTGCTGGTATTGTTTCTGGTTTATTAGGCATAGGTTCAGGAGCTATCAAAGTTTTGGCTATGGATCAGGCAATGCGTCTTCCGTTTAAAGTTTCTACCGCTACAAGCAATTTTATGATAGGCGTTACTGCCGCAGCAAGTGCCGGGATATACCTTAACAAAGGATATATAGATCCTGGTTTGACCATGCCGGTTATGTTGGGGGTATTACTTGGTTCATCTATTGGGGCCCGTCAACTTTTTGAAGCAAAGACACAAAAGTTAAGAACCGTTTTTAGTGTGGTCATCTTTGTATTGGCTATAGAGATGCTTTACTCTGGATTTAAAGGCGGAATTTTAAAATGAATACGATAGGAGATAAATTAGCAAATCACAAAATGGAAATATTTATTGGTAATCTTTTAAGGGCAGGGGTTATTATTTCGGCATCAGTAGTATTTTTTGGCGGGATAATTTATATATTTCGTCATGGATTTGCGCTGGCTAACTATAGAGTTTTTCAGCGCGTACCCGTTGATCTATGCAGTGTTAGTGGAATTATGAAAAGTGTTTTCTTTTTTCGTGGACGGGGGTTTATCCAGTTAGGGCTCTTGTTGTTAATCGCAACTCCCATAGCTAGAGTGGCATTCTCTATTTTTGCGTTTGCGCGCCAGCGTGATACTCTGTATGTTATTATTACATTAATTGTGTTGATTGTTTTGATATATAGTCTTTTAAGCCGATAGCTAATAGTGAAATGCATAAGGGATATTGAGAGGGAATTAATGTGAATAAAATAGTTATCATAAATGAAGGTTTATGTATTGGCTGCGCAAAGTGTATTGATTTGTGCCCTAAGAAGATTCTGTACATAGACAGCGTAAGTAAGAAATGTCAAGTTTCAGATGAAACTAAATGCGATAAGCTTTGCGGCTGCGAGAAGATCTGTCCTGTAAAGGCAATAAAGATTCGGTAATGATATAATCCAGTAAAGTCGTTACTGTTTTAATCGGTGGCGAAGAATATAAAGTACCTTTTTAGGTTTTGTAATGAAGTATTATTTGCATAATTTCTATTGAGAAGCTGGTCGCTTGGTGTTAGAATACATCTATAACGGTGGAGTGATATGATAGAGATGGCAATCAGCATAAGCAACTCTTTTTAACATAATAAAAAGGGTTGCTTTTTTTATTTCAATGGAGGTTTTAAGATGAATGAGATTCCGAGCACATGGGGAATATTGAAGAAAATGACCTGGGAAGATATGCTTCTCGTTGCAGGAATTCTTGTTTTGGCCTGGTTTGTTGCAGCCATAGCCCGCTGGGCCACCCGTCATATTGCAGAAATTGTTCCGGCGCGCCTGCGCCTTTTTATTTTGCGCCCTCTTCCAATATTGCGCCTTGTTATTGGAATCACAGCGATAATTGTTATTACTCCTATCCTTATCGAGCCGAAATTCCAGAATGTCATAGCGCTTATTGCAAGCGTGGGTTTGGCGCTGGCCTATGCCTTTAAGGATTACGGCAGCTGCCTTATTGCCGGACTTATAACTGTTCTGGAGAATACCTATCAGCCCGGGGACTGGATCGAAGTTGATGGCACTTACGGAGAGGTTAAATCGATTAATTCCCGGGCAGTGCATATAGTAACGCCGGATGATACTGAAGTTATTATTCCGCATTCGCGCCTATGGTCAACCAGTATCTTTAACGCCACAAGCGGCAATCGCAGTTTATTATGTGTTGCTGATTTCTATCTGCATCCGGAACACGACGCTTCTTCAGTGCGTAAACGTTTAGCAGAGGTTGCTGAAACGAGTTCCTATCTTAAGCCGGGAACATCCGTTACTGTAATTGTATTTGAGAAGCCATGGGGGACACACTATAGGCTTAAGGCGTATGTAAAAGAGAGCCGGCAGCAATTTCTGTTTATAACTGATCTTACTGTGCGTGGTAAGGACGCTATCAGGTCGATGGGTATCCGTTTTGCTCAGGCTGTGTACGCAGAGACAAAAAAATAAGGAGAATAAGGAGAATATGCTGAAAATTAAGATTAGTGTAATTATTCTTTTAATATTTATTAATGCTACGGTTGTATTTTCTACGGCATTGGCAAATGAGCCATCCCTGGAGTTATCCGAAGAAGTAGATAAGGCCGCCGAGGCCGAGGCCAAGCCAAAAAGCCTGGTTGAAAAAATTCTGAAGGCAAAAAAGGACTTAAAAGATAAATACGGCACAACCATTTCCTTCCTGACCAATGTACAGATCCAGTCGGCACTCCACGCTAAAACAAATGAAGGAAGAAGCCGCCCGAGCTGGTATTATAATGTAGCGTTGGATCAAAAACTTTGGAGCGGTGCATCTGTTGATTTTGAATTTAAAGGCGGGCATAATAAAGGCATAGATAAACTTCTGCCTACTTTTTCAGGGTTTAACAGTAATGCCGGCCAACCCTGTTATGCTTATATTACTAAGTTTTATTTAAAACAGGAAACTTTTGAGAAAAAGTTATTTTTGGCTGCAGGAAGGCTGGATTTATCCGATTGGTTTGATGTAAATAAGGCGGCCGGCAGCAGCGATAAACAGTTTCTTTCGGACTCATTAGTTAATAATTTGATCATTCCTTTTCCACAGAAGGGCCTGGGCGCGATGGCTAAATTTAAACCTGTGGATTGGTTTTATTTTCAGGCCGGCGCCTCGGATGCTAAATCAGTTTCCACAAAAGTAGGCCTTAACAATTCATTTCAGGGAACTTTTCTTATCAGTGAATTCGGGATTTCCCCTCAAATCAGAGGCTTTCAGGGAAATTACAGGTTTATTGTTAACTCGGACCGCGAAAAGCTGGAATGTATAGACGGATCGGGCCAGAAGAATGGAGATTATGCTTATGCTTTAAGTTTTGACCAGCAGATATCCAAGCATATAACGCTTTTTTGCCGTTACGGATTTGCCGATAAAGAGGTCCGTAATATTCAATACTTTTGGTCCTGCGGCGGGCAGCTCAGTGAGCCGATATCTGGGCGCAAGAATGATCTTCTCGGAGTTGGAATGGCGCAATCTATTTTAGGAGAAGATTACCGGCAGGCTAACGCCAAAGCATCCGCCGAAACGATGTATGAGGTTTACTACAATTTTAGCGCGCACCCTTTTGTAAAAATTATACCTAATCTTCAGATCGTAACTCATCCTGATGGCGATAAAAGTTCTTCTTGCGATGTTGTCATTGGAACCCGTTTGTTGATCGTTTTTTAACAGGTAGGCGAGTAACAAAGAATAACGGTCAGGCGGCCTTATACCGAATAACTAATATATTTAATTGGGGCTATTGTCCGATACTTTGAACTGGACAAATTTTGACTTTTTTGTTTTAAATTGTGCGATTCTCAGCTAAAAATGACCGAATAAGTAGGACAGGATCTAGCTTAGCTTGTCATCATCATGCCGGAAATTTCAAACAAATTGAGCTACGAACTATCACTTTAAATCCAGAATACTCTTGATATATTAAGGTATTAGACCTATAATCGTTTTCTTAAATTCAGAGAGTTTTTTCTTCGGTTCATACAAGAGAGGCTAAATTATTTAAGGTAATAGTTTTAAGAAAATAGTCATTTCTGAAAGTGGGTTTCTATAATTTTTATTCGAAATTTTATAATATGAATAATAAAATCTCAAAATATTTTTCTGGTTCTTGTGGGTTTATTTTATTTTGTATTTTGTCCTGTAATGTTTTAGGTATAGTTTGTGCTGAAGCAAATGCCGTTAAGCCGGAGCGGATAGTTTACACAATCAAGCCCTTAGGCGGCAGAGCGGAGTATACTGATTACGGTTTAGTTAATCTTGAGGGTAAAGAGGTAAATAAGTCAACATTTCATACTCGTGTCTTAGGGTTTGATGACACTGAAACCATTTACAGCCTGCAACAAAATTCATTACCTCTGCGCGTGGAGAGAGACATAAAGAAATTGATCGGGGGAGAATATATTATTGAAGAATACGATCAGGTTAATTTTTCAGTTACCATAACTAAATATAAAAGAAGTCATAAAGTCAGTCAGTTGGTATTTCGTGCTAAAGAGCCGATTTATAATGCTGTATTCCTAATGTTTCGCGCTGCTCAAGTTTCCGGGCTTAAGTTGGGGTGGAGCAGAGTATTCTTTGTGCCTAATAAATTTGAGGTTACGTTAACTTCGATTGATAAAATAAAAATTCGAGATAAAATCTATACTGCCTACCATTTTAATAGCCAGCCGGATAAATTTGAATTTTGGGTAGATAGTAATCAGCCGCATATCCCGCTTAAGATTAAGGGCAAAGGAGATTTTAAATACACATTTAATTTAAAAGAATATAGCCCCGCAGTTGTTAAATAGCCGTATATTTAACAATCAGAGTTAGAATATTCATTTCTTCCTGGAAGGAGAAGCAATGGAAAAACTTGACAAATAGGATAAACGTGTTAAACTTATTTTATCAGTAAAGAAATGCTGATAGGCAAAGAAGCCCCAAGTTGTTTTGGGGTTTTTTCATTTATAAGGACAAAGGTGCCCTTTTTGAAGCAAAGAATGCTTTAAAAAGGGTTTAATTTTTTAAGAAAGACATAGGCGTCTTAAATCCAGAAGTGGATGAAAGGCGCTTTTTTATTTATTTTGGGTGATTATGGGAAGGCAAAAATTGCGTATAGCAATAGCACAAATAAATCCTACCGTTGGCGATTTGGAAGGAAACCGGGATAAAATTATCAGATTTATCCAGGAGGCTACAGATCGCCAGGCGGATATTGTCTCCTTTCCGGAATTATCAGTTACCGGTTATCCTCCGGAGGATTTGTTACTTCAGCCTAAATTCATCCAAGATAATCTGGAGAAAATTAAGGAAATCGCAGCCTGCGTAAAAGACATTGTAGCAATCGTTGGATTTGTGGATAGTAAGGATGCAAAACTTTATAACGCAGCCGCGATTATTTATCAGGGCGGCATAAAAGGGATTTACCATAAAGAGTTATTACCTAATTACGGTGTTTTTGACGAAAAGAGATATTTTTCTCAAGGGGATAATCCAGGCGTTTTCAATATTAATGGCATTATTTTTGCCGTTAATATCTGCGAAGATATCTGGTATGAGCAAGGGCCATTGGCACAGCAGGTTGCCTCTGGGGCAAAGCTTATTTTAAACATTAGTGCCTCTCCGTATTATGCGGGAAAAATTGCTAAACGCGAGAAAGTTATACTTAATCAGGCAAAAACAAATGGCATCGTGATTTCCTATGCAAATCTGATCGGAGGCCAGGATGAGTTAGTTTTCGACGGACAAAGTATGATTGCAGATGAGCAGGGGGGGATAATCAAACGCGGCGCAGCATTCGAAGAGGAACTTGTGTTTGCTGACGTTCAGATTCCTTTACATGAAGATAAGATACAGAAGGACATTGTGCAAATTACTGCTTCATTTTTTAGCGAAGAGAAGTCGATTCTTGCGGGAGTAGAATGCGAGCCGCTTAAGGCCGCTGAAGAGATTTATAAAGCACTTGTCCTGGGGTTAAAGGATTATGTAATCAAGAACGGCTTTAAGAAAGTAGTTATAGGTTTAAGCGGTGGCATTGATTCTTCGCTGGTTGCGGCAATAGCAGTGGATGCTTTCGGAAAGGATAATGTCATCGGCATATTTATGCCATCGCGTTATTCTTCGCAAGAATCCGAAGTAGACGCGCAATTATTGGCTAAAAACTTAGGAATTGAGTTTAAAAGTGTTTCCATAGAGCATATCTATAAAATGTATCTTTTGTTTTTTGAATCGCACTTCGCGGGTTTAAGCCGCGACATCACCGAAGAGAATATCCAAGCCAGGATCAGAGGTAATGTTTTAATGGCCTTTTCAAATAAATTCGGGTGGCTTGTTTTGACAACGGGCAATAAATCTGAGATGAGTACTGGTTACGCCACGCTTTACGGTGATATGGCCGGTGGTTTTGCGGTGATAAAAGATGTATTTAAAACCGTGGTCTATGATTTAGCAAGTTATCGTAATAGCTTAAAAAGAGTTATCCCTGCGCGGGTATTGACTAAAGAACCGACAGCAGAGTTAAGGTCGGATCAAAAAGACTCAGATTTTCTTCCCCCATATGATTTACTGGATCCCATACTTAAGGCATATATCGAGGAAGATAAAAGCGCTCAAGAGATTATTGAAAGCGGTTTTGATCAGGATGTGGTAAGGCAGGTAGTCAGCCTTGTTGATAGAAGTGAATATAAGCGCCGGCAGGCTCCGCCGGGAATCAAGATTACATCCAAGGCTTTTGGTAAAGACAGGAGAATGCCAGTTACTAATAAGTACAGTAAATTTAAATAATAAGATAGATAGCTATATATTGCAAGGTTCATCCGCGCACAGAAGCGCAAAAAGACATCGGCGTTCCAAGATAAGGAACGCCTTTATTTTTAAATAGTTGTTAAGACAAAGGTGTCCTTTATCCAAGAGATGGATATGCGGCACCTTTTTTGCTTGTGGAATAACTTGGTGTGGTTATTACTGGTGAATACGAGAGGTTAAAATGAGTTTTGAAGAACTTTCAGGCAGGTTATCGTCTAAATTAAAAGGAATAACTCGTAAACTTAATTGATGCGCCGGGGCTTTTAATGAAGAAGATCTTTACCAGGAGGCGATGATACATCTCTGGGATGACTATAAAAGGGGTAAGTTGTGCGATAAGACGGATAGCTATATATTACAGGGATGTTATTTTTATCTCAGAAATTATATCCGTAAATTTAAAGATAAAGCTCAGTTAATCAGTATGGATACTTTTGATAGCGTTAAAGATGATTCAGAATTAGAAACAATTTATTATTCAAAAGATGCCAGGTTGTATTTTGATGATCAGGATAGGCAGACTTTAGTCAAAAAGATTCTGAATAATGGTTTAAGCAAAAGGGAAAAAGAAGTTTTGCTTCTTTGTTCGAAAGATCTGACTACAAGAGAAATCGGCAGGATATTGGGTATTTCTCATGTAATGGTAATTAAGTTAAGAAGTAGAATTAAAAATAAGTGTCGGGAATTTAGGAATTTTGTTTAATAAGGTTACCAGGCTTGGGTTTTTTTAACTTGTATGAGTGAGAAGCATAAAACACGCAGTGAAGCGTAAAAGACATCGGCGTTCCAAGATAAGGAACGCCATTTTATTTTTAAGCAGTTATTTAAGACGATAGCGTCTTTTAATTCCAAGGATGGATTAAGGGGCGCTTTTTATTTTTACTGTACAAGTGTGTAACTAATTACATGGTGGAGCACTTAAACTGGATAAAATAATGAAGAAAATCGAATGTATTATTCGTTCGGAAAAACTAAAAGATGTAACCGATGCACTTCTTAATGTTGGGATAGGAGGGATGACCGTAAGTGAAGTGCGCGGCTTCGGTATCCAAAGGATGAGGCCGGAAACTTTTCTTTTCGTGCACAAGACTAAATTAGAAATCTATGCTTTGGATTCACAGGCAAATGAAATTCTTGGTGTGATTATGAAAGAATGTTTTTCCGGCAGGGCCGGAGATGGGAAAATCGTCGTAATGCCAATGGATAACTGTATTCGGATACGCACAAAAGATAAAATGGATAAGGCAATTATTTAATGAAAGGAGTAAGTCACATGGTTAAGTTTTATAGAAGTTCTAAGGGCGTCATCGTTGTTAGTGCGGTAGCTATAGTTTTGGGTTTATGTTTTCGTATTCCTTACGTCCTGGCGGATGATGTGGCTGAAGATAAGTTGCTTCGGAAAATAGCAGAATTAGAGAAGAGGCTTCAATCTTTAGAGGGTAAGCAGCCGCAGAAAGAAGTTTCTCCTGTTGTAACCAAAGGAGATGTTGAGGCAATAGTTGATGAAAAAGTAGCGCAGGCAAAACAAGGGGGAGGCTTTCAACTCCCTGAAGCATTAAAAGATATTACTTTGAGCGGTTTTGTGGATACTTCGTATACATACAGTTTTAATCATCCTGATTCCGGCAAGACTACCGGCCGGGTATTTGATACCGAGGCAAACAGTTTTAATTTGCAGGCTGCAAAGATAGCTCTTGAAAAATTGCCGGCTAAAACAGGCGGAGTGGGTTTTAGGGCCGATCTTCTGATTGGGGATGACGCAAAAGTCATCAAGCCTTATGGGTGGAATACAGATGATATTAATTTAGAGCAGGCATATTTGGATGTGTTGATACCGGTTGGCAAAGGATTGGATGTGAAGGCTGGTAAATTTGTAACTTTGGCCGGAGCTGAAGTAATCGAGTCAAAAGATAATTGGAATTTTTCACGTTCGTTGCTTTTTGGTTACGCCATACCTTTTACGCATACAGGTGTGCGTGCCAGTTATCCGGTTTTTGATACTTTGACCGCATATTTGGGAGTGAATAACGGTTGGGATGACATAAAAGATAATAACAAAGGCAAGACTATAGAGTCAGCGTTAGCATGGAGTCCTAGCGACCGGCTTTCGTTTAACTTAGCAAGTTATTACGGGCCCGAAGAATCAGGGGATAATCATTCAAATCGGGGTTTAGTTGATTTCATTGCGACCTATAAGCCTTTTGAAAAGTTGACACTTAAGATTAATGCCGATTATGCTCAAGAGCAAAATCTTGTTGCTTCTGGAAAGGCTGCGACTTGGTCGGGAATAGCTGGATACGCGCGCTATGATGTTAACGATAAATGGAGTTTTTCAAACCGCATGGAATATTTCAGTGATCCTAATGGAGTCAGAGTTGTTAGTGGAAGTCCTGCAGATTACTGGGAGAATACTTCGACGCTGGAATACAGGCCGCTTAAAGACCTTATCACGCGCCTGGAATATCGCTATGATCACTCAACTTCTGATGTATACACTGTTGGTTCAAAGGCAATAGATCATCAGGGTACTATCGGTTTAGAAGCAATTTATGTATTTTAAGAAAGGAGTAAGAGATGGGGAAAAGATTGGGTAAGTGGTTTATCAGCATGAAAACGGCAATGTTGGCCGTTATAATAGGGTTGCTTGTTTATCTGGCGGTTCCTTTTTCTGCCTTTGCCGCTGATCCTTCGGGGGCAGAGACTCTTGCGCATAATCCACAGTCGCCGGTTGATTATGTATGGGTGTTGGTTTGCGGGTTTCTTGTATTCTTTATGCAGGCAGGTTTTGCAATGGTAGAAGCTGGGTTTTGCCGCGCAAAAAATGCGACTAACCTGATGGCTAAGAATACTATTGATTTCGTAGTTGCTTCTTTAGTTTTTATGGCTTTTGGTTTTGCTCTTATGATGGGGAATGACTATAAGGGCTTGATTGGTACTTCAGGCTGGTTTTTACACGGAGCCAATTATGATGTGGGGAAATATTTAATGTTTTTTTGGCAGCTAGTTTTCGCTGGCACTGCAGCGACTATTGTTTCGGGGGCGGTTGCAGAAAGGCTAAAATTCAAGGCTTATTTTTTGTATAGTCTGGCAGTTACAGCAATAGTATATCCTATATATGGGCATTGGGTTTGGGGTGGTGGATGGCTATCTAAACTTCCTTTTGGAGTAGGCCATGTTGATTTTGCCGGTTCCGGAGTTGTGCACACTATCGGTGGGTTTGTAGGATTAGCTGGAGCTATTGTTCTTGGTCCGCGGTTCGGGAAATTCGGAAAAGATGGTAAGCCAAGGGCTATACCTGGACACAGTATTGTTTTAGCTGCTTTAGGTACGTTCATTCTCTGGTTTGGTTGGTTTGGTTTTAACCCAGGGTCAACTTTCTCGGCGCATCAACTTAGGATTGCAGTTATTGCGGTAAATACAAATCTAGCAGCGGCAGCTGGCGCAGCCGTGGCTATTCTGCTTGTTTTTCTCAAAACTAAGAAATGGGATGTTGGCATGATGCTTAATGGTTGTTTGGCAGGATTAGTTGCGGTTACCGCTCCTTGTGCTTGGATTGAGGCTTGGGCAGCAGTGGTCATTGGTTCAATAGCCGGACTATTAGTTGTATTGAGTGTTTATTTTTGGGAGAATATAGGGGTAGATGATCCGGTTGGTGCAGTAAGTGTCCATGCGGTAAACGGATTCTGGGGGCTGATTAGTGTTGGGCTTTTCGCAGATGGCACTTATGGTTTGGGTACTACAGAAGGTCCTTTAGTAAAGGGGTTATTTTATGGAGGAGGCTTAGGGCAGTTGATCGCTCAAGCTATTGGAGCGGTTGTTTGCGTGGCCTGGGCATTTGGTTTAGGCCTGATAATATTCAAGGTTATGGATAAGTGTTTTGGAGTCAGGGTTTTACCCCATGAAGAGATAAAGGGGTTGGATATCGGTGAACATGGTACGCCTGCTTATCCCAATTTCTATACTTTTAATAACTAGTTTACTTAATTATGCTCTCTGTCTGCGGTATGCGCAGGCAGAGAGTTGAAAAGGAGCTGATAAAATGAGGAAAATAGAGGCTGTAATACGTGTAGAGAAGTTAGAAGAAGTTACTGACGCGCTTGAGAAATTCGGATGTCCCGGGATGATGGTTACCCATATTGAAGGGCATGGTAGACAGAAAGGCATAACTGAGCAGTTCCGGGGCAGGGAATTTAAAGTAAACTTTATTCCCAAGATAAAAATAGAAATCGTAGTTAAGGATGTTGATACAGATAAAATTATACAATTGATTATGAGTACCGTTAAAACTGGAGAAATAGGTGACGGTAAGATATTTATTTATCCGATTGAGAATATTGTTAGGATTCGTACTGGAGAAAAAGGCGAGGTGGCGGTGTAATAGGGTAAGGTATTAAGCCTATAATTAACTTTGTGCGATACGAGAGAGGCCACGATAAACTACCTCTTAATGGAAGAGGCTTGTAGTTTTATAGCGTTGATTCTTAAATAAGATCAACGCTATTTTTATGTCCCTCCATTTTTAAAGCTGGCCTCTCTGGATTATTTATAGGCAATCTAGTAGGTTTTGCACAAGTTTTAAGTCTTCGTATTTAATAAATCTAGAAAGTCTTTCTGAATAGCGTTGCTTTGATAATCAAGCAGCGCTATTTTTTTAGTAAGCTTGCTAATACTTTTTTAATAGACGGTTATTCTGTAAAATGTCAGTGTTTTTCTGATCTAATACGGGAAAGGCGGCGCTGGGGTATTTTTTTTGTTCGAGCGTATAGATATCGAAATGTAAATTACGCAATTGTTTGGCGATACCCGCGGTTAAAGCTACTATCTCAAGAGTAATAACGCCTCCTACGGCTACGCAGGGAATTGTGCCACCAGGCAGCCAATATCCCGCTTTCGAAAGCCCTAATTCGTTAGAAGCGCAGACAAAAATCCAGTTAGCCGAAGCAACCCGCCCGCGTAATTCATCCGGAGAAAGTAGCCTTACCATGGAACGCCGGATGACCATACTGACTCCGTCGAAAACTCCGCTAAAAAATAAAGCTGCCATTGATAGTAGGAAATTACGGCCGTCACTGAATCCGATGATTAAAGTAATTATTTTTTAGGTGAATTTTTATTCTGAACATGGTTGCTTTAGGCTTAAGAATTGCTCGCAGGGATTAATCTAAAATTCTCTTAATAAGATACGATTCCTAATGGTAAAATAAGCTTTATAATCAGATATGATTAGTTTTGTAAAATACTACGGGAGGCCACAATAATTTGTCTCTCTTAAGTCTAGAATGCTCTTGATATAGTAAGGCATTGAGTTTATAATTGACTCTATAGATTAAAAGAATCTTCCTTCAGGATTATACGATGGGTGTCATTTTCAAAAATGGAAAAATTTGGCTTTTTAAAATTAATTTTAGTTTTTGTATTATCAGTTTTTCTTATAGCTTTCTTTACGGCGGCTTGTGATGATGAAGATTCGGCATTGGATATATTCTGCGATATAGATGGTTTTTTCAGGTATGATGAACTTTTTGCTGGAATTTTGTTTCAATCAGGAGTTTTGTATGAGCATAGTACCGCGATTCCGCCTAAATCATTTATGGCGTATCTGGAAAGACATGAAAAATCCCCGCCCTTTAACCCGATAATTTTTTCCTAAAAGCTAAGATCTAATTGAAGATTCAATATTAATCGGAATCATTATATTTAAAAAGGATATTAAATATGAAAAATAAAACTGTTATTTTAGCTGTATTATTTTTAATATGCGGAATGGTTACGTTGAGTTCTGCTCAAACGGCAACCAGCTTGAAAAAAAACGAAGTCAGAACTGAGATTGTTAGAGGTAAAATTATCTCTATTAATGCCGTAAAGAATGAGATATTGGTAAAAGAAAATAAAACGGGGACAGAAAAGACTATAGTGGTTACCCTGAAGGCAATTTCGTCTTTGGAGGTTAATGATGAGTTGGAGGTTGCGCTTAAAGTGGGAAGTAATGTCGCTGAAAGTGTAAGAAAAATTATTAAGACAACCAAAGAATCTGGTAAAAAATAAAGTTGATAAATAAGAATGAGAAGATGAGTTATTCGGTCAGAAATAACTGCAGTTTTTTTAAGCAATCTCTTTCTATTTTAAATTTAAATGATTTAATCTTAACAGAGGGAACCGGTTATGCTTAAACTTATGAAAAGGATTATATTTATTTTAATTTTAGCCGCTTTTTTTATTGTTTTAACAGCAGGCTTACTTACTGTATTTTTTGACCAGTCAGTAATTGTAAGAAAAAATACGATTTACCACGTTCCTGTTTCAGAAAGGGTGGTGGCTATTACTTTTGATGATGGGCCATCTCCTAAATGGACCCCGGAAATTTTAGATGCGCTTAAAGCCGCGCAAGTTAAAGCTACATTTTTTATGATCGGCGAGCATGTAAAATTGTATCCGGATTTGGCTAAGCGCGTAGCGGATGAAGGCCATGAGATAGGTAATCATACTTATGACCACCACGGTATTTTTTATTATAAAACAGAGGAGTTGGATAAAGAGATAAGAGATACCCAGGAAGAAATATATAAAGCAGTCGGGATAACCACAAAATATTTTCGGCCGCCTAAAGCTTGGCTTACCGCCAGAGAAAAGAAAGAAATTAAGAGAATAGGGTATGAGACAGTTCTTTGGTCATTAAATTCTAAAGATTGGGTTAATTTTGATGATCGTTATATTATAAAGTATATATTACATTATGTAAGGCCGGGGGATATTTTGCTTTTTCATGATAGCGGCGGTGTTTTCCATCCAGACAATGGTAATAGGGAAGAGACGGTAAAAACTATACCCAGGCTAATTGAGAAATTAAAAGATAAGGGCTATAGGTTTGTAACTATTAGTGAGCTTTTAGAATTACATAAAATAAATGGAAAGCAATAAAAAGACAATAAAGCAGGTTATCCTGTTAATCATATTATCGTATTTTTGTTTTATGTTTGGTAACGGCTTGCTTAGCTTGACTATACCGGATGAGGTTTTTTATACCCAAACTGCCAAAGAGATGGTTCAGCTTCACAGTTGGATGACCCCGTATTTATTTGGCCAGCCACAGTTTGAAAAGCCTATTCTTCTTTATTGGTTTTTAAGGATCGCTTTCATGATCTTTGGTTTGACAAGTTTTGCTGCCAGATTTTTTCCTGCATTATTAGGGATGGTTGGGGTAGTGGCAACTTATCTTCTAGGGGTATGTGGTTTTAAGAATAAGAAGAAGGCATTCATTTCAGCAGTTATTTTAATGACTAGCGGTCTCTATATAGGTTTGGCGCGGACAGTATTTACGGATTTGATTTTTTCTGTTTTTATTCTTTTATCCCTACTATCTTTTTATTGGGGCTATTCTTTTAGGAACAGGAAAAGCCTAGGAACATTACTATTTTTTGTTTTTTCGGCTTTAGCGGTTTTAAGCAAAGGCCCACTAGGGCTAGCCATTCCATTGTTAACTATAGTAACATTTTTATTAATAAAAAAAGATATAAAATTTTTGTTTAATCAGTATTTTATTTGGGGGCTAGTGCTTTTTTCTTTAGTCTCCTTTCCCTGGTATAGCCTGATGTTTAAGTTATACGGGAATACTTTTATTCGTGAGTTTTTTTATAACGATCACTTTAGGAGGCTTATTGAGGCGGAGCACTGTAGTAATGATACTTGGTATTTTTATCCTTTGTCTATGGTTAGCTGTATTTTCCCTTGGAGCGTATTTTTGATTATTTCGTTATTTTCTCTTCCGAATTATTTAAAACTTAAAGATAATTCATTCTATTTGTTTCTGATTTGCCTGATTACTGTTGTATTTATGGTTTTTCAGAGCGCGCATTCTAAGCTGGTGAGCTATATATTCCCGCTTTTTCCGGCACTTGGCCTTCTTTGTGGAGGATTTATTATTGATGCAATTGAACAGAAAGAGAAGAATCCTCAGGTTTATTGGGCCCTATCCTTTAGTTTACTTGTTATTTTTTTAGTACCGGCAGCCTTAATTATTGCTTCTGTCTGGTTTGAATATTATTTAAACCCGTATATTCCAGGGAAATTGGTTACTAATTTATTTATATATATATTCCTAGTTTTTGGGTTGGTTATTCTTCTCTTGATGCTTAGGAGGAAATTAATAAAAAGTATTTACTGTCTTGCTTTGTTTGTTCCACTAATGATATATTCTATCCCGCTTGTTCGTAATAGTATTGAACCTTATCTTTCTCCTAAAGAATCCAGCGAATATCTGCTTAAGAATTATAAGATTGATAATGCTATTTTAAGCTCGAAGTTTTTCGTGCGTGGAGTAAAATATTATACAGACAAAGAGGTGGCGGTGATTGATATGCCGGGTACGCCTTTTTTTAGTCCGCATCCTATACTTTTCTTGAATACTAGAGATAAGTTACTTGATTTCCTGCGTAAACAAAAAGTTACTTATTGTATTTTAAAAAAGAATTCTGTAAAAGATATTGAGCGGTTTTCTCCCGGGGAATTTAAATATACAGTGTTAAAGGTTATCGGGAATGAATATATTTTAAAGATTGAAATCCTGCCTAAATAATCAGCTTTTGAAGTTTAGAAAGACTAGTTGATTCCCCAATGAAAGATTTATGGATATTATCGAATTACATTCTTAATTTTTAATCTAAACGTAAAATTGTATTATTATTTGGTAGTGCTATAATAAATTATTGTGAGTATCCTGCTGCAATCGAATGTTATGCAGGTGTAAAAGCTTTTGCGGTAAGAAGTTGAAATAGAAGTTCTTTATTATTTTCGTTAAAAGATACGGGCGGTAATGTTCGGAAGTGCGACATCGGGGTTTTAGGGTTGGACGCGGAAATGCCTGTGTTTGGTTCTTAAGAGGTATTCCCAATGAATAAAAAGAGAGTATTTATTATTACAAATGGGTGCGATAGAAGATCGCTAGATTCTACTAGATTAGATAATTTTTTTAAATTAAACAATTGTGTTATTGTAAAAACCGAAAAAACCGCAGATTATATTATTTTTGTTACCTGTTGTTTTAAGAAAACAAAAGAAGAAGAATGTTTGAGAGAAATAAACAAGTTTTTAAAATGTAAGGGTGAGTTAATAATTATTGGTTGCCTGCCAGACATATCTCCGAATCGCCTCAAGGAAGTATTTAAGGGTAGAATTATCGAAACAAGAAACCTGGATCAGATAGATGCCCTATTTAATGATTTTAAAGTAAAATTTAACAGTGTCCCGGATGCTCACTTTCTATATCAGGTGCCTATTCCGTTGCTGCAGCGTTTCGTTTCAAAATTTGTATTTATTAAAGGGATCCTTGAGAAGTGTTTAAGGCACGGGGCTATGTTAAGGAGAGTTTTAAGCCTGAGATTTATAACCCAATATATAAAATTAAAAACTAAGAAAGTTGTGTTGCGGATAAGTTCCGGATGCCTAGAGTGTTGTGCTTATTGTACTATATTCCGGGCTGTTGGAAGATTAAAAAGTAAAAAAATTAATGAATGTGTGCGCGAGTACAGCTTATTATTGAAGCAAGGGTATCGTAATTTTGAGTTGAACGCTGATAACTTAGGTGCTTATGGATTAGATTTTGGCAGTACTTTTCCGGAATTACTTAAGAGTTTATCAGAAGTTGATAAGGGGTTATCGGTGAGTTGGGCTCTCTATGGATTAGATCCAAAATGGGCTATTAAATATAACGATTTTTTGTCAGAATATATTGTTAAGGGGAAGATAGCATATATAATTTGTCCTATACAATCAGGCAGTAACAGAATATTAGAGCTGATGAATAGGCATTATAAAATTGAAGAGATAACAGAAATATTAATAAAATTTAAAAAATTACAACCAAAATTACGGCTTGATACACAACTCATAGTTGGTTTTCCCTCAGAAACCGAAAAAGATTTTCAGGAAACTCTGGATGCTGTAGAAACGATAGATTTCGATGCTGCTCTTTTTTTCGCATATTATGAGGGGCATGATTCTTTTTCTTCCGGGATGAGTAATAAAATTCCAGGGGAGATGATTCTGACAAGGATTAGACAAGCCTTGGACTTATTGCAAGGAAAGGGAATTCGCTGCGTTGCTTCAGATTATTGATTGATATTGAGAAATATCTTTTCTTAGAAAATAATATTGACAATAATTGTGGTTTATGGTAAATTTTGTATAGAAAGTAATACATTTCATACTAGTAATACTAAGTTCTTGGGAAAAATTAAGGGGAGGTTAATAGATGAGTAATCCGAAAAAGTTTTACGGTAAGGTACCTGTGGGGACTAAAGGGCAGATTGTTATTCCGGCAGAAGCGAGGAAGGCAATGGGTATTAAGCCGGGGGATAATGTTATTGTTATTTCTGGTCCGCCTCATCATGATAAATTAATCAGCCTTGTTCCCGAAAATGAGTTTAATAAATTTTTGAAGTTTTTTGAGGAACATGTCGCTAATTTAAAAGAAGCAGTTTCTAACAATAAATAGCAATACAATGTTACTTGGAGAAAAAATGCAAAGTAAATTAAATCCCGTTGTTTTATTTCTGGGTATTTTATTCTTGACCTTGACGACGATAACTGGTTGTACAAAGAAGGATGTATCTTTGCCTCAGGACCCTAAGGTCTCTGTAGTTTATATGCGTCCTGAGCGGTTAGTTATGACTACTGAATTGTCTGGGCGCACAGCTGCTTTTCTTGTTGATGAAATTCGTCCTCAGATCAATGGCCTTATTCAAAAACGGTTATTTATCGAAGGCTCTGAAATAAAGGCTGGCCAGGTACTTTATCAGATTGATCCGGCTCCATTTCAGGCAGTATTTGATAAAGCCAAAGCTAATCTCCCTGCCCTTAAGTTGAGAGCTGATCGTTATAAGGAAGCATTAATTGATAAAGCGGTCAGTCAGCAGGAATTTGATGATGCGGATGCCGCTTTAAAACAAGCAGAAGCAGAGCTTCAAACAGCCAAGATCAATCTTAATTATACTACAATTGTTTCACCAATCTCCGGCCGTATTGGAGCTTCTACTGTAACAGATGGCGATATTGTGACAGCATATCAACCTACAGCTTTAGCGACTATTCAGCAGTTAGATCCTATTTATGTAGATATCCCACAGTCTACTACGGAGTTACTACGCCTGGAGCGTAGTTTAGAGGATGGGCGCCTTAAGCATGATGTAGCTAATCAGAATAAGGTAAAGCTTATTCTAGGAGACGGTACACCGTATCCTTTGGATGGGACTTTTCAGTTCCAGGATATTACAGTGGATTCAACTACTGGTTCAGTTATTCTGCGGGTGATTTTCCCAAATCCGAAAAATATTCTTTTACCGGGTATGTTTGTCCGGGCAATTATTACAGAAGGTGTCAATGAGCAGGCTATTCTTATTCCTCAGCAAGGAGTTTCTCGTAATCCGAAAGGCGAACCTATTACGCTAATTGTAGATGCTGAAAGTAAAGTTCAGCAGCGGATGCTTACGCTTGATCGGGCTATTGGTGATAAATGGCTTGTTTCTTCAGGGATTAATTCTGGTGACCGGATAATTGTTGAGGGACTTCAAAAAGTAAAGCCTGGCATTTCAGTAAAGATTGTTCCGCTTGACTCCGGTGGCTAAGATAGTTTTAGTTGTTTAAAGAGAGTGGCTTGGATAATTTCGAATATGCATTAAACGGAGAAAACTATGATATCCAGATTTTTTCTTGATCGTCCGGTTTTTGCCTGGGTTATTGCCATTATTTTGATGGTACTGGGTTTATTGTCTATCTCTCAATTGCCCATATCGCAGTATCCTCCTATTGCGCCGCCTTCTATTGCCATTAGTTCTGTTTATCCGGGGGCCTCAGCTGAAACGGTAGAAAATACCGTGACTCAGATTATCGAGCAAAAGATGACCGGATTTGAAGATTTACTTTATATGTCTGCAAAAAGTGATTCGGCTGGTTCTTCCCGTATTGAATTAACCTTTAGGGCCGGGGCTGATCCGGATCTTGCTTGGTCCAAGGTGCAAAATAAACTCCAGCTTGCTATGGCTAGTCTCCCGGAAGCGGTCCAGCGTTCAGGCGTTAAGGTTAGCAAATCTACGCGTAATTATCTGATTATCGTCGGCCTGATTTCGGAGGACGGCAGCATGGATGGTAATGATCTGCGGGATTATGCTCAGTCTAACCTGGAAAAGGTGTTAGCGCGTGTGCCCGGAGTCGGTGAAGTTGAGAATTTTGGTTCGCAATATTCAATGCGTGTTTGGTTGAATCCTGATAAGCTGAATGATTATAAACTGACTATGGAAGATATTATTGGCTCGGTGCGGGTTTATAACGTCGAGGTTTCCTCTGGTCAGTTTGGTGGCCTTCCGGCAGTATCCGGCCAGCGCTTAAACGCTTCGATTATTATTCAGAATTTACTCCAGACTCCGGATGAATTTGCCAATATTCCGCTTCGGACTAATCCCGATGGTTCCATTATACGGATCAAAGATGTTGGCAGGACAGAATTGGGCACTGAGTCTTATGATGTTGAAGGCTCTTATAATGGTAAGCCTTCTGCTGCTATGGCTATTCGTCAGGCTCCGGGAGCTAATGCGTTGGATACGGCAGATGCGATTAAGGCGAAAATGAAAGAGATGAGCCAGTATTTCCCTCAAGGCATGAAGGTAGTGTATCCTTACGATACTACGCCTTTTGTGAAGGTAGCTATCGATGAAGTAATTAAGACTCTTCTTGAGGCAATTTTGTTAGTTTTTCTAGTTATGTTTTTGTTTATGGGGAACTTGCGGGCTACGCTGATTCCGACTATTGCAGTACCAGTGGTTCTTTTGGGTACCTTCGCAGTGTTAGGTTTGTTCGGTTTCTCAATCAATATGTTAACCATGTTTGCGATGGTGTTGGCTATCGGTTTATTGGTGGATGATGCTATTGTTGTAGTGGAAAATGTAGAAAGAATTATGAGCGAGGAGGGGCTTTCTCCTCGGGATGCTACTGCTAAGTCTATGGGGCAGATCACTAGTGCCCTGATTGGTATTGGTTTGGTGCTGGCGGCGGTTTTTGGCCCTATGGCATTTTTTGCCGGATCTACGGGTGTTATTTATCGCCAGTTTTCTGTTACCATTATTGCTTCCATGATTTTATCTGTGATTGTTGCTTTGATTTTGACTCCGGTACTTTGTGCCTCATTGCTTAAGCCTGTTCCTAGAGGCCATGAGTCAGCGGAAAATGCTATTTGGTTCCTGCGCCCGTTTTTTCTTTGGTTCGATCGCGTCTTTTTCAAGATTAGGGATGGTTATGTCTGGATTGTAAGGCATTCTTTAACTAAGAAATTGCGTTATCTGTTTGTTTATGTTGTGATTTTGGGAACGATTTGCTTTCTATTTTTTCGGTTACCTACGGGATATATACCGGATGAAGATCAGGGCATGCTATTGGCGCAGATTCTTATGCCAACAGGAGTTACTCTTGAGCAGACTCGGATTGTTGCCGATGATGTTCAGCGTTATTTTCAAGATAATGAAAAGGAGGCAGTTGAATCCTGTATGACGATTGCCGGCGCAGGATTCTCCGGAAGAGCACAAAATAATGGCATGGTGTTTGTCAAATTAAAAGATTGGAAACTGCGTTCCCGGAAAGATTTGAAAGCTAAGGCTATAGCGGCAAGAGCCATGAAGAATTTTTCGCCCAATATCCGTAAGGCCACGGTTTTTGTTTTCTCTCCACCTGCGGTTATTGAGTTAGGTAATGCTCAAGGGGTGGATTTTCAATTGGTGGACAGAGGTGGACTCGGCCACGAGGCTTTGATGGATGCTCGTAATCAGCTGCTTGACCTGTCGGCTAAGGATACGCGGTTAGCTAGTGTTAGGGCTAATGGTATGGAAGACGTGCCTCAGTTTCGGGTAGATGTGGATTGGGAAAAGGCGGGTGTTTTAGGTCTTCCTATTAATTCTATTCATAACACTATCTCGGCAGCTTTTGGCGGCGCGTATGCCAATGATTTTATTCAGTCTGGACGGGTCAAGCGAGTGTATGTTCAAGCTGATGCTCCTTATCGTATGCTTCCTAAAGATTTAGAGAAACTATATGTCCGTAATACCACAGGTAAAATGGTTCCATTTACATCGTTTGCATCGACGCGATGGACGTATGGTTCTCCTCAGTTGGAACGTTTTAACGGATTCTCTTCTTTGAATATCTGGGGTGAACCTGCTTTGCATCGGAGTTCCGGTGAGGCTATGCAGGCTATGGAGGATATCTCTTCGAAATTGCCGAAAGGTATTGGTTATGATTGGGCGGGGCTTTCTTACCAGGAACGAATGGCAACTTCTCAGGGGCCAATACTTTATTTGTTTTCGATTCTAGTAATTTTTCTTTGTGTGGCGGCGTTGTATGAAAGCTGGAGCATTCCTTTTGTCAATTTATTGATGTTGCCTTTAGGCGTGTTTGGTGCGTTGATGGCAACTTTCCTACGCGGTCTGCCTAATGATGTTTATTTCCAGATTGGATTTTTGACGACGATGGGGCTTTCAACCAAGAACGCAATTTTAATTATTCAGTTTATAAAAGAACAGATGCAGCATCAGAGGCTAGGGCTTGTAGAAGCAACTCTTGCGGCAGTAAGAATCCGATTTCGTCCGGTTATCATGACATCGCTGGCGTTTTTCTTTGGAACTCTGCCTTTGGCTACTGCCACTGGCGCAGGCGCCGGAGCCATGAATGCTATTGGTACGGCAGTTACCGGGGGTATGATTTCAGCTACATTTATCGACCTTATTTTTATTCCGCTATTCTTTATTATTATATCTAGCCTTAAGAACAAACAGCAGCAACCTGTTACTATCGGAGATTTGAATGTTGGGCCGGGTAAAAAACAATAATATGAGGCGAGTACTTGTTTTAATTTTAGGCATGGTTATTTGTTTAAGCGGCTGTACTATGATTCCTAAATATAGCCAGCCGAAAGCTCCGGTTGCTGACCAATGGCCAAGCGGTGCTGCTTATTTAAAGGCACAGCCGAAGGTTAAAGTTTCAGATGTTACGCAAATGAGGTGGCAGGAATTTTTCACTGATTCAAAACTGCAAAGAATTATCAAGATGGCTCTTGATAACAACCGGGATTTGCGGCTTGCGGTTTTAAATGTGGAAAAGGCGCGTGCTTTGTATGGGGTTCAACGGGCCAAGCTGCTTCCAGTTGTTAATCTGGAGGGAGGACAAGCTAAACAACGTTATTCTTCCGATTTTGTTAGTCCTGGAGCTTCCAGGACAATTAACCAGTACAGTGTTGATTTAGGTATTACTGCCTGGGAGATTGATTTTTTCGGCCGTATCCGCAGCCTGAAAGAACAGGCATTGCAAGATTATCTGGGTACGCAAGAGGCCCGGCGTAGTGCCCAGATTACGCTGGTGTCTGAAGTTGCCAGGGTTTATCTAACCATTGCTGCGGATCGGGCAAATCTTAATCTGGCTCGGTCTACCCTTGAGGCGCAGAGAAGTGCTTATAATTTAGTATTGCGCAGATATAAAGTTAAGATTGCGCAAGAAATAGATTTACGCCGGGCGCAAACTCAGGTGGATACAGCGATGGTTAATGTTATGAGTTATATACAGCAGGAAGCACAGGATCAAAATGCGTTAGACCTTTTGGCTGGTTCTTTGGTGCCGGAAGATCTTTTACCTTCTGATTTGACAGGTGTTAGTCCGCTTATGGATATTTATCCCGGTTTATCTTCCGAGGTGCTTTTTAGGCGTCCGGATATTATGGCTGTGGAGCATCAGTTAAAAGGCGCTTATGCTAATATTGGGGCAGCTCGAGCTGCTTTCTTCCCGAGTATTTCGTTAACAACTACCCTGGGTTCGGCAAGCAATGAGTTTTCAGGTTTGTTTAAAGCCGGCAAGGGTACGTGGACTTACGCACCGCAGGTGGTGATGCCGATTTTTGATGCCCGCACATGGGCGGCATATCGGGTTAGCCAGGCGGATAGAAAAATCGCATTGACCCAATATGAGAAAGTTATTCAGACGGCTTTTAAGGAAGTAGCTGATGTCCTTGCCGTAAAAGGTACGGTGGATCAACAAATAGCTTCGCAACAGTCGATGGTTGATTCTGCAGAGAAAGTTTATCTGCTTTCAAATAAACGCTATACAAATGGGATTGATAACTATTTAAGTGTCCTTGATGCACAGCGTTCGCTTTATGGCGCAGAACAAGGGCTTATTACTATGCAACTGACTAAGCTTATAAACGAAGTTAGGATTTATGCGGTACTGGGCGGAGGTGCTAAGGAGGATTCGAATGAACGCGGGCCAGTTAGCCGGGATTCTTTTGAAGATAATGTTCTTTCATTGCTGGGTTCTAAGCTTATAAAGTCGGAGCACTAAAGAGTTTTTAGAAGGAGATTGGCTTTTTCATTAGCAAGAGAGAATCGACCTATTCTTATATTGTTGGTAGTTTGTAAGAATTTGCGTTTTTAAATTTAGAATATATTCAGGCTATTGATTGATAACGGTCAATAGCCTTTTTATTTTGGAATGGAAGTGGTATAATCACACCAATGGCGCCAGCTAGTCCGCTTACGCTTGTCTGGTGCGCGGTAAATCGCTTGACTATGTCCGGCAAAGTTGCCGGGACCGAAGAAAAAATAAGCGTTAAAGATGCGCTTAAAACCATTACCATTAACGCTGCCTTTGTCTTGCGAAAGGAAAAAGAGATTGGCAGCATTGCTGTGGGCAAGCTTGCCGATTTTACTGTTCTTCAACAGGATCCTTTGGCAGTTGATCCGAAACAATTGAAAGATATTCATGTCTGGGGAAATGTTTTTGAAGGCAAGATTTATCAAAACAAATATCAAGATAAAGTTGCAATGTATTCGGATAATGACATAATCAAGCTGGAGAGTAATCCGGCTAATCTTAATGCCGGAAGCGGCGATGATCAGGATGATGACGCCTGTGCTGCAAATCAGATTTTACAACAATCTGCCAGGCAGGATAAGTGAAATTGTTATAAATAATATACATTTACATATTACAAAATTGACATATAATAGGCGTTAATTTAATGGCCGTTGTTTTTTTGCTGCGGCTGGTTTATTCGATAAAATTAATCGCCAGGTTGGGCAAAAGCCTAAGGTATTTTTAAAAGGAGAGAAGGCTTAAGGGAGGGATTAATGAAAAACGGCGATGACATGGTTTTTAAAATTAAGGCTGACTTCTTAAGGGGTTTGTCGCATCCTGTCCGGCTTCAGGTTATTGAATACCTTAGGGCTGGAGAGGCTGCTGTTGGTAAGCTTGTGCTAGAGTTAGGAGTCGAACAGTCGAGCTTATCGCGTCATTTGGCAATTTTACGTGATTTGGGGATTCTTTCGGCCAGACAGGAGAAACAAAGCGTGTATTACCGGCTACTCGATCGCGATGTTTTTAAGATACTGCGCCCCATTGCTGAGTTGTTGAGAAAGAAATTTAAGCGAAGTGGAAAACTTTTGGAAAGGCTTGTCCGAGAGGGGTAAAATTTATGCAACTGACTTTCCATGATATAGAAAAAGCGTTTGAGATCGAAGAGAGGATTCTTTACCAGTGGTTGAATAACCAGGGAATGCCGGCCTTAAGGGCGAATGATCAGTATTATTTTAATTCCGTGGAAGTTTTAGAGTGGGCTTTAAAGAAGCGGATTCTTTTAACTTCCGGAGTGCTGAAGTTATGTGAGAATAGCCGGCACGGACAGGATCCTGTTTCTTCGGCTATTATGCGAGGGGGAGTTTATTCCGGGTTAAAAGGTTCTAGCAGTGGAGATATTTTGGATAAAGTCCTGGATTTTTTGCCCTTGCCTGAGCAAGTTCAAAAAAATCCATTAAAGGAAATGCTTTTATCCCGCCAGCAGGCCGGGACTACCGGTATCGGCAATGGGATTGCTATTCCACATGTTAAGCATCCGGTTGTTTTTGCGGGTATGGATCCGGTGATTGGGCTATTTTTTTTGGAGAAGCCGGTTGATTTTTCTGCTTTAGATGGAGAGTTCGTGCATACGTTATTCGTAATCTTGTCTTCTTCTTTTAAAGAGCATTTATCATTATTATCGCGCCTGGTTTTTTGTCTGCAGGATGAAGGTGTTAAGTCAGCATTAAGCCGCAAGGTAAGCAGAGAAGAGATCCTTGTCGCGTTTCATGTTGCAGAATCAAAGTCAGTAAGGAAAGTTTAATGAAAAATATTTTTCAATTGCCCTGGCAGGTTCCGTTTGGAGAAATCTCGTTTAAGGTTGATCCGCTTAGCTTATTATTTTTAATTTGCATTTTCATTCTAGTTGCCTGTTCCGGGATTTATGCCGCAGGTTATTTGCAGCCATATAAAGGGAAGAAGCCTCTTGGGGCACACATCTTTTTTTATTGCCTGCTTGTACTGGCGTTGGTTGTTATTGTTACAGCTAACAATGTAATTCTTTTTTTAGGCGCCTGGGAAACAATGTCGATTGCGGTATACTTCCTGATTATCTTTGATGATGAGCAGGCCTCTGTGCGTAGAGCGGGTTTTCTATATTTGGCCATGGCTCATTGCGGGACATTTCTCCTTTTTATTATGTTTTTTTTACTTTCGCATGCAGCAGGCTCAATGAACTTTGATTTGATCTCGCGGGTGAATTTATCTCCGGTTTTAGCCGGTACAGTTTTTATTTTAGCTTTGTTTGGTTTTGGTGTTAAGGCTGGTTTCTTGCCGGTACATATTTGGCTGCCGCATGCTCATCCCGCAGCTCCAGCTCATGTTTCTGCGCTTTTATCAGGGGTGGCGATTAAGATCGGTATATATGGGATCTGCCGTGTTTTATGGATGGTTGGCGTATTTCCTGATTGGTGCGGGTATATGCTTCTCATGACAGGTGTTGTGTCTGGGATTATGGGTGTTTTGTATGCTTTAGGGCAGCATGAGCTTAAGCAACTTTTAGCCTATCACAGTATTGAAAACATCGGGATTATTGCTTTGGGACTCGGTGTTGGTTTATTGGGGCGGAGTTACGCTTTGCCTTTGCTTGCGACTATTGGTTTTGCGGGGGGGTTGCTCCATGTTTTAAATCATTCTATTTTTAAGGGGCTTTTGTTTTTGGGCGCAGGTTCTGTTATTCAAAAAACTCATACCGGACAGCTGGATCAATTAGGCGGATTAGCCAAGTCTATGCCGATTACCAGTGCATTATTTCTTGTCGGTGCTTTGGCTATTTGCGGGCTGCCATTGTTTAATGGGTTTATCAGTGAATTTATTATTTTTTTCGGATTGTTCCAGGGGTTATTGACTTTGCCTTTAGCTGGAATGGTGGCTTGTGTTTTGGGTATTTTATTTCTAGCTTTGATGGGGGCGTTGGCCTTAGCATGTTTCACCAAGGTTTATGGCACTGTTTTTTTAGGCAAATTACGCAAAGAATTGGTGTTGTCGATAAGGAGGGAGGCATCCCCTTTGATGATTGCCCCGATGTTGGTTTTGGCTGGGCTTTGCATCTGGATTGGTTTTGTCCCGAAATACGCGGTAAATTTAGTTATTTTAGCTGGGGAATACTTGTCGCATGTGGCAGCTTCGAGTATTAATTTTTCAGGAATTTTAGTTTCGCTTTCGATGGTTAATAACGGTTTTTTTATCTTTCTTGTGCTGGTTTTGTTTTTAATATTTTTACGCCGGCACTTATTAAAGAAAACTCCGGTTTTAGTAATTTCACGTTTGGAAACTTGGAGCTGCGGTTTTTCGCAAGTGACTTCTAGATTTCAGTATACGTCTTCTTCCTTTGCGCATTCTATTTTGGATTTTGTGAAAAATATTTTATTCTTACGCCGCCATGGTGGCCGAGTGAAGGGGGATTTTCCTTTGCCGACACAGATGCATTCTTTGGTGCGTGATGCTGCTGAAGATTTTGTATTTCGTCCATTGTTTTCCAGGTTGGCCATTCTTTCTAAAAAGATTGATGATGGCCGTATTCGATATACCCAGATTTATTTAATGTACATCTTTTTGTTTTTAATATTTTTGTTAGTTTGGAAAATGAGATAAATCTATGTTGATTGGTATTTTTTTAATTCTGATTCATTGGTTATTCGTATTTTTGCTTGCGCCGTTGTTTGTCGGCCTGGTTGTTAAGGTTAAAGCATTCTTTGCCGGGAAGAAGGGGCCTTCGGTTTTTCAGCCGTATTTTGATCTGGTTAAACTTTCTCGGAAGCAGTGTATTTATAGCCAAACTACATCCTGGGTTTTTCGAGCTGCACCGGTTGTTGCTTTAGCTTCGGTATTTGTTGTTTCTCTCGAAATACCGTTAGGTATACTTAAGGCGCCTCTACAGTTTTCAGGAGATATCCTTTTATTGGCTTATTTGCTTGCTTTGTCCAGATTCTTTATGATTGCTTCGGCCCTGGATACCGGGCTAAGCCTGGAAGGCGCTGGTGCCAGCCGTGAAGCTTTTTTTTCATGTTTATCGGAATTAGCGCTTTTTATGAATTTTATTACGCTTGCTTGCCTGACCCAGAGTATTTCTTTATCCGAAATGATCGGGGTTAATATTTTGATACCTTGGAATTTGGATCCCGTTTTGCTTTTAGTTGTCGCCAGTTTCTTTATCGTGCTTCTTGCGGAAAATTGCCGGATTCCTGTTGATGATCCGGATACTCATTTGGAATTAACCATGATTCATGAAGTTATGATCCTGGATCACAGCGGGGTGGATTTGGCGTATATGCATTATGCCTCGGCAGTGAAACTTTTTCTGTTCTCTGGGATCTTGGTTATGATATTGATTATTCCATTTCAGACTGGTAATCCGGTTAAAGATATGCTGATATTTTTAACCGGCATGCTGGGATTAGCCGTTTTGGTCGGAGTCATTGAGTCGTCGATGGCGCGTTTGAGGCTTAACCGTGTAAGGAATTTGTTGTTAATTGCTTTTGCTTTAGCATTTTTTGGTTTTGTCATTACAATCTGGAGGGGGTAAAGTATGACAGCTTGGATTGATGCCGGCTGTATTTTCATTGTGTTTTTTGCGCTGGCTATTCTTGCGACGTACCGTATTGTCGGTATGATCCATATTTTCGCACTGCAGTCTTTTGTTTTAGGCTGCGTGCCATTTTTTCTGCATGCAGAAGCCCTTTCCGCCCGGGTTATTGCCATTGCGATTGTTACGATAGTTTTTAAGGGGATATTAGTGCCTTATATTTTACTTTGGGCTATCCGCCATGTTTCGATACGTTCGGAAGTTAAACCTTTTATCGGGTTTGGTTTATCGATTATCCTTGGATCGCTTTTGATTGCAGGGGCATTTTGGGTTTCTTTATCATTGCAGTTACCGGGAAAAGCGGTTTCTAACTTAGTTCTTCCATGTTCGCTTTCAACAGTTCTTTTAGGTTTTATGATTATGGTTACGCGTACCCGGGCGGTGACCCAGGTGTTGGGCTATATGATTATGGAGAATGGGATTTTTCTATTTGCCCTATTATTATTTGACGGCATGCCGACTCTTATTGAAATGGGTATTCTGCTGGATATTTTTGTCGCTGTTTTTATTATGGCAATTATCATTAATCATATTAATGAGGAGTTTGAGCGTGCACCGGTTGCTGAGAGCCGCTCTGAGACAGGGGAAAGTTTCTGATGCTGTTAATCTTGCTTTTTCTGCCGCTTTTTTGTGCGTTTGCTGTTTTTCTTCCGGTGAGGCGTATCTTCCGCGGAGGGCTTTTGTGCGCGGTGTCCTTTATTCATTCCATTATTGTTTCTTCGTTTTGGCTTAAGCTTCCAGTTTCAGAATTTAACGGCTATTTAGTGCTTGATTCTTTAGGGTTGATTCTGTTATCAGTTGTGAGCTTCCTTTTTCTTATTGTATCTGTTTTTATGGTTGGTTATTTTAAGCATGAGCAACGCAGTAACCGGACTTTTACTGCCTGTCTTTTTATTTTGTTATCAACCATGACTGTTGTTTCGCTTAGCTACCATATGGGCCTTTTGTGGATAGCGGTTGAAACAACTACACTCCTCAGTGCTCCTTTGATTAGTTTTCATCGTAACCAGCAAACTCTGGATGTAACCTGGAAGTATTTATTGGTTTGTTCTGTGGGTATTGCCTTGGCATTGATGGGCACATTTTTCTTAGCGATTGCCGCGCATGATTTACATTCTCTTCTTTTACCTGCGCTTTTAAACGGCGCAGCATCTTTGACAGTGAATTGGTTAAAGCTGAGTGTTATTTTTTTATTGGTTGGTTATGGCTGCAAGATGGGGCTAGCTCCAATGCATAGTTGGAAACCGGAGGTTTACGGGCAGGCCACCGGAATGGTGGCGGTTTTAATGTCCGGAGTATTAACGCAATGTGCTTTTTTGGCATTGATTAGAGTCGCGCAGATATGTAATAAGACTGGATTGAGCCAGTTTTATTCTTCAATGCTGATTATGATGGCTTTGTTATCATTTTTGGTGCCGGCTATTTTTATTTTAGGTGAAAAAAATATTAAAAGGGCGTTTGGGTATTCTTCGGTTGAACATATGGGTATTCTTGTTTTGGGTTTGGCTTTAGGAGGAGTTGGTGTATTTGGCGCATTGTTTCATATGATTAACAACGCAATAGCTAAGGCAATTATGTTTTTAACTGCCGGATCGGTTGCTCAGAAATACGGCTCATCATCGGTTGATAAAATAAAGGGTGTTATTCATGTTTATCCGCTGACGGGAGCGTTTTTGATCGTTTCGCTTTTGGCCGGAACAGGAATGTTCCCTTTTGCGACGTTTCACAGTGAACTGATGATTCTGAATGCCGTAATTATTGGTCAACATTATATTTTGGCTGCTCTTTTTATCATCTGCCTGGCTTTTATTTTTATTGGGATTGCCCGGATTGTTTTGGAGATTGTTTATGGCTCATCGACAAAACCGGTTTTAGCCAATAAGGAGAATTTTTTTATGAATGCGGCTATTATCGTTTCGATTGCAGCTTTAGTGGGTATTGGCATATGGATGCCGACACCGTTGGTTAATGTACTGCGTGCGGCGACTGTTTTAGTGGGTGCGTAAAAAAGGTGAAATCTATGGAATTATTTAATGGCGGTAATATTGCATTGACGGATGTTCCTTTGCTTACGGCGCAAGAATTCCGTGCTGAGGTGATCCGTCGTTGCCGTTTAGATGCCCGGTTAATTAATTTTTTCGGCAGCCCGGAAGACAGGCAGGATGTGCGTTTGTTTGCGATTCTGGGGGAAGATGAGGGGGGAGGACTGCAGATATTATCAACTAAAATTCTGTCTGAATATCCGAGCTATGAATCTCTAACTAAGGATTTGCTTCAGGCTAATTTGTTTGAACGGGAGATTGCTGAGCAGTGGGCAATTATGCCTGTTGGCCATCCGTGGCTTAAGCCTTTGCGTTATCATGCCAATTACCGCGGTGTGCCTGATCTTTGGCCGGATATTAAACAGCGGACTATTCCTGGTTCTTATCCTTTTTATTTTGTGGGTGGCGAGGAAGTTCATGAAGTGGGTGTTGGACCGGTGCATGCTGGTATTATTGAGCCTGGACATTTTCGGTTTCAATGCCATGGTGAAGAAATCTTGCATTTGGAGATTCAGCTTGGGTACCAACATCGCGGGATCGAGCCTTTAATGTGTGGAAAAGATTTGAAGCGCAGTGTTCTTTTGAGCGAGTCTATTGCCGGAGATACATCCCTTGGTCACTCTATAGCTTTTTGCGAAGTTATTGAATCTCTTTCCGGATGCTTGATTCCTTCCCGGGCGCAGGCGGTCCGCGCGGTTGGTTTAGAGCTTGAGAGGCTGGCCAATCATGTGGGCGATTTGGGAGCCATGGGAATGGATGCAGGTTTTTTGCCAACAAGTTCATATTTTGGGCGCATGCGGGGCGACTACCTGAATTTATTACTTTCTTTGGTCGGGAACAGGTTCGGTAAAGGGTTATGCCGTCCAGGAGGTGTTTTGTTTGATATTGATGCTGCTATGTCCAATGAATTTTGCCGTAAACTTAAAGAGTATAAGAAAGAGTTTGATTCTGTTAGTGATCTTTTATTTAGCCAGTCTTCAGTTTTGGCTCGTTTTGAAGATATCGGCTCGATCTCGATGAAAGATGCAAAAATGCTTGGCCTGGTTGGTCCTGCGGGCAGAGCCAGTCAGCTAGAGACTGATGTGCGGATTAATTATTCCTCAGGGATGTGGCAGTTTCATCATGTTCCTATTTCTTTGGGTGTAACAGGAGATGTGTATTCCCGGGCGCTGGTAAAGCGTCAGGAAGTGCTGCGGTCTTTGGAATTTTTGTTGAAGATTTTACCGTCTTTGCCCAGCGGGGAAATTTTTACACCGGTAACTTCAATGGCAAAAGATACACTTGCAATATCTCTGGTTGAAGGGTGGAGAGGCGAAATTGCACATGTTGGTATTACAGATGCCCAGGGGAACTTGTCCAGGTACAAGATTAAAGATCCATCGTTTCATAATTGGCCGGCTTTAAGTTTGGCAATGCGCAACCAGGAAATTTCTGATTTTCCATTATGCAATAAGAGCTTTAATTTATCTTATTGCGGGCACGACTTATAGTATAAAACATTAATGCTAAAGATTATTAAAACATTATTTCAACAAGGGTGCCGGACATTGCCTTTCCCCAAAGGTAACGCCCCAAGTTTTCCTGCGCGTTATCGAGGTTGTCCGATCATTGCCCGGGATCCGGAAAGTTTGGACATAGGAAAGATAACTTTTATTCCGGATAGCGATGTGAGATATTCGAATGATTATCGAATGGCTGCAGCGAAACGGGAACATTTGATTATTACGAAAAATGAAAAGGTCTTGGCTGCGGCACTTAATCGGGAAATGTTGAGGATTTTTGGCCGCTCACTTAAATTGCGCCAAGTTTCAGCCGGAGGCTGCAATTCCTGTGAGCTGGATTTGAATGTTTTAAATACCCCGGTTTTTGCGCTAGGCCGTTTTGGCATTCAATTTGTGGCTTCTCCGCGGCATGCTGATGGTATTGTAGTTACCGGTCCTATTTCCCGTAATATGAGAGAAGCTCTTTTAAAAACTTATGAGGCAATGCCAGGCCCGAAGATTGTTATTGCGGTGGGAAGCTGTGCGATCTCCGGGGGGATTTTTCTTGGCAGTCCGGAAGTGTCTGGAGGCCTGGAGACGATTATTCCAGTAGATCTTTTTATTCCCGGATGCCCGCCGCATCCCTTAACTATTCTCGATGGGTTATTAAGATTATTAGGCAAGATAAAAAGCTAATCTAGCCTGCTCGTTTTTTTTATATAATATATTAAAAGCTTTTGTGTATTACATAAAAAGGTTGACAGCAAAGGAGTAAGGTATAGAATAATTTTAATATGAAGAGGTGAAAATGAGAGCAGATTAAAGTTTAATTGAAGTGGCAATCTCTAAAATTGGGGGTTGCTTTTTTGTTGATAAGGGGCGTTAAGAAGGGAGTTATTAAATGCAGAAAAAAATCAGGGTAGTAATCCTGGTAGTCGTTTTGCTCTTTGTATTCTGCTGGATTAGGGATTTTTGTATTAAGTCGCTAATCGGCACCGTGACAAGCAGCATTACCGGCGCTCCTACTCATATAGGCGGGCTTTCGCTAAGTATAATAAAGCAGTCGGTAAGAATATCTAATTTTAGGATGTATAATCCTAAGGGGTTTTCTAAGGATATTCTGGTAGATATTCCTAAGATAGGTGTTGCCTGCAATTTGAAAGCTCTTGTTACCGGCAGGATTCATCTTAAGCATTTAGAGCTGGAAATTAAAGAAATAGGCATGGTTAAGAATAAGGATGGTAAACTTAATGTTGATTCTTTAAAAATAGTTGCGGAAAAATCCGGTAAAAAAGAAAAAAAACCTGGTAAACAACCGGTTGTCCAAATTGACATTGTAAGTTTAGATATGGGCAGAGTGGTAAGCAGGGATTATAGTGCAGGGGGAAATTCATCGGTAGTTAAGGTATATGATATTAATTTGAAAAAGACTTACAAAAATATTACTAGTGTTCAGCAGCTTATCGTTTTAATTATATCGGAACCATTAAAAGTAGCTGGTATCCAAGGACTTAAAATGTACGGAGCTGCTATGTTTGCCGGTGTGGCGTTTCTGCCGGTTGGAGTAGTGTTTACCTTAACAGGCAAGGACTATGCTCAGGGGATTTTTAACCTAACGATAGAGCAAGCTTATGATGCCGGGTTTAAAGCTATTAAAATTGCCGGAAAGGTTCAGCAGGAAAATAAAGCCGATGGTTTAATTAGTGCTGAGGTTGACGGAGCAAAAGTAATTTTAAAACTAAAAAAACTTTCGGAAGGCTCAACTCAAGTCACTATCTCAGCGCGTGAATTCGGCCTTCCTAAGCCTGAGATAGCTTCGGGTGTTATGTACCGGTTAAAAGAGCAGCTTAAATAGAATTTCTAGCAAGAATAATATTTGTTTTTGATTTCTTAAAAAAGGAACAGCTAAAAGCCCGCATGCTAAAACTTGAATCTATTAAAACCCAGTTAATTCTCTATTTAATTGGTTTTGCCTTTTTTCTGTCGCTTAAAGATAAAGATCCTGTATTTCTGTCGGGAGTATTTATTGCTGTTGTTTCAAGCTTGACAGTAGAGTCAGTTATCCTGTATCTTCGGACAAAAGTTTTTCAGGTAACCGAAAGCTCAATTATCACGGGATTAATTATCGGTTATGTGCTTGCCAGTGACCAAGCGTGGTGGAGATTTATAGCAGCTTCATTTTTAGCCATTCTCTCTAAGCATGTAATTCGTTTCCGGAAGAAGCATATATTTAACCCAGCCTCTTGTGGTATATTTTTGACGCTTATTGTTTTTGGCGCTTCTACTCAGTGGAAAGGAACCTATCTTTGGTACATGCTTTTACCTTTTGGATTTTATTTTGCCCGGAGGATTAGAAAAACGGAAGTAATTATCGGCTATGCTGTTGTTTCTTTATTATTATTCGGCACTCAGGCATTTTATCAAAAGGTTCCTTTGGGGAATATTTTTGGTTTATTAAGTTACTTTTATATATTTGTTATGATCATTGAGCCAATGACTTCACCTGTAAAACCAATCGGAAAATATCTTTTCGGCGCAGGCCTTGCCGGGCTTATTTTTGTTTTAACTGAATTTGGAGCGAGGTTTGATGTTGAGCTTTTCAGTTTGTTGGCTATGAATGCCGTTGTTCCGTTATTAAATAAATTATCATTAACCAAAGGAGGCCGGGTATGAAAAAAATTGTAATGTTTTTGGTTATTTTTATGTCAGTTGTTTCAGCTGCTTATGCGCATCCGCCATCTGATATCAAGATTGATTTTGATCCAAATACCAAAATACTTAAAGCTATAATTATGCACAATACAAATAATCCGCTAACTCATTATATTAAAAAGGTTGATGTAGGCTTAAATGGTAAAGAGATTATTGAGCAGGTTATTTCCAGGGAAGATAATTTTGAAAATCAAACCGTTAGTTATCTGATTCCGGATGTGAAAGACGGCGACATACTATCTGTCGAAGGTTATTGCAGTATCAGCGGGAAATTATTAAAAGAAATCACGGTTAAGGCCGGTAAATAAGCTTTAAAAGTAAATAAATGTGAGCCGATATTAAAAATTAGATGTATAAACAAGAAAGGAATAGCTTTAGCATAAATTCGTAGTGTTGTTTTATCAGGGGACAGCGGCTGCCGACCGTAGATAGTAGAACGGAGGAGATCAAATGCTTAAAAAAATTCTGATTGTAGACGATGAGCCAGACTTACTTGCTGTTACCGTGGCTAGGCTTGAGACCTCAGGATATGAAGTTTTGCAGGCAGCCAGCAGTGAAGAGGCATTGGAAGTGTTAAAAAAGAACAAGCCGGATTTAATATTACTGGATCTGTTGTTGCCGGATATGCAGGGAGGCACTCTTTGTAAACAGCTCAAAGCTGATCCGGAATTCAAGCAAATTCCCATAATCATATTTACCGCCAGCATTATCCGTATTCCTGAAAAAATAATAGAGATGGGTGCGGATGCTTATATATTAAAACCTTTTGAGCCGGCAGATTTGTTATTTAAGATTAAAGAATTTACCGGGGGAAGTTGAGTATAGTAAAAGTGTCGGGCTTAAAAAGTAAAATAAGGGTTAATATGCAAAAAATTAAAAAGAAAAATAACAAAATTCAATTTTCAAATTCACTTAAAGATTTGTTCGCCGGGAGTATTGTTTTAATTATTGTATCGATTCTTTCATATTTTTTTGATGTATTTATTTTTATTGTCCGCTACCTTGAGAAACATCCGCATAAAATAGTTTATGTTGATGAAGTCATTGTCGGGTTCCTGACTTTAAGTATTGTTTTTGCTGTTTTTTCTTGGCGCAGGTGGTTGGAGTTAAAGAAGGAAACTGCTGAACGCATAAAACTACAAGAAGAGCTTATTGCTTTGGCTGATACAAAAGCAGAAATTGAAAGAATTATCTGTAAACAACTGCGTAGTGAAATTGAGCTGCGTAAATAGATAAACATAATTACCCCTCAGCAATATCAAACATCCGGTGCAAACTCGAATTGTCTTGATAACAGTTGTTTTGAGCCGTATAATACACCTTAATAAATAGAAAGGCCCGGGGGCATAAATTAGTAAGAGGTTTAGTTTCCTTAAGCTAAAAGGGTACTTAATTATTAAGTTTTAAAAGGTTAACGGTAAAGAACCGGAGGATTTTTTAGAAAAGAGGTTAAAAATTAATAAGTATCCTATTACGGTTTTAATGTTGATATGCAGTAATGTGTTTATGACTTTTGCTTGGTATGGCCACTTAAAAAATTATAGCCAAAAACCCTGGATTTTCGCGGCTATAATCAGCTGGGGAGTAGCTTTATTTGAATATCTTCTGCAAGTTCCGGCAAATCGAATTGGCCATCAGGTAATGAATCTTGGGCAGCTTAAGATTCTGCAAGAGCTAATAACTTTATCAGTGTTCGTGCCGTTTTGCGTATTTTATATGAAAGAGGGTTTAAAGAAAGATTATCTCTGGGCAGCACTATGTATTTTGGCTGCAGCCTTTTTCATGTTTCGCGGGCTATTAGCCAAGGCGTAATAATTTGAGAGATGTAATATTAAAATATGGAAAATAATACCGAATCTAATTTTGTTTATTCCACTCTCCATGGCGCAATTTGCCCGGGTTGCTCTAAACCGGTTAAGGAGTGTATTTGTCAACAAATAAAAAGGAGTGTTTTACCTGAGACTAGCGGTAAGGTTAGGGTTCGGCATGAAACAGCGGGTAGAAAAAATAAAGGTGTAACGATAATTTATGGTTTACCTTTAAGCCAAGAACAGCTTGAGGATTTGGCTGCGAAATTAAAAAGTACTTTCGGCACAGGCGGAGCGGTAAAGGATTATACGATCCAATTGCAGGGCCAGCAGGTTGAAAAAGCAGAACTCGAATTGCGACGGTTGGGTTATTTAATTTAAATGATAGAAAATAAATTTCAAAAACTTGAAAGAAATTTCGGGCAACAGCCGATTGCAAAAATTATTGCTGAACATGAGTTGAAACCAAATGATCTGGTAAGAAATTCAGCCGAACAAATTACGCACAAAATGGTTGCTCGTGCCGTAAAAGGCAAAAGGCTGACTGCGCATGTGCAAATTAAAATCCTGAATGCTTTGAATAAAGCTGCGGGTAAAAGTTATTTACTTAAAGATCTTTTTAATTATCAATAATCAATTAAATCGGGGACGCTCCTATTTATTTAGATGTATAAAACGATAAAATAAATAGAAACGTCCCCTAATTTTGAAATGAATTGGAGAAATAATGGCTTTAATTAGTTTGCAGGAAGTTAATTTGAGGTTTAGCGGCCCGTTGATCTTTGACCGTTTAAACTTGCAGCTGGAGTCGGGGGAAAAAATTGCTCTTTTGGGCCGTAATGGCTCAGGGAAAACTACCTTAATTAAGGTATTATCCGGCCAGCTTGAGGTTGATACCGGTACAGTGATTTTTCAGAAGGGGATTCAGGTTACCCATTTGCCTCAAGAGATCCCCATGGATATGAAGGGCGATGTTTTTGATATTGTTCTTTCTGGTTTAGGAGAGCGCGCTGATCTTTTAAGCCGCTATCATCATCTTGCTCAACGCCTTCAAACTGAACATTCAGCTGTATTACTTAGCCAGTTGGATACTTTGCAGGCTGAGATAGATCATACTGGTAGCTGGGATCTTAATGCTCAAGTTGAAAATGTTATAGTCCAGATGAAGCTTGATGCCGGGTGTGATTTTCAATCTTTATCCGGCGGGCAGAAACGGCGGGTACTTTTAGCCCGGGCGTTGGTGATTAAGCCGGATGTTTTGCTGCTTGATGAACCGACCAATCATTTGGATATTGATTCGATTAATTGGCTGGAAGAATTCCTGCGTAGTTACCCGGGTACAGTTTTTTTTGTGACCCATGACAGGATGTTTATGACTCATCTGGCAACTAGAATTGTTGAGCTTGACCGGGGTAAAATCTATAGCTGGGCGTGTGATTACAGTACATTTTTACAACGTAAACAAGCAGCCTTAGATATCGAGGAAGTTGAGTGGAATCATTTTGATAAAAAGTTAGCCGAGGAAGAAATATGGATTCGCAAAGGGGTCAAGGCTAGAAGGTGCCGTAATGAAGGGCGGGTAAAAGCCCTGGAACGCTTGAGGGAGGAAAAGAAAACTCAGCGTAAACAGGAGGGCGCTGTGCGCATGGTTGCGCAAAAATCCATTATCTCCGGGCACAGAGTGATTAAGGCCGTTAATCTTGGTTTTAGTTACGGGGACAAATGTTTGATTCGTGATTTTTCCACTCAGATTATGCGTCAGGATAAAATCGGCCTGATTGGGCCAAATGGCAGCGGCAAAACTACCCTTTTACGTATTCTATTAGGGGTCCTTGCTCCGGAAAAAGGGAAAGTAGTCCTGGGGACTAATTTAGAGATCGCTTATTATGATCAACTGCGCGAGCAGCTTGATGAAGAAAAGACTGTGGCCGAAAACATTAATGGTGTCAGTGAAACTATTATGATTAACGGTAGGCCTAAACATATTCTTGGGTATTTGCAGGATTTCCTTTTTGCTCCTGACCGCAGCCGGACAAAAGTCAAAGTTCTTTCCGGAGGAGAGCGTAATCGTTTGTTCCTGGCGCGATTATTTTCTAAGCCTTCAAATGTGTTAGTCATGGATGAACCGACTAATGATTTGGATATTGAGACCCTGGAGCTTTTAGAGGAATTGCTGCTTGAATATCCGGGTACATTATTATTGGTTAGCCACGATCGTCAATTTTTAAATAATGTGGTTACTTCAACTTTTGCTTTAGAGGGGAATGGGGTAATTAACGAATATCCCGGAGGGTATGACGATTGGTTGAGCCAAAGCAAGATGGTGAAGCCAAATGAGCTAGTAAAAGATAAAATAAAAAAAGATCCGGGAAAAAAGGAAAAACCTATTGTTCCGCGCAAATTAGACTATAAAGAGCAGCGGGAATTGGATAGCCTGCCATTAAAAATTGAAAAACTGGAAGAAGAACAGCGGTCTCTTTACGGTCAGTTTGCAGATTACGCATTTTATCAGAAAACACCGGTTGAGATTAATCTCGCCAAGGCAAGGTCTGAGGATATCTCGGAAGAACTTAAGCAAGCTTATCAGCGGTGGGATTATCTAGAAGAGCTAGCCCTCTAAAAATATTTTAGAAAATTAATTGTTACGAAAGTGCTTGTAGAACATCGAAAGGCAGAATATAATATAATCAGGTTTTGTTTGTTAAATATGGTGGCCAGCCAAGTAAACTTTAAGAGAGTTCCTACTCAAATTATTCGGCAGGTTAAATTCCAGATTAATCTACTCGTGCTATTAGGTTTATAAATTAAGCGTTAATTTAAAAGGAGGTTATTTTGGCAAGAGAAAATTATTCGTATATAAAACAACAAAAAGAATTGGCGAATAAAAAGAAGAAAGAGGAAAGAAGGCTGATTAAGTTAGCTAAGAAAAACAAAGATAATCCAGAGCAAACTGCAGGTAGTGGGGGCGCAGCCGTTTAGTAAAGATTAAAAAAGTATAATCTAAAAAGGAGAGAGCATGGGGTATCAATCAGGTGGTGGATTTGGTTCAGGGCCAAAAGAGATGCACAAAGCTACATGTTCAGAATGCAAAAAAGAATGTGAAGTCCCCTTTAAGCCCAGAGAAGATCGTCCGATATATTGCAGGGATTGTTATTCAAAGCGTAAGAACGAGGGCCGTAGTTAATAAAGAGGATGTTTTCCCATGGGGGCGCTTCTATTTATTATCTAATATGTCTAAATAAATAGAAACGTCCCCGATTTAATCAGAAGCATCACTCTCATTATGAAGACAAGAGTTTTACTTTTTAATTTACCTCCTTTAGGAGGTGATCTTTTCCCTATATCATTGGGTTATATTGCCGCAAGCTTAGCCAACCATAATATAGATTCAGTTATCGCTGAGATAGATTCACTTACTGTTTTGACGGATAAGTCAATTAGTAATTTTGTCCTTAAATTTAAACCTGCGGTAGTGGGGTTAGCAGTATACCAGGTGAATGTCAGCTTGGCGATGCAATTGGCGAAATTGATTAAGATGTGTGATTCGTCTATTGTAGTCGTTTTAGGCGGACCACAGGCAACTTTTATGCCAGGGGCGGCGTTAATGCAAATGCCCGATATTGATTTAATTATTCGGGGAGAAGGTGAGGTAGTGCTTCCTGCTCTGGTTAATTGTTTAAAGAACCAAAGGGATATTGCAAAAGTTAAAGGTATAGCTTTTCGGCTAGCAGATAGGATTTGCGAAACAGCTCCGCAGATGCACGTTCGTAATTTAGACACATTTCCTTCTCCTTATCAGACAGGGGTATTTCGCTGGAGCGATCATACCGGAGCTGCTATGCTTACCTCCCGGGGTTGCACATATAACTGTAATTTTTGTTATACCCCTAGAGCTTTTAAGCGGAGTATTCGATCGCATTCGACTAATCGGGTGCTTGCTGATATGAGCATCTGTGTTAAAAATAGAATCAAAAGATTTTTCTTTGCTGATCCTTCTTTTACTTTTGATAAGAAAAGGGTTCAAACGATCATGCAGGGAATTATAAAGAAGCGTTGGAAAATTGAAATTTGGTGTGAGACGCGCGCAGAATTAGTGGATGCGCAGCTGCTTAATCTTATGGCTTGCGCCGGGGTAAAATATCTTGCTTATGGCCTAGAATCAGTTGATCCGGTAGTCAATAGAGCGATTAATAAACGCATTGATTTGCGTAAGTTCAAAGAGACTATTAAGTTGACTCAAGCGGCAGGCATTGACCCTGAGGTTTTTACTTTGTATGGCCTGCCGCACCAGACGCGGCAGTCAGCACTTAAGACTCTAAGTTTTTTGCAAGGTTTAGGTGTTAAGGTCAATGGTAATTCCGCCGGACAGCAGCTAATTCTTTTTTTTGGTACGGATGTTTTGGATAATCCGGAGAAATATGGAATCAATTTGTTTAAAAAACGCCGTCCACTTTATTTTTCCGCCGGAGCTGATTTTGATACTGATTGGATGACTACGCAGGATATTGCTTTTGTCGCTCGAAAATATAAGGCTGCTTCGACAAGTAAAAATATTTGATGCCTAAAAGATATATTACCATAAGGAGATAAATTGGATTTTAAGGCTTTGCAGATAGGGGATCTAAGGATTGAAATACCAATAATTCAAGGTGGTATGGGCGTAGGCGTGTCTAATTATTCATTAGTCTCGGCAGTATCCAAAACCGGTGCCTTGGGGGTAATTGCCGCAGTTGGTCTTGGCGAAACAGTTAATGATCCGCTCAGCGATTATAAGAAAAGATCAGATGCAGCTTTGCGGGCAAGTATCAGGGAAACCAGAAAACGCACGGATAAGCCTTTTGGTGTAAATATTATGTGCGCTTTATCTAATTATGATCAATTGGTGGCTGTAGCTGAGGAAGAAAGAGTAGAGGTTATTATTTCAGGCGCAGGGTTACCGATGAAACTGCCATTATTGGTTAAGGATCCCCGGACTAAATTGTTTCCTATTGTTTCTTCTGGTCGTGCAGCGCAGATTATTTGTACCAGCTGGAAGAGAAAATCTAACCGTTTACCTGACGCAATCATTGTGGAAGGGCCGCTGGCCGGAGGGCATTTGGGTTATAGTTTGGCGGAATTAAATGATCCGGAGCATTTTTATCTGGACAAAATTTTAGTTGATGTGCTTAAAGTTGTAAAGAATTTCGAAACCGATAAACATAGAATTCCGGTAATTGCTGCCGGAGGTATTTTTGATGGACAGGATATTGCCCGGGTAATGAGGCTGGGGGCTAGCGGTGTACAGATGGCGACCAGGTTTGTTTGTACACATGAGTGTGATGTTTCCATAAAATATAAAGAGATGTATGTCAATGCTAAAAAAGAGGATATTGTGATTATCCAGAGCCCGGTAGGTTTGCCGGGGAGAGTGCTGAATAGCGAGTTTGTTAAAAGAATAACTTCAGGTGAAAAAATAGATTTTAGCTGTGATTATAACTGTTTGATTACTTGTAACCCTAAAAATGTCAATTATTGCATAGCCAAGGCTTTGCTTAACGCTTCCCGGGGTCATTTAGATAAAGGGTTTGCGATGTGCGGCAGCAGTGCTTATCGGATTAATAAAATAGTTTCGGTTCCAGAACTAATTGCTGAGTTGGTTGAAGAGGTGAAGAAGAATTAGCTCTAAGCGTAGAAAAGAATATGGCTGGTAAGTTTGAAAAAATTAAAACTACTTTTATTAGTTTGCTTAAACTTAATAATACGCCGCATGGAATTGCTTTAGGTGTTTCGCTGGGGGCATTTATTGCAATTATGCCTGTTTACGGATTTCATACATTACTGGCAGTTGTTGCCGCCTGTTTGATTCCGCAGGCGAATAAATTGGCAATTCTCTTAGGTACTAACGTTTCTTTGCCGGTGACATTACCGTTTATTACCTGGGGCGGGTATGAAATCGGCAGGTCTATCTTACGCGGTAATTATCCTGTTTTTAGCGGAGCATATTTTACCAGCCTTAGTCACTTATCAATATGGGGAATACTTCAGGTAATTAAGAATCTTTATCTGCCGTTATTTACCGGGAGCTTGGTCCTGGGTATTGTCTGTGGAATATTTTTTTATATTGTTGTATTTTGTATTGTTTACCTGATTAAGCAGAAGAGGGCGTAATGAATGATACTAAGGCGGTGATAAGAAAGTATTGTTCTTCTGATCGGCAAAGGGTGAGGCAGATTTGTTTTAATACAGCTTTTTTCGGCCAGCCTTGTTCTAATTTTTTTGATGGTGATGATATTTTTGCCGATGCCTTGACTGGATATTTTACTGATTATGAGAGTCAATCTTGTTTTGTTGCTGAAAAAAACGGGGAAGTTGTCGGGTATTTAATTGGCGCAAAAGACGTAAGGCAGATGGAGAAGATTTTCGCAAAAAAGATTATGCTAAAATTGCTGGTCAAAGCGTTTTCTTCAGGAGTGCTCTTTAAGTTTAAAAATATTGTTTTTATCGGAAGCTGCTTTGGCAGCATGCTTAAAGGGGAGTTTCGTCAGCCGCTAGTTGCGCATGAATATCCGGCTACGCTGCACATTAATATGCATCCTGATTTTCGTAACCTGGGTATTGGTTCACAACTGATTGCCCGTTACCTTGCCTACCTTAAAGATGAAGGGGTTACGGCTGTGCATTTTGCTACTATGTCGGATAAGGCTGCGCAATTTTTTAATAAACAGGGGTTTGTCGTTTTGTCACGTACCCAGCGTTCTTATTTCCGTTACTTATTGCATCGGGATTTCTTTGTGTACATTTATGGCAAAAAAATAAAGTATTCTTGATTTATCAAAGTATTGCAGATATAATTAAAACTTAGTTAAATTAGGAGTAAAAATAAATATTATTGATTTATTTTTCCATCTGGATGAGTATTTAAATCTGGCCATACAGATCTGCGGCATCTGGTCTTATGCTTTGCTTTTTTTAATAATTTTTGCTGAAACGGGTTTGGTGGTTATGCCTTTTCTGCCCGGTGATTCGTTGCTTTTTGTCGTTGGTACTTATTCGGCTTTGGGTTCTTTTAATCTAATCGGGGTTATTCTAATTTTATTTCTGGCTGCGGTTGCCGGTGATGCCTTGAATTATGCTTTTGGCAAAAAAATTGGTGAAAAAGTTTTTAAAGAAAATTCCCGTTTTTTTAAAAAAGAATACTTAGTTAAGACCCATGCGTTTTACGAAAAATACGGCGGTAAAACTATTGTTTTAGCAAGATTTGTTCCGATTGTCAGGACATTTGCCCCGTTTGTCGCCGGAGCCGGGAAAATGAGTTACGGTTATTTCTTCTCTTATAATGTCATCGGCGCGTTTCTCTGGATTGTTGTGTTTGTTGTGGGCGGTTTCTTTTTCGGTAACTTACCTTGGGTTAAAGAAAATTTTTCGCTAGTCATATTTAGTATAATATTTGTATCTATTTTGCTGCCGGCTTTTGGATCCTTACGGTATGGTAAGGATAAAAGGTAAATTATTTTTTTAAATATTTAAGATGCTTATTGCCAGTTGGCAGGTTTATATAATTAAATGCAAGGACGGCCTGTTTTACACTGGTATTACCAGCGACCTTAATCGTCGGATTAAAGAACATAATAGCGGTAATGGCTGTCGTTTTACAAGATATAGAATCCCGGTAGAGCTGGCCTATAGCGAATTGGCTGCTAATCGTTCCGGGGCGTTAAAACGCGAAGCCCAGATTAAAAGTTTCACTAGAAAAGAAAAATTGAGATTAATTGTTAATTTTTTTAACCAAAGCGTTACAAAAAAAGGAGTAAAATGAAGAAAATAATCAAGCGCAAAAATGTTGCTGAGCCGGCAGATCTGGTTATGCCTGAAGCGCAGAATGATCTAACCGGTTTAGTTAATAAAATGTGTGATCAATTAGTTTCCCTGGAGAAAAAACTGGATACTTTAATTAATCGCGCTCCAGACCGTGCTGCAGCTGCCGGGGGCGATAGGTTTGAGAGGCCTGGGCGTTTTAGACCTGCCGGTCGTTCTGGGGGTTCCAGGTATGATGAGCGGCCGAGAGAAACTAATTTTACTCAAGCAGTTTGTTCGGAATGCGGTAAAGAATGCGAGATTCCTTTTAAGCCAACCGGTGATCGTCCGGTGTATTGCCGAGATTGTTTTTCGGCACGCAAGGATTCTGCTCCATCCAAAGGGGGATTCGGTGATCGGCCAAGAACCGGAGGTTTTTCCCGCCACCGCAGTTTTGATAATCGCGCACCGTCAAGGGGCTCAGGGTTTGCTAAAAGAAGAGGTTCATTTTCTCCGAGACGCAAAGAGCGTTCTTAAATTAGAATCTAATTGATAAAGAGATTGTTTGTTTTGAAATAATTATTATTAATGAAGAGCAGGTTCTCATGCCGGGTGAAAGTATGGCAATAGTTTTTGCTATTGGGTTTCCGAAAGTTTCGGAATACTTGGTCCAGAAATGAGAGCTTGCTTTTTTTATTAAGGATATCGGGGGAGTGCATGGGGTTTTGTGAACGGGAAATTGAAGAGCTGGAAGGATTATCAGAAAAAGAGGTTGTCGAGAAACTTAAGCAGTATGGCTATAATGAAATCCCTTCTCAAAAAAAGCGTAATGTTTTTATAATATTTTTTAATGTTATAAAAGAGCCGATGCTGCTTTTATTAATATTTACCGGTTCCATTTATTTGATTTTAGGTGAGCCCAGGGATGCATTGATGTTACTTACCTTTGTATTTGTGGTAGTCGGAATTACCTTTTACCAGGAGCGAAAAACAGAAAGAACTTTAGAGGCATTACGCGATCTTTCAAGCCCCAGGGCGCTGGTTATCCGCCAAGCCCAACAGAAGAGGATTGCCGGTAGAGAGGTCGTTGTTGAAGATCTAATTATTTTAAAAGAAGGCGACCGGGTTCCGGCAGATGCGGTGATTTTGTCTTGTTCAAATTTGTCTGTAGATGAATCCTTGCTAACTGGCGAATCTGTGCCAGTGCGTAAATCAGAATGGGATAAGGAAGAGTTTAATCGGCATCCGGGGGGAGATGACCTTCCCTTTGTTTATTCCGGTACATTGGTAGTCGGGGGCCGGGGTGTTGCCCGGGTAACCTTTATCGGTGTGCATACCGAAATGGGAAAAATCGGCCGGGCTTTGCAAAATATCCGTGAAGAAGATACTCTGCTGCAAAAAGAAACAGGCAAGATTGTACGTAATTTTTCCATCGCCGGAATAATTCTCTGCGTGTTGGTTATCGTCATTTATGGGGCAACACGCGGGAATTGGCTAAACGGTATACTTTCCGGATTAACCTTAAGCATGGCAATGCTGCCGGAAGAGTTTCCGGTAGTTTTAATTATTTTTCTTACTTTAGGTGCTTGGCGAATTTCTAAGAGCCAGGTTTTAACCAGGCGTTCTGCCGCTATTGAAACCTTGGGTGCTGCGACAGTCTTATGTACAGATAAGACCGGGACACTTACTTTAAATGCGATGCATCTGACTACCTTATGCGTTAAGGGAACTTATTATGATGTTGATACAAAAGAGTTAAAATCTTTACCTGAAACAGTGCATGATCTTATGGAGTATGGTATCTTGGCTAGTCAGAAAGACCCTTTTGATCCGATTGAGAAAGAATTAAAACGTATTGGGGAATTTTATTTATCCGGTTCCGAGCATATCCACAAAAACTGGAAGCTGATTAAAGAATATCCGCTTTCAAAACAACTGCTCGCTTTATCGCATGTTTGGGAGTCTCCTGATAAGCAGCATTTTATAATTGCTACTAAAGGTTCTCCTGAGGCCATAGGAGAACTTTGCCATTTTAGTCAAGCTCAACACAGGGAGCTTGCTAAAAACATAGAAGAGATGGCTAATCGAGGCCTGCGTATTTTAGGTGTTGCCAGAGCTTCTTTTAAGAAGGCTGATCTACCGGATATCCAGCATGATTTTATTTTTGAATTTATCGGTTTACTTGGGTTTATTGATCCGATACGCTCAACTGTTCCGGCGGCGATAAAGGAGGCCCACGATGCGGGTATGCGGGTGATTATGATAACTGGAGATTATTCGGGTACAGCCATTTATATTGCAAAACAAATTGGACTTAAGAATCCTGGACAGTGTATAACCGGGCCTGAACTTGAAACAATGAATCATTTGCAGCTTAGAGAAAGAATAAAAACAGTTAACGTGTTTGCGCGAGTTGTCCCGGAGCAAAAATTGGCGATCGTCAATGCTTTAAAAGCTAACGGAGAGGTTGTGGCAATGACCGGAGACGGAGTTAACGATGCTCCGGCTTTAAAGTCGGCGCATATCGGCATTGCGATGGGTGAGAGGGGTACTGACGTGGCGCGCGAGGCCTCTGCTCTGGTGTTGCTTAATGATGATTTTTCTTCAATTGTACATGCGGTGCGTTTAGGCAGGAGAATCTTTGATAATTTAAAGAAAGCAATTGCGTATATTTTTTCGATACATGTACCGATTGCCGGGATGTCATTCTTGCCGGTTTTATTTAATTTACCGATAGCGCTTTTACCGGCGCATATAGCTTTTCTGGAATTGATCATTGATCCGGCCTGCTCAACAGTATTTGAGGCTTCTGTGGAAGAAAATAATATTATGAAAAGGCCTCCGCGTAATTTACGGGAGTCACTATTTAATAAAAAGTCGTTTATTTTTAGTTTATTACAGGGGCTTAGTGTGCTGGCAGTTGTATTTGCCGTGTTTATGTTCGCGCTATTTTTAAAGAAAGGTGAACTTGAAGCGCGCACTCTGGCTTTTGCAACATTGGTTTTTGCTAATGTCATGCTAATCATTACTAATCTTTCCTGGTCTAAGAATCTAGTGGGAATTCTAAGGTCAAAAAATAAAGCATTATTAGCGGTTATGTGTGGGGCTTTAGCTGCACTTATGTTGGTTATCTATGTTCCGGCGTTACGCAATCTTTTCCATTTTTCAGTTTTATCAGTAGGGGATTTACTTATTGCGTTTGTCAGTGGTATAATAAGTTTAGTTTGGTTTGAAGGTTTTAAAGCATTAAATAAGAAATTTGTTTCCGAGTAAATTTTAAAGTAGGCCAATGATTAGTTATTAAATTATGAAAATAAAAAATATTTTTATACTTACAATTTTTGCATTCTTCTTCTTTGCGTCATTTTCCAGCTTGTATGCTCAAGAGGTGCCGGCGCATGCAGATATTGTTGATAGTATGGCGGTTTTAGTTTTACAATTGGGCATAATTATATTTGCTGCCAAAGCCGGCGGGGTATTGTTTAATAAACTTAAATTACCTACAGTTGTTGGAGAAATAGTTGCCGGGATCATTATCAGCCCTTATTTTCTAGGCGGGATCAAGCTTCCTGGTTTAGCGCAGGGATTTTTTCCCCTTTATGCCGGATTTCCGGTTTCGATCGAGCTCTATGGTATTTCGACAATTGCTTCGATTATTTTGCTTTTTATTGTTGGGTTGGAAACAGATATAGATACTTTATTCAGGTTTTCTTTAGCTGGTTCTTTTATTGCTCTTTTTGGGGCAATTTTAAGTTTTGTCCTTGGAGATTTAGCCGGGGTTTTATTTTCTAAGTATGTTTTTGGCCTGCAATATGGTTTTGGCCATCCTGTACCGTTGTTTTTGGGAATTATTTCAACAGCTACTTCGGTTGGAGTTACTGCCAGGACTTTGTCAGACAGCCGGAAGCTGGATTCACCGGAAGGCATTACGATTATTTCAGCTGCGGTTATTGATGATGTAATTGGGATTATCGTCCTGGCGATTATTATTGGTATCTGCAAGAGCGGGCAGGTTGCCTGGAAACAAGTTTGTTTTATTTCTCTAAAGGCGATTATTATCTGGTTGGGGTTTACAGTTGTCGGAATAACTTTTGCCCGCCAGTTAAGTGGTTTGTTAAAAAAGTTTAAAGATAAAGCCGCGATTTCTATTATTAGTTTGGCTTTAGCTTTATTTTTGGCAGGTATATTTGAAAGATCAGGTTTAGCTATGATTATTGGTGCCTATGTTATGGGGCTTTCTCTTTCCAAAACTGATCTTTCTTATATAATTCAGGAAAATTTGTCTGTGCTGCAGAAATTTTTTATTCCGGTTTTCTTTTGCGTGATGGGCATGTTGGTTAATCTACAAGAGATATTTTCCTCCAAGGTTCTTCTTTTTAGTTCAATGTATCTGGTTTTTGCCATAGTGGGAAAAGTATTCGGATGCGGGCTTCCGGCTTTATTTTGTAATTTTAACTTAATCGGCGCAACAAGAATTGGCGTGGGCATGATTCCCAGGGGAGAGGTAGCTTTAATTATCGCCGGCATCGGGCTTTCTGCAAATATAATCCCGCGTGATATTTTTAGTATTTCGGTAATGATGACATTAATTACCACCCTGGTTACGCCGCCTTTTTTAGCTAAACTATTCGCCTTAGATGGGACGGGTTTAAGAAAAAAGTTAAAAATTAGACTTGAACAAACTGAAATTCAGTATTCTATGCCTAATTTAGAGACTTCGGAGTTAATCTTAATTAGGGTAATTGAGGCGTTTAAACGGGAAAATTTTTATATATACCTTACAGAGGTCCCGGAGAAGATCTACCAGATTCGAAAAGATCAAACATTTATTGTTTTGAAATATACCCCGCAATCTTTGATCTTTTCCTGTTCAGCCGGTGATAGTTCGTTTATTCAGACCCTTTTTTATGATGTTCTAGTTGATCTGGAATATATTATTAAACATCTGGAAGTTCTTCCGGATAAAGAGAAGATCGGCAGGAGTATATTTGAAAATAAAGGCAAGGTTAAGAATGGGCGCGTAAAATTTTCCCAGATTATTAACAAAGCAGCAGTGGAAATAAATCTTAAAGGTAATACTAAGGAAGAAATTATGCGGGAATTAGTTGATGTTTTAGCCAGGTCAGGCCAGCTGGGTGTCAATCAAAACAAGGATAAAATTTTAAAGGATCTGCTTGAAAGGGAGTTGATTATTTCAACCGGGATGCAGGATGGTATTGCGCTTCCGCATGTTAAAACCGATGAAGTCAGCCATTTAGTATCTGCAATCGGGATAAAAAAAGCAGGGGTTGATTTTAATTCGTTGGACAAAAAACCATCTTTGATATTTGTGATTACTTTAGTTCCTAGAGCTTTTGCTTATCCATATTTAAAACACATGGCTGAAGTAGCTAATTTTTTAATGAGTGATGAAAATCGGCAAAAGATGTTATCTTGTCGCTCGAATGAAGATTTGTATAAAGTTTTAATTTCGAATAAGTGATATTTGTGGTGTTAACCAGGATGTTCTAATAAATGATTAATTTGCGTCAATATTTTAAGTTATCCTTATTATTAGTATTATTCTTTTTTGCTTGTTTTGGCAGAGTGCAGGCTGAAGAGGTGCTTACTTGGGGTAATTGTATCCAGGAAGCTGCCAAGAATCATCCGGATTTAATTGCTGCTCAGGAAAGTATCAAGCAGTCAGAAGCAATCAAAAAACAAACTGCCAGTGGTTTGTTTCCTCAAGTGACCGCCAGCCTTGATGCATCTACGGCTAAAACCGGCGGTAATTTAGGCAAGACTAGTGCAAATGCTTTTAGTTATGGGGTTGGCGCAACTCAGCTTATATTCGACGGGGCTAAGACAATTAATAATGTCAGGGCGGCTTCCGAAAATATCTTAGCGGCAAAGCAGGGTTTTAGATTTACTTCAACTAGTGTAAGATATAAACTGCGTTCGTCTTTTATTGATCTTTTGCAAGCCCAGGAAATGTTGCGTATTGCCCAGGAAATTTATAATATTCGCCGAGGAAATTTAGAGCTAATCACTTTACGCTATGTTTCCGGCTTGGAAAATAAGGGCGCATTATTAACTGCCGAATCGGATCTTGCGGAAGCTACCTATGGTATATCTCAAGCTAGACGAGGGCTCGTAGTTGGGCAGGAGGAGCTGGTTAAGGAAATGGGCAGGAAAGAATTAACTTCAATGTTTGTGGAAGGTGATTTCGAGGTTAAGGATGCTGCACTAGAGAGGCCTGATTTTGCTGCTTTAGCCAAGAATAATCCTTCTTTGCAACAGTTAATTTATCAGAAACGTTCAGCCGAATTTAGTTTGAAATCTACTTATGCTAATTTTTTGCCTTTACTTACAGGTAATACCGGAGTTAACCGTACCGGGGCCAATTGGGCTCCGCGGGGAGACCAGATGGATTTAGGGCTTAGTTTATCACTGCCATTGTTCGAGGGCGGATTAAGATCTGCTCAGGTTGCTCAAGCTCAAGCTTTGGTTAAACAGCTAGAAGAGAACCAAAGGAGTGCTTTGGATAGTGCAGTTTTAACTTTAGAGCAGACTTGGGCCGCCTTGCAGGATGCATTAGATAATGTTAATGTACAGAAGAAAGTAATCATTGCTACTCAAGAGCGTTCAACTATTGCCCAGGCACAATATTCTATCGGGTTTATCGCTTTTGATAACTGGACGATCATCGAAGATAATTTAGTCAAAGCTAAGCGAAGTTATTTAAATGCTCAAGCTGCTGCATTGTTGGCTGAAGCAAAATGGATTCAGGCGAAAGGAGAAACAATTGAGTATGAATAAAAAATTAAAAATGAGTTTAATTATTATCGTAATTTTAATTGCCATAGGTTTTGTTGTAATGAAACTTAAACCCAAGAAAGATACCGATAATATTATTAAAGAAATAACTCTTACCCGGGGGTCGATCCAAACGATTATTTCAACTACCGGAACAGTCCTGCCTAAAAATCGCCTGGAGATCAGGCCTCCGGTTGGAGGGCGCATAGAAAGCATTTTAGTTAAAGAAGGCCAGAAAGTTAAAGCTGGAGAGACACTCGCCTGGATGAGTTCAACCGAAAGAGCTGCGCTCTTAGATGCTGCCCGCGGGCAGAGTGAAGAAAAATTAAAATACTGGCAGGAGGCTTATAAGGCCATAGCGTTATTGGCTCCGATCGATGGCGAGGTTATTGTCGCTACAACTCAACCTGGGCAAACTGTGACTACCGCGGATGCAGTGTTAGTTTTGTCAGACCAGCTTATTGCCCGTGCGCAGGTTGATGAAACTGATATTGGAAAAGTAAAATTAGGACAAGCGGCGGTAATCCTGCTGGATGCTTACCCTGATGTTTCAATAAAGGCGGTTGTTGAACATATTTATTATGAATCAAAAACTGTAAATAATGTTACTATCTACGAAGTTGATTTGACTCCTGAAAAAATCCCTGAATTTTTCCGTTCAGGAATGAATACCACCATTAATTTTATCGAGCAAAGTAAGGGGAATATCCTACTGGTACCGGTTGAAGTTGTTTATAAAGATAAAGAGGAAAGCTACGTTTTAATTAAAAGAGATGATGCTGAACCTGTTGTGCAGAGAGTTTCCTTAGGCATTACCGATGATAAAAATATTGAGGTTCTTTCCGGGGTCAGCGAAAAAGATACGTTAATATTAAAGAATAAGAAATTTGTTCTTCCTAAAAGTGATGTGGGCAGCAGTCCGTTTACACCGTTTGGCCAGCAGAAAAAAGCAACTTCGAAAAAGTAGTTATCTAGAAAATGATTGAGATAAAAAATATATTTAAAACCTACCAGATGGGTAAAGTCGAGGTTAAGGCTCTATCTGATGTATCCTTAAAAATATCAAGTGGGGAATTTGTTGCCATTATGGGCGCCAGCGGTTCCGGCAAATCTACGTTGATGCACATTTTGGGCCTACTTGACCGCCCGGATGCAGGTTCTTATTATTTGGGTGGAAGGGATATTACCAACCTTTCCGATGAAGAATTAGCGACATTAAGAAATAGAATAATCGGTTTTGTTTTTCAACAATTTCATTTATTACCGCGGATGACTGCTTTGGAAAATGCCGAACTTCCTTTGATTTATGCCGGTAAGAGGCATTTAAAAGAAAAAGCAAAACAGGAGATTGAGAATGTCGGCTTAAAGGACAGGATGTTCCATCGGCCTAATGAAATGTCCGGAGGCCAGCAGCAGAGAGTAGCGATTGCCCGTTCTTTAGTCAATGAGCCTTTTATAATATTCGGGGATGAACCGACGGGCAATTTAGATTCAAAAAGTAAAACAGAGATAATTACAATTTTGCAAAAGCTTAACCAAAAAGGTAAGACTGTGATTATCGTTACGCATGAGCAGGAGATTGCTGATTTTTGCCGGAGGATTATTCATATGCGTGACGGAGTAATTATTTCTGACCAGCGTAAACAAGCAGAGCCAAAGACATCGGAAGCAACTGTTCTCGAAGATAATTTGGTAAATAATATTTTATCCAAACCGCATAAAGTTTCCGGGGAAACTAAATTTGTTGATTATTTGCGTCAGGCAGTGTTTGCAATGTTTGCTCATAAAATGCGTTCGATTTTATCTATTCTGGGCATATTAATTGGAGTTGCAGCAGTCATTGCTATGTTAGCTTTGGGGCAGGGTGCTCAAGATTCTATCGAGAAACAATTAGCTTCCTTAGGATCTAATCTTTTAGTTATTCGGCCGGGTTCTTCGAAAATGCACGGTGTAGCGATGGAATCAGGTACGGTGACGCGTTTTACTCTCGGGGATGTTACCGCCATTGCCAAGCTTACTGACGTGGTCAAGAGCGCTAGTCCTTCAGTAACCGGAAGAGGCCAGATGGTTTATGGTAGTAATAACTGGAATACTCAAGTTGAAGGGGTAGGGATTGATTATCCTTCGATCCGCGCAGCTTATCCGGCGTTAGGAAGATTTTTTACGGAAAGTGAAATTAAAATGAGGGACAAGGTTGTGTTATTAGGCACAACCGTAGTTAAAGAATTGTTTGGCGAAGCAAATCCGATTGGCCAGACAATAAAAATAAATCTTCTTAATTTTAAAGTAATCGGTATTTTGCCGGCCAAAGGAGCAAGTACTTTTCATGATCAGGATGATGTGGCGGTTATTCCGATTACTACAGCGATGTATCGGGTTTTTGGGAAGGAATATGTAGATACTATTTATGTGGAAGCAAAAAATCCTAATGCCATTGATGTGGCACAGGAAGATTTATCCAAGCTGATTATTAAGCAACATAGGCTTGATTCTAAAGATGCCGAGGATTCATTTCAAATTCGTAATATGGCGGATATTAAGAAAACATTGGAAACTACGACTAGTACTATGTCATTGTTGCTGGGGGTAATTGCCGGCATATCGCTTTTAGTTGGCGGTATTGGTATTATGAATATTATGCTTGTTTCAGTTACCGAGCGTACGCGTGAAATCGGCTTGCGCAAGGCAATCGGGGCAACTAACAAAGATATTATGGTGCAGTTTCTTATTGAAGCAATGTTGATGTCCTTCCTGGGGGGGATTTTTGGTGTGCTTTTGGGATGGGCTGTAGCAGTTCTCATTACTATTTTTGCCGGATGGACTGTAAAAGTTTCTTTATTTTCCGTAGTTCTCTCAACCTCCTTTTCTTTAGCCGTAGGGGTAGTTTTTGGGTTATGGCCGGCGAAGAAAGCAGCGGCATTGGATCCTATTGAAGCTTTGCGTTACGAATAAATCGGGGACGCTCCTATTTATTCTTATGGAACAAGAAAATAAATAGGAGCGTCCCCGATTTAACGCTATGAATAAAGATTATGAAAGTATTACTGCAATTTGAAAGAAAGCCCCTTTTATTCCAAAACCCGGATTTTATTATAACTTGCAGTGATCCATCTTTATTTAAGCAAAGTTTTGAAAGTATTGAAAAAGCGCTTAAGCAGGGATACTATCTGGCAGGTTTTTTATCTTATGAAGCCGGGTATTGTTTTGAAGAGAAGCTGTATAAAAATAAAGAGTATGGTTTCCCGCTGATTTATTTAGGTGCGTACAAAACACCGCAAAAAGATAAAATAAATTTTCCCAAGCCGTTAAACTGTAACTATCCGGAAAATCTTAAATTAAATATTACAAAAAACCAGTACTCTTTGAACATAGGGGCAATTCGTAATTATATTGCTCTAGGTGATGTATATCAAATTACCTATTGTATCAAATTGCTTTTTGAATTCAGGGGCGATCCGCTATCCTTTTATAATCAGCTTTTAAAAGAGCAGCCTGTACCGTATCCTGCTTATATTCAAACGGATAAATTTCATATTCTTTCCTTTTCTCCGGAGTTATTTATTAAGAAAAATCTTACACACTTAGTAACCAAACCGATGAAAGGTACTTGGCCGCGCGGTAAGAGTGCGTTTGCTGATTTGATTGCGCCGTTACGACTTAAATATGATTTAAAAAATCGCTCAGAAAATGTGATGATTGCTGATCTCTTAAGAAATGATTTAGGAAAGCTGGGCTCAAGCATTAAAGCGCCAACGCTTTTTGAGGTGGCTCGATATAAAACTCTTTGCCAGATGACTTCTACAATTACCGCAAGAGTAGATAGAGATATATCAATTTATCAGCTTTTTTCTTCAATTTTTCCTTCCGGCTCAGTTACCGGTGCGCCAAAGATTCGTGCGATGAAGATAATTAGCGAACTTGAGAAAGAGGAGCGTAAAATTTATACTGGGGCTATTGGTTATATTAGCCCGGATAAAAATATGTTTTTTAATATCCCAATTCGTACGCTTTTAATTGAAGGTTCTTGCGGCCAGATGGGTATAGGTGGCGGGATAGTCTGGGATTCAACTGCCAGTGGAGAATGGGATGAAGGCCTGCTTAAATCTAAGTTCCTTACTGACTTTTCAAAGCGGATATTTGCTCCGGTTTAATTTCATTGACATACCGGGTAAATGGAGTATAATAAACTAAAGATTAGGGATTTAACGCCGCCAGGGACCTTGGAACTAACCTTTGCGGTTTTTTTGTTATCAGGGGGTGTAATATTAAAAAAATAAAGATGTCACTTAAAGGAAGAAAATGCAAATATTCGCATTGTAAACATATTTTGAGTATTTATAATCATGAATCTTATTGTCACGTGCATCTTGGACTTTTGGCATACGATAATAAGCCTAAGGCGGTTAAAGTAGCATGACAAATAAAACGATTACAAGTAGTGTCCCGGAAGTTCAGGCTAACTTCTATGGTTTAGGTATTGCTCCGAAGATTTTAGATATTCTGGAGCGGATGAAGTTTAAAGTGCCTACACCTATCCAGTTAAAGGCAATTCCTCTTGCTCTTGAGGGGAAAGATATTATGGGTATTGCTCAAACCGGAACCGGTAAAACTCATTCTTTTGCTATTCCGATGGTTCAACGCTTAGTTCAAAAAAAGGGTATTGGGTTAGTACTTGCCCCGACCAGGGAATTAGCAATTCAAATCGATGAAGCTTTTCATGAGATTGCCCGCGCTTTTAACATGAGAACCGCTTGTCTTATTGGTGGAGCGCCTATGCCTCCCCAGGTGCAGGCTTTACGCAGAGATCCGCATATAGTTATTGCTACCCCAGGCAGATTAATTGATCATATGTCACAGTGGAATTTTATGCCGGATAGCGTAGTGATGTTGGTATTGGATGAGGCAGATCGTATGTTGGATATGGGTTTTGCCCCGCAAATTGAAAAAATACTGCGTTTTCTTCCCCGCGAAAGGCAAACTATGCTATTTTCGGCAACTATGCCAAAAGAAATTATGAGCATAGCTAACAAATATATGAAATTGCCTTTAAGTGTTGAGATTGCTCCTTCGGGCACTACTGCCGAACTTGTTACCCAAGAGTTATTTATTGTGAAAAAAGAGGCAAAAACTCAGCTATTAAAGAAACTTCTTGGTCAATACCATGGAACAGTTTTATTGTTTTCGCGCACCAAGCATAATGCTAAAAAAATTGTCCATTCAATTAGAGATATGGGTTATTCTGCTTCAGAGATACATTCTAATCGTTCTCTATCCCAGCGCAGAGATGCGTTAGAAGGTTTTAAATCCGGGAGATATCGGGTTTTGGTGGCAACGGATATTGCTTCCCGCGGTATTGATGTTACCGGCATTGAGCTGGTGCTTAATTATGATTTGCCCGAGGACGCGGAAAATTACGTACATCGTATCGGCCGCACTGCCCGTGCAGGGCATAAGGGGCATGCTATTTCTTTTGCTACCCCCGATCAAGGTAGTGATGTCCGGGACATAGAAAAATTGATTAAAGCTACTTTGCCTGTATCCAAGCATGCAGATCTTACTCTGGATAAATTTGGTGAGTCAGGACATCATTCTGTCCGCCAGGGAGGGCATCAGGGAGGCCGTCAAAGTGGGCATTATTCTAATAATAAAATGTCCAGGCAGTCTCAGCCTCAAGCAAAAAAGCCCTATAGATACCCTAAACCAAAATTTTACCGCTAAGTTATTAAATCGGGGACGCTCCTATTTATTCTTATGAAACAGAAAAAATAAATAGGAGCGTCCCCGATTTGTTCTTAAAAGGTTTTGTTTTTAAATTCTTGCTATAATAAATTTTTTTGTTTATAATGTAAATTAAGAAAATTTAAATTATGAAAGGGGCAGGAATTGGCATTTAGTAACAAGCTAGTTTTTATTTTGGCAGCCTCATTTTTTTTATTTATTCCTTTAGCTTTATTCGCTCAAGATTCAACATCTCCTAATATAAATCTTACTCTTTCCGATACTGTTTTAATTGCCTTTGAAAATAATAAAGATATTCAGATGCAGGAACAAGAAGTTGCTATTGCCAGCGCTAATATTTTAGAGGCGACCAGCTCTTTTTTGCCGCAGTTAAATCTGCAGGCAGGTTATACCCGTAATGATAAGGTGCTTTCCCCGCCAAACATCTATTCCGGATACAGAAATGATAATTTAGCCCAGGTTGCTCTTAGCCAATCTATTTATAGCGGCGGGGCAAATATGGCTAATTTAAAACAGGCTAAACTTTCATTGGAAGTTCAGCAGGAAACCCTGCGCACAAAAAAAATGGACTTAGAATTTGAGGCTAAAAGAATTTATTACGGGCTCCTGCTTGCTTATGAGACTGAACGCATCGCTTGCGATGCATTAGATCAGGCGATTGCTCATTATGAAAATGTTAAGCAGATGTATAAGCATGGAACAGCTTCGAAGTTTGACTTATTGCAATCCGGGGTGCAGGTTTCTTTGCTTGAACCGAATGTGGTAAAGGCCAAGAATGAAATCAATTCTCTCAAGGCGGATCTAAATAAACTGTTAGCCCGCAAGATTGAAACTCCGATTCAGACCCAGGAAAGACTGGAATATTCTTTTATCGGGATTAAGGAAAATGAATTTTTAAAGGCTGCTTATCTTAATCGTCCGGAAATGAAATTAAAAACCTTAGGGATAGATATTGATAAGTGGGGTATCCAAATGGCTAAATCCGGCTATCGGCCGAAGATAGATTTATTTGGAAACCTTAGCTATCGCTCCAATAGCCTGGGCAATATGTTAAATCAAAAACAGCAAAATTGGAATGCGGGAGTATCCATAAATATTCCGATTTTCGAGGGGTTTTCGACTAAAGCCAAGGTGGAGGCAGCCAGCGCACTTTATGCTAAATCAAAAATCGATAAAGATAATTTAACTGATACTATTGCTGTTGAGATACATAAGGCTTGTCTTAATCTGAAAGAGGCCGCTTCAATTATTCAATCTCAAAAGGATAATGTTGAAGAGGCAAAAGAAGCCTTAAGAATTGCGGAAGTCAGTTACCGAAATGGAGTGGCGATAAACCTGGATGTTTTAGATAGCCAGGTTTCTTTGGCGCAAATACAAACAAATTTGGTTTCAGGTATATATGATTATTTAATGGCTCGCGCGTATCTCGACCGGAGTATCGGCAAGTCAATTTTAAACCTAGCCACCGGTGTTGTAAACGGACCAATTGATATACAGGGAGAAAAAAATGAAAAAAAAGCTTAACTTGATAATTTTAATTATCGGTGTTTTTATTGCCGGAATAGTCTCTGCAATGTATTTTGTAGAAAAAGAAAAATATAATAAGGTTATTAAGGTCTCTGGCAACATTGAGGGGGACGTGGTGCGTATATCTTTTAGAGTTGACGGACAGATTGTTGAATTGCTTACTGATGAGGGCAAAGTCGTTAAGAAAGATGAATTAGTTGCGCGTTTAAATACTGATGAATTGGCTAAAGAGCGGGATAACGCCGCAGCATCGTTAAAGGCTGCGCAATTTGATTATCAACTGGCAAAAGTAGATTTCGAGCGTTCGGCGAATTTACTTAAAGAGGGGGCAGTCTCGATGCAGAAAAGAGACCAGGATAAAACAAAATATGATGCCAGTTTAGCTAAAGTCGAGCAGTTAAAGGCTTCATTGGATTTATCCCAGACGCGGCTTGGTTTTGCGGAACTGACTTCTCCCTTGGATGGTTATATTTTGGTAAAGTCCAGCTTAAGCGGAGAAGTGGTTAAAGCCGGTGCTCCGGTATTTAGTGCAGTTGACCTGCAGAATATCTGGGTTACTGCTTATATTAATGAAAAAGATTTAGGCAAGGTAAAACTTGGCCAGCAGGCTGATGTGGTTACTGATACCTTCGTAGATAGAAAATATAAGGGTGAAATTTCTTTTATCTCCAGTCAGGCAGAGTTTACTCCTAAATCGATTCAAACTCAAGAAGAGAGAGTTAAATTAGTCTACCGGATTAAAGTCAGGGTAGATAATTCCAGCCTTGAATTAAAGCCGGGAATGCCGGCTGATGCCTTGATTATCGAGTAAAAATGATTACGATTAAAACCGTCGGTTTAACTAAAAAATTCGCAACGCTCACTGCTGTAGATAATTTAAATCTCCAGGTAGAAGAGGGGGAGATTTTTGGTTTAGTCGGCCCGGACGGCGCGGGTAAAACTACGACTATGCGTTTATTGACCAGTATCCTTGACCCTAGCCAGGGCCAGGCTTGGGTTTATAATCAGCATACTGTAAATGAAGCTGAGAAGTTAAAAGAGTGTATTGCCTATATGTCACAACGTTTCGGGCTTTATGAAGAATTAACCGTGATTGAAAATATTAATTTCTACGCCGATGTTTATGGTGTTCCCAAAAATAAGCGTCAAGCGGATGTTGATCGTTTACTCGGGTTTTCCGGCTTGTTGCCTTTTAAAGAACGGTTTGCCGGTAAACTATCAGGAGGGATGAAACAAAAATTGGGATTAGCCTGTGCGTTAATTCACACGCCCAAAGTTTTATTTTTAGATGAGCCGACTAATGGGGTTGATCCGGTCAGCCGTCGGGATTTCTGGAAGATCCTTTATGACCTTTTAAAAGAGAAGGTGACTATTTTTTGCTCTACTTCTTATTTGGACGAAGCGGAACGTTGCCACCGGGTTGGACTGATGCATAAGGGAAAGCTTTTAAGGTGCGATACTCCGGATAATATTAAGAAGGAATGTAACGTTAGAACTTTAGAAGAGGCGTTTATTACTATCATCAAAGAATATGAATCAAAATAATATCGCGGTCAGCGTAGAAAATCTTGAAAAAAAATTTGGCAGCTTTACTGCGGTGAATAAAATCAGTTTTTCCGTAAATCAGGGAGAGGTGTTCGGTTTCTTGGGGCCAAACGGGGCCGGTAAATCGACAACCATCAGAATGCTTTGTGGGATTATTGCTCCGACTGCCGGACGGGGGAATGTCGGAGGATATGATATTTTTAAAGAACAGAATAAAATCAAAGAGAATATTGGCTATATGTCACAGAAATTTTCTCTTTATAACGATTTGACAGTTGAAGAAAATATCAATTTTTATAGCGGTATATATAAAATTCCAAAGGCAGAAAAAAAAGAACGCTTTGATGCGGTTATCCGTGCGGCGGGCTTAGAAGGCATGGAAAAAAATCTTACGGTTACTTTAGCTGCCGGTTGGAAACAGCGCTTGGCTCTGGGATGCGCGTTAATTCATCAGCCTAAGATTCTATTTTTGGATGAACCGACTAGCGGGGTTGATCCTATAACCCGCGCTAACTTTTGGGGGGTTATTAACCGTTTAGCTTCTCAAGGGGTGACGGTATTTGTAACTACTCACTATATGGATGAAGCGGAAAATTGTAACCGGATGGTTTTAATCTATCACGGCACAATCATTGCTATGGGTACCCCCAATGAAATGAAGGCTAATTATATGAAAAATGATGTGCTTGAAATTATATTGCCGCATTCTCAAAATTGGCTGGAAAAAATAAGTAAGCTGGATCAGATTAAAGAAGCTGCGCTTTTTGGTTCAAATATTCACGCTCTGGTTTATGACAGCGTGAAGGCAATGGGGGCAATAAAAGAATTTTTAAAGCATGAAGATTTGGAAGGATCCAGTGTGAGTAAAATAGTTCCTTCCTTAGAAGATGTATTTGTTTCTTCGATTGAGGAATATGACCGGACAGAGCCTAAAAAGAATTAAAGCAGTTGCCTGGAAGGAATTTGTTCAGATTAAGCGCGACCCGCGTAGCCTGGGGCTGGCTTTGGCGATTCCGATATTTATGCTCTTAATTTTTGGCTATGGCCTTTCGTTGGATATTGATCATGTGCGTACCGTTGTCTGGAATCAGGATGCATCTTCGGAGACCACCCGTAATTTCCTGCTCAATTTTAAAAATTCTAAATATTTTGAAATTACCGGCTATACAGATAATTATAAAGATATTACGCATAAAATTGATTCCGGCCAGGTGTTAATGGCTTTAGTCATTCCGAAAGATTTTTCGCATTATTTGGGATCGGGCAAAGCTGCGCCGTTACAATTAATTGTCGATGGCAGCGATGCTAATACCGCAACTATTGCTTTAGGTTACGTTAACTCAGTTGTTTCAAAATATAATATTGATCTTTTGAGTAATCTTTTTGAAGAACACGGAATGAACCCGGTTAAATCGGTGAATGCGCATCCGAGAATGTGGTTTAATATGGGCCAAGTCAGTACTTGGTTTATTATTCCCGGAGTTATTGCGATGATTATCATGATTATTTCCGCGCTGCTTATTTCAATTACGCTTGCCCGGGAATGGGAGAGAGGAACCATGGAGCAGTTAATTTCCACCCCGATTAAAGGCCCGGAACTGATTGTTGGTAAATTTATACCCTATTTTGCTATTGCGTTTTTTGATTTATTTGTTGGAGTTATTTTGGCTGTTTTTTTATTCAACGTGCCTTTTCGGGGCAATTTCTTTTTATTTATCATCTTAAGTTCTTTGTTCCTTACCGGCGCTCTCTCGCAAGGAATATTAATCTCAGTTAGTTCTAAGACACAATTAATGGCCTCTCAGCTTGCCAGCCTCACTACTTTAATACCGACCATGCTTTTGTCCGGATTTATTTATCCGATCTTTAATATGCCGAAAGTTATTCAAGCGTTTACTTACCTTATCCCGGCACGTTATTATATTACTGTATTAAGGGATATATTCTTAAAAGGTAATGGCATGGCTACCTTATGGGATGAAGCATTATTCTTGTTTATATTTGCTTTTTCGATGTTTATTTTAGCTATAAGAAAATTTAAGAAGAAAGTGGCGTAGAAATTTATAAGTGTTTCGCTAAATAAAATCTTTGAGGTGCACATACTTACTTGCTTGCGCTCGTAAGTGTTTCGCTAAATAAAATCTTTGAGGTGCTCATGTTTGAACGGGCAAAGGCAATTTTAATCAAGGAATTTAAGCAAATCTTCCGTGATCGGCAGATGAAGGTGATAATTTTTATCTCTCCGCTGCTTCAGATAATTTTATTTGGTTATGCGGCCAATAAAGATATAACTTATGTCCCGACTGCCATCTATGACCAGGATAACACTGCTGAAAGCAGGGACCTTTTGCGCAGGTTTACTTATTCTAAATATTTTGTTCCGGAAAAATATATTTCTAGTGAGCGGGAACAGGATTATGTTTTAGATAAAGGTACGGTTAACACGGTTATCCGCATTGACCGTGGATTTGGCCGCAACATTAATGCCGGTAAGGAAGCTAGTATTGCATTGGCTTTTGATGGAACAGATTCAAACAGCGCGATGATTATTATGGGATATGCTAATGCAGTGGTTGGCACTTACCAGGAGAACTTGCTTAAGTACCGGGCGGATAAAGCCGGATTTTCAAATAGTGTGCCTAGAGTAGAGCTTCGCGACCGCGCATGGTTTAATGGAAATTTCATTTCCAGGAATTATTACCTGCCTGGGGTAATTGCCACAATCGTAACTATGATGTCTCTTTTGTTAACGGCTATGGCTATTGTCAAAGAGAAAGAGATTGGTACGATGGAGCAATTAACCGTCAGCCCTTTAAGGCCGATTGAGCTAATCGTTGGCAAGCTTTTGCCTTTTGGGATAATTGCGTTGATTCAGGTTGTTCTGGTTACAATACTGGGTGTGCTTTGGTTTCATATACCCTTGCGGGGAAATGTTTTATTTCTGTTATTTGCTACCTGCATATATTTATTTACTACTCTGGGGATAGGTTTGTTTATTTCGACGATATCCTCTACTCAGCAGGAGGCAAATATGTCGGTATTTCTTTTTTATTTGCCGGCAGTTTTACTTTCCGGTTTTGCTTACCCGATATCCAATATGCCTCAGGTTGTCCAGTTGTTTACAGTGTTCAATCCTATGCGTTATTTTATGGTAATTATCAGGAGTGTTTTTTTAAAAGGGGTGGGTATAGAAGTACTTTGGCCTCAGTTGGTGCCGCTTTTGTTTATTGGGTTAGTCGTTATTACTTTAAGTTCTTTGCGTTTTCGGAAAGGATTGAATTAGTTTTATGCTTACGAATAATCATAAAAAAACTGCCTTTAAACTTATTTTACTTTTTGGGCTGGTCAGCCTTTTTGGGGATATAGTTTATGAAGGGGCGCGCAGCGTTAATGGGCCGTATCTAAAGACTCTCGGGGCTAATGCGGCCATGGTTGGTTTGGTTGCCGGGATTGCTGAGTTCTTGGGCTATGGGATACGTTTGGTTTCCGGGTATTTTGCAGATAAAACCAGGGCCTATTGGCTGTTTACTTTCTTAGGGTATGGAATGCTAGTCAGCGTTCCACTACTTTCATTAACCGGGATATGGCAAATCGCAGTTGTTTTTATTATTATGGAAAGGCTTGGGAAAGCTATTCGCAGTCCGGCAAGAGATACTATTCTTTCGCAAGCCACTAAGCAGGTGGGAACAGGGTTAGGTTTTGCTATAGCTGAAGTACTTGATCAAATTGGAGCTATCAGCGGCCCGTTGATATTTGCAATATTTTTCATGTTTCTTGGCAGAGGAGAGAGGTCTTTAGTTGATTACCAGCTTGGTTATTCTTTACTTTGGATTCCATTGGTTTTGGTTATATTCTGCCTTATTTTTGCCTATCGCCGGGTTCCCAATCCTGAACTCTTAGAGGCTTCGGTAATTAAAAATCCGGAATCAGATAGATTAAGCAGGATTTTTTGGATTTATACAATTTTTACTTTTATTACTACTTTAGGGTTTGCTAATTTTGCCTTAATTGGTTATCATTTTAAAGCTAAGCATATTTTAACTGATGCGCAAATTCCTTTATTTTATGCTTTAGCCATGGGAGTCGATGCCCTGGCAGCTTTAGCTATTGGCCGAACCTATGATATTTTTAAAACCAAGCATAAAAATGAAAAAGCAGGGTTAATTACTTTAATTGCTATCCCGGCGTTTTCATTATTTATCCCGGTGCTGGTTTTCTCGGAAAAATTTTCTCTAGTTTTAACCGGGGCAATTGTCTGGGGAATTGTTATGGGTTTTCATGAAACAGTGATGAGGTCATCAATTGCGGACCTGACTTCGTTAAAAAAGAGAGGTACCGGCTATGGCATATTTAATGCCGCTTATGGGCTGGCAATATTCATTGGCAGCTTGATTACCGGTTTACTTTATGAGAATTCCATACTTGCGGTTATTGTGCTTAGTACTATTGTTGAAATAGCGGCTATTGCGGTTTTCTTTATTTTAAAAAGAGAAGTGTTGACAGTGAATATTTAATATGCTACATTTCTAAAATTAGTAGCACGTTATTTAAGAGGGAATTATGCCATTAATCCGTTTCGGAGTTTCGATAGATAAAGATCTTTTGATTAAGTTCGATCATTTTATCAGAGATAAAAAATATACTAATCGTTCGCAAGCTTTTCGTGATTTAATCCGCCAGGAGCTGGTTCAGAAGCAGTGGCAGGGAAAAGAAGAGGTTGCCGGAGCAGTTACCTTAATTTATAACCATCATAAGAAGGAATTAATTAATAAGCTTATGGATATCCAGCACGATTTTGGTGGGGCCATAATTTCCGCGCAGCATATTCATTTGGATCATGATAATTGCCTGGAGATAGTGGCAGTAAAGGGCAGCCCTAAGGATGTCCAGAAACTGGCAGATAGTTTAAAAGCAATAAAAGGGGTAAAACATGGCATATTAAGCATGTCAACTGTAGGTAAAAGTATTTAGGTTTATTTTTTTATTTTATAGTAACACGAAATATTTATTGGTAACACAAAAAAGGAGAGTGAATGTTACGTAAATTTTTAGTTTTTGTTTCAATCGGTTCCGCCATTTTGCTCGTTCCCTTAAGCGTTTGGGCAGAAGAGGCGACTGCAGTGTCTGAGGTTTCAAAAGAATGGAATCCTGTTTCAGCAGGAACGCTTACTACCTGGACCGCTCCGGTTTGTTCCAAGGGGCAGTTTGTAATCCAGCCATTTATTTTTTATAATCGGACCAGGGGTACCTTTGACTCAGACGGGAAATATCGCAGTTTGGCTAAAGGGGATAGGCAATCTCAATATCAAGAGCAGTTATTTATACAATATGGAATTACGGACAGGATTGAAATTGATGCTCAAGCCGTTTATCAGGAAAATTATGTTAAGCAGGATGGCGCAAGTGCTCAAAAAAACGGTTTTGGTGACAGCTACTTATTTTTGCGCTACTGTGCTTTAGAGGATCAGGGTTGGTTGCCGCATTTAACCGGATTACTGCAACTTAAAATGCCGACAGGCAAATATCAGCATTTTAGTCCAGATAAATTGGGAACTGATGCTATGGGCAGCGGTTCTTGGGATCCTGGTTTTGGCTTCAATTTGACTAAGAAGCTTAAACCGTTTGTGCTTCATGCGGATGCCATTTTTAGTTTTCCGCAGAAAGTTATGGTCGATGGGATAAAAACAAGATATGCCAGTTATGCTAATTATGATTTGGGAGTAGAGTACTTTTTGCCCAAAGGCTTTAATTTAATGCTTGAGGCAAATGGATATTTACAGGGTGATACCTGGGAAGCTGGGCAAAGAACTGTATCGACTTCGGTAAGTTATCTTACTATTTCTCCCGGTATAGGCTGGTCATGCGATAAAGTACAATTATTGCTGGCTTATCAGAGAGTGGTAGCCGGGGTAAATACAGATGCCAATGATTCAATAGTTCTAACCGGAGTGTATGCTTTTTAAAGAATATCCAACGCTAAGTAGCCACCCGGAGCTAGTGCGAGATGCTCCGCTTGATTGGAAGGGTGGGTACGCCAGTGTTGCCTGGCTGGGAAATTTAGTCAGCACTGATTAGATAAACAAGGAGGAAATATGCATATACCAGATGGTTATTTAGGGCCGTTAACTTGTGGTTTTTTTTACGCAGTGATGTTGCCAATTTGGACGATTGCCTCAAAGATTGTCCAAAAAGCTCTGAGTGTAAAACAAGTGCCAATGCTGGCAATTGGCGCAGCTTTTAGTTTTGTGATAATGATGTTTAATGTCCCAATTCCCGGAGGTACCACCGGGCATGCTGTGGGAGGAGTAATAGTGGCAATATTGCTTGGCCCCTGGGCAGCTTGTATTGCTATAACTGTGGCCTTGGTAATTCAGGCGTTGTTATTCGGCGATGGCGGGATTACGGCAATTGGCGCAAATTGTTTTAACATGGCTTTTGTTTTACCGTTTGCTGGATACTACATATATAAAATGATTAGCTATAATTCTGCGGTTAGCTCTAAGCGCATAGTGATTGCCGCTGGAATTGCCGGATATCTGGCTATAAATCTTGCAGCTTTGTTTGCCGGAATTGAATTTGGATTACAGCCTTTATTGCACCATACTGCCAATGGCCAAACTTTGTATTGTCCTTACGGTTTAAATGTTGCTGTTTCGGCCATGGTTGGTGAACACCTTTTAATTTTTGGCTGGGTTGAAGGTATTGTTACGGCACTTGTAGTTAAGTATTTGCAAAAACACGAATCTAAGCTTTTAGGTATAAAGGCAGAGGTGAAATTATGAAAACAATGACTAAATTATGGATTGGATTAGGTGTTTTAATATTGCTTTCGCCTATTGGTTTATTGCTTCCGGAACATTTTAAAGCCGGTTCTGCCTGGGGCGAGTGGGGGGCAAGTGAAATGCAGGAACTAATTGGATATATTCCTAAAGGCCTAGCTAGAGTTTCATCGTTATGGAATGCGCCCATGCCGGATTATGCTTTTAAAGGTTGGGAAGGGAAGAGTTTACCTTATTTAAGTTTTGCCTACATTGTTTCGGCGGGATTAGGAATAGCCATTATCGTGGCAGTGGTTTTTTTGTTAGGAAAGATTTTTTTAAATAAAAAAAATAGAGTTTAACTTATCATGAATTTTTGTGAAAAATTACAGACGGGTAAATTTATTGTGACCACAGAGATCGGCCCGCCTAAAGGCATAGAAACCGGATATCTCCTTGAGGAAGTGGCTTTGATTCGTGGAAGGGTAGATGCAATTAGCGTTACTGATCTGCAGAGCTCTGTAATGAGGCTGGGAGCTTTAGCCGTATGTATTTTACTTAAACAAAATCATCTTGAGCCGATTTATCAACTTACTTGCCGGGACAGGAATCGGTTGGCTTTACAGTCAGACCTGCTTTCCGCCGCGGTGTTTGGTATCGAAAATCTTCTAATTGCAACCGGCGATCATCCGGCGATAGGCGATCATCCTGATGCCAAACCTGTTTTTGATCTGGATTCTGTACAACTTTTGGAAGCTATAAAGGGATTGCAAAAAGGAACAGATATGAAAGGGAATCAGCTAGTCGGAAAAGCTCCGTGTTTTTGTCCGGGAGCTGTCGTTAACCCCAACACTCAGCCTTTGGAACCGGAAATTATTAAAATGGAAAAAAAGATTTCTGCCGGTGCGCAGTTTTTTATGACCCAAGCCGTTTATAATGTCAATATTTTTGAAAAGTTCTTGCGTAAAACACGTCATTTGAAAATTCCAATTTTTGCCGGTATTGTTATGTTGAAATCCAGCGCTATGGCTTCTTATATGAATGAAAACGTACCCGGCATTTTCGTTCCTGATTCACTTATTAAAGAAATGCAGGATGCTCAGGATAAGCAGAAACAATCGATTGTCATCGCCAGCCGCTTGATTAAAGAATTTAAATCGATGTGTCAAGGGGTCCATGTGATGCCGATTGGGTGGAATAGGTTTTTGCCGCAGGTTCTAGATGCCAGCGGCCTATGATTATTTTGACCGGTGGTGCAGGATTTATCGGTAGTTGTTTTCTTGCCAAGCTTAACAGCCAGGGAATAGATGATATTATTGTTGTAGATAATCTTGACAATTCAAGAAAATGGCGCAATCTCCTAGGTAAACGTTTTCGTGATTATATCCCAAAAGATAAATTTTTAAAGTTGTTGGAGAATGATAGCTTATCTGTGCCTGAGCATATTATCCATATGGGTGCTTGTAGTTCTACTTTGATTACGGATTATAACTATCTGCTGACTAATAATTACGAGTATTCTAAGAAGCTTAGTTCCTGGGCGTTTAAACACAATATTCCGTTTATTTATGCTTCTAGTGCCGCGACATACGGGGATGGTTCTTTTGGTTATGACGATAGTGAAGAGAATATTTTGCGTTTAAAGCCGCTTAATTTTTACGCTCAGTCAAAACAATTGTTTGACCTTTGGTTGCTTAAAAATGGATATTTATCGCTGGTTACGGGGTTAAAATTCTTTAATGTTTTTGGCCCTAATGAATATCATAAGGCAGAAATGATGAGCGTAATTTGCAAGCGGCTTGCTGAGCTTAAAAGCGGTTTACCTATGCGGCTTTTTAAATCATATTCTCCGCAATACCGGGATGGGGAACAAAAAAGGGATTTTATTTATGTCAAAGATGCAGTTGAGGTAATTTACTATTTTTATAAAAATTCACAGTTTCGCGGTATTTATAATTTAGGTACAGGCGTTGCCCGTAGCTGGAATGATCTGGCCAAAGCAATGTTTT
>Ga0172381_10000229_pt1 | contig 68803 bp, 81 predicted proteins | sample Leawel6488metaG_FD_119754 | JGI IMG/M metagenome (GOLD analysis project Ga0172381, IMG submission 119754) | Leachate microbial communities from a municipal landfill in Southern Ontario, Canada - Leachate well 64-88 metaG | ecosystem: Engineered > Solid waste > Landfill > Unclassified | place... | reverse complement strand
TCCATGGCACAAGGACGACCCCAAAGAAGGAAGGGAGTATCTTACTCTTCTAAATCAATGTCCTTTTGCGTTTCATTCCCTGTATCCCTATTTCCTGGGGTTTGTTTTCGGCGCCAATTATGGTAAGAATGTACAAGGCGATTGCCAGGTATGCTGTCCCGCGGAAAAGGGTGTGGACTTCATGGTAAAGAAGCGGCCCTATGAAAAAAGATTTGGCCCAGTGGTACCCACGCCCTGGCGTGACGTTATCCATGCGGAAGTTATCACTGTCAATGGTCCGTGTGAATATAAATACGAACCTGGTGAAATCATCTTTTTCCCGACATTCAATAAAGAGGATCATATGTGTCCGGCAGGATTATTTAATCTCTTCCCGTTTCTAAACTTTCCCGTTCCGGCATGTATCAACAAAAGTAAGTTAAGGTGTCCGGACTGGAATGAAAACGTTTACTATTCAATAGGGGAATAACGCATGGATATCAAGGAAGTCATTGGGTTCATCGGTGGATTATTGACGACAGTCAGCATGATCCCTCAAGTATGGAAATCCTTCAAATCAAAAAGTGCACGGGACATGAGCTTGACGTTCAGTGTGCTTTTTACTGTAGGTATCGGCTTCTGGCTGGTATATGGAATCATGTACGGATTGATGGCAGTAATTATCTGGAACAGCATAGCACTGGTGTTGGGAGCGGGGATGGTCTACGTCAAGGTGAAATGGGGGATGAAATGATAAGTGTAATTATTCCGGTATATAATGCGGAGAAGTTTATCGGCCGCGCTATCCAGAGCGTGATGGCACAGACATATGCTAATTTCGAGCTGATTATTGTCGACGATGGATCGACGGACAACAGTATTGCCGAAATAAGCAAGGCAAAGAAACGAAACTATACGATTCTCACGCAATCGAATATGGGTGTCGGTGCAGCGCGTAATTTCGGAATGGCGAAGGCCCGCGGGTCCTTGATATTCTTTCTGGATGCTGATGATTACATCCTGCCTCATGCACTGCAGACATTACGTGATGATTATGAAGTGTCCAGGGCTCCGATAGTCGTTGGTAGTGCATTCAGGCAATCACCGTCCGGATACATTATAAAAAATACGCCACCTTGCAGAATGGGCAACATCAAAAGCCTGCTCCTGGATAAAGGAGGCATTTCTCTGTGCGTACGGCAATATATGCTAACCAATGACTGCTATCTTGTATCTCATTGCTGGGGAAGACTGTACGAGAAAAAGTTTCTCGATGATAACCACCTTTTTTTTATTAATACAAAGGTAGGAGAAGATGGCGTGTTCAATATCGGGTGCTTAACTATTGCCAGCGGTGTTTCTGTGATTGACGAGCCGATATACTGTTTTCAGATGCATAATAAGTCTTCCAGTATTACGGCGATTAATAATAATTCACACAGCCTTGAGCCCTTGCGAAACGCGTTGAATGTCTATTTTTTCAATAATGACAACATAGCTACCGGCTTTCTTCGGACAGTTGATCGCTTCATTGATAACCTGAGTCGTACGGTAAAGGAGTTTGCTGAAAAAGGGGTCCAGATGGATAATGTGTACAGTTACCGGATGCACAGCAGGAAAGATGTTATAATAGACATGTTGAATAGAAGTGACTATCCGATAATTATATGCGGTACGGACGTTGTTGGCCAACGGATTTTTGAGGTTTGTAAGCTCCATGGAATAGAGATTATCGGATTTATAGATTACGATAAAAATAAAGCAGAAGGGAAATTGTGCTGTGATCGGCCAGTCTATGAATCTTCCGCAATCCCTGTTCAGTGGTTACCTGGCACCTTTATCATTTCTGTGCTTTCAATAAAGGATGTAGTAGAAACCCTGGATGAACAAAATGTCGATAACTGGATACCTGGGGGCCTTATCCTTGAAGGAGTGCAGACACGCCAATTCAATACGGACTTTATTATTAATGAGGAATTTTATCAGACGGAATCATGCATAATCGCTCACCAGGCATTCATGAAGAAGGATTATACCTTCCTTCGTAGCCTGGACATAATGATAACTGAACGGTGTTCGCTTAAGTGTCGGGACTGTTCTAACCTCATGCAATATTTCCAACAGCCTCGGGATATCAACATTTTTGAAGTAATAAGCGACCTGCATTCCCTGCTTTTGAATGTGGATGAAATAATGGAAGCCAGAATACTCGGCGGTGACGCATTCATGCATCCGGAATGGGAGAAGATCGTGCAATATGCGACAAGCCAGGCTAAGATCAAGCGGGTAGTCGTTTACACGAACGGAACGATTATGCCGAAGAACATTGATGCCCTAATTCACCGAAAAGTTGTTGTTGTGATTTCCAATTATGGGCCATTGTCAAAGAAGATTGAACAGCTTATTTATAACTTCAAGTATCGTAAAATATGGCACAAGGTTGTCAATGTTGATACCTGGATCGACTGTGCGAATATTCGTAAGAATAATCGTTCTGCGGAAGAAAATAACAAGCTGTTTAAAAACTGTGTCGCCACGAACCTGGTTACCATGACAGACGGGAAGTTGTTCCGGTGTCCTTTTGCAGCCAGTGCCTATCGACTGGGGCTCGAAGAAGCGGGATTAGATATTGTAACCGTCCCAGGTGGAACGATCAGGGAATATATTCATTCGAAAAAGAGCATGAACGCCTGTGATTACTGTGATAGCCGAATACTGGGGAAAAACATTCAGCCGGCAATCCAGATCAAAGAAGCGCGGCCATTATGGAAGGACGAGGGATTGCTGACGGCTACAGAAATGCCCGATCCATGGAAATTGTTTTTAATATTATGTGAAGTAGAAAAAACAATCGACAGAAAAATCGGGAGCCATATAGGAGCTCGGATAGGTGCACAGATGGGCGTGCAGACCTGGGAGCTTGTGTGGATAGACATATGGGTAAATATAGCTAAACTTATTTCTACAGAACGCGAAGAGGAAATACTTAACTGTAAAGACTACAACAAGGAATGGAAAGAGATAGAAGGTATCGGCTGGGGCGAACACTGGAACCAGATCAGAAATCAACTGCATATTTATTTATGCTATCTTATCAGGGAAAAGTATCAGCTTGACTACAATCATCCAGCGTTCGAGCTGGGAAAGCTGGGAGTGGTAATCACACGAGGGGAAGGGGCCATTAAGGTCTATGGGAAAGAGGCAAAATATTTAGGAGAAATCAACATAACGAAGGAGGACGGATGAAAATATTACACATTACACCACACCTGGGCGGCGGCGTCGGCAGGGTGTTACTTAACTGGGTTAAACGTGACCAGGAATGTCATCACGTTATCGCGGTACTGGATTATATCAATGACTGGGCAAAAGAGATTATTTGGAAAAACGGTATTCCAGCATTCGAGAACGTTATGAAAGATCACCTGCTGGACGACTTCTACAAAATCATTCACGCATATGATATCGTGCTTGTCCATTATTGGGACCACCGCATGCTGGTTAATTTCATGGAGAATTACCGGCATACTAAAAAGAACCTGATTTACTGGTGCCATAAGAATTTCCAGATTCCCGTTGATGATTTTTTCCGGCCGGATTACTTCGTTGCCACGTCACCGATCATTTTCAAGGATAGAGGGATAGAACAGTATAATTATCCGATAGTTGTCGCGGATATTATTAACAAACGGCATGTGCACCTGGATAATGTCTGGTCTACTGGTGGTATCGAGGATTTCATTAATATTAAACGCGACAGTACCATGGGATTTAATATCGGGTATCTCGGAACGGTTGACTATAAAAAAATGAGCGGCGATTTCCTGAAAATTTGTGCTTGCATTCATGACGTTATACCGGAAGCGAATTTCTACGTCGGTGGTGAGCCGGCATTTATCCCCTCAAAAACGGAATATCCGTACATTGATTTCCTGGGACATATTGACGATGTTCCTGGCTTCATGGCCAGCCTGGATGTTTTCCTGTATCCCCTGCGTTCCGATCATTATGGTACATGTGAACAAGTCCTGGGGGAAGCGATGGCCGCGGGTGTTGTTCCGGTTGCGTTTGACAATGGTGCTGAACAGTTAATCATATCTCAAGGAACAGGATTCCTGTGTAAGAATATTGAGGAAATGCAACATTATGTCAATATGCTTCACAGAATGCCTGACAAAAGGATGGATCATTCCTATCGCGCCAGGATGCACGCCAATTCCTTGTACGATATGAACATAATGATCGAACACTGGCACAAGATATTCAAGGAGGTAATGTTCTATGCGGGATAACCCGACAATTCTCATGGTTGTATTGCCGTACATGGTGGAAACGGACAGTACCGGCGCGAAGATTCGGAGTTATCACGCCTTCCCGTATGGCGTCCTGTCCCTTGTCAGCTATAACGATGCCAACGCTAATTTTCTGGTGGTTGATCTGAACAACTATCCCGATCCGGCGTCTTATGGAATGACGATAAAGGAATTAATGAAAACCTATCAGCCGGATATCGTCGGGTTTTCCATGATGTTCGACAATTCATATAAGCACCTGCGCCGGCTACTGGGGCTTGTCAAGGATATGAATTGCAAAGCAGTCACGCTCCTGGGGGGCGCCGCCGCGTCTTATTCATACGAGGAAATCCTTAAGGATCAGCCGGAGCTGGATGCGGTTTGTTTTGGTGAAGGTGAATTACCCATACAGGATTTGATAAAGTATTCGTCGGAATGGCAATACACGTTGGATCATCATTACTCCTGGGTAACTCGAGAATCACTGGGAAACAGGCGGCCCGTTAAGCCATCCTTTGTCTATAATCTCAATGACGTGATTGATCTTGCTTATGGCTACGTCGACGTTGATGCGTACAAGATGAAACAGGCCTTTTCACCATTCATCGACAACCAGAACAAGCGGCAATTTTTCCTTATGACCAGTAGGGGCTGCCCGTTTCAGTGCACCTTCTGCAGCAATTCGATGATACACGGGAAGCAGGTAAGACAGGCCAGTATATATAACATAATGGATCATGTTGGTTACCTGGTTCATCATTACGGAATGGAAGTGCTCACGATCTACGACGACCAAATATTGCTGGACACTGACAGGGCAAAGGACCTCTTCCGCGAGCTGGCGAAGTTTCATATCAGGGTGGAGTTGCCTAACGGCGTGTCTGTTGCCTACATGGACGAAGAGCTATGCTTTCTCATGCAGGAAGCCGGCATGGATACAATCTACCTGGCCATTGAAAACGGTAGTCCGTACGTGCTCAAGGAATTGATCCGGAAACCGCTCAAGCTCGAGCAGGTAAAGCCGGTGGTGGATATGCTCCGGCAATACAACTTCTTTATCCATGGATTCTTCGTCATGGGCATGCCTGGAGAAACGCCCGAACATCGGGAAGAAACCCTGGACTTCCTGCGCGAGATAAAACTGGACTGGGCAGGGCTCAACATGGCGACACCGGTAAGAGGCAGTGCGCTGTATGACCGGTGCCTGGCCAACGGATGGATCAAGAAACAGCGGATCGAGGACATTGTGGACAAGAAGTATATTATCAATGTCCCTGGGGTTGATCCTGCAGAGTTGGAAGAGGAAGTTTATTTGATGAACCTGGATGTAAATTTCCTGCATAATCAACGCATGGCCATGGGGGATTATACGACGGCGCTCAAGTGTTTCGAGGACGTGCTGCAGCGGTACAAGGATCACGCCTTCGCTTATTACTGTATGTCCCTGTGCAAAAAGAAACTGTACCGGACGGGGAATTACGAGTATGGGCGATTCTTGAGCATCCTGGGGAAGAGTGAGCTCTGGAGAAAACGAGCGGATATACTGGGGGTGAGGATATGATAAAGGTACCGGACTGGAAGAAATGCGAATATGTAGAAAAATACATAAAGGAAAGCGAACAGAAAACGTCGATTAACCAAGCATGGGCAGATCGGGGGATAATCCGTACCTTCACGGAATACCTGGTGGAGATTGATTTCACCAAGCGCTATACCTGGATGGGCCGGCCGATCATCCAGTATCCCACAGACTTGATGGTGCTCCAGGAGCTTATATGGAAGTTGGAGCCGGACCTGATTATTGAAACGGGTACGGCATTCGGCGGCACGGCGGTATTTTATGCGTCGATCCTGGAAGCTATGGGGAAGGGGCGCGTAATCACTGTTGACAATGATTTGCGTTACCATAACCGGAGGGCCCTGGAGCGGCATCCACTGTCAGGCCGGATCACGCCCGTTACCGGCGATAGTATAGCAACCACCGTCATAGATTTAATAGGGACAGTTATTGGAAAGAATATCCTGCAGACGGTAATGGTGTGCCTGGACTCCAACCATACCCACAGTCACGTCATGCAGGAGCTGGCCCTGTATTCGTGTTTTGTTTCTCCTGGCAGTTACATGATCGTCTTCGATACCGCTATTGAGCTGATGATGAAAGAGAAGCCGGCAGATAGGCCCTGGGGCCCTGGGGATAATCCCTATACGGCGGTCCAGGAGTTTATGTCACGCGATAAGAGGTTTGTTGTCGACAGGGAAATTGAACAACGGGCAATGATTACCGCGGCGCCAGGCGGGTGGCTACGGAGGTTAGCATGAAGAAGTTGAGGTACCGGTGCGAGTATGTTTTTGAAGAAAAGCACCGTCATGCCTGGGGCGAAAGTATCCTTGATTTCATAAACGGATTTTGGGTAAATGATGATCTTGTCTTTACCAAAAAGAGTGACGCCCGTTTCTTTATTCTTCCGCACAGCATAAGGTACATCATGAAAGAAGGACCATTATCATAATCTGAAAGGACGGTACACCATGCCATTGAAAGAAAGTGTCGGTAATATGTATCCCTGGGTTACTCATACCCATACCCACCTGGGCGGTGAATGCCCACACAAGTGCGTTTACTGTTATGTGGAAAATCCAAAGTGGGGAAGACCTGCAAGATATCAGGGGCCGTTACGCCTGATAGAGAAGGAATTTCGGGTTGATTACGGATCAGGGAAAACAATCTTCATAGAAAATTGCAATGATCTTTTCGCGGAAGATGTGCCACAGCTCTTTATTCAGCGGATAATTTCACATTGCGATCAGTACCCGCATAACACCTATGTCTTCCAGACCAAAAACCCTGACAGGTACCTTGATTATGCGGCGGTCCCTAAAAATTACATCCTGGGTTGCACCATTGAAACCAACAGGGACAATCCGACTATCAGCAAAGCACCTGCGCCATCGGCCCGTATGCGAGCCATGACAAAAGTGAGCGGCCGCAAATTCGTTACCATTGAACCTGTCCTTGATTTTGATGTGGATATACTTGCGGCATGGATCGACAGGATCAGGCCGGAATTTCTCAACCTGGGTGCCGACAGCAAAGGGCATGGATTGCCGGAGCCGACAGTATCAAAGATTCATGCCCTGGTTGACAAGCTCCAGGAATACGGAATTGAGTTAAGGGAAAAACATAATTTAAAGAGGCTGAAACCATGAACCTGACCAAACCGGAGAGGAAGTGCGAGGATTGTAAGTGGGAAAGAAAGGGAGTTTATTTCAGTTGGTGTACGCACCATGATGCAATTGCCTATGCCAATAAAGAAAGAACGACAGAAGGAGAATGCGGCAAGGAGGGGAAACTATGACAGAAGATGAAGCCAAAAAGAAATGGTGTCCAATGACACGCAATATTCAAGTGATGGGCATGAACAGAAATACCATTGATTATTCCGACTATAAATCGAACTGCCTCGCCTCTGAGTGTATGATGTGGCGGTGGGTAATAAAAGAGGGCTATCCCAACGGCAGGGGTTACTGCGGATTAGGAGGCAAGCTATGAACGACCTGACCGAACAGGAGAGGAAGTTGACAAGGGAATCTTACGATAAACTCATAAAGGATATGTGGACTCGCAAGGAACCCGTCAGCGGCTTCGTGTTAGGCAAGAACGGAATCAAGGCATTAGAGGAAGTATTTAAAAAGAAATAACCCCACCCGCTTCGCAAAATTGGCAGCAGGGTGGCTGAAGGGAGGAAGGGATGATTAAATTTACATCAGGAAAAATAGTTATCGTAGGAAGCACATTGACAAAGAAGCTCCCACGCGATCTTGATGTTGTTCATTTTATTTCCTTGCCGGAGTTCGAGGAAACATTTGGGAACTTTGCAGAGTTTCTAAAAGAAGGGAAAACAGGTAATTGGACAAAATTAAGACTTGGATGGTCTGATTTGTGTATTGAACAGGGAAGGGAACTAGAGCGTAGAATTAACGAGGGATTGAGAAAACACCCTATTGATTACAAAATATTCCCCGAAGGGTTTAACGGAGATGAAACATGAAAGAAAAACTGAACAGGAAAGGAAGTTGCTCACCAAAAGTTGGTGGCAGGGTTGGCTACTACAACACAGAATTAAAAGATTGGTTAATGTTTATAGCGAGTACGGAAAATATCGCAGACGCCGCCGAGTTGCTAATTTGGCTGAAAGGGGGGAAGGGATGATTATAGACATAGGCCCAAATATCGTACAGGTAATCAATGGTGTAACTATTGGTTTGGTTATAGTTACTCTTATCTACTTCTGGTGTAAATATTAAAAGGAGGCCACGGTGAACAGGATTGAAGAAAAGGAAGGGGCAATATATTATTATAACGAGGTGGGAGATTGTATCAAGGTAGAAACAGCCGCCAAGAATGGATGGTACGATCTATGGCAACAGGAAAAGAAAGCAAATGCAGACCTCCTCACCGCCATTGAAGAGCGGGAAGGGGAGATAGAGCGAATAAGAGGTATGGAGAAAGACTGCAAGTGTCCATTTTGCCCTATTGTAGAACGGGCAGGGCAAGCCGAGGTGAGGGACAAAGCCTGTCATGACGAGTTACTCACCATACACACAATCCTTGCTTGTCCCGCTGAGTGTCCACCTGTTGAGGATGCAGACGAATACATAGTTAGAGCATTGAAGTGCTACATTCATGCGATGCAGATGAAGGAGAGAAAAGATGAGACCAGCTAGATGCATAACATACGATAGATCAGAAATGGGAAGCGGAATATCTACACCAAACAGAAAATGTACGGTATGTGGCAAGGATTTTTGTACAGACAGAGATGAATGCCAAAAGTGTTGTGGAGAAGAAAATATATGCGATAAATGTTTAAAGAAGCCGCACAGGAAAAGGAGGCCACGGTGAAGGAACGAAGTTACTTGACCACTAAAGCAGGCGAGTGGCAAAGGCCGACTAAAAAGAACTATCGTTTTGCCTGTTGTGACTGTGGCCTTGTTCACTTAATGGAGTTTAAGCATATCAAATGGGGTAGGGGCAGAAAAATTATCTTTAGAGCGTGGCGCGATATAACAGAAACGGACAGATTAAGAAAAAGGGAGAAATTTGCAAGGAGGTAAGGGATGATTATAGACATAGGCCCAAATATCGTACAGGTAATCCATGGTGTAACTATTGGCTTGGTTATCGTTACTCTTATCTACTTCTATTTTAAATATTGAAAGGAGGCCACGGTGAACAGGATTGAAGAGATAAAAAAGAAGTATGAACCATCAGAGCAAGAAACATCAGACGCCACATTCCACATGGAACTGGGTGATTATCTATACCTCCTGACCGCCCTTGAAGAGCGGGAGGGGAAAATAGAGGAACTAAACATCATCCTTAGTCCAAGTAATCCCATGAAATATACGATGTATAAGAAGTTGATTGCGAGGGCAGATAAAGCCGAGGCGAGGGTTGCGGAACTGGAAGCAACGCAAGAATATGCCACCGATGCCTGTATGACTTGCAAGCAGAAATATGAAGCCCACCTCACCACGGCGCGGGAGGCGTTGGAAAAGGCGCAACGGATGGCTGAATCATACGCACATCATAATAATATTTCTGAATATCTCAAGCAAGCCCTTGAGAAGATCAAATCTAAATAGGAGGACCAGTGAAAGACATTCCGGCAGTTATCCTATGCGGCGGTACCGGTACCAGGCTCCAGGAAGCGACGGAGTTTGTTCCCAAACCCATGATCCCGATTGGCGGCAAGCCCATGGTATGGCACATTATGCGGCTGTATTACCATTACGGTGTACGTGATTTTGTCCTGGCATTGGGCTACAAGCAGGAGGTATTCAAGAATTACTTCGCTCACTACGCGGTAATCAACAATGATATTACCGTAGAGAAGGGCCAGTTTTACGAGCACTGGTGGAAGGAAGACAATCCGGAATGGAAAGTAACTCTGTCCGATACCGGCGAGAAGACGTTAAAGGGCGCCAGGTTGAACAGGATCAGGAAGTATGTATCATGCGCGGAAAACTTCTTTGTCACATATGGCGACGGTGTTGGTAACGTCAATATGCAGCGATTACTGGACTTTCACTTACATCATGGTAAGATTGCTACAGTTACCGGCATTCACCCGAAGCCGCGATTTGGTGAAATCAAACATGACAGCTGGATGGTGACTTCGTTTTCCGAAAAGCCAGAGAACAACCAGCAGATGGTTAACGGGGGCTTCTTCGTATTCAATCAGAAGATATTCGATTATCTGCACAATGGCGACGATTGTGACCTGGAAATCGGCGTGCTGGACAAGCTGGCCGCTGACGGGCAGTTGATGGTACACCCGCATGCCGGTTACTGGGGATGCATGGACACATTACCCGAAATGCATGAGCTTAACAAACTATGGAGAGAAGGGAGAGCTGAATGGAAAATCTGGTAAACGCGTACAAGGACAAGAAGGTATTGGTAACAGGACACACGGGATTCAAGGGGAGCTGGCTATGCCAGTGGTTAGTCAACCTGGGCGCCGACGTCTATGGCCTGTCCAGGAAACCGCACACGGAGCCGAACCATTACGATATCCTGGGCCTGTGTAGCAGGGTGACTGAAAAGCACGGCAATATCCAGGAGAATTATAACATGATCGAGCACTGGAAGCCGGATATCGTCTTTCACCTTGCGGCAAACGCCATTGTAGCACGAACGTTCCATGAACCCCTGGAAACATTCGAAAGCAATGTTATGGGCGCCGTTCATCTGCTCGAGGCATGCCGGAACGTCGAAAAGCCGCCCGTGATTGTTATGATTACGACGGACAAGGTATATGCCAACAAGGAATGGGGCTGGGGCTACAGGGAAAACGACGAGCTGGGCGGCCTGGACCCGTATTCGGCATCAAAGGTATGCGTTGAGCATGTTATCGAATGCTATCGCTCACAGTTTCTTCCCATGATTGCTACCGCTCGAGCGGGTAATGTTATCGGCGGCGGTGACTGGGCGTATGCACGCCTGATTCCGGATATTGTGCGGGCGACGATTGCCGGCCAGGAAGTGGAAATCCATACGCCGAACGCTACCCGTCCCTGGCAGCATGTGCTTGAACCCCTGTGCGGATACCTGATGCTGGGAGCCAGATTAATGAACGGAGAGCAGGAGATTGCCAGGAATTGGAATTTCGGGCCCGTTGGTGAAATGACCGTCCTGGATGTGCTCAAGGAAGCCCAGCAGGTATGGCCGGAAGTCAAGTTTATCGTCAAAGAACAGGAAACGCACCCGAGTATGGTGCAGCTACTTAAGATCGACAGTACGGAAGCCAGAAAGAAGCTGGGATGGACGCCGCAATGGACCATGAGAACGGCCGTCCGGACAGCAATGTACTGGTATAAGCACTTCTATGACGGCATGGTGTTGACGAACGAGCAGATAAACAGTTACTGTAATCAGGGTTAGGAGGGAAGCGTGAATTGTAAATTTTGCGGAGCAGAGTTAACCTTTGAAATGCTTGACCTGGGGCACCAGCCGCCATCCAATTCACTGCTTACTCGAGAGCAGTTGGAAGATGCGGAAATATACTACCCGCTGAAAGTATTCGTATGCACTAAATGCATGCTTGTCCAGGTGCCGGAATACAAACCGGCCGCGGAAATCTTCGTCAATAATTATGCTTATCATTCTTCGCATTCATCGTCATGGGTAGAGCATGCGAAGAAATACGTTCAGCTGATGATCCATAAGTACGGGCTGAATATTGAAAGTAACGTGCTCGAGATAGGGTCCAACGACGGGTATCTCCTGCAGCACTTTGTTGAACGACGGATACCCTGTATTGGCATTGATCCAGCGGCCCAGGCAGTAGCCGAAGCAAACAAGAAGGGGATATTCGCTATCCCGAAATTCTTTACATCCAAACTGGCTAAGACGCTGCCGTTCTTCGATCTTGTCCTGGGGATCAATGTTTTCGCTCACGTGCCTAATATCAACGACTTCATCAAGGGCATGCGGATATGCCTTAAGCCGTCCGGAATTATTACGATGGAGTTTCCGCACTTGTTGCGCTTGATGGAAGACTGCCTGTTTGATACCATTTACCATGAGCATTACTTTTATTATTCACTGGGCGTTGTAATGAACATGTTCGAGTTTCACGGTATGCAGGTGTTTGACGTCGACGAGTTGTTTACCCATGGTGGATCGTTACGGATATATGCACAGCATGAAGGTGGGAAACGAAAAGTTACAAAGTACGTGGAAGAGGTTTTGCAGAAAGAAAAAACCCTGGGCATGGACTTTATTGAATACTACGAAGGTATGCAGAACAAGGTTGAAGGTATCCGGAGAAGACTGATGCAGCGTCTTTATGACATACCTTGCGATAAGGTAGTGGTTGCTTACGGAGCCGCGGCCAAAGGGAATACCTTACTTAATTACTGCGGAATCAAGTCTGATACGATTCCGTTTGTCGTGGATATCTCACCACAGAAGCAGGGCAAGTATTTACCTGGTAGCCATATCCGGATTACTACAGAAGATGAATTATGCCAGATTGCGCCGGATTACGTTTTGATACTGCCCTGGAACCTGCGGCGGGAAATTACCAAACAGTTAAGCTACATCAAGAAATGGAAGGGGAAGTTTATTATTCCCATGCCGGAATTGGAGGTAATATAATGGAAGCATTTATTGCTCAAGCGTTCGTTGGTCCCTGGTGGATGTGGCTGTGTATCGGGATCGCAATAGGAACAAGTATAATGCCTAATCATTAAGAAATCATCGGAGGTAAAGTAACATGAGCAAGCCCAATCCCTTAGATATGAAACACGTCAAGACATCCCGTTATGAGATTTCCGAAGACGAGCTTTTGGCCAGGATGGATCAACAGCAGAAGTTACATGTGGAACCAATTCAGCGGGCTGTCGCATTACTCGAGGAAGCCTTGACACAGGTGCTTTCCGGCCTGGGTGTCGACTGCACAAAAGACAAGGAAGATATCTCAAAACAGCAGGACGACCTGGGTATTACCATATGGGAGCACACGGACGAACGGAGCCCACAGATCAACGGCTTTTTCATTCATGTTGATTACGGCGACTTTACCCCTTATGCCTGGGTAGGCGGCGCCAAACTGAATCACGAAGGAAAATGTTTCTGTGACATTCAGTATTTTATGACGGAAAAGCTGGAAACAAAGGGGGGCTTTAAACTTGTCCAGTAAATGCTCGCACTGCCACGAGCTGGGCATCCGTCAGACCGGCAGCCTCGATATCAGTGAAATCAAGATACTGATGCTCAATGAGAAGCGAAAGCGCCTTCTTGCTGATGTAAACCCGTTTGAATATTTCAGACACCCTGGTTTTGGGCAAACCTGTAGCGGTAGCAATCTGCTTGAATTTGACGCCGCGAAGTTTGTGCTGCAACAGCCTGTCCTGGGCCACCGCCAGTATCTTCTCCATCATATCCTGGCGCTCTTCCAGTGTAAGGCTGGTCCCATTGGTTCTCATTTACTATAGGTTCTCCCTCAAAAGTGGAGAAACACTTTACCAGTTAAGCATACCGAAGTCAATAAAATTGTAACTTTTGGAGGTTAATATGAAACGTGTCCTTCTCGTCTGCAAATCAAAAGTCATGGAAAACCTGGGAGTAATGTACCTGTCGGCAGTGGTAAAACAAGCTGGGGGAGCATGCAAGATAGTCGATATCGAGCATGCCGAAGAAATAGCTCTGAAATGGAAGCCGGACATTATCGGATATAGTATCATGACCGGCGACCAGGGGAAGTTTGAAGCCTTAAACGCCCGAATAAGGCGGCGGGTAATCTGCCAATCCATCGTGGGCGGCCCGCATCCGACCTTCTTTAAGTCAGATTGCGATTGGGCAAATGTTGTAATCCAGGGGGAGGCTGAACAGGTAATAGCGGATTTAATGCAAACAGGCCTCAAATTCCCTGATATTAACGCATACCCGTATCCGGACAGGGTTGATTTCCCTGGCATGAAGATACGGGACTTCATTACTACCAGGGGATGCCCGTATAACTGCTCTTACTGCTACAACCAGAAGTGGGCTGAATTGTTCCCTGGGACCCCCAGGGTCCAGACCAGGAAGGTCGATAACGTCATTAGAGAAATAAATGAAGTCGATCCGGAGTTTGTCTATTTCCAGGACAGCTGCTTTGGGTTATCCATGAAGTGGTTAAGGGAATTCAGCGTGCAATATCGAAAGGATATCAATGTGCCCTACCATTGTCATTTACGTCCTACCCAGGTAGACGAAGAGCGGGTGGAGCTCCTGGCCGAAAGTGGCTGCATGAGCGTCCGGATAGCCCTGGAATCAGCCAGCGAACGACTGCGGCACATGATGAACAGAAAGAATGTCCGGCATGAAGACGTTCTGCGCGCCGTCCGGTTACTCAAGGGCTGGGGAATCAAACTCATGGTGCAGAACATCATCGGCATGCCGACAGCCACCATAGAAGAAGATTTAGAAACTTTAGAGTTTAATATTCGCTGCAAACCGGCCTACTCCTGGGTAAGCATCTTCATGCCCTATCCAGGTACCGTGCTGGGCGATATGTGCAAGAAGAAGGGCTGGTACCCTGGGGATTATTCTGACCTGGCTGACAACTTCTTTGATACCAGTTATCTCGATATCACCTGGCAATACAGGGAACAACTGGAATGCTTACAGAAGGTTTTTGCTCTGTGTGTAGAAAATCAGTACCTTCCATCCGTCAAGGAATTAACACATAAAAACCTTCCCAAATTGGTACATAAAGTAATGAGGAAACAGGGAGATTGCCGGCTTTACGGCAATATATTATAACTCCGTCCGTTTATATCTGGCTTCCTTTATCTGCTTTTTAGTTTGTGATTCCTTCGACGCTGCGATGATCTTCTGTACCGTAGCGCGAGGAACCAAACCATCCAGACCGCGATCCTTTATCTTCGTATTGATTTCCTTTACGTCCTTCATCATATTCGACAGGGCTTTCGGCTCACCATTCAACCGTGCGATCCGGTACTTTTCGCCGGCATCCGTCTTCAATTCCTGGATATAGGTTTCCTGGCGCCGGACTATCTGATCCTTTTCACGCTGACGGGCTATTTCTGTGGGAGTAAATCCGACTGTTTTCAGTGCGGCCTGTCCTGCAGACATTGACAGGGGCTTCCCGTTTTCATCGTATATCATGCGGCCGCGGGTAGTGGACGAAACGCCAGGAGTACCGAACGCTTTTCGGCCTATTTCCGATTCCTCTGCGGCAACCAGGGGATTCCGGAGAAATTCCGGAGCCATGTTGGTAGCGACACGGTAATAGTCCTTCCTGCCGGCAGCCTCTACCGCCTGGCCCATTTTCTTCAACTGGCCCTCATAAACGCCGCCCAGGGTAGCCAGGGAGTCTTCACCCATGAACGGGACACCTATTGCCAGGGAACCGGACAGGTTGGCTCCGAAGAGTGCCGGCAATCCGTTCATGCCGAAATTCTCCAACGTCTTACCGCCGATCCCGCGCAAGGATTGACGGACGGACTTGGTAAAGCTCCAGCCAAAATGCTTTTCCGCAAACTCGAAGAGGTCCTTTATAAAGGGTAATCCCATTAAGCCACCGAATAGGGCAATGTAAGCCAGGGAGTGCATTACCGTCTTGAAGTCACCTTCTGACAGGTTGTGACGCATTTCGAGGACGTAATTATGGGTAAAGGACTTAAAGGTATAAAGCGTCTTTACCGCGGTACCTATACCCTCACCCTGGGCAATCTGCGGCAGGTTGGCCTTGCCCATGGCATAATGGGTGTCGTAAACGAAATTCCTGGCTGCTTCAAAGGCCTTCTCGTATGCTTCATCTTCCGTTGATCCCTCTTTCAGCGCGAGCTCGTAGACCGGCCGGAACATGGTTAATGCTGCAGACTGGCGGTTGAACATTTCCATCTTGGAGAATGGTACCGCCATCCACCGGAGCACCTTTTCAAACCGTTGTTCCGCACGGGTACCTATGGCGCCGTAGATTTCCCTGATATACTGGTCGACGGTAACACCTTCCGTAAACAGCTGATCCTGCATGCGCTTTTCTATTTCAGTGTAATTTCTGAAAGCGACGTCCTTCATGGCCTTGGAATACGCTTTTTCAGCTACGCCGGCACCGCCCCTGTTTATCTTCCTTAAATACTTGGAAAATTCCGGAATGGCGGTAACGAAATTCTGCGTTAACTGGATCAATGCCGGCCGAAGGAGCCCGCCCAGGTACCAGGTAAACATGAAGGCCCGTATCTTGTTACTGAATTTATCCGCTGACGTTTCATTGCGGAGCTGGTCGCGGCCGTACTTGGATAACGCCTCGAACATCTTGGGGTTATTCTCTTTGCTGACTTCTTTCATATGCTCGAGGAAGTCTGCCGCGGATTCCTGCTTGGTCATTATGCCGGCCATACCAGTCATATAATTGAACAGGACCCGTTGGAGGTCCGATTCCTTGTAACCTTTAATGGCTCCAGCCTGGCGGTGTGTCATGTGACGCCCGAAGCCGCGGGACTGAAACTGCTTGGCGATTGCCTGGTATCCCAGCTCGCGGAGGTAATCCTGGACGTTGATCGTTTCACCTTTGTCGTTTTTAAACGTTTCCCTGACGTGCATGCTTTCAATCGCGTTGTCCAGGACCTTCTGCATGTTAATGTCGTTGACCCCCTGGAACGCAAATTCCGGCGTCTTGGTGGCCTTTTCTACGTTGATCCGGATATTCTCGGGCAGGGCGCCGTTTTTACCGTACCTTGCCAGGGCATCGGCGTACATCTTGGCCGCTTCCTTCTCGTTGTCAAACATACCCATGAAGAGTTTCCGTTCCTTTACGGGTAGGCCCTCTTCGTTATAGATTATTTCGTTGACGGTCATCTTGTAGTCGCCCTGCTCGCGCACGCGCGGGAAGAAGGCAACCTGCTTTTTGTAAAGATTCCGAAGCGTTTTGATCTTCTTGAGCTGTGGCCTGGTCATCATGTACGCGGCCAGGATTTGACGGGACATACTGGTAAGTTTCGCCTGGTCGGTAATACCGGTGAGGGTAGACAGGGCTTTCTGTAAGCTCGCAATCTCGGCAACCATGGTATCGGATATCTTGCCAAACCATTCGCCGGCAGCTATCTTGTCGGCATCGGGAGTCTTCTCAATCTGCTGTTCCACCCGTTCAAATATGCGCTTGATATCCGGCTGTATCTTGAGGGCCCGCAACTGGGCGGCCTTATCCAAACCAGCGCCGACGATCTGAGCGGTCTGCGTCTTATTAAAATCCATGCCGGCAGCCTGGAGCAGCACAGCATACCATTTCTGCTTACTCCAGGTACGGAATGCCATTGACTGCAGATGGTCCACGTAGGCATCGAACATATTATCCAGGGCCTGGCGCACGGACTTGTAGACGGTAATCTCTTCCTGGGACAGCTTAACCATGTTTCCGCGGTCATCCTTGATACCCTTCAATAACTGATCGTCGGCGTACCGGTTGTCGCGGGTGAGTTGGTCTATGCGTGCCTGGAGCCGATCCTTCAACGGGCCTTCTGCCATGCCTTTTACCTGGCGTTTCAGGGATTTCAGGTACGGGCCCAGCTGGGCATCACCGGTAACAATGACACGGTTGATCCGATCCTTGGCGTCGGCAATCTCCTTGCTCGTCTTGCCAGCCTTGCGCATCACTTCCTCGAGCCGGAAGAAAGGTTCGGCTATTTGTGCAAATCCATGGGTAAGGGTGCCACGACGTTCCGGCCGCTGAATGCCGAAGATTTCAAAAGCACGGCGCCAGGCAGGATACTTTTTGGCGTTCCACCAGGGAAGACTTGCATACTTGTCGACATTCTTGAAATCATTCTGCGACTTTAGGAACGGCCGTATTTCCTCTTTTATGAATTTGTCCGGTACCGCCTCTGCCGGATTGTCAAAGAATTTGTCAGAGAAGTCCTTAATGGATGCGACAAACGGAGCTCGCAATACCTCTTCCTGGGTATCGGGATTAGTAGGAATGAAAGAAGGCATCGGCGCTGTAACCTGGGCCGTGTCACGGGGAAGCGTAAACTTCATGCCGAATTTGTCATGCAGCGCCTTCATGAAGCCTTCCAGCTTATCAAAATCCATGTTAGCGATCATGCGATTGCCCATTTTCCGGAAGTTGTTGTTTCGGACAAACGAACGCAATGCATCATCCTGGAAGTATTTGGCGCCCAGCTGGGTACTCGCCGGCACGCTGACGCGATACTCGAGCACGTTGTTGCTGGTGGCATCCTTCTTGTCGCGCTTTGTTGTAAACTCGGACTGGATGGTAATTTCGTTGTTGGTGGATGTAACAATCCGCTCAAGGTCGACAGTTCTATCAGTGAGATAAACATGCGCCTCTTGCCAGGCAACTTCTCTACCCAGGGACTGCGGGTCCCACTGCCGGATGATATCCTCATGCTTGCGAGCAATGACCAGGCCAAACTCCTTCACGCCATTTTCCCTGGAGAAATTAACCATTTCAAATTTAATCTCGGGCAAATGACTCATTATGTTGAAGGCGCGGAGCATGTTACCGGTAAGCACCACTTTCTCTTCCGTCCTATCGGTAGGCAGTGTGCTATCCCAGTTAACGGGAATGCCCTTCTGGAGCCGGTATGCTTCATCGCGGAACCAGGACTGGCTGGCGTTATAAACTACTGTCTGCACGGGGTCCTGGACGGAGAAGACGAATTTCAACCGTGATAACTGAATCGGGTTACTATCCGTCGTCGGTGACCAGATGATATTAGTAAGGACACCCCTAATATTCTCCTGGCTGCCTTCACCCAGGGGGATTTCATAATAGTCACCGATATGCATATAGTTGAGCAATGACCGGTATGTTTCCTGTTCGGCGTTCAAATATGCCTGTCTTTCCTGGCGGGCCCTGGACATTCTTTCCGTGTTGTTTTCATACTTTTCAGCCAGTTTGCTTTCCCACTTCTGCCAGTATTCAGTGCGGGACTGTTTCACCTTCTCAAACAACTCGGTTGAATAATCCTGACCGGATTTGGTACCGATAATCTTGGAAATGAGGTCCTTAATCTTCACCATGTTGAACGGTTTCTTGAGCTGGCGTACCTGGAGGACTTCACGGTAAACGTTTCCGGAAAAGGGACTTTCCGGATCAAGGCCCTGGTAAATCTGGCTCTTGTCGATTATCTTTGCCTGGTAATCGTAATTCTTGGATATGAGCTCGTTTTCCCCCTTGGCGGTAAGCTCCTGAATATAGGAATCGTAATCGTTCTCTACTTCATTGTAGAAGTCTTTCTGGAGCTCTACGGGCAGCACGGTGAGCTTGCCGGCGACAGCCGCATAATCGGTAGAGGTATCAGTGGGAATGGACTGGTTCTGTGACTGGATAATGCCCAGCTGGATGGCTACCTGCTTGTTTCGGTTGAGCCATGCTCTGGTTATTTCATTCCCGTATCTGTTCATCATGTCGGGGATTTCCTTGCGCGACTCCGCACCCTTCTGCTTGGCGGTTGTATTCGCTTTCAGGGACGACATTTTACGTTCTAGGATGACGGCAGGGCGTATCTCTGACGGTAAATCGGAAGTCACGTAGACGTAATCCGGATTAACCACCTGGCCTTTTCGGAAGATACGACCCAGGGCTTGCATGTAAATATTAATGTCCAGGTTGGGCTGGAGGATCAGCATACGACGCGGTTTCTGGTCGGAGAAGTCCTCAGATGCATGTAACGAAATGCCAACGGAGCCGGCACGATTGATGATGATTACATCAGACTTACCCGTATTGAATAACCGGATTGCCCGCTGCCTGTCGCGCGTATGAGCTTCTCTTCTACCCAGGATCGGCGTATCAATCGGCTTTCCATCCTTATCGGTATAGTTGATCGTGTAGTCACGGTTGGTGAGCTCCGTGACGGGTTTCCCTGAAATACGCTCGAGCTCGCTCAACATGTAATCAATGGGGGACGCGTGTAAACCCTTTACATCATAGGTGTTTATCATGTTCAGGGCTTTCACGTATTCATTATAAACTGCCGGCATGAATTGACGTAATTCATCGGGCGATATCATCAGCCTCGTTTTATCTCCAAATCCGTTCTTGACCGTGACGCGGAGGGAGTTGCGAAGGGCACGCTCGAGGACACTTCTGTAAGTAAACTCTATCGGCTTACCCTCTTCGGCCATGCCCAGCCTTACCATGTCATCCAGGAACGAGCCCATGGTATTCATGAGGTTGATGACTACCTTTTTTCCTTCTTTCAACGCCTTTTCGGTTTCATTAATGGTACGGTCAACCTTCGTCGACATAAGCAACTGGGAGTTGAAATTATGCACGACACTGGCAAAATTGGTGGCCGTAGCCGATAATCTTGCGGGACCTGTTCCCTGGCCTATCATGTAGCCACGGACAGCAAGCAGGGCATTCAGCCGGCTGGAATTTGCCCTACCACGAAAATCGTTACTGAACGCCATGATCTGACGAACGACGTTATTACTTTTGTCGGTAATGGACTTGTCGCGTTCGAACGCCTTTTCCAGTTCCGGATAACTCGGGTCGGTTTTATCCGTGTTCTGCATCGTAGGCGTCTTGAAGTAATTGATACCACTAAAATCCAACTCGCGGCGAAGATACTGGCCACCCTTGGCAAGAGCCGCGGAAATATATTCCTGGAGGGGATTACCGCCTCTGACAATGGCATCCACCAGCTCGAAGAATTGCATTCCGGTATCACCCAGGGCGGTCCGGTAATAAAGCGCCATGTTGTGCGGCGTCTTGGCAAACGTAGCCGAAGAGTACAGGACACCATCGGCATGCTGCAGGAAACTGAGAAACTTTACCTTTGTATTGGAATCACTTCCATCAGCGGCGCCTGTCGCATTGTGCGACTCGTCCAGGACAAGAATATTGTTCGGAGCCATCCTGTTGAGGATACTGTCCTGGTTCTTAAACTCACCACTTTGATGCTGGGAATAAGTAGTGAAAATGGCCTTCATGTTATTCTCGGCAAGGTAGGCTTGCGGATTCTCCGTTATGCGATCCCAGTTGATCCTGCCGCCGTTGTAGACCAGCTTCCCCTTGCCATCGGCTCCATGGCTTATTAAAACTTCTCCCGTTTCCTGATTAACTATATTTGCCTTAACATCGTTGTTCATGATGAACGGCTTTATCTTATGGTCGATGGCCGTAAGGTCACGGTACATATCGCTGAACAGGTTCGGCTTTTCTGTAACGAATATGGGCACCAGGCCTTTCTGGTTGGCCCAGCGGATCATGCCGGCAACAACGCGGCCCTTCCCAACTCCTGTCTGGTCACCCAGGATCATGCCGGCCTTATCGTTAATATTCTCAATAGCCATCGCCAGGGCGTCTATCTGCTCGGCGGCAAAGGCTTTATACAGGGCTTCACGGTTGGGGTAAGCGAGCTCTTTCATTACCCAGTCGTCAATGTTGCCATGCTTCCTTTCTATGTCATCCAGGGCCTGTTCCATGGCATATGCCTGGTTTTTCGGTACCAGCGTCTTGCCGTAGGGCCCCTTCGATTTGGCCTTATATGGAATCTGGAATATCGTAGCATCGCGGATCATCTGCTTGAAGGCTTCAAACTCTTCACGCAGCCAGCGCATGACGTCGCGTTTCGCCTTCTCCCACTTCTCGCCTATGATCGACTTTATCTTTGTCAATACGTCCTGGTTGGTGGCGTCCAGGCCCACTTCATCAACGACGGATTGCGCAATCTTCTCGAGGCCAGGCTTCGCCTTCTCCTGGTAGAATTTCTCTTCGTCGGCCGCTTCGTAAGGCATATACAGCTCGCCAAACTCCTTGACAGCCTGATCTACGGCAGTTCCTCCAGTGGCTGGTTGCTCTTCACCAGTTGTAACCACTCCTTCACTTGCGCCGCGGTTGCCGCCTGAAACACCAGCTCGCTCCACTCCGACACCAGGGCCCAGGTTCTTTCCGGCTCCTTCTCCGGCAGGTCCTTCTCCACGTCCAGTTTCACCAGGTTGTAATTCCACCCCTGGTCCCGTAGGTAGTTCTCCAGCTCCCTGTACCTGTCCTTGTCCGCTAACGGTAGCAGGTGGTTGTATATTAGATTCACCACCTTTACCTCCTTCGCCAGCTGCATTTTCTCCTTCTGCTGGGACAATTTCTCCTTTTGCTTCGACTCTGGCATTGTCACCCCTCCCTTCAAGGATATCTTTTAAGGTGTCAAAGGTACCTGCTCTGAAAAAGTTGAGATAGGCAGGAATGCCCTTACCTGGTTTCGCTTTGCGTCCATCTACCGTAATAAGGCGCACGGGATACTTGGTACCCTGACGCCCGTACAGCTCACCGCTGACGTCTATGTTGTTGGTTACTTTGTAATTATTGTATAGCCAGTTGTAGAATATCTTATCCGTCATGGACAGGGAGAGATTGTCACCCTTATCGAAGTTTTCACCACCCATGATGAACGCGGCCTTACCGTTGTCCAGCATGGAGTTGAGGGCCCTGGCGACAATGATATGTGCTTTCTGTGTCATCTTGTAGCCGTCGATTACCTGTTCTGCCGTCTTGCCAAACGGAGGATTGGCAATCACACGATCCGGCTGACGGCCAGGGCGGGCGGCATCGGTAAGGGCGTCTTCGTTGGTAACTTTCATTCCAGGGAACAGACCTCGAAGAATAGCGGAACGGTTTCCCTTGTCCATTTCATTTGCATGGGTAGATGTGGGATTTGCGCCTATTAACAGCATGCCATTGCCGGCAGTGGGCTCATATACATAAAAGCGGCCGTATCTGCCACGAAGATTGAGATAACGATTCATCAGGAACGCAATAGGCAGCGGCGTAGAGTATTGCTGCATGATGGTGGATTCAGACGTGCGAGCAGCAAGGTTCGGCTGGGAGTTATACATATTGATGATACGTTTGTATTTCTCGGCATCGGAGAAGGACAGGTTCATCATGTCATAACCGTACCGGACGATGGCGCCTTCCACCGCTTCCTCGACAGCCTTATGATCGTAATAACCGGATTTCTCGAGCGCAGTAAGTTGCGCGGGCGTTACCTTATAGATATCGGCCATCCAGCTTTTTATAGCGTTCTTATCCAGGGTCCCTTCCGGATTAGCCCGCTGGAAATCCAGCATTCGTGTTGACAGTTGTTTGGATAACGGAACGACGTTGATCTTGTTCGAGGGCCCGATAGCTTCATGCTGGGGTATCTGGACACCTTTATTGCCACCACCACCTTCGCCCTCTGCCGGCGCCGGAGTTGTCGCAGCAATGGCCTCGTCTAATGTCTTGAATTTACCAACCGTCTTCCATTCCTGTGCTTCTCTGGTCTTTAACTCGTAAACCCCCTCTTCATGGCGAACGAGAATGGCGTGTTTCATATCATTGCTGGCGTAAATATCTTTTCCCGATAGGTTCTGCCTTTGCCATCCTTGGGGGGCTTCAGGTACGGGCAATGTGGGAGCAGGAGGTTTAACCGGCTCTTCTGGAGTCGTCCCCTGTAATTCGGCCCCTACATGACCACCTAGGACGTCATCAAGGATTTCGTTGAGCTCGTCAAGTTTACTCTTTGACAGACCAAAGGTTTCCAGGGTCCGAAAGATAATGTCTTTCAGTTTGCCCCACAGGGTTTTTGAAGGATTGCGCACACCCTCTGCAGGAATGCTGTCCAACCACTGGGCAAATTTGGAATCGGAAAGGGCTTCGGTAATAAGCTCGTCAATCTGGTATTTATCAATATGCTGTATGTATGCTTTAATTTCTTCCGGAGCTGTCGCCTGGTGCTTGATGATGCTGTCCAGGAAATCACGTAACTTCTTTTCTGAGTTTCGCCAGTTGGGGGAATTACGGATTATGGCGTGCAGTCCTTCATGGACAAATGTTTCATTGATGTGAGCGACGCCATACCCAGGCCCGTAATCCATGCTTGTTGCCATTGCTTTTGTATCAATAACAATACGGCCAGGGTTGCTTCCATCTTGAGGATATGCAAAACAGGCGTCCGTTACTATGCCACCAGATGCTGCATTCCCTTTTTCCTGAATGATTACCGGAACGCCTATTCGGTCAAGCAGTTTACCAATGAAATCGTATTTATTCGGGACACGTAACCGCGAAGAAAGGCCATTGATAAAAGCTGACGCCTTCAACGGGCGATCCAATCCATCGAGCTGCATGGCAACAGCGGAAGTATGACCAGCAACAGAGGCTACGGATATATGCGGATTCTGCTCTGCCCACTTGCGCTTCACGCGTTCCATTATATCACGGGCCTTAACCTGGCCCGACTGTTCTACGTCGTTTGCCTGGCCAGCGGCAGCCTCGCGTGCTTTCATCCAGTTATTGTAATCAGTGGTTTCCTGTTCAGTGGGGCCGGTACCGTCAGCAAGGCGCTCCATTTCAGTATCAGTGAGCTCTGCCATGGACAACTCGTTAATGGTATGCCAGTTGCGTGATCCAGGTACGGACGCCGGAGGTTCGGGCGGTACTTCTCCTGGTGTAACAGCTTTTTCCGGCTCCGGAGTAACGGGCGGCGGCGGTGTTGTTTCTTCCTCGGGAGCGGCAACCGCGGGCGGTGTAACGGGCGGTGTAACGGGCGGGGGAGTTTCAGGCGGCGGTACAATACCACCACCTTCACCTTCTGTAAGAGGAAGTGTTTCACCAGGGGGCGTTTCCGGTGTAACCGGTTCTGTCACAGTGGGGGTGACGGGGGTAACCGGTTCCGTGACAGGCGCGGCAGGTTCAACGGGCGTAACTGTTTGTTCTTCCGGCGTTTCCGGCTCCGTTACAGGTATAACAGGTTCTGTCGCGGCAGGTGTCACAGGAGGCGTGACAGGAGGAACAGCTTCTGTTGTCCCTTCCGGATCAACTTCCTTCATCTGTCGATCTATTTCTTGACTTAACGGGTCCTGTTGCCGCATTTTAGCAAGGATCGTCCCACCTACCTGGGCACCGGTAGACTGTGCAAATCCGGCAAGCATACCCAGGGCGCCCTGTTCCACAACGCTTTCATCAATCGGCTTACCCAATGAAAGGTTTTGAGCGGCCTGTTCCTGCATGGACTGGGGAAGCTCTTCAAAAACACCTTCCTGGATGGCTCCATAAAGGACCTTCTTGAATATTCCCAGTTCCTTATCACCAACTACGCCGGCTTTTCCTCCAGCGAAGAGGGTATTGATATCTTCCATGCCCAGGCGCTGGGCGAGTTTGCCACCCATGACACCAATGAGGCCGGTAAGGGCGCCGGAAGCAACGTTGATACCTACCTGTTTAGGAGTCAAGAGCTGATCTGGAGTTTCCTGACGAACCTGTTCTATATTCTGGCCGGCAGTAACCAAACCTTCACCAATGCCACCACCGACAACAGCACGACGGAGATTCGTAGCGGCGGGTAATCCTTCTTCAACACCCTTGCCGATTAATCCCAGGCCTTTCATGGCCAGGCGACTGCCACCGTAAGCAGAAGGCAGTGACTGAGCTACGATATCAGCAATAACGGAAGGATTCTCCAGTGCAGTTTTAACTGTGGGAATAAATCCCTTCGCTTCTGATACCTTTTGCTGGGCTTCTCTAAACTCGGGAGTTTTCAGCTGGGCAAACTTTTCATGAATATCCTTGAAGCCACCAATGCCCAACGCCTTGCCAGCGGTATCAACAGCTTTACCAGCATACCCCATGGTAGGAATGTCAGCCAATCCAACCGCGGCTTCCGGTATTCCAACAACGGTGCCTTCAACCAATCCGATAAGAGGATCGACGATAGCACGTCGCAACGTGCCGGATTCTTCGGGTACATCATCAGGATATTTAAGTTTGGTTTCGCCACCGCCTATGCCAAAATAACCGCTACTCTTAGGGGGATCGTCAGGATAAATAATATCATCAGCCATGGCACTATCTCCGTGAATTATTTTGCAGACATTTCAGGATACAGGGACAGGGATTTCCTGAACCTTGCCTGGGATTCCTTCAGCTGTGCAGGAGTCTGCTGCTTGATCTTATTGTCACGCATAACCTGTTCATTCCATGCCAGCCATTTCTGGCCAATAGCATTGACGCCAGGCATTTCCTTGTCAGTCACGCCAGCAAGGTACATATTGTAAAGCGTCTTATGGTAGTTGGCCGCTTTCTGCCCTTCCGGAGTCGTATCATAATCAGCAAAATTCTTGAGCAACCTGTCACGATGATCGTTTGCCAGCTTGTCATGACGGTCTGCCATTGCCGCTTCCGCAATCGTTTTCTTGAGGTCCAGTTCCGCGCGACGAGTTTCAGCCAGTTGGTCCCTGGCTTCCTTAACTCCGGCCAGTTTGACCATTTCTCCAGCGTATTCCTTCTCGAGAGCTTTACGGTGCGCAGGAATAAATGTGCGTCCTGTCCCCTGGGAGTATGCCGGCGCCATGTTACGGGTTTCGTTATATCCCTGCCGGATCATGTTCGCAGCTTCATCCATGTAAGGATTCTTCTTCGTCAAGTCTTTCTGCAGATTTGCTATGCTGGGTTCACCAGGAGCTCCGGAAGTTTTCGGTGCCGCGACGCCCTTACCTGCAGCATTGAAGTCGGATACCTGTTCGGACAGGTTGGGATTGCCAAACGCTCCACCGCCGCCGCCACGGGTCTGCATGCCAAATCCTCTGTTCGTGTATGTTTTCTTTTGCGGGCCCATTAACTCGGCTTCTTCCGATCCAGGAGCATTTTGTACCGTCATCTTGAACGACGGCGCCGGCTGGCCACCAGGAGCTAATTTCGCCGCACTTGCAGGAACGCCTGTCGGAGCAGGAGTCGCGGGAGTAAAAGGACTGGTAACCGGTTTTATTCCGGCTGCAGCAGGAGTAGGAGCCACAGCACCAGCCTGTTTCACTTCCTGGGGCGCGTATGCTTCCGGATTAACGGACTTATCAATTTCCGTCATTCTCGGCGTAAGGTTAGTACCCAGGACGTAATCAGCTCCGCGCGCGGCACCCATGCCCAGGGCGGCGCCAATCTTTTTCAATCCGCGGCCGGCTTTCTCTGCAAATCCGGAAACATCCTGGGCAAGCGGCGAACGGGACATTATTTCTGCCACGGGCCGCATTCCAAATGCTCCGGCTACCGCACTCGCCGCCTGTTTTTGCGGGCCACCACCCAACTCTGTCAGGACATCATTAATGACTGACGGATGAAGTGGGAATGTCGGTTTTTGTTCAATGCTATCCGTCCGTACTTCCTCATTTATTCCTATCCCTGCCATGGTATCCTCCTTTATGCCGGTGTTACATTGGCGCTTTCGCTGTAGCTCAATCCGGCCTGTGCAGACGCGCCGGCAAGAGCACCCTGGGCAACGGCGGCAGCAATCTCGGCCTTCGCCTTTGCTTTCTGGTATTTGAGCTCAAAATCCTTTTCCACATACTTGACAGACGCCTCCCATTCTCGAACAGCCAGCTCCATTGAAGCCAGCGTGCTACGAAGGGAAACATCCCTGCTCTTTATATCAGCCTCGGCATTCGCGGCCCAGGCAGTAACCCTCGAGCGGTAGATATCAGCCTTTGTCGCATATTTGGAATTGACTGCATTGCACATATCCGCATAGGCCTTTACGCGCATGACGTACTTTTCAATCCAGGCTTTATGAGCTTCCACTTCGGCCACAAGCGCCCTTATCTTTTCACTATATACCTGGGCGTTTACTTTGTTTGCTTCAAGCTGGGCCGTGTAAAGCTCAACGTTTAGTTTATTGACGGTAGCTACCATTCCCGCGGCCTGGACCTGAGCGGAGTATTTTTCTACTTCCACCTTTGCGGCCTGGAGCTGTGAAGCATAAACCTCTGCTTTAGTTTTATATGCTAAAGCCTTGACATTGTAAAGGTCTACGTTACTCTTGAAAACCTGGATGGCCAGCTCGAGAGTCGCCTTCGACGCTTCCAGTGCACGGACGCAATACCTGTCGGCAAGGTCCAGGAATTTCGACTCAATGGTGATCGCATACTCCAGGGAATACTTGATGTTCGCCTGTTCCAGCTTCGCATTTTCAATGGTAATATCGCGGGCCCGATCCAGGCGGTGGTTGACATATTCGGTATTGAGCGCCAGGATTTCCGCGGAAAGTAGGCCATCAGGAAGAGGGAATCCCAGCTTTGCCCACTGAGCGGTTACCTTGTCGACAGCATCCTGGAGGGCCAGGGCTTCGCGTTCGTTTTCCCTGTTCCACAGATCATTTTCCACGGTAGCATTGAGGCCGGTACCGCCATCGACAATGTTGGTTAAGAGTTTCGCTTTCAGTGCATCCAGGAGCGCGGAGCTGTAAGTTACCTGCTGGGCATCAATGGCGACTCCGGCAGGGGGCGTAATTGTCACATCATCAAGAACGCCGGTAAAGTCATGGATGGTGACAGTGGGCACGAAATCAGGGATAATCACATCCTTGAGCGTCGGGATCGTCGGCGTGACCAGGGTAGGGAACGGGTCTATGGCAGGGAATGACCAGCCGTCGTCAACGTATTCGGGAGGCGCGGAAGGGTAAACATCCATTCCGGACGGCATCGCCGGCGCCAGGTCGCGGATTGTGTAGAAGGGCTCCGACAGGTCCACCCTGGTGTCTATGTCCGTAGGGACGCCGCCCAGGTTGACGAATTGCGCAGGGTCTATCGCTGTGATAAGACTTAACGCCTTGTCGAATGTTCTGGAAGCGTAATCCCATGCATTTTCCAAACGTTCAGTTACAATTTCTTCTGTACTCATAGCTTCCTCCTTATCCCAGTGAGCCTACCGCAATGACGTTATTGGAGCCGAAAGACGATTGAAATACCAGTGCTGACAGCGCACCATTCGGATCAATGTATTCAAACTGCTGTATAGGGTGGAAATTGGTTTTGACATACACGCACCCCATGGAATCATTTCCGCTGATACCAACGCCTTGCGAATTGATAAAACGGGTACCGTAAGTGCCATACGCTCCTGCAGTATAATCCGTTCCATATTTAAACTCATACCCATAATAAAACCTTCTGCAAACCTTTAATCCTTCTATCGTTGCATCTGCCCATCGCATGTGAACGGACATATGCAGTTTAGAACGCGGAAAAAACTTGCCAGGTATTTCCGGAAGCGCAATCCCTATCGTGCCCGCCGTTCCGTGTACGCCTCCTATCCACGTCCGTTTCCGTGATAAGTAAGGATAATTGTCAAAGGCCCAAAAACTGCCTTCGTTTCCTGCCGCAATCGGAGTATCGAAAGTGAACGCAGTTACCGTACCGACACCCGTGCATTTTACTGCTTCATATTCTATAACCCCTTCTAAGCTATTATTCCAGTTTGTTATTATCTGGAGCAATTCCGGAAAAGTTACAAATTCATCAAACACGTCCACGCAATCAAACGATATGGATGCATTAGGTGGATACCCCTTCAGCTCCCCCGCATGGTAACTGTCCCAGTTATAATCTAAGGGGATGATAACCTTTTTCGGTAGTATGAACGTCCATTCAAAATTCCAGTTTGTTCCATCGACAACGTAACTATTCGTACCTACGCACTGCGTTCCGGTTGTTCCATAAGTCCCATTGTCACAATATGCGTACGTGTTAAGATCAGCGGGAATTGTACCCACTCCATCCCAAGACGTGCCGGAAAAGGTCCAGGTAGGCGCCCAGTTAGTGCCGACCGTACTGCTTGTACTGCTTGTGCCTCCTGTTCCACTCGTCCCCGAAGAGCCTGTGGTTGTAAAATAATACGAATCCTCATAATAAGGCTTGCCGCGGCTGTCATGATGCGATTGAGCAAAACCCGTTTGGAAATAACCCACATCAATCGTTGAATTTGTTCCATCGTACGCAGTAACAGAGCTGGGATAGCCGGTTGTTCCCCATGATAAAAGCTGTACCTGTAGCGTATTAAGATCATATAATTTGCACCATGGCCATAGAGTATAAACCCACGTTGGATGGCCAACCACTCCGACTATCTTATACAGAAACTTTGCCGGATTAATCTCACGATAGTCATAATTCCCGTCTGCTATCCATGGGAAAGTCCCTGTAGCATATGCAAGTCCGACACCATTAAAGAAAATCTTATTTCCTATATTATAAGTGTTAACTCCATGAGCACACCACTTTTCCGCTTCATATTTATAACCCACTCCCGACGTTCCGTAGAGGTAAACAGCCGTGCCGTAATCATTATAAGTATTGTAACCAAGCAGGGGGGCATTGTTTTTATACTGCCATCCTGCAGCACTGCCAAGCGAGAAGTCCGTTCCTGCCTGGGTCTGTAATGCACCGAAAACAAAATCCCACTGGGCCGATTCCTTGTTCCTGGTGAACGTCTGATAATAAACGCTCCAGGATGCAGTGCCGTACGTCCCTCCCGTTCCATCAGTACCGTAAGTACCCACATCAACCAGGCCGACAATATAACCATCACCAACACCCTTAAATCCTCCGACGATATCAACTATTTCCATTTCCCCGTAACGCTGGACCGTTATACTCCCACCGCCCTGCAACGGGTAGCGCATCTTTACGAGTCCGGTTTTGTCAAGGAACAGCTTTGCTTTCTGATACTGAATCGCCGCATTAGCATCAGCAAGACTCCCCGTTCGTATGCGCCGATATGCCATTAACGTTTCTTCCCTGTAAGTTCAGTAAAAATCCTCATTTTATCAAGGGAAATCGTTTCATTGTCTATGTTGGCAAGCTGGAGCTCCACGTAACGGGACCGAATGCCCTTACCAGTCTTTACGCGTATGCCACCATCCGTATTACGAATATTTTCTACTATGTAATCATACTGGTTGCCGTCCTGGTCGAATACGGACAGGGTAAGCTCACCAGAGGCCTTGTAACCCAGCCAGGCGTATCGAAGGGATTTCTTAACGTTGTCCGTTTCAAGGTCCAGCTTGCCGGTACGGAAACGCCAGGGGATATCACTTCCAGCATCTTCTTCGCCCGTGAGCTCATAGATTCCATTACTGGCCGCACCGTACAGTTTGCCATTGAAGGAACACATGGAGTTAAAAACGTAAGAAAGATATTCGGTAAGAGCATTATTCTTAAGATTGAGCACCATGCTTTTGAATATCGTGCTGCTGCCGGTAGCTGAAAATTCAAGGCCCAGGGTAAGCTGCAGATTGCCAATGGGCGAAATATACGCGGAAGCCGAAGACAAACGGACGTGATTGAACACCAAGTCCATCGTTCCGATATTGCCGACATTGCCGGAAGCAGTAAAAGCAAACGCAATGGATTTGTTGAAGGTACTTATCTGGCCGACATTGCCAGTGCCGGTAAAAGCCATCTTGAGGGCGGCAACTTCCAGGGTACCAGACAACGCCTGGGAGCCGGACATAGTAAGCCCAAAGGACATATTCAAGTCCGGAATGCTGCCGTTTACGCCAAGATAACCCGTCGCAGAAAAAGTGAAATTGTTTATTTCAACATCGAGAACGCTTCCCTGGGCAAGCTCCATGAATATAGATGGAAGCACACCCATAATGATTACGGATGTAGGCGCTTCGGTAGCGTCAGTAAGTTCCCCGTGAAATTGAAGGGCTGGAAGTATTGCGGGCATCTGTGTGCCTCCTTTAACTTTCAGGCATGATTATATCTGCCGCCGTGAGGTACATATCATCGCCAACGGTAACGACTTCCTTATCTATAACGAAGTCACAGGTGGCCGCAGTACCGCAATTTCCGTCAATGCACATAGTTTCATCGGTACTGTTCAATATTCGCGCCCATCCTGCAGTCCCGTCTGTCGCCGCACTGCCCCAACTTGATCCAGCAAGACTCGTTGTACCACCGACAGCACTGTTCCAGGATACTCCGGCAATTTCCGTAATAAGGGTATCACCTACAGTACCACCAGCCGTTCCAGGCTGTGTTCCTGCATACACGCGGCAGAAAGCATCGACAGTGCAAAACTGTGTCGTCAACGCTTCAACGATTGCATTACACGCAGGTACGCTTACTTTGATAGCCATAGCTACCTCCCTTAACTCTGATTCTGCGCAATGCTAAACTGGCAGGTATCAATGACCACCGGAGCACTTACTTTAACCGTTGTACTGGTTAATTTGAGGTCGCCAGTGGTTACTCCCACGTCACCGTCAAACCTTACAGCGGTACCTGCCGCATCAGCTCCGTAGAAGTCAGCAACGTCATAATACCTGAACCAGCCAGCAATGCCTTCGGTACCGCACGTTCCAGACCACGGATCGGCACTTTTCGAAATTGCCGCACTCGCTGCCGTACCCCATATGAGGCCACCGGTTCCGGAAGAAGTCTTAATGGTGGAAATCAACACACCCGCTTCTGCTGTTTCCGGAGTTAAAGGCTGGGCGCCGGAAAAGATGCGAATGCAACCACCATCAAGCAGTTCCTTCAAGCCGCCAGTACCCAACATCTTATTTCTCAATCCCTGTGAAATTCTGAAAGCCATGATAATATCCTCCTTTGTTTATATTAAGTCCCTGACGTTCCGGAAGTACCTGCTAATACCGGAAATCCAAACCTGGCGATCTGCAAACTCAACACCTGACCAATGGAAATCAAATTGTCACCCATAATCATATCTCCCGTGCTGGTATTTACCACACCGTCTATACGGGCGACTGTGGTTGACGTCACAGTGGGATCGTCGGCGTACTCGCTTAATCGGAAATATCCAGCCGTACCGTCCACCGCTCCGGTACCGTTTACCGCATTCGTACCATTGAAAATCGTTCCTGCAGTGGCGGCGGTCTGAAAGTATAATGGCTCGAATGTCACCAGGGCCGTAGCCGCGACGCCGGTATCAGGATTGGTGCCCATTGTTCCGGAATACAATCTCACAATGCCCTGGTTGAGCATGGTATAGAAATTATTTCCGGTTAAAAGCCCGTTTCTAAATCCGGTAGATACTCTTAGTGCCATGATTAATTCCTCAATGTATTGATGTAATAGGCTTCGTTATTTGTTATTTTCACCACCGCAGCACCCAGGTTATGTTTCGACATGACGAATTTGGAAACGGTAACATTGCCCACAGCGCCGCCACTGTCACCCATACAGATGCCGCTGGCTCCTGTCCAGAGAGCAAAGTCTTCGTGTTTAGCGCCATCCCCGACATACTGGCCACCTATTAACTGGTTCGTGTAAGGTATTGCCGGCGAGGAATTGGCAACCTCCCTGGTCATTTCATCAGGACCCAGGCCTTTGAGAAACCATACCTGCTCGGAGTCGCTTACATAAATGCCGTTATCCACCGGCTGGACCATGGTAATGTCAGAGCTGAAATTACGGAAGCTGGCCAGTTTCCCGCGAACATCGTAGCAGTCAGAAAGGGCATCGCCAATATAAAGCACCGGTCCTTTTGCGACGTACAAACGGGCCCGATAGACGGCCAGAAACTTACCTGGAGGCAACGGAAGTTTAAACTGGGCAGTGGGTACCGTGATCTGGTACGGGACATTTTCCTTGAGGTACCCGATATTCACATCATTGGAAAAGTAAATGCGATCATTAAACTCGGCATAAGACATGGGAAGGCCGAAAGTTAATCCAGCAACGAGCTGGGTAATGCTTTCGTCCTCATTAAACCGGAACAGTGAAGAGCCTTCAACGAACAGGCATATAGACTTGTCGAGATTGCTCCACATGCTATGAGGTTTTCCCGCGAGCGCAAGGGCATAGCCAGCACGGGAATGCAATCCATATTCGTTATCAATATAAACGTTTTCAGCTATTTGAAGCGGATAGATGAATTTGTAACCTTCGGAAGTGAGGATGCGTTCACCGGAAAGTTCTACGGGATCATCAACGTTATTAACACCGCTGAACAGACCCAGGGACTTATACAATGTTGCTGTCATACGTCACCCTTTTCTATGGGACACCAGAAACGTTATCATTGCTCACCAACCGCCTGTTTTATCCGCTGATCGTTGCGATCTATAAGTTTCTTCCCGCCAACTTCGCCCATGCCAAAACCCTGCAACATATTCTGAGGGTCTACCGGTTTGGGCTTTATGCCGAATTTCCCCTTCCCCCACTCAAGGAAGTCACTTGCTGCATTTGTCGTCGCGTCGACGGCACCACCTACGGCAGTTTTGAGTTTATCCATGGTGGATGGAGGCGGCGGCGGCGCAGGTTTACTTATCTGATTAAGAACACTGTTTGGATCATTCAGTCGCTGTTGCAAGGTATTTATATCATCAGCCATGCTTACTCCCTCCTATCCCGTAACCTTTTTTGCCTGTCGGCTTCCATCCATGCTCGACGGCGTTAAGGAGCCTTTCTTGCGCCTTTGCTTTTTCGAGGGTTGTGTTTTTTGCGTGGACACCGTTGGGGGTACTGACTTGATATCCACCACCTTTGCGTTTCGTGATGGCAACTGGCATGTGTCCTCCTTTATCAACTTATCTATTACGTTTATGACCATTTCTTCCGTAACGTCGCGGGTACACGCATAATCCTTGTTTCTCGGACACCATTCCCAGCCACGTTGAATAGGTAAGGACGGATCATTAAAGCACCCTGGCCGGCAGATATCGACGGATAAACGGTACGGATTCGGGAAATCGTTCCAGGGTTCGGACATACCGGTAATCATAATCGTCGGTTTGTCCAGCGCCAGAGATAACCATGCAGGGCCATGATTGAGGCCGATATAGAAAGAACAGCCGGAAATGTCAGCAATGGTGTTCTGAATCGGCTGGCCGCTATGCTGCTTGATATTGGCAAGAATAGAACGTTCGTTCGCAATGGAAATACAGTCATATCCATGATCGTTAAGGTAATCGACAATCTTTTGCCAGGCACCAGGACGATTCCATATCTTGCCGCGCATGGTAGAAAACTCGGAGAAGCATACATATTTATACTTATTATTATGCGGCTTCACTTTGAGGTTGGCGCGAATAGGTACATACTCAATACCCAAGATATCCGCAGCAACCTTCTGTAATGGTACTTCCCTCCAGTTTTTTGGGTTCATATCCGGCTGATTATCGAAACAGCCTACCGCATAGGAAGCATAGCAATTCTCTATCTTCGTTCCTGGTTTTATATATGTAATTTCCGGATAGTCAAAAATTTCCTGCCACCAGCCGGATGCATAGATATTACAACCGTGCTTCTTTCGAAATTCCTCAACATAGGGCATCCAGGCTATCGTATCTCCCAGGGCTTTAGAACCAAAGGAAATAAGCACGTTTTTGCCCTTGAGGTCCAGTTTATGGGAATACTTTTCGATACCATCCAGGTGCGCCTGTACCGTCCAGTTTTTGAAGTATTTGGCATTCGGACGGCTCCAGGAGCCCACTTGCTGCTTGAGTCCGTAAAGGACGGAATCATTATTATCGTTATCGATGAAGGATACATCATACATCCTTCTGGAAATACCCTGGATTTGCAGAAACGGGCCTTCAATGAAATGACATACAAAATCGTCATCATCCCATATTTCCCTATCGACGTTATCAAACCGGTTAACGGTTTCAATACTGATCCACTCGAGTTCGTTCTGAACGTCATAACCCGTCGACACCACATGGGCGTATATCCATTTTTCAGCAACAAAGCGCAGGTCGGGGAATTTATCAGCGTACTCTTTCCAGGAATTGAGGCGCGGGATTACCTTATCCAGCACTTCGGTACGGCCGGCCCACAGACCACCACCAATCCCGTCTTTGTTTCCTTCATAGGGAATACACACCATGGGTTTAGTGGAGGACGTTACCAGTCGCAACCAGTGCTCCAGGTCTACCTCCATGTCAGAGCTCATGTCGTATATCCAATCATAACGGCCGCGACAAAAATCAATAGAGTTACGAAAACAGTTTAGGGCGGCAACGCCCTGGTATTCAACGCTGGCCTGTTTAGTTTCCTGGCTACCGTCAACACGGGTCCTCCAATACACGGGTTTATCGTCGCCGCTCATTATGTCGCGCTTCTCGAAAAGGTAATAATCCACAAGCTCTGTCACCACCGGAGGTAACGGATAGTGAGAAGATACGAGAACGGGATACCCCAGACCCTTGATCTGCTTAATCGTTTCCATCAAGGTATCCATTTTCTCCTGGGAGCTCGGCCAGCAATTCACTGTAAAAATAGCAGACCGCGGGCGCATACTGGTAATTTCAAACCCATGCTTTGCAGCGTACGAACGGATATCATCCTCAGAAGATTTTCCCTCATGTTGCACTAATGCAACACTTTCCAGCGATTTCCATTTTGCATGCAGTTCTTCTAAAACTGCATGGGCTTTTCTCGCTGCAGCATCCCAGGAAAATTCTTTCCGGATGTATTCGGAAGTCTTAAGCGCCTGGTCCTTATACTTGTAGAAATTCTTATAGACGTCCTGCATTACTTCAACCAGGTGGTCGTAATCCGGCTGGCACCATTTGCCAGGAACATCCCAGTTCTGATAGATACCGAAGGGCTTTATCAGTTCCTTGATGCGTACCTTAATACCATGTTCAGCGCGGGCGTATTCAGTAGAGCCCGACCAATCAGCCACGATGGTAGGTATTCCGCACGCCATTGCTTCGATGATGGGGAGTCCCCATCCTTCCGAACGCGCACACGACACAAAACAATGGGATTTCTGTAGCCGCCGCACGTATTCTTCTCTCTCTTCAAAGTGAACAACAACGAATCTCGGGTCTTCCAGGCCATATGCTTTTAACCTCTCTTCTGTGGATTTATATTCATCAGAAGGAAACAGGGTATCAACAGACAGGTGCAATCGAACGTTGGGATACTCCTTAAGCGGGAATGCCTTAATGAAGGCCTCACATATCTCCTGAGTGGATTTACGAGGTTGCCACTGGCCAACAGTTACAAAGTCGAACGTACCGCCAGAGGTACCCGACGTTCCTTCAATCCACTCGCCAGGCTTATACGTATCCGGATCGACACCTTCCGGCACCACCTTGACAACCTCTTCCGGTATCCCCTGGGCGATAGAGCATGCCCGCTGCCATTCTGACGGTACCCATAACTGGTCATAATTCTCCAGATTTTTCAGGAATGGCGCCGGATATTCGGTTGATTCCCATACATTAAAGAGGATCGACGGCGACGGATGAAACTTAAGATCATGCCTCGATGCCGTGACAACATCCAGTAACGTAATGTGCACCGTTCCGGAATCATCCGGATGTGACTGTGCGATCCTGTCCAGCGCAGGGAAAAACCTTGACGCATGGATACCATAACCCGTTCGTTCGTTTGCTGTAGCGTGTACTTTAATTTCTTTAAACATTTGGCCTCCTTATGCCCTCTCATAAGATTGTTACCCTCATTTTAGGATTCCCAGGCAGGACGGTGAGGGAGCCATCTTTTCGGGTGCTACCCTATCCTGGGAATTTTGTAACAAATTTACCTAATCTTTTCCACCTTTTTCGCCAAACTTCTGGACGGCTTTCCCCAGGATGGCAGCGGTAAGAATGGCACCTACTCCGTAAGGAATATCCAGAAATTTGCGTTCGAAAAGACAGGCAATGTTCCATGACAATACTACATCAAAAACGATGAATGCAGACAGGAAACGCATAAGCGAGTCCTTCGTGCCGGCCGCAAATACCGATTTCACGTAATTCATTTGCCATTCTCCTTTAAAGATTTATCATAACAACTTCTTGTGCCCTGCACCTTTTCCAGATAACCGACTAATTCATTCTTATCGTTAAGCAGGTCCTGAATTACCTGGGATACCGGTGCATCTGCAGAAGTAACAGACAATTTAGGAATCATCGGCCAGGTACAATTCACCACCAGATCATTCTGAATTATCTTCGCCGGCGCGCAGCTTATTAACAGCATCAGAAAGACGGTTACTAATATCAATAGCGTCTTTAATGCCGGATTTTTCCTTTTCATCGGTAGGCTCCTTTACGCATATTTTGGATATCTCAACTTTGTAATCCCTCATTTTGGCGTTAATCTTTTCTGCTTTCTTAGCATTCTCCGCTTCCGCTGCAAGACTCTTCGTGCATGTACTAAGTTTTGAATTGAGAATCACAGCATTGTCGGTAAGGATTTTATTGTCATTGGCCAACTTTGCGTTGTCAATGCGAAGGTACTGGCATTTTACTCCATACCATCCGGACAATGCGATGAATCCAATTAACAGAATCAACAGTAACCACTTCGGTATCATGTCGTATATAACTTTGATTGCTCCCATAAATTACCTTTCTGTCGAATACGGCGGCTCTTCCTGGAAATGGGGTAAGTCTTTGGGTACGATGCCAATGGCTACTATTACTTTCCCCTCGTCCTTGAGCTGTTTAGCCACTTCGAGAACCCACTGTCTAAGACGTAGGTAGTGGGCTGTTTCAGTCGCTGTTTCTCCTGTAACATATTTACCATGCCAAAATAATCCGAGATCAACAGCCCGAGATAAGTCATTAACAGGGTCGTCATCATGAAGATCAACAATGTGTCGAGAAGCCAGCGTCCATGTAACTTTTCGTCCATTTTCTTTATTACTAATTTGACCCATACCCGCATACTTGCGAAGAGTATTAACTTCCTGCAAAGTTTTTCTGCCCTGGGCATATAGTGCTGTCTGTTCTGCCATCGTCCTGTCAACAAAAGTAACACGAACCTCTTCCTCCAGGTCAGCGTTGCAAAATTCTTCTGGTGCACGGCGTAGTACCTCCTGTATAACAGTTCTGATACCTGGAGATGCTTTTGCTAAGTCCCTTGACATAATCCCTCCTTAATCGTCCATTTCTTCCTTTGGCATTACCACCCCATACTTCTGTGCGATCAGGCCCAGGCAAACGGTCATCCTGTCCTGGCGCCGCAATAACCGCGTTTGTGTCTTCTCTATACTTTTCATACAAGCATCAATGTCGTCAAACTGTTTGGCGCCATCCTTCATTTTATCCTCCATGGCACGGTGATATGTAACACAATATTCTTCATTGACCTTTTTTTTGTCCAGATGTTCCATTTTTACATCATGCTCTTCAACCTTCTTCCAGAGAGAATTGAGCAGCAAGCCAGCAACTACTCCACCGATAGTGCCAAGACCGAGAATGACTGCAACCATAATTTGAATGAGAATCAAGTGTTCCGGATCAGATGTAGGTACCATTGTTTATTCCCCCCCTGTAATTTTTTTTGTTACGAATATAATTCAATTTCAGCACCATAACTATTGTCATAATTGGGAGCAGTAGCAACGCCAGCAGAACTAACCACAACCTTCCAATATCTTGCTGACACTGGAGTATTAAGCGTAAGAGTAGTATGGAATAACGTTCCCGAATCAGCCGCAAACGGTCCTGGATTATATTCCTGGCGCAAGGTCCAACTTGAATTATCACTCGACGAATATATAGCCATATATCCAAAAGCGTCACTCCACCAACTCGTAGGATTATCAAAATATGAGTTCATGAACAATTTGATTATACTCACCGTTTGAGCACTGCCAAGATCAGCGCCCATAGCTTCATAATATCCTAAAAAGTCAGTACAGGTAGCAAATGATCCATTTATCAATTCAGGTTTAGAAGCAAGAGAAGATGCTGTTGGAGTAATGTCGCCATATAAAAACAATCCATCGACCGCCGTGAATTTGGATGATCCTATCGGAATTACCGGCCCTCTATAATCTAACGTAACACGATCAATAAGATTCCTTCTTTTTCTCGAACGCAGATGTGACGTCATAGCAACAGCCTTTTTAGATACCGGCTCAAGAGCTATTCTATTCCTTAAATCTTTTAAATAAGTATAAAGCATTTTTAGTCCGTCATTGTGTTAACGTATCCAATAACACCTATCATATTCGACGTCGCAGCATAACCTCTGACAAGCAAACTATTCTGCAAGATCAATCCTGGAATGACAGGAACAAGGCCGACTCCCGCAGGTATGGGAGCCGTTATGCAATATTCTGCCGCCGTCCCACCAAACTGCAGGGTAAGATTACATGTGCCCAAGGTCCCCTGATTTGCCGCCCATATCCATATTTCATCGAATGTGCCAGCAACTTCTCCAGCTACGGCAGCATGAATGGTACCATTAGACCCTGACGTTGCCGCGGTCCCTACCATTCTTAAGGGAGAACCACTGGTACTTCCTGAAAGTTTTCTCTTATATGCAATAGCCATGTGATCCTCCTATGAGAATATCTGTACTGCAAGAAAATCCAAAACACTCGTTCCTGATGATCCGGAGCTACCGCCAGTCCCTGACGTACCAGAAGTGCCGTGACTTCCATTCGTGCCTGATGTTCCTGATGTAAAACCTAAAGGCGATGTTCCAGATGTTCCAGAAGAGCCAGCTCCGGAAGTGCCGCTGGACCCATGGCTACCGGCTGAACCACTGGTGCCCGACGTGCCATCACTTCCCCTGCTTCCCGAGGTCCCACTGGTACCATGACTACCTGGTGAACCACTTGTGCCGGACGTTCCGTGCGATCCTGCAGAGCTGGACGTTCCCGAAGTACCAGAAGTGCCTGACGATCCTGAAGCAGTATTCGACGTTCCAGAGGTACCGGAAGTGCCGGAAGTGCCGGATGTTCCATCGCTTCCTCTGCTTCCGGACGTTCCAGAGGTACCTGCCGTCCCTGAAGAACCTGACGACCCAGGTAAGCCACTTGACCCACTCGAACCACTGCTTCCCGTTCCCGTAGATGATGTGCCGCTGGTACCGGAAGTTACTCCTGTTGCAGACGTACCGGATGTTCCGTGCGATCCAATGCCCGAAGTGCCCGAAGTACCGGAAGTGCTAATGCTGCTCGTACCGCTTGTCCCGTGTGAACCATCCGTGCCTGACGTACCGGAAGTGCCCGAAGTAACAGATGTTGCTGAAGTACCAGACGTTCCGGATGAACCAAGGCCAGAGGTACCGGAAGTGCCCGAAGAACCATAGAACGTTCCATCAAGGCCCGACGTTCCACTTGTTCCGGATGATCCGGCAGGACTTCCAGGAGTAAAAATAACTTCAATGGCACGTTCAGCAGAAATAATAACATCAATTTTAGTTTCAGTCGTCATGGTGCCGTACCTGCCGTTCCTGGAGAATTGGTAACGTCATATTCAATAGTTAACTTGCCCTTCATCACAGTAAGCGTCTTATTGTCCGACGTGCGCACAGCAATGTCGTAATCATACACACCAGGAGTCGCGTTAACAGTATCCTCCGGAAGCACGTTGATATTTGCAGAGCCGGACGTACCAGAAGTAGTATCGTCAAAAGTAGTTATGATTTTTTGAAAAAGTGCGCTGGAATCTGGAAAGGCATAATTAGACTTAACTGTAAAGAATAACACCCAGTTTTTTATACAGTAAGGGGTGCCGTCTGCCTTCTTGAAGGTCAGATTATAGGTCTGTGAATCCCCTCTCGTAATCGAAAGTTGTCTGATAACCATATGCCGCTCCTTTTACTGTACATGTAACTCCGTACTCACTAACGCTGTCCCGCTGGTACCGGCAATGGCCAGGATTTTCATGAAAGGAGCAATGACAGGGGTAAACCCGATTAATCCGCATGATCCTGCCGCGCCCGATCCAGCGGTGCCAATAGTCCCTTTGTCACCGGTAATAGGAGCCGCAAACGTTCCGTCTTTCGTATAGGAAAGAAGATATTTGAAATTAACCGTAGCTGCCGTTGATACTGCACCAGCCGCGCCGACACGATAAGACAAGGTGAAATTGTTTTTCCTGTTAATATCGCGCAGGTCTATAATATCGGAAGAGTTGGTGCCGCCAGCAGAACCAGTACCTACGGCCGTATTCTTGAGCATGAAAATGGTTGTTATTTCAGCCATAGCATTGTCCTCAATATGGAAGGTGAAAGGAAGGGGCCCGAAGGCCCCACTCCGTTACGTCCTGATTACGCTGTGCCGGCAGTACCCCACTGTGTTCCGGAAAGGCCGAAAGCGAAGTAAAGGGTTTTCAAATCGGTATTAACGTAAAGGTCACCGATCTTTCCCGTCCTTATTATGGCGGTGTTGGGGTTAGACGTTCCATACTGTACTCTGGCGTGTTCTACTGTCTGTTTTATAGCCATGGTATTACCCTCCTTAATTGGGGTCTATTAATCTCCAAAGGTTCGAGGCCGCATCCGTTCCTGCATGGCAATGGTTTTTCTCATGCGTTCGCTGTATGCATCAGGAAGAGGCCCGAACGTGGCAGTGAATTTTTTCTCGTAAAACGCTGATAAGTTTAAATTGAGCGTGTCCGAATCCGGCTTATTGTACGCAAGATGCGCCGCCCAATCACAAAGGTCCACATGGTACCGATCATCAATCTCCGGCGAGGTTTGTAAAGTAAATTGAGAAAGGGGAAGTCTTGAAACGACAAGGTTAGCGATATCGCCGGCAGACGGCGCCAGGACAAAAGTAACGGTATTCCCAGGTTCATTGAGGTAATATGTCGGTGAACCTCCGGAGCCGGCAGTGCCGATTAAGCCACCTGTCCCCATCCATCCGGACACCACATCATCCAGTTCAGGATACGTGACAGGCCCGACAAGCGGAATCGTCATCGACTGCAACTGGCACCTTTTCACCTGGAGGATCAAACGACTCAAGGTATATGCCGCCTGGTTAGCGACGACAGTCAAGGTGCATAACGGCCGTTGGCCGGCAGTGGAAGCAGTGGCCGCGGTACCGTTATCGTTACCCGTGGAACCATCTATGAGAAGGTGCGCACGTCGACAGGCCTGAACCTCCGCATAATTGAGAAAGCGTAAAAGTTCTGTATCGGACCACAAATAAGGCAGCACGATATCATCAAGAATGCTTTCCCGCATGTGCGTAATCAGCTCTTGCCCGATCATAAGCGTCAACCTTCCTGGCCAGCTGTTTCTTCTGCAGACACCTGGTCATCTGTCGGGGGCGGCAAATTAACGCCGGCTTTTACCAGGGTGTAGGTAATTCGGGGAATGTGCCGTACGTGACTTTCTCCGTTTTCATCCTGAAACGTTTCAGTTTCAATACGGGTATCCAACATTTCCCTTACCGGCCGCGGAAGATCAATCTCCACCCCTGCTTTCGCAAGGAACGCAAATCCGTTCAGGGAAAGAAATATACCTTCCCGCGGGATTTTCGTGCTTTCATGAATGATGATCCTGTCCCTTATATGCCCCTGTGCACTGACGAACATCGGGGTTTCAGGTACCTTATCTTTCTTCGCCATGATTTTTTCTCCCTCATTTTAGGCTGTGGGCAGGGAGCCACAAACGACTCCCTGCCAGGTTAAAGGGGACGACGACGGATATATTGTTATTCGCTGTAGGGCATATGGATCAAATTGGCAAATGACGCAGTTCCGGCAGTAGCCGCGGCGCCGCCTGTAACAGTGCGGTTTGTGCGGATAAAGTCGTAACCGGTATTCGCCTGGTACTCCATGTAACCCACTGCCACATGACCATCAGGGCAATCCGGAAGCAGGGCCGTTGTTGAGCCAGTGCCTTCGTTGCCGGCAGTAACGGTACCACCGGTACCGAACCCACCCGAAATGAGATACTTTACATAGGTGTTCTTGGACTGGGTGCCCTTGGGCAGTTCGAGGTTGTCAGCACAGAGCAGGGTGCCGAAACGTCCGTTGATGACTGCCAGAAGGGTATTGCCCCACTTGAGGCCTCCCGTTGCACCGGTCCCGCAAGCGGAAACAACGGATGTTGCACCGGTACCGCCTGTTCCACCGAGGATTCTATTGGATATTGACTGGATGGCCCTCCGGACTGATTCAACCGGAATGGCATCACCTACCTTGCGAGGCGACTGCGCTACCGTTTTGGTAGCTTCATCAAATTTCTTGTAAGCCATGATAATTTCCTCCTAAATAAGTTGCGTTGTTCTGGACTTGTAGCGTCTGCTGGCGTACCGGCCAGAATGGGCAATACGCGTGCGTTACTTTCGGGCCAACTTTACCCGTTAGATAACATTAATCTGTACAGGCCGCCTCGTAGACAGCCATCCATGCATCGTTGAGGATCAGGGTGTTCTGCATTGTCTTCCAGGACACCGAACCTCTCTGGCCCAGCGGGTCAGACTTCGACGGTACCGGATTGATGACAATGGGAGTAATGGCGAATTTTCCCTTGAGGGCTACGATGCCGTATGCATCCTTACCGAAATACAGGACGGGGTAAACGTCACATCCGGAACCATCGCTGGTCAGCTTGCCGGTAGTGGTACCAGAACCGCCGTTCTCGTAAGGCGAGAAGATGGTTGACTTGATATAACGTACATCCTCACAGGCTCCAATTTCGGTTTCCCAGGCACTTATCTTTCCGTAATCTGCTACGGAAGTAAATCCCAGCATGGACCGAATGTCGGTTGTCATATCGACATGGGTAACGCCGACAAAGGCCGGAAGGATCGACTCCGTATTGAACGACGGGGTTGATTTCACAACACTGGTAATATGCTGGGCTTCCTGGCGCTCAAGGGCGCGCACAATCTTCCGCTGATCCGCACGACTGATGACGGAAACGACGGACGTTCTTCCTGCAACGGAATTGGCATAGAAGACGTTCGTGCATGCCTTGAGGACGTTATACCGAAGCGTTTCGACGGTTTTCGCAGCCTGTTCACCGGATACCGCAATGGCCTCCTTCAGAACATCATCTTCGTGCGTATCCTGGATGATATCAGTGATTTCCACCAATCCACCATACTGATACAGCTGCACGGAGATATCGGTTGCGGTCATCTTCTCGCTGGTCGGGGTCACACCTTCTGTCAACGGCGTAGTGCGAAGGCCCAGGGAGTTGTAACGCCTGAATTTCATTGACTGGGTTTTATTGCCAGGCAGCGATTTGGACTGCCCGAATTTTTCAAGGCAAAGGTAGGGCATTGCTCTCTTGAGCAAGTCCACTGCTACATATGCCGCGGTACGGGGTGATATATCACCATAGGTTGTCATGGCCATGAGAATTAACCTCCTTGTTTGTTAATTGCTTCATCGAACGAAGATTCGTAATCCTGGGCGTCGGCGGTATTGACATTAACGCTGCCGCGCCTGGTCACAGGGGAAGTCATGGCCTGTTTGCGGGCCTCCTTCTCCTTGCTGATATGGACCACGTTGGTTTCCTGTTTCTCCGTCACGATGTTGTTGTCGCGTTTAAAATCATCCAGGACCTGGATGACATCTTCGAACGTACCGGCTTCGCAGACTTTCTTGATGGCTCCCTGCATATATACCGGTTTGGATTCAATCCACTTTGTCAAGGACCCGTCATCCCTGTATTTCTCAAAATCGGGATGCGCTTCCTTGATGGCGTCGAAGTGGGCGGCTTCATCGGCGGTTTCCCTCTCTTCGTTGGCCTTTACCACAAAATCTGTAGCAGGTTGTAACTGTGACTTGACCTCGTTTTTGAAATCGTCGAGCTCTTTCTTTAACTGCTTAAACGCGGCTTCGCGTTTTAAGCCTTCCATCTTGGAGATTACGTCAAACTCTTCGTCGTACTCTTTCAGCTGAGCCTTCTGCTCGTCAGTAAGGCTGTCGATGAAAGCATGGAGAAGATCGCTGGCGCTCTCTGCCTTTTTCTCTTCCGTAGTGCCCGTGTCACCTTTTGCCGGTGCAACCTGGGCCTTTTCCAGTGTTTCCAGGCGCGTGAGTAAGGTACCTTTTTCCTCTTCCCACACTTCCCTGTCATGCTTATGTATGCCCTGCAGCGTCTTATATTTATGCTCGAATGACGCATCATCTGCTGGCGGCTGGGGAGCGGCGGGCTTTACTTCCTGCTCTACCGGCTTGGGTTTCTCGCCATCCTCCACAACCGCGGCGGGGGTATCCTCGTCAATTTTATCTGTTACAGCTGTGCCGCTATCCACCGCGGCGCTTGCCTCGTCAAAAACAGCATCAAAGTCTTGGCTGACTTCTTCCTGCTTCTGTTCCAATGTCCCTCTATCACCGGAATTTTCGCCTGGCATCCCTCTCTCCTTTCATAAAATAAAAAAGGCCAACGATGGATTTTATCCAAAGTTGACCTTTTCTCCCTTGTGCTGACTGGGCCTTAAGTCTTTATGTCTTTAAAAGATTCTGCAGCTTGCGTTTCATGCCTTCCATGGTTTTCAACATCTGTATCACTTCATCGCGTTGTAGAACCACCGTTCCAGCCGAAGAAGCGGCCCCAAAACTTGCCTGTATAACTACATGTTTTTTATCGGCTATCATAAAGTTACAATATTGTCAAGATTTTTATGTTGGCAGCCTTTTGGTTAAATAATCCAGTAACTGTTTATACGCGGCGATTTTCCCCTGGTTAAACTGCAGGTGTTCAGCGGGAATTTCGTCACTGTGGACCCTTGCTTCGTCAATCATGAGAAACATAAGGCGCGCGAAGAGCGTAACCGCCCTGGTGCGCCCCTGTTCACTGTTCAGCTCGTTGATAATTTCATCTTTTTCCGCATTTTGCCGTCCTGGAGCTACGGTTTTTTCCATAAATCCCTCCTTTTATGGTGTTTTCTTTGGTGTTGCAGCCGGTTTTGCCGGTTTTTGCTTGGCTTTTATCGTGGCAACCTTCTCTTTTACCTTCATGCCGTGTTTTGACTCGTCGGATTTCAGTTTCATGGCATGAGCGGCGCCGGCCGCCTCAATTCCATGCTTATGTTCCATGTTAGCGGCTTCCTGGGCCATCTTCACGCGGCCCTGGAGCTTCTTTTCCTGCATTTCCTCACCCATTTTAGCGGCTTCCAGCTGGTGCTTCTCCGCGGCAATGCGTGATTTATCGTTGATCTGGTCGATTTCAGCCTGTTTTTTCATCAATTCAGCGTCGGCAACACGTCCGTCTTCGCCAGGCGCGGGCGGCGTAGAGGCTTTGATGTTCGCTTCGACATTATGATCCTTCGCCTTGGTCAGCTGGGCCATTGTTTGGGCCTTCTTGTACGCAATTTCAGCCTTCGTCATTTCAAGCATCAACTGCTGAGTAATCGAGTTCTGCTGTTTCACGCGTACCTCGTCGGCCTCTTCCTCTGTCTTCAGCGGAATGTTAATATCGTGAGCTTTCAGGCGTTCCTTGAGGAAGTCACGACGGTCCAGGTACACCCAGTCTTCAGGAGCCAGGGTGGTAGAAAACTGATTAAGAGCTTGCATCCGGATTTCCTTCATAACCAGGGACGACACACCGCGGGCCTTGACGTTATAATCACCCTTAATGTCCGTACGCGGGTTGAAATCCATGTTCCAGCCGTACAGCTCCTGAATGACGTTTTCAGTGAACGTATCGAAATTTTTTACAACGTCTTTGATACTTATTGTAATCGTTGCCATTCTACCGGACGTCGCCTGGGCGGTTTCATTATTCACCATTTGGCCGATCATCCAGGTAGGCAGTGTAGTTTCTTCATCACCGAATTGCTTGAACGCGTCGATGATGGATAAGAGCTCGGGAATATGGGAATCGAAGTTAAGCGGGCGAAGTGCCGGATACTGGGCCTCGACACCGCGGCCCTCCCGATACCATATCTTGCGGGGGTAGAATGACGAGATATCCGCATTGGGGGCCATCAGTGACCAGTTAACTTCCAGCTGCGGGCCGGAAACGCATGCACCGTTGTCCAGGACCATGCGGGCGCCGGCAGAAATCGCTATTTGCGAATGACGCATGATGCGAGCAAGGCCCTCACCGAACAGGGATGTTTCGTCTTTTTCGTAGAAGAATGCCTTGTATTTGTTCACAGCGCCCTTGAATATCTTGGCACTGATAATATGCTTGCCCAGTATCCAGATATTGGCGCCATACTCCAGGGTTTCATCTTCGACGTCGACACCGCAATTTTTCAAGTCATTGCCGTCGATATATCCCCAATACTCCAGGACCTGGTATTTCTTTCCGGTTTTGCGGTACGTCGAACGGCTGGCATCTTCCGTCCAGGTGGAGCCCTGGGAAGACGTTACTTTTGATTTACCGGCGCCGGCTTCCACTTCGATTACCTGCAGGTCCACTTCCCAGTTGCGCGGGACATAATCACCGTTGGGGTGCGCCTCGAGATATTCCTTGATAATATCAGCGTAGAAATCGTCACGTTTAATAAGCTGGCGTATATCGTGTTTGTTCATGATGTGCCGCTGGAACGATCCTTCCATCTGCTTAATCTCGGTTACGGACATATCAGGATACCAGTCCCATAGCCGGACAAATTCGTAATAGGGCACATCTTCCGACTTCTCGGCTTCCTGAAAATCGCCGCGCGTCTTCTCTTCCCATATGCGTTTAGTACGCTTTTCTATCATGGGCCCTTTGAGGACGCCGGTACCGTACATCAAACCGGAACGTAAGACTTTCTTCGTTTCTTCCGGATAGTCCATTTCAATCAGCTGGTCATCAATGACGTCAGTCATCTTCTCGCACGTGGCATCACAGAATTTCTTGATGGCCAGATGAAGCTCGTCGGCTGTCGGGAGAATGGGAGTTCCGGATTTCTCATCCTGCTTCACCAGGGATTTTGCGATTGCCATTACCGTGTCGCGCGATATGCGAGGCTCCGGCGTAGTCTTTATTTCGAAATTTCTATCATTCTCCGGAAACAGCATTTCGTGCAGACGCGACAGGACAATGTTTACCTTGGATCGGGTGATCTTGGGATAGACCTTGGAATTTTTGGGGTCGATCTTTGTGTCGGGATCGTACAAGCCTTTATACTGGCGCAACGACTCTAGCCATTCCTGTTCCTTGGGGCGCCGGTATGCTTCGTTAATGGTAAATTGATTGTACAGGCGGTCACCGAAGGCCCTCATTACTTCGGAATCTCGTTTTTTCTCCTGGGTTTCTTCTGCGATGGCGTCCATGGGGCTTTCCTCCTGAGTTAATTCCTTATGATAGGGTTTTCTTCGCTCTCGTTATTAAATTGTCTGCAAACTTATAGGCCAGCTGTGAGATATCAACATCACCAGTTTTGGCACGATTTACTATCCAGTCAGTCATCTTCTCCAGGCAATCCATATAAACCTTGATATGTTCAGGTATTTCCTGCTCTGGCATGACACAAACCTCCTGGGTTAGTATCCAGCTTCATAACTGGCCGGCCGGTACTCGTTGAGCTTTCTCATTTGTGCGTCGAACGCGGCAAACTTCTTATCGTTCATGTCCTTTTCGCTCATGTACATGCAAAGCATCTGCAGAGCGTCGGAAATGTGCGACGAGAAGTTTTTAGCGGGCACCGGCTTGTATTCGTTATTCACGGATTTGCGGTCACGTTCATAATGATAACCGCCATTCATGGCCTTGCGTAGAAAGCGACAGTTGGGCGACAGAAGAAAACCAGGTTCCCCTGCTACCATCTTACCCAGGTAGGTTTCTACGGCGCCGATACGAGGGACCAGGGCGTTCGTGGGCGCGGGTACAACATTGTGTAATCCATTTTCCTGCAATACTTCAAAGCACGTCGACTCGTCGGTTGGCATGCGGGAAATTCCGGACGGGTCACCAAACCCCATGACACGCATACCGAAGTAACGGGTACGGAGCAGGGGAAGCAGCTGGTTGGCTAAAAATTGACGGAGGCCCATGCCGTCAGACACCAGCTCGTCAATGATGCGCAACTGTCCCATGCGCGACTGCTGGCCGATAGCGCATGCCGGCTGCAAACCGAAATCGAATCCCAGGATAACATCGAGCGATTTATCAGGCTCGAGCACATGCGGCGCCACATGGACATTATCGACAAACGTACGGAACACGGGCTTTCCCGTAATGATGTATCCATACTGGCCATGGATGTAAACGCGAATGTACATGGCGTCTTTGCCTTTGGCCAGGTTCACGTAATAATTCTTGGGAAGATGCTGGGTGTTCTCGGCGTGCGCACTCAATCCGGACGGCTGCTTGAATATCTGCCAGCCCTCGGGCCTGATCCGTTCGAACATGTTATATACATAACTGTCTTCGTCGGGCGGGTTGGTATCCATAATCATCCCGTACCAGCTGGGCCCCCCGTCACGTTTCGACGGGTACCGGCCAATGCGGGCGTCCATGGCTTCTATGATCGTTTGCGGGATTTCTCGTACTTCGTTGAACCAGGCACCGGTAACTTCAAGAGATAAGAGATTTGACACCTGGTCCGGTCTATCCAATGCGCGGAATAAAACTTCAGTATGGACGCCAGGAAACTTGGTGATAATATACATGTGATCGGTGACGCGGTATTCTCCAAATAGTTTTGGAGGAAACCAGTCGTGGAAGGTCCTGATAGTGGTATCTTTAAGCTGGCCATAACTGTTCCTCACGACCGCCCAGCGCGTACGCCGGATGCCGTCCGGCCCTGGTACTTGTTCATGAGCACGCCGTATGATATCCATTACACAGGCGCTGCTTTTACCAGAGCCGAACGGCCCCATGGCGCACCGGACGCGTTTGTTGGATAATGTAAAACTTTTCAGCGTCGGGACGTCTGAATAGTCGTACAGTACCTGGAAAGCATTTTCATCTGCCATCTACGGCTCCATTATGACCTTACCGCCAGGAACGGGGGACGGTTCAACGGGTATGGCCGGTTTATCCGCGGGCGTCTTCCTTGTCGTTACCCGCTCGTACAGCGCAATCAACTCCTTGTCCCAGTTAGGCACGGGGTAGGTGAAGTCCGGTTTTACGTTCGCAAACGGAGGGATACAGGGAAGCGGCTGTAATTTTACCCTGGTTCCTTTTTCTTTTTTGCCAGGATCAACCTCTTCTTCCAGAAGCGTAAACACGCGGGGCTTGAGCAACTTGTTGCCGCCTACCAGGACACCCATGAGGAACATGCCACCGGTACAGACCATCGTGTACTTGCTGTTTCCTTCTTCGGATTCCTTGCCCATTAAGCACCCCCTTCCGCAAAAATTACCCAGTCATCGCCCAACATATCCGTCTGTGACGCCAGCCAGGGGACACGGCTCCCGTTGGGATATGACGGATGGCCCGCGGGATACTCAATATAAATATACGGCAGGGTGTTCATGCTCCATTCATCGGGACACTGCAAACTCAACCACATACCTTTACCGTTCCACCCTTTCCGGATAACCTTGTGACCCATTTTCAGTCTTCTCAAGGCATCACCGAAATCCATAGTGGGACGCGAAGATGCAGACAACAACGGGGAACCCTGCTTTTTTAATTTATCCATCGCGGCCATAACTTCCTCTTTCGCCGCCTGTTCCTTCTGGTATTCCATCCAGCGGCAGTAGGGACCTGTTATATACTCACGGCTTTTTTGCAACAGCGGCACGTTCTGCGCCGAAATCGGACAGCCTATTTCATCAAACACCACCAGATTTACGCGTTCGTCGGAAATTACCTTGACAATCATTGCCGCGCACACTTTTGCCGGCTGCTGAATGTCGCTGATGAATAACACCACTCTTCCCACTGTCGGTTTTATAAAAACTCCCATAGTCTTTTCTCCCTCATTTTTTTGCATCATGTATTGTTTGACGTAATCCTTGTCGTAATCCTTATCGCCAAATTCCTTCAGGAACCGTTCCGCAAGGCTCCTGCCATATTCCTCAACACTTTCCATCAGAAACCTGAAATACCTCTTGGCATGATTACACTCGTTTTTCAAATGCCAGATCGTGTTATCCCTGCTGTCTATCATAGTTTTCCCTCACTCGCACATCGGGCACCTGTCGTAATACACCAGGTTCGTCCTGTCGCCCAGCCACGTTGCCAACTCATGCGGATCGTACTGCGGAGATATCGCCCTCAAACGCGCATTGGAATGAAACTCCGCGACGATATTATCCACTTTATCCAATAACGTACAATTATACAAGACGTCATATTCCGCACCCTCAATGTCAATCTTGAGCAGCTTGATCCTGCCTACCTGCCGAATAATTTCATCCAGCGTCGTCATTTCCGCGTTCACCTTGACATGATCCTGGGGATTGAACGTGCACCAACTCGTTGAACCACCGGAATGGTCCCTGCTGACAACAATCTCCTTACTACAGATGGCACCGTCAACTCCCTTGTTCACGGGAAAGACGTTGAACGCTTCATTCAAAGCAATATTATCTGTCAACTGTTCATACGTGCGCACAACGGGTTCATAAGCACACACCTTCACCTTCGGATATAATTTGCCCATGAGAATTGAAAAGATGCCCTCGTTGGCGCCCAGGTCGACAATGATATCGCCAGGCTCAAACTCCAGCTCCTTCTCGAAAATAGTATAATTATCGCTGAACACTTCCGCGACAATAGCCTCCGTCGACGGGCCTACATGAAACTGAAACTCCGCTTCTCTGAATTTAGCCGTTAAAATCGGGCGCGACATTATCCCTCCTTTCCCTCACTACGTATCTTCCCCTGCCCAGGCTGCGGGTAACAATAAAATTGCGGCCGTCAATTCTCATATCAATCAACCGCTCCTTCGTTTCCGCAACCTTCACCTTGAACCTGCCGGAGCCGATAGACCTGATCTTCTCCACCGTGATATCCACCCGCTTGTTCTCGGGATGCCCTGGCTGGTTCGCCAGCCTCATTATCTCGTCACTATTGAATTTACCTACCATGTTTTCGGCGCCTCCAATCCCTGCTTTTCCTCTTCACTAGGGCCCTCCACCTGCGGCACAAAATGCGGGTTCATCGCATCGCGTATCTGTCCCACATTTACCTTCTCACCGTCCACGGTTATGATCTTCAACGAATCCACCTTCTCGTCGTTCAACCCCTTCAACACCACAAATACCGCGCCGTCCGTCTTCCCCCCCTCACCCTTCGTCTTGATCTTCGTCGCCAACAACGTCGCCTCTATCTTCATCAACTCCTTAACCATGAACACAAACTGCTTGTCATCAGCCTTCATCAACTTCATCAACTTCGCTCGCCCGCCAGCATTCCGGTAAACATACCTCATATCCTCCAACATCTGGTAAGCACTCCGCGCCGCCTCTTCCTCGTTCACGTCTACTTTCGCATCTTCCTCTACCTCCTTTCCTTCTCCACTTTCATCCTCGCTCCTGGGACCCCTCACCTTGGCCAGTTCCCGTTCCAACTTATCCACCTGGCGCTCTCGAGCTTTTTGCTCGGCCAATAATCGCTGCTGCTCAAACTTGGCCTTCCGAATTTCGGCCGCGGTTAATTTCACGCCGCGCTTTTTCGTGTTAAAATTTTCCGAAATTTCGGCGTCTTTCGTTCTCCGTCCCTCCTTCGCCATCGCGGTCATCCACCCCCCTTCCTCCAGGGTCCCCTTTCGGTTCACTTTACTACCCCATAAACAAAAGTTACAAATTTTGCAATGTTTTTCTGAAACTTGCGAGTTGCAGAGCTGGGAGGGATAGATGGGACCCAGGCCGCCCGTGTGCGGTGCATCGGGTCATGGGGTGGCCTCCAGGGAAGCATTCTTTTTGCCTGGCCAGGGGCCATGTGCGACGGTCCGTGAACAAGGACACCAGGCTCGGCGCCTGTGTGTTGTGCATGCAACAGTGGCATCAAATAGGGTGAGCTGTCCCACCGCCTGGCGCGCATGTCCTGTAATGTCGTATAAGAAAGGTTATGTTATACATTATTGTAAACCATAAGCGTGTATGTATGCGTAATCACTGGTGGAGCGCATGAGCACAGGCATGGCACGTTATTAGCATAGTGTCCTGGGGCACAATGAACAGGGTAAAATGATGCCCGACGCAAATTTATGTCCCACTGACAGAAAAACGGCGCGCGACGTTGGCGTATAGCGAGCGATCTGCGACGGTCCTTTGTGATCGTATGGGTGAAAATGGCCCTTTTGAAAGCGTGCGGAAATCGCACACTGGTTGCGCGCACACCTATCTCCCCCTGGCCACTGTATATATTTTATATACGATTGCATATAGGCATGCAGTATCATTGAGGTATTTATGGCCTTTCTTGCCGTCGCCCGCTAAGGCCCGACAGCACTGGAACAGCGCGGCATCGGGAAATGCAGAACTGGCCTATATTAGCCGAGTCAATAGCAAAAATCGTCGCTAAAAGCACAATGATATCAATGGTAATGGATTTTTGGCGGGCCTTTATTCCCAGGCGTGCAAAAATCAACTTTACTCACGCCAGGAATCACAGGACTGGCGCGGCTTTGCGAGCATGAGTAAATAAACTTGCATTTAGTTACAATTTATGTCTATAGTTAAATCAAAAACGGCGCAGAAAACAACGAAACAAGGGAGGATATGACAATGGCACAGCACACCGCAAAGCAGATGATTCCGGCAGTAGGGCACACTGTATTCGTATTTGTCGAAGACTGGGTTATTCCCATGAAGGTGCAGCTCCTGTGTCAGTAAAGAGTGATCATGACCGAAGTACTCGATGTCTATGATGGCGGAAACGAAATAGTCGATGGCCACTTGGTGGGAAGAATTGTGTTCAAGATTGTCACAAATGAGGGAAAGCCGGAAGAGATCATAGGCTTTTGTATTCCTGGAATTCAAACATTTATTATCAGGGATCTGCAGAAAAGATTAATGATCATTCTGGGGCTCAATTTTTAGAAGCAGACCTATTCATGATGAGAGCAGCATCATGTTCCCGTTAATGGAGCTACTGAAATGCTGAAAATCATATTATTTACAATAGCCGCCATCGTGATTTTTATAGTCGTTATTGCTGTTGGTTTCCTATTCTGGTGCGCGAATGATGCGGAATCCGAAGCCGAAGAAGAGCAGAAAAGATTGATGGCTTTAAGGGGACATGAATGATGCCAAGGGGGATAAAGCATAGGCCATGCCAATGTCCGTCAGGGCCGGGAGGAAAACGGATTGAAGTATTGAGGTGTGCCCCGGCGATGCTCCCCATAATTAATAGAGGGGGGCGGGAGTTTCCGCTTATGGTGAAGGGTTTACTCCCGCCCATTATTTGAGTGGAGGTGAAAGTGATCGAGAATGAAAAGAAAAGAGCAGGTGGGAAAGCGAAGTATAGTAAACGCGACAGATCAGGGAAGTTATTTGTTGATTGCTCGGAATGCGAAAGAGGGGGCAACGGAAGCGCAATAGATAAATGTTCATGCGGATGGCAGATAAAGAAAGGTCGCAATGGCGGTTGTTTTATAGGCACGCTAATTAGTGGATTGTGGTGAGGTAATGAGCATTGAAATGGAAAATCCGAAAACAGCTTTAGAGAAAGCAGATGCACTGACAAACTTAATTCAGCAGATGGCCATTGCCCACAGGATGAAAGACGAGTCCAAGTTTAATGAAGTCTATAAAAGGGCAGGCGAGATCGGATTCGATTTAGTTCATATGCTGGAAGAATAGGTGAAGTCATGACAGACCTTGAACGGGTTGAAAAGAAACTTGATGATGCCCTTCAGAAAATCGATAGGCTACTTGGTCATCTCAATGTTGATAAAGTGCCTCGCCACAGTCATGCTGCGCTGGACGAACGTGCCCGCAAAAAGGCACCTGCAATTTTGTTGAAATTCGAAAGAAAGGGAACATCCATTGGCCGCCAAACGTCGTCGCGGAAAAAACTGGCAGAAGGGAGGGGATAACCTTGAAACCGGAACTGGACGTCGATAAAATGCGACGTTGGGGCGCTACGGAACAAGAAATAAACGACACCTTAGACCTATATCGCATTCTAAAGCCCTGCCTGAAAGTAAAAGCCAATGGCAGGTTTGAAACGGACGACGGCGACAAAACACCACTGGGGCTTTACCGGTCCCTTAAACGCTTTTTCGAAATCTGTATCCATGTGGAAGGGAGGAAAAGATAAATGGAAGTAATCGCCTGTTTTGCTATCAGTTTTTTCCTTCTCTACTGGATCATCAAAGGAGGTAAATGAATATGGCCTGGATAGTAGGCACAGCAAATAATGCGGAAATCGAGTTAATGAAAAAATACGGCACTGTGGAAATCGTCACTCCAGCCGAAGAAATTGGCTTTTTTGGCGGCTTACGCGATCAGGACGACACGGATAAAATGATTAAGTTTTACATGGATGTTGACGCCGTGGATATTGTAATGAGCCAATATACCGATTAAACCACCAGGGGCGGCGGGGGGCGATCCTTGCCGCTCCGGAAAGGAACCATCATGGAGGACATATTGTATTATCCTTGTGTATTCAGATGCAAAACGGGATTGATTGACCGGATAGTGGGGGAAGCAATGACAAAGGACGCGGCCGAACGATACTTAAAAATCCATTACCGGATGTTGTGGATTAAAGGCGACGCGATACCGCAACTGAAAACGAAGATGGATAAGAAACTCGCGGAAAGGAAGGCCCATGAAAATAAAGAAATGCGTATGGATTAACCTGGAGGAAACACATTTTGTCAAACTACGGACGGAAGCCGCACGTGGCGGCCTCACCCTGGGAGAATTGGTCCATGAATACATTCTCCTGGGGTTGAAGTGGACATGGAAAACGGAGCTGGATGAACAGCTCTCCAGGGACAGTGAGAAGGCCCGCCAGGAATTGGAAGCAGTGCAAGCGGAGTTGGATGCGCTGTATCTCCGTAAGAAGCTGGATGAACGGAACCGGAAACAGCGGGCCTACCGGCTCCGGATGAAGAAGTTGAAGCGGGCGGGCCGGAAGCTCCCAGGGAGCGATAACAAACTAGGCACCGCCGATAATGAACCAGGCACCACCTGAATCAAACCAGGCTGGCCAGGATTATCTGGCCGGCCCCTTTTTCTCTTTTTCTCAATCCAGGCTGATTTCCAATTTTCCTTATATATAGGGGGTTATTTTTAAAAAAAGATTCGCGCGCACCCGCAGTTTTCGTGTGACACCTATTTTCCTTAGTGTCACACAACCATCCTTATAAATAATTAATATCATGAACGATTTTTTATACGTGTGACACATTCTCTGTCAAGTGTCACACCCTTTTTTCTGAATAATTCCCTATATATATAGGAGATTTCCGGCCTCGGTGTGACACTGTGACACTAATTTTTTTTTCGATTTTTTTTTAGGTGTCACACTGTCACACATCAGCATTTTGCCGTGTAACCTTATGATATAATTAACGAATAACGTGTGACACTTGTGTGACACCAATTTATAACATATGGGAATCGTTCAACTTTTAGTGTCACAAAAATCAAATTTAGTGTCACACATGATATTATTACGTTTTTTGCCTACCGTGATTTTTAGATTTCAGGATAAAGTATTGTTTCTAGTGCAGAATAAGCGATTTTCCAGGTTCTCACCATCTTGCTGTTTTTTTCGGGATTTAACCGTAATCTTGAGTTTTTGTTCCATGTAAACCCTAACGCCATCAGCCATCTTTTTGCATCAAATTCCGTCGCGTTTTTCATGAACCGGTCATTGATATACCCATGCAGTGCCGTCATGGTAATATGGATATCCCCGTCAAGCAAAACGGCTTCCGTTGCCAGCTTCATTTTATTACCTTCGTTGATCCTGGCCCGTTCCATAACCCATATCCCGATTGCGAACGTCGGGCTCTGATCTATCTCTTCCACAATCTGGATGGCACCCTGGAGGCATTCCTGGATATACTTGAACCAGTCAGCCGCTTTTATGGGCGGTATTACCAGGTCCGTCATTTCCGCATACTTGATCCGAAACTTGTTCAGGCTTGCCAGCTCTTCCATGGAACAGCTGATAACCTTGTCGCCCGTCCCGTAAATAATATACATCGGCGGCCTGGCGCGGCGTATGACCTTCTCCATCATGTAAATATCGCTGCCGATAGCCTTGGACAGCGGCACAAAGGCATGGCGTTCGATGATACTGTTACAAATTGTCCGGATATCCGCGTCGGGCAAAGGCGGCTGATTCCTTTGATTCCAGGACAGCGCGGCGTCGATCACCGGCTGGCGCATCTGCTCCTTGCTGGCGCCCTGCTTTGCATAATCGGCTACCAGCCACCCGACGATCTTGGCTCCGGTGGCATTGCGCGTGCCCTGGCTCGCTCCCCACAACAGGGCATCCATAATGCTCTGGTTTACCCTGATATGATGACCGGAAAGCTCCGGCTTGCCCGTCGCATCATACGATAATGTAATAGGCGTTATCTCTGCTGGCGGCTTTTTATCCCCCTCAGCCTTAATATCCTGGGTTTTTGGGGCACCCTTGCAAAAAGACAGGGTATCGGGCGGCATATCCGTCAACTCGTCCAGGCCGTCCACCAGGGGATTAATATTGCCATTCCACGAATACACCCGCCCGTTGCTGTGAATCGACGGCGGCGCCACGATGTAACCACCGTCACCGCGGATATCCACATTGGGCATGATTCCGGCCTTATTGCCCTCGCCGTAGGACTCCCACTTGAATATATACTGGTAACCGCGGCCGGTTTGGAAGCGAAGGCATCCGGACAGGTCGTCGATAGTCGCTTCATAAGCGTTCAAGGCATCCGGCGTGTCGAAATCCAGGGATACGATTCCCGATATCTTGCCCGTCACTATCCCGACCTTGGCCTCCGGCCACTTCTTCCACCAGGATCGAATGTCCTTGGGCTCCGGACGCTTTGCCTGGTAGGCCTTCCACTTGATGTAGGGCTTCTTATCGTTACTTATGGGAATAACCGACATTCCCAGCTCACAGTATTTCAGGGCAGCTTCAAGAAGTGTCATGGTTTTTCCCGTCTGATACGCCTGTCACCATAAAATAACCGGTCAATAGAACGGATTACCGCCTGGACGTCCTCGAGCGAACGCGCACAGCTGGCATTCCCCTCCGCATCTGTAATGCTCCGGATAAAAGACTCCTGGAGCGGCGTCGGGTTCCGCTTTTCACCCGCGGCCTTGGGGTCCTTAACCTCAAAAGAAACAAACTTGCCATGATAACAGCCAACGATATCCGAAACACCATGGGCGGCAAACTTACCCTGGGGCACCTTAAAGAAAAACCCGTAAGGACGCAAAGTCTTGAGGTAATCCATAATCTTCCGCTGTATTTTTGATTCCGGTCCCATGATTCCCCCCACTAAAATAGAAAAGGATTAGAATAGTATTTATTGCGACTGTCCAGAATGCCCAGCGTATGCCTGGCCCTGGTTGCGGCTACATACGCTATCCGGCATTCCTCGTCGTGAATGTTGTAATCCGCGTCGATATTCTTCGCCATAAACTTCGATATGGTGCTGTCAACCCATACGTGATCCGCTTCACCACCCTTAACGGAATGGATGGTACCCAGGATAACATTGGGAACAGTGGGAATGTAAAGATTTTCGATGTTCTGAATATACTGGGCGCTGTTATTCAACCATAATTTCGGCGGTATCTTCCCCTCCAGGAATGCCGGCGTGAATCCCAGCTGCAACAGGTCCAGGAATGAGTAAAGCTGGGTCGTTTCATCCTCGTTCCAGCGGGCAATCTTGGCCTTGAGGCCGCGTTCCATCGTATCGCGTACCGTGATCTGTGACGCCAGGTGCTGCAACTCGAGCCCGTTGATCTTCTGCTTTTGTAACTTCTTGAATATCCCGTAGGCCTTCCAGTCATTGCTCGCTGTCGGGTTCCACAACGTGTCCTTGGGACGCAGGGGATTATGCCATATTGTGTTGTTTTCAATAAGATAGCGTACCCAGTAGCCGACATTGCGGTTTGTGCGTGCAATGAGCATGTGCGTGCCTGGCAGGGATAAATCCGGCTCGGAACAGTGATAGACGTTGCCCTTGATGCTCGTCGGCTTGTAAGGGGCATCCTCGCGCCGCAATACCGCTGAAATAATATTGATCGAGTATTCCTGGACGGTTTGAGGAATGCGATAAGACTGATCCAGGATTTTCCATACCGGCTGGATATCCATGAAGACTTCCGGCGTGACACCCGCCCAGCGATATATGGACTGGCAGGAATCACCAAAAAACACAGTGGAATCAATGTCCCGCATCCACATCTGAACCAGTTTGTATTGAAGTAAGGTAAGGTCCTGGGCTTCATCCACAAAGAGCACAACAACATCAGAAGGCGCCAGCTCCCTGTGAATGCATTCCTCGAGCATTAAGGAGTAATCATAGAAATCGTTTTCCTTGAGGAAGGGAATCCAGGCATTATAAAGGCTTACCGTCGTGTCGTCCCACTTATCTATGGGAAGGCACATGTGACGGTAATTTTGCATGCGGTTATAGACTTCCGCGTTGGGAGAAGCGCCCTGGTTGTTGTAATAACGATCATCCTCAGTGGATAGGGGATTGTCCATTTCCCATTCCGGATGGGCCTCAGTGAACAGCCTGAAATTACGCTTTTTATCAGGCTCGCATACCTGGTCATCCTTGAGCCTCAGTAACCGGAAACAGTGGGAATGTAGCGTTCGGACATTGGTAGGCACGGCGAATCCGGCCGCCTGGACCCGCTTGACAATAGTTTCCACCGACGCCTTGGTATAAGAAGTGGCGCCAACGGCATCCGACCCGTGCTTTTTCACGGCTGCATCGACATATTGTAATAATTGAGTGGTCTTACCGCACCCAGGGGGCCCGATAATCTTGGATACCTTCGGCATGATTCCCTCACAATGATTCGACATTCAACGTCGAATATTCGACATTCAATGTCGACCGTAACCTCCAGAAGTGGAGGGGCGTTAACCCCTCCACCATTCAACGATACGAAACTGTTACGCTTCGTCGCTGCCGAAGGATTGGCCAGTCATTGCCGGCATCCACTGAACGAGCATCGTTTTGACAAGGTTTGCCAGCTCCGGATCGCTGATAGACCCTACCGGAGTAAAGACGATCCTGGAATATTCGATCCCGTCCTTATTGGTGGCTTTCTCCAGGGTAAACTTTGTGTAAACGAGCTGATAGGGAACCATTTTCAGGGTAAGTGTCGCCAGGTAATCGTTGAGCTCACGAAGATTACTGGGCGGCAAGGTGAGTCTGTTGGGCGTGTTCTGCCCGTCCAGGATAATGTGCACCCTGACCATATTCTTGCAGAGTTTCCCCCTGCCATCGGTTCCGAATTTGTTCTTCTCGCACGTCTTGCACTTTTCAGCCTGGACCATGGGAGAGTTGAAATCGGGAGTAATGGAATCCAGCGATGAACAATCCGGAGGCGTTCCCCCGCCTGATTCATCAAAAGAGTCTTCCCACCAGGCATTACAGAATTGCTTCTGCAGGATAATGCCTGTAAACCCCTCCACCTTGGTATCGTCGGACATTTTGAACAGCTGGCCCTGGTGGATGATGCCGATTTGGGGCAAACGCGGAACGATTCCCTCCATATTGGATCGAAGATCGAACAACGCTGAAACGTCTGCCGGCAGTTTGATAGTGTCAATATTGAAATTCCCTTCTCTGGTCGCTACGTTACTTGGCTCTTGTTTTTTGGGTGGCATAGTTCATTGCTCCTTTAACTGTGAAAACAGTTTTGATTTGGGTTTTTGCACCTTGTTATTAAAGTCTAATTCCTCTGCGCATTGCGTCTTTTTATCCTTGATTTCCTTCTTTTCACCCCCTTCCATGTCGTTTTTTATTGCCAGAATCCCCCAGGTGCGCGTTACCACCTTAAACTCTTCGATAAGCGCCGGATTAGGGTCCTCAAACAATTCTGTCTGTAATATTTTCTGCTGCAATTCCTCTATCTTCTGTTCGGTTTCGATAATTTCAGGCGTCCTCCGGAATTGGTGTTTCAGCTTACGGCTGACTTCCTTGAACACCGGATTGAATATGTCGTCAATATATTCTTCTGGCATGGTCATTTCCGGAGCCCGATTCTTTCCACCTTGCTGATCTTGATAATGGGATGCTCAACGCTCTGATCCGGAAGTTCATCAGGATCAATTTCCTTGAGGGCCGCCATCAGGTCCCGATTGTTTACCTGGGACTTCACCAGGGCCCCCAGGTCATGCTGTTTAAGCCATTCAAAGGCTGCTTCCCTGGTATCTGTCGGGATGGACGCGTATTTATCCGTTTTCCGATACATGGTGGAGCCGTCGACCTTCATCTTGGATACGCCAGCATTGTCCATCATGATAACCACTTCTGCTTCCAGGGTGGCTACCTTCTCTTTAAGGGACTGGGACTTTTCGTCCATGTTCTGGATTTCCAGCTTGTATTTCCGGAGCTCCTTTAGCTTTTCAACAAGGTCCGGTGTGGGCATTCCGAAGTCGATAACTTCCATTACTTTGACTCCTTTCGGATAAAATTAACAGTTTCCTTGAGTTGCGAAACAGCGGTGGAAAGAATCGCCTGGTATTTTTTGGTTTTGAGCTTTGGCAGGGTAATACTTGCGATCTTATTTGCCATGTCCATGAGCTTTTCCTTGTCCGGCGCCTGTTCTGCCTTGATGCGTTCGGCCTCTGCCTTTTCCTTCGCTTCCCATTCCTCGCGTTCCTTCTGCTCCTTCGCTTCCCGCTCCATGCGGGCCTTGGTTTCCGCGGCGGCTTTCTTGGCGGCCTCTGCCTTGGCTTTCTCCAGGGCCGCGGCGTTTTCCTTCTTTTCGATTGCCTTACGCCTGTCTTCCAGGGTCTGCCTTTCGGCTTCGAGGCGCTTGGCCTCCTTCTCCTGCTCGATCTTGACTTTGGCCAGGCGTTCCTTTTCGGCCTTTTCAGCGGCTTCGCGTTCGGTGGCGGCCTTCTTTTCGGCCTCTGCTACTTCTGCCAGGCGCTTGTTTTCGGCTTCCGCCGCAGCCTTAACTTTATTGTAGGCCAGGGTAAACTGGTCGTCGGTCCAGGTGGCCATGGATTTGTGCGGGATGGCCAGCTCCAGGATAACGTAATTAACACCGTCGAATTTCATACCCAGCTCAAACAGGGAATCGACCCGTTTCTGGATGCGTGCTTCCTCCGCGCGGGCCCTGGCCATCTTTATCTCTGCCTTGGCGTCGTCAATGGCTTTCTCTTCCTGGTGAAGATGGCTTTCAATAGGTTCCATGAGCGAGATAACCCGTTTCTCTTCGGCAATGATGGCCTTCGAGTAGGCAACAGCTTCCTCCCTCATTTCCTTGCCGTGCTTTGTGACCTTGACGCGCAGGGAAACGATCTTCATTCTGGCATCATGGACCTTCTCGTAACCGGCCTTGTCGTCAATCCCCTTGATTTTCAGCGGCAGGTATTCCTTGGCCAGTTTGGATATGACCTGATCCTGGACGCCGATAACATCAAACACTTTTCCCTCTTGAACCACTAGATTACTCATTGTTCTCTGCTCCTTTCATCTTGTAATTTTTTATGTAATTAAGCACAGCATTCTGAACATCGCCCTTTGTCTGTAAAGCTCGGTAGATGATCTGATCTATTGTGCCTGGCGCTATCAGGGAGTAATACGTGCAGCTGTTTTTCTGCCCGTATCTGTGGATTCTGTCTGCCGACTGTTTCCAGGATTCATATGAATAATCCATGGAATAATAGATGGCATAACTGCAGGTTGTCAGGGTGTGCCCATGGCCCATGGATTTCGGATGCGCAATGAGATATTGCAATGATTTCTGCTTGAACCTGCTTATGGACGATTCCCGTTCAGCCTGTGGGATTGTCCCGTTGATAATCTCTGCCTTATCCTTCAACATTTTTTTGATTTGCCGGCCCTCTTCGTGAAACTGACACCAGATAATAACCTGGTGGTTCCCGATTTCCTCCAGGAGCTCGGCCAGCTCGTTGTTCTTGGATTTCCCGAAATTGTGGACGGTATCATTATCATCAATGATGAAGCCGGACGTGATTTGTCGAAGTTTGCCAATTTTTACGGCGGCATTGGCAGCGGTGACAAATTTATCGGAAAGCTCGGCAACGAGTTTCTTTGCCATTTCCCGATATACTTTTATTTCTTCCGGAGAGAGGGCAACGTCACGAATGTTCCAGGTCTGCTCGGGAAGGTCCAGAACGTCGTCTTTATGGATAACAGACATGCAGGATGCAAGTTTCTGTTCAAATTCGGCTTTCATATCCAGCTTCATCATCCACTTAAAGCCGCATTCATAGAAGTATTTATTACGAAAGCCCCAGTATGACCGGCCGAAGACGGTAGGATCGACAACGCGGATTTGCGGATAGTATTCAAGGGGCGTGTTGGGTGCCGGCGTTCCCGACATTTCATAGACATACTCCATATCTTCACAAAAGGAAGTGATATCCTTGGTGATCTGTGATTTATTGGATTTGATCTTAGAAGACTCGTCGATGAAAACCATTTTGAAGTCTGCCGCCTCCAGGTAGGGGCGCTGTGCTTTGAAGGCCTCGAAGTTGATTATCCCCATGGGCGTTTGCACCAGCTCCTTGATGTATGTTTCCTTTTTCCCGTTACCGTTTTTACTGAGAAGTTTGCCCAGCTTCCAGAGGTTTGTTGCCTTTATCCCTGGAGCGAATTTCCTTATGTCTTCCATCCAGGCCTGTTCGATAATGGATAATGGACAGATAACGAGGGATTTTATTTTCCTCATTTGATATATCTCGATGGCTGTGGCAGTCTTCCCGACGCCGGTATCCCAGGCGAAGAGCCAGCGTTTCTTTTCCTTTGCAAGCTCAACACCGTCTTTCTGGTGTTTCATCAGGAAGGATGCCGGAATGTAATTATTCGTATTTTTCGTTACCGGAGCGGCCGGATAAAGCAGCTTTTTAAGAAGGTCACGATTGAGGGGCGTGTCTTTGCAGTGCCAGTGTTTCTGGATAGCATCCCAGCGCATACCGATCTGTTTCAGGGATGCGATAAACTCCCGATCAAACGGAAATTGCAGTGTAATCAGTTGTCCGACAGTGCGTACTTCTACATCAGAAGCCTTCATTGCTCATTGCCCATAGTATTTGAAAATCTTGTCCCAGTTAGAAGCGGAGCCCTTGGATTTTTGATTCACGATGCGCCATAGTGAAGAGTAGGTTATGCCTATCCTCTTGGAAAGCGTTTTCAATTCAAAGGTCTTGGCCTCTTTTCGCAGTATCTTTAAATGGTCATTTCTTATCATGGCTAATTCTACTATCTGAAAGGAAAATAAAAGTCAAGCAAATTTCAATAATGAAAAATAATTTTTCAATAGTGAAAATCTCTTGACAAAGTTACAAAAAGGGTGTAGGCCAGGAACCATCACGCTGTATCAGCAATTTACTACATTGGACAAAGGTGGACGAATGAGGACGTTAGGGGACTTCGTACAAAAATTATCGTGGTTTTTATTTGGCGCATCAGTGGGAATTGGAATCGCCGCGGTTGTCACGCGGTATTATTTTGGACTGTATTAAGAGGGGATGCCATGAAAACGAAAGAAGAATTGTTTCGTATCGCACAAGAAGAACTGAACGCCGAAAAGGAGCGCGAGCTGGTTGATAAGTACAAGGAGTACCTTAAAGCCCGTTCGACTTTCTGGCACAGGATTTTCCCATTTAAAATCACTATAGAAAGGAGGTGACAACGTGGACAACAACAGCAAACCCAATGTGGAAAGCATCAAACCCGAACCAACGGTAAGGGCGAAAAGCGTAGCGGAAATGGCCAGGGAAGAGCTCAAAGCAGAGCTTATGAAGGAATCGAAAGAAAAGCTGAAAAGCAAGATGCGCGAGCTTCACAGGGCCCAGCAAATGCTGGACAATATTAAGCGCGAGCTCCAGGACCTGGAAGAACAGCTTACGGACAAGATAGATGCGATATAGCGGCGTAATTAAAAATCCGATAATGGAAGTCATGTGGGCAGGATGGAGAAGCGATACGCTTACTTTACAGCAATGCGGCTGGCAATTAGCGGTAGAAGATGATCCGCAACGCCGCCTTTTTCGTATCGCACTCCATCACCCCACGATGCACCTGTACGGTATCATGGATAAGGATATACTTTATATGCGGCCGAGAAATGACTATTATGAGGAATTTCCACCATTATGTATCACCCATATGGCCAGTGATATTACCGTTGATATTCGCACCACCAAACGATTCAAAAACTTCTATGCCGTCGATGCAGAGCCGTACCTGGAAACAAGTCAGCCCCAAAAATTATCTGACCTCGTTCTATTCCGGCCCCTGGATGCCATTAAGGAAATCATTATTGAGCCCAAAGATGTTAATGAAATGATGGAACGAATACTTTCTTTACAGGCGCCCAAACAGGCTGAATTGAGGGAGAAGGCGCGTAAGGAACGAGCACGGGCAAACAGGGAGAACGTTGTCGATCTTTCCGGATACCGTGAGATATATAACCCGAAGACGGATATCATAGCTCAAGTAATTGCCATGGAATGAAAGGATTAAGATGAAAGCAAAAATTCAACCCAGGATCAGCCTGGACAACCGGACAAAGCTGGAAACGGTAATCCCGTTATCGACACCGTATCTATTGTTTATTGACCCATCGGATGTATGTAACCGGCGCTGCGAGTTTTGCCCTACGGGTAATTATCATTTAGTAAGGAAATTCCGACAGCCGCAAATCATGAGCTGGGACCTGTTTAAAGGACTCGTAGAAGACTTGCAGGAATTTCCGGAAAAGATCAAAACGGTAAGGCTGTATAAGGACGGTGAACCACTGCTTAATCCGGCGATTGATTTAATGGTTGCATTGCTCAAGAGAAAAAACGTCGCGGAAAGGGTAGACCTGACAACTAACGGCATGCTCCTGGTACCCAGCTTTATTGAAAACCTGGTGAAAGCCGGCCTGGACGCTATCTTTATTTCCGTACCTCAAAATTACACAGACGAGTACCTTGACATGATTAAGTATTTTTATAATCACAAGGAACAGTGCGAAATGCGCGTGAAGATTGTCGGTGACGGATTGTCCGACGAAGACAAACAAATATTCATGGATGATTTTGGCGACCACTGTGATTACATCTTCATTGAAAACCTGGCCCCCTGCTGGCCCAATTTTGAAGTGAAGATAAGCGGCAAGGGGATATATGACAATCCAGTAAGCGACGTAGACGTGTGCCCGTACATCTTCTATTCCATGAGTGTTAATTCGGACGGGACGGTGAGCGCGTGCTTTCTGGACTGGAGCCGCACGCTAATTATCGGTGATGCGAATAACGAGTCATTGGTAAACATCTGGAATGGGGAGAACATGAAAGCACTGCGTACGTTCATGCTCCATGGCATAAGAAGAGAAATGCCGTTTTGCCGTAATTGCGGCCAGCTCAAATATGGTGCTCCGGACAATATTGATCCGTATAAAGACAAATTGCTGAAACGCATAGGATAACTCACAAAAAGAAAGGACACGATATGAGCAGAATAAAATTAAGTGATTCAATCGGGAGCTCAGTTGCAAAGATGGCAGAGGGAAACCCTGGTGCTGTTACCGTTATGGCGCAAATGCTTCAACGTGGTGAAGAAATTGATCCGGATTCGTTTTTGGGTGGAGTAGCAAAGGTGCTTTCTCTGGATACCCATGGAATTTACGGGCCCAGGATATGGATGCTCTACAAGGACGTCTGCGGTGAAGATATCGAGAAGACAATGGGCCTCCTGCGTGCCTGTCAACTGGGATTCCTGGCCGAAGATGCCCTGAATGTCGCCATTGATAACGACGGCAAGGGAATTGATGTTGACGCCCTGATGAAACAGGTAAAGGAACGGCTCCCTCGTTTTGGGGCGAAGCTATGAAACGAAAAATCCTGCTTTACGGAAAAGGTACCCTGGGGACGCTTGCCCAGGAGATATTGACACGGCTCCGGATTGATTTTGATATTGCTGACCATGCTTGTATCGACGGATTAAAGTATAAACACATGGAAGCTATCGTGTGTATAGCCAAATTCCCTTACGGAGAAATCAAGCGTCAGTTACGTGATCTAGGAGGAATAGAAACGGTCCAGCACTTCTACTCTTACATCCTTGAGTATCCGGAAGTGGGGCTTGATAACGGCTGGACACTTTCCAGAACAATGGTTAAACCGGTGCCAATTTTGTTTGAGGGTCGGGACAAGAAATCATGGGATAACTTTATCTATTTCCGTGTATCCCAGGATGACCAGTGGCTGGTTTGCTCAGAGGATCGGTATTATATTCCGGAAATCGCTAAAATCTTCCCGTTGGACAAAAGGGGCTTCCTGGATGCCCGCGTGCACGCGGAGCACCCTGGCTCTACCCTGGCAGACATTAACCATCGGCGGCGCGTGCAGAAATACCACAGGAAGATGGATTATATTATTATCCATGCGGAAGGGCTCGAGCTGGAAACGCTCTGGATCAATATGCCATTTCTGCGACAGACGCGGCCCGTGCTGGCGGTGAACGTGTATCATAACCCTGATGGCCATTACGAGATTCCCGCATTGATGAAAAAGGAGCTGACGGACTATTACTTCCATTTCCGGACGCACGCGTATTACGGCCAGGCCGCGGTTATCTACGCTATTCCCTATGAAAAAATGCAGAAAAGGAGCGAATAAAATGACGTATTCGACAGCGGAAGAGATAAGATTTATTGACGGGATGGCTAGGACCAGGGAAGACTTGCGAAGAAAAGGCACAAAGTTTACCCCTATGTTTATGGACGAGTTGCCATTGCTGAAGCGGTACCTGAAAAACTTCACCACGATACGCACCAATTACGAACTAATAGACAAAAAAGAAGTGGTTAAACATCTTAAGGAACGAATAAAAAGATGGGAGAAGTAACCCCCAAAGAAAGGATAATGATATGCCCTTGATTAAATACTTATCAGGAAATAATACGAATTGTCCATGGCACAAGGACGACCCCAAAGAAGGAAGGGAGTATCTTACTCTTCTAAATCAATGTCCTTTTGCGTTTCATTCCCTGTATCCCTATTTCCTGGGGTTTGTTTTCGGCGCCAATTATGG